>Ga0209342_10004811_pt1 | contig 13941 bp, 11 predicted proteins | sample RifCSP16_2_FD_184023 | JGI IMG/M metagenome (GOLD analysis project Ga0209342, IMG submission 184023) | Soil microbial communities from Rifle, Colorado - Rifle CSP2_sed 16_2 (SPAdes) (version 2) | ecosystem: Environmental > Terrestrial > Deep subsurface > Rock core/Sediment | place: Rifle... | reverse complement strand
GCTGGGGCACCTGCTGCGCGGCGGCTCGCCCACCACCTTCGATCGCTTGATCGCCCAACGCTTTGGGGCAGCCGCAGTGCGCGCCCTGGATGAAGGCCAGCGCGGGGTGATGGTGGCGCTGGACCCTTCGTTGATGGGGCCGTTGTTGGTGACGTTGATTATGTAGGTGAGGTCCGTGCCCGCGGCAACCCGAGGCGCAGCGGTCATGGTGACCGCCAAATCAGTGGGCCCTGCAGGCGGCGCCGCGAAGGCCGCGTTGATTTCAAGCAGCAACGCGATGCTGATCCCCACTGTCAGAATGATCGCTCGTTTCATGACGTGCCTCTTGTATTCATCGGCGAAAGTTTCGTGGGCGAGTTCATCTCGCCCGTTTCTTTCATCGCACCACGATCTCGCTCTGCGCGCTGTTGTTGGTTTCATCGCGCTCGCTGACCCGGAGACGGTAATCCGCCTTGGCCTGGAAAATGTACTCCCCAGAGGGCCAAGTGCTCGGCCAAGGTTTCAGGTTCACTACATGTTCCGCGCCCGGGGCGAGCGATGGGATCTCGATCAGGGCAATTCGGATAACGCCGCCGGACTGCGTGAAGACTGTCGTCGGGCAACCGTCGCTCGAATGCTTGAACGTGGGAGATGATTTAAAGCAATTGAGAAACAACGTGCTCGTGGGAGCAGGCCCCGCCCCGATGTTTCTGACGATCACCGTGGCTGACATGGGTTGAGTCAGGACCGGAACGAGATCGGGGCGCAGAGAACCCTGCGCCTGCGGGTTCAGCCGCTGCATCGGAGACTCCCCCGGCGTAGTGAGAGTCGCGTCCGAGGGCCGCTTGATCTGCAACGGTTGCCGACAGGTGAAGGTGAAATTGACGGGCTGGGTTTTCTGGACCAGCGTGCCTGTAAACCGGTCCGCCGCATCCGCCCCCTGTAGCCGGTAGGTAATGGCCGGAAGTGTGTTGGACGGCGGCGGCCGGTCGTTGCAGAGCCAGGAGAAGCGAATCCGTACATCGCCATTGCCGCTGGAGAAGTGGATGGGTGGAATCGGGCTCATGGTGATGGGATACGACGGCGGCGGTTCGCCAGTAATCGTGATAAATCCCCGCGTGGTGGACTGCAGCCGATAGCGAATCGTCGCCTCGACGGAATTAATGGGGCCCACCGCCCGGATGGTGTCCACGCCGGCCACCGTCCCGCTCGGCGGCGAGAGGCTCCTCAGCGTTACGTCGTCAGCGGCGACGGCTGGCGCCGCGAGGATGCACAAGGCGGCGGCGTGGAAGAATCGTAGCCATCCAAAAGTACGTGCTTGCTTCATCGCTGTATCCTCCATCGTCATCGCCGCGCGGGGTTCGAGACGCTGCTACGGCTGCGGTCGCGGGCCGGCGCCGGGCAGCGGACGCCCCGGCTGCTGGCTGCCACCGTCCGTGTTCGGCATGATGTCAGGGCGCGGCATGGGAATAACATCTTTGTTGATCATCGCACCCGCGCCGGGATTGCGCGGTCCGGTCTGTGACGCCGCCGGGCTTGCCGGCGTACCAGGAGCTTGCGACGCGGTCGGATTCGGTATCTTCCGCTGCTGTGACGCTGTTCCGAGTTGCGAATCATCTCCCACCGACCGCATTGTTTCCGGGCGCGGCATGGGAATAACATCTTTGTTGATCATCGCACCCGCGCCGGGATTGCGCGGCACGCCGGGCGCGCCCGGCACGCCTTGTGCCTGGGGTTGTTGCGCGCCGCCTGTGCCCGTGTGGGCAGGCGACAGACTATCCGGGCCGCTCTTGCGGGCGGGTGACAGAGTTTCCGGATTAGCCCCGCCCTGCTGGGGACGGGGATTGGTTACTGCGGCTTGCGGCGGCTTAGCCCCTGACGACGGCCCCGTTGGCCGTGGGTCGGCGGCGAGCGCGGTGCCGCCGCCGAGCAGCAGGGCCGATGCCAAGATGAGTTTCGTATGCGTGTTCATGGTGTGTCTCCTGTTATCTCAAGTCAGATCGTGTTTGTGTCTCGCCCGTCTCCGCACGGTTCATGGCCGCATCGCTCATCGCACATCGAGGACGCTGTCGGCGGTGGCGTTGCGGGTCTCGGGGTCGCTGCTAAATACGATGGCGCCAAAGTGGTACCTCCCCGCCGACCAGTGATCGGGCCAAGACGGCAGGCGCACGCTATGATTCGCGCCAGGGGCGAGTGATGGGATGTCTATCGGCTCCGCCGCCCAAACGTCGGGGTACACGGTGCTGCGCTGCGGGAATACGCTGGTGGGACAGCCGGGCCCATCGGCGCCAAACCTTTCCCTTCTGCAGGTCAGGTTGAGCCGGCTGGCCGCGGCCCTCGCGTCGCCCTGGTTTCTGACTGTGATGACGTCGGTCATCGGTTGCGTCAGGATCAGCGCCAGCTTCGGCCCTTGAGGCTTGTGCGTAATGCCGGGCACTGAACTCGTTGCCCCCGGGTTAATGAAGCCGCTGGGTACGCCGGCTGGCGCCGTGGCCGTGGCAGGGCTGCATTGAAACTGGAAACTGACCGGTTGTTGCCGCTCGACGAGTGTCCTGACGAGCCCGCCGCCCGCCCCATGCTCTTGCAGAACGATGCGCAGGTTCGTGATCGCGATCGTCGGCGTTGCGCGGTCGCAGAGCACGCTGAATGGTACCCGCGCGCGCCCGGTGCCTTGAACCACCGTCGCGGCACCGGCCACACCGGTGTGATCCGGGTTCCCGGGAACACCGCTGGTAAAGACCCTGATCGTGCCGTTCACGCCACGCGCCGCCGTGCGCAGCGCATATTCAAAGCTCGCCTCGACGTGATTTCCGGGGGCATACGTGCTGCCGTGCGCGAGCCCCGTGAGGTTGCCGCTCGGCGGTGAGAGGCCCGTCAGGCGAAGTTCATCCGCGGGTGGCGCGATGGGTGGCGGCTTCGCCGGCGTGGGCGCGGCCGGAGGCTTGGCCGGGACGGCCGGAGCGCCCGATTGCTTCGACATACCGCCGATATTCTGCGGCAGCCGCGGGACTTCGGCTGCCCACAGGATGCTCGCGCTTGAGAGCAAGGCCAGTGTGGTGAAGAGAGTGGCGCTTCTCATGGCAGTTTCCTTCTTGCTTCATTTACCTTTTGCGAATCGTCTGTTTCTCAGATCGTGCATCGCGGCTCAAGGACACTTGCCGCCGACCAATACTTGCACGGTTCTGATGTTGCGTTCGTTCGATTCGGCGACGACGCGGTCGTCATCGAGCGAGAGACTCAATTGGTGCATGCCAGCGGGGAACACCAACACCGTGATGATGGGAATCCGAGCTTCGCCGGCAGCGAGGGCCGGTAAGGTATGGACGCTGGCCAGAGTGGTGCCGCGGCGGAAGCGGTTTGTGAACGCTCGGCCCGTCGGCGCGCCGCCCACGTTGACAACGTCATAGCTGACGCGGAAAGCGCAGTAGCCAGGCAAACCGGCGCGCTCGAACGAATTGGCCTCGGTGAGTGAAACTGAGCCACTCCAAAAGGCGAAGAGACCGCCCCCGCCGCCGGGATTGACGCCGAACTCCATGCCGAGCCTCCTGGTGGTGATGTCCGGCAATGGTTGGGGCGGTTGGGGCGGCTTGGCGGTCGGCCCCGGCTTCGGCGGGTTGTACTCCTCGCGCGGCTGCAGGCCGTAGGCGCTTGCGGCCAGAACGCCGAGCGCCGCGCACATTAGTACCGTTAACAGGTTCCGTTTCGAAAGCGTGTTCATGAGACTCCTCCTGCGGTCATATGTCGAAGAAGCTGCGGCGCCGTTGCGCCCGGCGCAGGTGACGACGATCCGGCCGCCGCGCAGCGGAGCACGCCGGCGCCCAAGTTATTACCTTCGTCCGCCTCGGCAACCGCGTTATTTTCATCCACCACCGCGAGCACGCGCCCGGCCTCGATGGGCATGTCCGCGCTCTCGGGGAACGCCGTGGCGCTGCTGACATAGGCCACGCTGCCACCCGCGTCGCGCAGCCGGTGGCTCGGGTCAACCGTCTCCAGAAAAACACTCACCGAGCGGGCGCGCGGGCTCAGTCTGATCGCGAGCCGCGAGGTCGGCCAGGCGGCATCGGGGAGCGGGCCGGGCCCGAGGTTCTCGACGGTGACCACGATCAGGCAGCGCTCGTTGACCCGCAGGTCGGCGACATGGAGATCGGGGAGCAACGGCGTCTTCGATTGTCCCGGCGTGGGCTGCCCGCAGGGCGATAGCATCGCCCCGAGCGAGTTGTTGCCCTCGTCGTGCTCGCGGATCGAGTTGATGGAGTCGAGCAGAACCTTGGCGGTGAGCGGGCGCGTAATGTCGAACACCGTCAGGTAGCGCGCCGTGCCACCGGGGGGCGTGAGGTCGCCGGACGTGGGCCGGCCGAGGTCTATGTGACCCATCCGGATCCCGTCGAAGTAGACATCGGCGACGGCGCGCCAACCGGCCGGCAGCGCCCCGGGGCCGTTGTTCACCGCCGTGAACTCGAGCTTGCTCCCGGGCCCGCAGCCCAGCCCTTTCACGACCAGGTCGGGCAGCTTCTGGGTCCCGGGGCCCTGGCCGCCGCAAAAGGCCGGCGGCAGCGTGATGGACACCGGGCCAAAGGTGTTGTTCGCGGTGTTGGACTCCGCGATCCAGTTACCACGGTTGAGGCTTAGCTTGAACGAGTGCGTACCGGTCATATGGGCGGGGTTCGCCGCGAGGTAATTGATCGGGAACGTGACCATGGCGCTCGTCCCGGGCGTGATCGCGCCGAGGCCGCCGCCGCCGCTCCAGCCGCTCCCATCGGTGTCCTCGGCGAATACCATGTCAACGTCGGTGCGCGCGGGGTTCGGCGCACTGCCGATGTTGGCGACCACTGCGGAGACATAAAGCACGGGCATGCCCGTCTTGCAGACCTGGCCGATGGCGATGCGCGCGCTCTTGATCACGAGGTCCGGTTTCCCCGGCACCATCAGCCCCATGGGTCGCGGGTCGGCGCCGAGCGCGGCGCCGCTGCCGAGCAGTGCGGCCAGGAGAAAGAAGAGATTCGCGCGTCTGTTCATGGTGCATCTCCTGTGGTCTCAAAATCAGATCGGTTAACGGGTGACTGTTATCCCGTAGTTCACGGCGTTGTCCGATTCGCCCGTCGGCGTACCCTCGGCGACCTTGTTGAACGGGTCCACGGCGACGCCGATCCAGTACTGACCGGGCGGCGTATCGGAAGGAATCTCGCCCATTCCCCGGTATTGCTTCTGCGCCCCGGGGGCCAGGTCATCCGTGACCGAGATGCGCCCGCCGCGCAGCAGCATGCCCGGGCGGAAGGTCGCCGAGATCGTCGCCGGGCTCACGGGATCGCGGATCGGTGTCACGTTCAGCGTCAGGTCAATCATGTAGCCGTTGGGGTTGGTGCTGCGGTCTGGTCGCACCGAGCCCGGCGCCGGGCCGGCGCCGAAGTTCTTTACCGTAACCAGGAACTCGAATGTCTGGCCGGGACGCAACGCGCCGGCCGGCAGCGCCGCCGTGTGCACGACCTTGAGGTCGGGCAGCAGGCCCGGAAGTGTCGGCGCCGTTGCGGCGGGTGGCGCCGCCGTCCGGACGGCGCGTTTCGCGGCCTCGGCGTTGAGCTTCTGCTCGATCTGCGCGACGAGCCGCGGGTCTTTGGCGTAGCGCTGGCGGTAGCGCGCGAGCAGGTCGGCCTTGGCGCGGTCGGCTTCGGCCTGCGATTTGCCGCCGAACAGCCGGTCGAGCTCGGCCTCGGCACGGCGCTGGATGTCCGGGCTTACACCGGCGGGCTTGGCCGCTTGCAGGCGCTTCACCGCGTCCCATTTCGTGTTGAGCTCGCCCGTCTGGCGCTTGGTCGGCGCGATCGCCGGCGCCGTGCCGGCCTCAATCCTGGCGCGGAATTGATCGAAGCGGACACCCGAGAAGCTGACGCCCGGGCGTTGTGCGCCGCCGGTGGGCGACGTGAACTGTCCACCGGGCAGCATGGCGTTCAGGTTGTTCAATGCGGTTTGCGTGCGCTCGCGCTCGGCGCGCGCCATGGCGTCCACGAGGCGGCGCGCGTAGTCGGCGTTGTCGCCGGCGCGGCGGATGTCGGTCTCGACGCCCTGAAGCGTGGCGACCGCATCGCGCGTGACCGTTTCGGTGATGTCGCTCATGGTTCGGGTGACGCTGTTCGTAACCGCGACAATCTGCGCGTTCACCGTGGCGCTCGGATCGAACAACCGCTCCGGGTGCGCCAGCAGATCGCGCAAGGAACTCTCGATCGCGCGCAACGGCGCGAGCAGCGATTCGCCGGCGATCCGGCTGGCGGCGATTACGCCGCTTTGCGCCTGATCGAGCGCGTGCTGGTGCGCGCCCCGGACGCGCGTGGCGACGTCGCGCGCGACCGCCGCTTCGAGCTCGCCGATGCGCTGCGCGCCGAGGTTCAACGCATTGCGCAGTTGCACGGGGTCCGCGGCGCCCGCTGGCGCGGCGCCGGTCCCGGGGGCATAGCGTGCGGCGACGGTTTGCGCCTGCGCCTGCGCGTTGCTCAGCTCACGCAGCGCGCGATTGAACGCCTGCAGGGTCTCGTCCGCGAGCGCCCGCGCGGCGCCGGAGGCGGCTCGCGCCACCTCCGTCGCCTGCCGCGTGACGTCACGGGTCAGATTGACGACGATGTTGACAAGCTGGCCGATGGTGACAAGGATCTCCTCGGTCTGGCAGGCGATGAAGCTCGCGCCGCCGGTAAAAAAGGCCGCGGCGGCGTCCTCGGCGCTGTCCATGCAGTGGCTCGCCTGGGCCGGCGGCAGGCCGGCGACGACAACGATGAGACCGAGCGCGGTCGCGCGGAGTAATTTTGTCGGCGACATCTGTTCCTCCTGGCGGTTTCCGTTTGTTATGGTCCTGTGTCGGCCTCGGCCGCGTCCCGGTTCAGGGAGCCTCTGAAACGGTTCAACGGGTTCGCGTCGAGCCTCGATTCTTGCGTTCCGCACGCGGCTTTTTACCCACGGTCAGGATCGTCCATAGTTCATCCATGGTGCCGAAGGCGCGCGCGCGGGCCTTGCCAACTTCCTCGACAATCCCTGCCATTTGCTCGCCGTTCTTCAGGCGGCGGTACACACGCACGATGTAGTTGTCCGTACGCATTCCTCGGGCCCTGGCCAGCCGTCAACGTGGGACCAGCCTACCTTTGCGGTCTTACAAAAAACTTACAGAAGTGGATGGCTGCGCCGGGAAAGACGGCCGTCACCGCCGCCGGAATTCAGCGCCGCGGATTCAGCGGGAGGGAAGGAACTCGCCAGGCCGTTCAGCCCGGATTAATGCTCCGGCGCAGGGCCTCGGTTTCGGAGGAGGGCGCTACTTTAAGTATGGTGGTCAGTGCATGGTGACAGCGCTCGTAGGCCGCGCACGCCTCGGCCGGGCGCCGCAGGCGGATATAGCATTGCATCAGGTTGCGGTAGAACACCTCGGCCAGCGGGTCCACCTCTAGCCCGCGCAGGTAAAGCGCGATCGCCTTGTCACAGACGCCGCGGTTTTCCCAGAAGGCGCCGAGCGTGCTCAGCGCCCGCAGGAAGCGGCTGCGCAGCCGCTCGCGCAGCGACAGCGCCCAGGGTTGGGTGCTATTGTCTCCCAGGAATGGACCGTGATAGAGGCCTAGGATTTCCTTCTCCAGACTGCCGACCTGTTCCGTATCGGCGCCCTTGGCGCCGGACATTTTCTCGACTTGTGTCAGCAGGCGTTCCAATGACCAGCAGTCCACCCACGCCGACCGCGCATCGAGCGTGAGCCTGCCGTCCTTGAGGGCCAGCAGTTCGTCGTTTCCGAGCAGCTTGCGCAGACGGTGCAGCGTGGTGTCGAAGGCGCGATGCGCCGCATCGCCATCGGCGTCCGGCCAGAGCGCCTCGGTTATCCGTTCCTGGCCGACCCCGCGGCCGCCGAGCGCGATCAGCGCCGCGAGCAATTCCAGAGGCTTGCGCGCCGAGTGCGCGGTCTGCTCGATCGGCGCGTCGTCCTTCAAAACGCTGTAGCGGCCGAGGGTGTAGACCTTGAGCGGCCAGGGCCAGTCCGGTCCCGCGGCGAGCGGTTCCGGCGGCGTCAATCCGAGTTTGCGAATAAGCCCCCGGACAAGATCGCTCTCGATCCCGGCCTCGAGCGCGAAGCCGCACAGACGCGACAGCGCGGCAAGAGGCATGCGAAAAGGATAGACGTAGCCGTGGCGCGCGGCGCGGGGCAGCGCCTCGCGCAGCAGGTTGCGCGCCTCGTCGCGGCGGCCTTCCGCGAGCGCGAAGTACGCCGCGTGCATGGTGTATATCCAGTCTATCTGGCTCAACCCGCGGATCAGTTCCCACAGTTCGGCGTGCAGGTCCAGCGCCTCGCGGCGATTGCCGGTCTCGAACAGCGTGGCCACATAATCTATGCCCATGACGGTCAGCGCCACTGGCACGCCCACGTCGCGCGCCAGCCGCACGGCCTGCTCACCGAGGACGGCCGCGCGCCTGAGATCGCCGCGCGCGGTCGCCACCATGGCTGCGGCGGTATGAAAGAAAGCCCGATCCACACGGCGCGCCGAGGTGTGGTCCGCCATATGCTCCGCCAACCGTGCGAGGTAGGCCTCGGCACCAGCCACGTCATGGAGAATGAGCCTGGCCGCGATGCCGTGCCAGTACGTTTGCGGGCTCACCAGCCCGACACCCGTCTCCGCCGCCAGCGCCAGTCCAGTCTCCACCGCCGCGAGGCATGCCTCGGCTTGCCGGGTGAGCCAGGCATGCATTGCCTCGAAGTGACACCAGATCTGGCGCGTGAGCGGGTCCTCGCCGTCGGCCGCGCGCGCCGGTTTGAGGGTCGCAACAATGGCGCCGGCCTTGCGAAAATCGCCGAGCCAGTTGTGATAAAGCAGCAGGTTGCTGGCGAGCTGCATGCGCAGCGGCGCGGCTGGCAGCACCACCACGAGCGCCTCGACCCGCTGCGCCCAGGCGGTCAACTGCGGGTGGCTCGGCTGGCGCCAGGTAAGCGCGCTGAAGATCGCGCTGGTGACGCGCGCCTCGATGTCCGCCGAGGGAAAGTCCGGGTAAAGGGCGCGCAGCCGATCGAACTCTGCGATCCAGCGATCGAGCTTGGTGAAACTGTCGAATTCGTAGAAAACCGCGTCAACCACGCCGACCCAGGCAAGATATAATCCCCTCGCGTCGGCCAGCGTCCCGAAGCGCTTGTAGGCGGCCTCGACGTCGCGTTGGCTCGCGGCGGGATCGAAAGGCATGTGGCAGTAAGCGCGCCAATAGAGGAGCCAGGGTTGCGCCTCGAAGGCTTCGGACGGCAAAGCGGAGAGCCAGGTTTGCAGGGTCTGGATGCGGCCCTCCCGGTACAAGGTTTCGGCGTGGCGCACGATCAGGCCGGCGAGCGCGTCCCACGCGGCGGTTTCCCGATAGAGGGACGCGGCCTCGTCAATTTCCCCCGCGCTCTCCAGAAGCCCGGCGGTCTCGTGCTGCAAGTGGCGCAATCGTTCCCCACCCAGATTATTGCGGGCATACGACTGGAGGAATTCGCGGAACAAGGGGTGATACCGATACACCCGTTCCGCGCCGGCGAGCCGCTCCGTGAAGTAACGGCGCCGATGGAGGCGGGCGAGCACCTCCTCGACCTCGGCGGTGCCGGCCAGCGCCCGGGCGGAAGCCACGGAGACACTGGGCAGGAACGCCGTCGCCAGCAGGGATTGCCGCGTGGCGGGGTCGAGCCGGCTGAAAATCTCCGCGGCGAAGTAATCGAACACCGCGTGCGGGGCGTCGCCCGCGAGCGAGCGCGCCGCAGTGCGCGATGTTGCGTCCTGTTCCGCCAGCAGCAGCGTCACGCCGGCCGCCCACCCCTGGGTCATGTCGTGCAGCCGCTTCGGCGCGATTCCCGCGCCTCGTCTCGAATGATGCAGGCGCGCGATGCCGAGCGTCTCCCGCAGCGTCAGTTGCAAGGCGTCCCAGCCGAGCACGGACAACGCGTCGTTCGCGCGGAATTTCGCCAGCGCCGGCGGCGGGTCGCCGCGGCTCAGGATCACCACGTTGATCCCCCTGGGCACGGCGGCGAGCGCCTCGGCGATCACGCCGTGAAAGGCCGAGTCAGCGGGCACGTCGTGATAGTTGTCCAGCACCACGACGGCCGGGGATTTCAGCCGTGCGAAGAGCTCCTCGAAATAGCGGCGCGTGAAGGCCGGCAACCCCGCGAGGTATTCGGGCGTCAGGTGCGGCAGGGGCCTGCGACGGCGCGAGGCGGATTGCCCGGCGGCGAGCCCGAGATAGTGGAAGAAGGTGGCGACGTCGCCGTCGCCGGCGTCCAACTGGTACCACAGGCAACGCAAGCGGCGGCGCTCAACGTAGCTCGAAACGAGCGTCGTCTTGCCCGCGCCCGGCGGGCCGCTCACCCACACGACCGGGGAGCGCCGTGCCCGGTCCAACCAGCGAAACAATCGCGTACGCGCCAGCACCGTGGCCGTGCGTGGGCGCGTGATTTTGGCGAGCGCGGGTGTTTTTTTCATCATGCCCACGGCAGAGGGTACCCGTTTCCCCCGTGCTCACCAAATCTATCGGCCCAGGGGCCGTCCACCCACCGCGGGAGGCGCGCGGCGCGGTTAACGCCCGCCCATGCTCGTTCGTCCGCAACCGCCGATCTGAATCAGCCCGAAACCGTACACCGGATCCTTGCCCTGGTCGCCGAGGTCGCGCGCCTGGGCCTGCATTTTCTTCTGGATGCCGGCCCAGCCGCCCTTGGGATCGAGGGCGTACGCGGCGACCAGCGCCGCGGTCACAAACGGCGTGGCGTACGAGGTCCCCGAGACATAGGCGCCATCCTTGCCGGGCAGCGCGGTCCACACGTCCACGCCCGGCGCGGCGAAGCTGATGTAGTCGCCGCGGTTGGCGAGCTTGTAGGGTTTAAGCTCGGCGTCCACGGCGGTGACGGCGATCACGCCGGGCTGGGCGGCGGGATACATCGGCGGCGCGCTCGGGCCGCGGTTGCCGGCGGCGGCGACCACGGCGATGCCGCGCGCGAGCAGGCGCTCGACCGCGGCCTCCAGCAGCAGGTTGCGCGGGCCGCCCAGGCTCAAATTGACGATGTGCACGTTCTGGCCGGCGAGCCAATCGAATGCCTGCACCACCGCCTCGACGGTGGTGTCGGCCTGATTCCCACGCTTGCGGAACACGTTGGCGCTGTAGAGCCTGGCGGCCGGGGCCAGGCCGCTGAAACCGCTCGGCAGCGAATTGCCGACGAGCAGGGCGGCGGTGGCGGTGCCGTGGTCGGGATCGGCCGGCGGCACGCCGGCGCTCAGGAACGAGCGGCTTTCGATCTGGCGTCCACGCAGCGCCGGATGATTCGCGTCCACGGCCGTGTCCACCAGACCAATGCGCACGCCGCCGCCGCAGAACGGTTCCGGGCGGGTGAGACCGATCAGCCGCCGACCGTAGTGCACGGAATCGTCCGCTTGCAGCTCGAGGCGATGATTGACGTCGGCCCACAGGTTGGGTTGGGTCTGACGCAGCGTGGTCAGGGCGTTGCCAGTGCCGACCGCGGCCGGCACGCGCACCACCGTGACGACAAAACCCAGACCGGACATCACGCTGCGGCGCTTGACGCCGAGGCCCAGGGACTTCAGTTGGTTGGCGAGCGTCTGCGCCTCGGCCATGTTGCCGCTCACCACCACGAGCTCGCCCGCTTCGATACTCTTGTCCTCCTTGGGCGGGGGCGGCGGCAGGTTCTGCGGCGGAGGCGGCAGTTGCCCGGTGAGCAGCGTGCCGAAGCTCTGCGATGCCGGCGTCGCCGGCGGTGGTGTTCCCGAATAATAATCATAGGAACCGGTCTCCGTGCCGGTGAGGCTTCCATCGGCGGCGCCCGGCTCGACCGGCGTCGCTCCCGGCAGACTCGGGACCACGCGTTCAGGCAAGCCGGAGCGGGTGAGGACAGGCAAGCCGGGTGGGAGGGTTGGCGGCGCCACTGACACGGGGCAGAGCGATGGCGGGATGCTCACGCTCACCGGCCCGTAATTATTGTTGGCGCTGTTGGCCTCGGCGATCCAGTTACCCTTGTTGACCGTGATCTGAAAACCGTGGGCGCCGGGCATGTGACCCGGGTTCGCGCCGAAATAATAGATCGGGATCGTGACCGTGGCGCTGGCGCCGGCGTCGAGGGCGGGCAGCCCCACGCCGTTGGCCCAGCCGTTGCCATGGGTGTCGGCCGCCGCCACCATGCCCACGTCGGTGCGCGCGGGGCTCGGGCCGGTTCCGGCGTTCTTCACCGTGACGGAAACGTTGAGCACCGCCGTTCCCGTCCGGCAGGCGCCGCCCAGGGATATGGTGGCGCTCTGGATTATCAGATCGGGCTTGGGGACAGTGACGATCGGCGCCGGCTTGATGAGCGTCGGCGCGGGCGCGAGGGGAGCAGCCAAGGCGCGCCCCGGCGCGAACAGACAGAGCGTCGTCGCCAGCGCCGCGGACCAACGCCCGGCGCGCGCGGCGCGGTGAATGGATGCAGCGCCAAGACCGGTATTCATGTCCCGCCTGCAACCGTGTCCGGTTTTTTGCGTGAGCGCGAGGGGCGACAAGGCCGCGGCTCCTAACGCGACCCACGCGGCGACGGTCGCGGGCCGGCCGGCGCCGTTTGGCATTCGATGGTGAAGCTGGCCCGGGCGGAGGCGACCGCAACGGGGTAGACGATCTGGATCGCCTGCCATCCGGTGTAGCGACTCAGGGTCGGGCCGCCGAGGCTCCAGACGGTGCTTACCGGCTTCGTACCCGGAGCCGCGAAATCGAGCGTCAGCACCGGCGCGGAGGCGCCGTCCGAGCGCACGAACTTGTACTGCACCTTGCCGGCCTTGCGGGCGGTGATCGTGCCGCTGAAACGGATGACGGCCGGGCAGGGACCCAGGTGGCGCTCGGGGGAGGCGGCGAGGCTCGCGCCGTAGTCCTGGGCGCAGACCGGACCGGCCCCGGCCGCCGCCAGCAGCAGGGCGCTGAACGTCGCCCGCAGTGTGATCGTTCGGCGCATCAGCGGACTCTCCTTGCCGTTCTCGTCGGCCTCATTAAATTGCCTCTCATGTAGGTTGGGTTAAGCCGCGCAAGCGGCGAACCCAACAAAGTCATATTGTTCGGCGCTATTCGGTGGATTCGCTGCGCTTAATCCACCCTACGTCGTCGCCGTTTCCGCGCGGTGGTTTAACGCGCTACTCGATCGCCACGTGCCGAACGACCCGGCCGCGCGATTTGAGTTTGGCCGCCGCGGCCTCGAGCTCGTCGCGTTGCGTCGAGTCGAGCCCCTCCAGGCGCACGCGGTAGAGACCGAGGGGGCCGGGGCCGTCAATCAGCACCGCGTTGACCTCGTTGAGGACCGCGCGCATCTGGGGCTCGGTCGCCTGCGGCGCAAAGCGCACTTGCAGCACCGCCTCGTGACCGGGCAGGCTGCCGAGCGGTGTGATCGCCTGCGGTTCGGGACGCCACAGGTTGACGAGCAGCACCGTCTGCACCGCGACCACCGCGAGCGCGGCGGCGAGCGCGAGCGGCCAGACAAGCCGGCGGCGCGCGGATTGGCGGACGGCGTGCAGGAGCTTGAGGCGCGCGAGCTCGCCAGGCGATTCGCCGCCGCCGGCCCGCTTGACCTGCTGACGCAGAAGCGTGAGCAAGCGCAGCTCTCCGCGGCAGCGCTCGCAGGCCGCGAGATGCGTCTCGACGGCATCGCGCTCGGTTCCCGTGAGCGTCCCGTTCACGTACCACGGCAACAACTCATCCGGATGCTGGGAGCGATTGTTCATGGTATGCGCCGGTATTCCCACACGAGCGACGGCTCTTGGGTTGTGTCGGAACCGGCCCGCCCGGGGTTCATATCGTCGCCGAGCATCATTATTATAATGATGCCGGTCGCTGTCCCGCCAAGCAGCGCTTGAGCACCTGCTTGGCGTAAAACATGCGCGTTTTGACCGTGCCGAGCGGGCAATTCACGATTTCGGCGATCTCGTGGTAGGAAAGGTCGTTGAAGAAGGCGAGGTGCACGACGAGGCG
>Ga0209342_10004807_pt1 | contig 13949 bp, 16 predicted proteins | sample RifCSP16_2_FD_184023 | JGI IMG/M metagenome (GOLD analysis project Ga0209342, IMG submission 184023) | Soil microbial communities from Rifle, Colorado - Rifle CSP2_sed 16_2 (SPAdes) (version 2) | ecosystem: Environmental > Terrestrial > Deep subsurface > Rock core/Sediment | place: Rifle... | reverse complement strand
CGACGCTCCTTGCTCTCCCACGGGCTTGACGTCCCAAGGGCCAATCGAGCTGCCGTGCCGGGCCAGACAAAATTAACCACCAACTTGATTGCCCTTGTCCAGCAAAACCGAACATACAAGGGCGAGGGTGGGGGTGGAAGGTTCGGCGTCATCCGTCACGCCATGTTTTCACCCCCATCCCCACCTTCCCCCGTCAAAGGGGAAGGGGTTACTCGGCTTCGCCGCCTTCAGGCGGCTCACGGTGTTATTCGCGCCATTGAGGCGCGCTCATGGTAAGCCCCGGCTTTGCCGGGGGTCAGTTACTGAGAAGAACGGTAAACAGTGGCACCAGCATTCATTGCGGTCCCTTCTCCCCCGCGGGAGAAGGACAGGATGAGGGCGGTTTAACGCTGTCTGCCCTCATCCCAACCCTCTCCAGGGGGGGGGGAGGGGTAGCACCGCGCATTATTTGCCGGCCGGATCAGTAACTCATGGCCATAAAAACCACGATTCCATGAACTTCCAGGTGATCCCTGGGTCTCAGTGAATGTTCTGCAAGGTTCGTCGTTGCGAACGTATATAAAAATCTTAATAAGAAACATATAGTTATAAATAAATCCCATGATTTATCGCCAAAAAAAGAGAACCATTGACAATATGTCTAAATATTAGATAATTATTATATACGAATACTTACTTGGCCTGATCTTTGCAAGATCATTGGCAGAGTTGTTGAAACCGAATTTCCTCCCGGCGCATGCGCCAAGCGCCGGGACGACAAAGGCTCCTCCATCCTCCTAGTGGTGGTTCGGCGTGGCTCCCAAGCCACGCCATTTTTTTTGCCTGAAATTCAGCAACAATCAGCAACAAGTAGCAAGTTTCAAGTAGCAAGAGATCCGAGAAAGGGGTATTTTGGCTTTCCTTGCGACTTGCTACTTGTCACTTGCCACTGATTTTCTGTACTATCCGCGCTCTTTTTTACCGGGTACCGCCGCCAGGGCGTTCTAAATAATATGAAGACTTTTTCAGCCAAGCCGGAAACCGTGAAGCGCGATTGGTACGTGATTGACGTCACGGGCAAGGTGCTGGGGCGGGTCGCGTCCGAGGTCGCGCGCCGTCTGCGCGGCAAGCATAAGCCGGAATTCACCCCCCACGTTGACACCGGCGATTACATCGTCGTCATCAATGCCAGCAAAATTCACGTCACCGGCAAGAAAGGGCGGGATAAGCTTTACCACAGCTACTCGGGTCATCAAGGCGGCCTCAAGACGGCCAGCGTCAACGAGATACGCGCCAAGCATCCGGGACGTCTGATCGAGATCGCCGTGCGCGGCATGCTGCCGAAAAATCCGCTCGGGCGGGCGATGATCCGCAAGCTCAAGGTGTACGCCGGCGCCGAACACCGGCACCAGGCGCAGAACCCCAAGACGTTCGAAATCTAGGAAGGCGATTATTCATGGCGGAAGCGACACAGTATTACGGCACCGGCCGGCGCAAATCCTCGACGGCCCGCGTGTATCTGAAGCCCGGCAAGGGCGCGATCGTCGTCAACGATCGTCCGGTGGATGAATATTTCGGGCGCGAGACGGCGCGCATGATCGTGCGCCAGCCGTTCGACGCCATCAACATGCCGGACAAATTCGACGTCGCCGCGAACGTCGCCGGCGGCGGGCCGAGCGGCCAGGCCGGCGCCATCCGCCACGGCATCACGCGCGCCCTGCTCGAATACGACGGATCCCTGCGCCCCGCGCTGCGCAAGGCGGGCTTCGTCACCCGCGACGCGCGCGAGGTCGAGCGCAAGAAATACGGATTGCACAAGGCCCGGAAAAGACCTCAATATTCTAAACGCTAGTATCGAGCGGCAAGCTACAAGCTCCAAGCTTCAAGCGTTAAGGCCTTGGCGGCGATCGAAGAGCTGGATGTCTGGAAACGAGCAAGCCGGCTCTGCGTGGATGTTTACAAGGCCTTCAGAGTTTGTCGAGATTTTGGTTTCAGAGATCAAATCACGCGGGCGGCGTTGTCGATGCCGTCGAACATCGCTGAAGGCGCAGAGCGAGACTCCGACAGGGAATTCGCGAGGTTCCTGCGAATAGCTAAGGGCTCAGCAGGCGAACTCCGGACGCAGCTTTATATCGCCCATGAGCTAGGCTATATCGAGAAGCCGGAGCTGGATCGGTTGACCGGCGAAGCGTTGCAGATCTCGCGTATGCTTCATGGCTTGATCAAAGCATGCAGGAACGAGGACGCCTAGACGTCGTCTAGCTTGCGGCTTTTAGCTTGGAGCTTGCGGCTATGTAATGGGGGATCGTCTAACGGTAGGACAACAGACTCTGACTCTGTTTATCTAGGTTCGAATCCTAGTCCCCCAGCCAAATAAAACGGGCCCATGTTTTCCGGGCCCGTTTTATTTGGCGGTTTCAGGGGGACTAGGATGAGAACCCCTTAATTTCAGCACATTCTTATATTGTTGCGTGGATGCAACAGTTTTCTTCCGTTTGTCGTTTATGTGCGAAAAATTCGTTGCACGCCCGCAAATGCCATGTTATATCATGCGGCCAATTCAGGATTTGTACCCTGGATTTTCTACAACAACCTCAACGGAGGAAATATGAATAAGAAGTTACTGACCTTGGCTGTAGGCGCAGCCCTGGCCGGAGCCGTGACAGTCGCGCAAGCGGATGTCACCGTCTACGGTCGGGCGCATGTGTCGCTCGATAAGCTTGATGACGGCGCCAGCACCGGCGGCACTGACGGCACCTACGTTTCGAGCAACAGCTCGCGCATCGGCTTCAAGGGCGACGAGGACCTGGGCGGCGGCCTGAAGGCCGTCTGGCAGGTTGAGAGCCTGGTGAGACTGGACGGCAGCACTGGCGCTGGTCTCAGTCAGTCGAACGGCGCGCAGTGGGCTTCCCGTAACAGCTTCGTCGGCGTGGCGGGTGGGTTCGGTACGGCGGTGCTCGGCCGTCACGACACACCGTTCAAGCTGATCGGCCGCGCGGTTGATTTCTTCAGATCGCAGGTGGGTGACAACCGTAACATCATCAGCATCGGCTCCGGCGCGACCTGGGATCTACGTCCGAACAACGTCGTGGCCTATATCAGCCCGTCGCTCGGCGGCGTGACTGTCATCGCGGCGCGTGTGCCGGATGAGGGCGGCGCGAATACCGATGCCACCAGCATCAGCGCCCAGGCGTCGTTCGGCTCTCTGTGGGTTGGCGTTGCCATGGAGAACCATGGGGCCGGCATCACCGGCGAACCCAAGGATGAGGAAGGCCAGCGTTTAGGCGTCAAGTGGAGCGCGGGCGACCTCACCGTGGCCGGTCTGATCCAGCGCACGGACAAGAACGCCGGTATTGACGCCAACAAGCGTAGCAGCGAAGGCGTCGGCGTGTCGTACAAGTTCGGCAACAACACCGTCAAGGCCCAGTATTACCGCGCCGGTAAGTTGAAGAGCACGGCCGACACCAACGGCGCCATGCAGGCCGTGGGCTTTGATCATGCCTTCAGCAAGCGCACCACTGGCTATGTCGCCTATGCCACCGCTTCCAACAAAGGCACATCCACCACCTTCACGGCGGATGGCGGCGGTCATGGCGACAGCGTCGGCGCCGCGGCAGGCAAAAGCCCGAAGGCCATCTCCTTCGGTATGGTCCACGATTTTTAATCGTCGGATAACGGGTTAAAAAAATATAACAAATGCTGTGAATTGCGGGGCCCATTCGGGCCCCGTTTTTATTTCACAGCTCCGCGCCTCTGCGTCTCCGCGGTGAACTCGATGTGCGGTCGGTAAAACTGGATTTCTAGGGAAGCTCTGAACAAGTGGTAGAGCTGTCATGCCAGCGAAAGCTGGCATCCAGAATCGGCCTTACGGCCGATGCTTTTTCAAAGCCTGGATTCCGGCTTTCGCCGGAATGACGGCTTAATCAGAGCTTCCCTAGAGGTACTTGGTCTCAGGCTCCATGCGCACCTCCGGCTTGTGCCGCGGTTGTCGGAGTGTACGCCTGTCGCGCCTCCAATCAATTCTTCACATTTGATGCGAATATCATCTATACTGACAGCATATGAAATTGCCTACAGAGGTGATGTAATGGCCGGAACGACATTGATTTCAGTACGTGTTCCCGATGAAGTGGCGCGGCGCCTGGGCGCGCTGGCGGAGGCCACCGACCGCTCAAAGTCCTACATGGCGGCGCAGGCCATCGAAGAGTTTATCGCGCTCCACGAATGGCAGGTCAAGGCCATCCGCAAGGGGCTGGCGGAGGCGGAGGCCGGTAAATTGGCGGGACATGGGGAGGCGCTGAAGATACTGAAGAAATGGGGCCGGCGTGGAGCTTAGCTGGGTCCGCAGCGCCCTTGGCGACCTGGAAGATGCCGGAGCTTTTATCGCGGGAGATAACCCGCAGGCCGCGCGCACGATGGCGCAACGCGTCGGAGAAGCAGTGGAGTATCTCATGGAACATCCCGCCCTTGGCCGGGCCGGACGGGTGCGGGGAACGCGCGAGCTGGTTGTGTCGGGCACTCCCTTGATAGTTGTTTATCGCATCCGCTTCGATCATATTCAGGTGCTGCGCGTACTTCACCACGCGCGCATGTGGCCGTAGTTTTAAGTATTTATACTTGCCGTTTGAAACTCGAGGTTTATATCTGGCTCCATGATTAAAGTCGGCGTCATCGGCGGCACGGGTTACACGGGCGCGGAGCTGCTGCGCCTGCTCGCGCTGCATCCCGGAACGGAGTTGCACGTCATCACCTCGCGCGCAGAAAGGGGTTTTTGTATACTCTTGGTAAGATAATTCAGGCCACCGTCTCGTCGGTCACGAGCGAATCGAGCCCTGTTTCTGGAAACAGGTAGTTGAAAATCCATTTTCGGAGGTGCCGCATGCTATTCGAATACGTTCAGAAGGCCGTCGAGAAGGCGCGCTATAAACAGTTGGAGGATGATTCCTGGTTCGCTGAGATTCCAGGATTTCCCGGCGTATGGGCGCAGGGCAAAACAGTCGAGGCGTGCCGCAAGGAGCTGTGGGGTGTGCTCGAGGAATGGATCGTCCTGAAGCTTCGCGACGGTGACCCCCTTCCCAAGGTTCGCGGTGCGACGCTGAAGATCAGGGAACTCAAGGTTGCCTAAGCCGCCTGCGGCAATTCAGCGCCGTCAACTGATTCGAAAGCTGCGTGCGCTCGGATTTACCGGTCCTTTCTCCGGCGGTCGTCATCAGTTCATGGTGAAGGGTGCGCTTAAGCTCCGCATCCCCAATCCTCACGCAGCCAAGGACATCCATATCAGCCTGTTGCGTGAGATTCTTCGTCAGGCGGGGATTTCTGTCGAGGAATGGAACCGATTAGACTAGACAGATGATTAAAGTCGGGATTATCGGCGGCACGGGTTACACGGGCGCGGAGCTGCTGCGCCTGCTCTCGCTGCATCCCGGAACGGAGTTGCACGTCATCACCTCGCGCGCGGAGGCGGGCAAGAAGGTCTCGGACCTGTTTCCGAATCTGCGCGGGTACGTGGACCTCGCCTTCACCGAACCGGACGGCAAGGCTCTGGCGAAGTGCGACCTGGTGTTCTGCGCCACGCCCAACGGCGTCGCCATGACCCACGCGCGGGCGCTGCTCGATGCCGGGGTGAAGCTGATAGACCTGGCCGCCGATTTCCGGCTCAAGGACGCGGCCACCTGGGAAAAGTGGTACGGCGTGCCCCATGCCTGCCCGGAACTGCTGCAAGAGGCGGTCTACGGCCTGCCCGAGGTGAACCGGAAGGAAATCAAAAAGGCGCGCCTTGTCGCCAATCCCGGCTGCTATCCGACGGCGGTGCAGCTTGGGTTCCTGCCGCTGCTGGAAAACAATCTGATTGATTCGGCTCATCTGATCGCGGACGCCGTATCCGGCGTGAGCGGCGCCGGCCGCAAGGCGGAGCTGCACACGCTCTTCGCCGAGGCGGCCGACAACTTCAAGGCCTACGCCGTGGCCGGCCACCGCCACTGGCCGGAGATCCGCCAGGGCCTGGAGGCGGTGTACGGAAAGCCCGTGGGGCTGACGTTCGTGCCGCATCTCGCGCCCATGATCCGCGGCATCCACGCCACGCTGTATGCGCGGCTTGAGAAAACGGACGACGATCTCCAGGCGCTGTATGAAAAGCGCTACAACGGCGAGCCGTTCGTGGACGTGCTGCCCGCGGGCGGCCATCCCGAGACGCGCAGCGTGCGCGGCGCCAACGCCTGCCGTATAGCCGTGCACCGGCCCCCCGGCAATTCAAATGACCGCGGGGACATCGTCGTGGTGCTGGCGGTGATTGACAACCTGGTCAAGGGCGCCGCCGGTCAGGCGATCCAGAACATGAATATCATGTTCGGTCTGGATGAGCGCGCGGGGCTCGCGCAGCCGGCGCTGCTGCCGTGAGCCGGGCGCGCGCCCGCGTTTGCCCGCGCCCGGCCGGCCGCTATAATGGGCGGCGATGATCCCCTGGACCGGCATGTTCCACCGCAACAAGACCGCTGAGCTGGTCGTCAAGAAGCGGGTATCGCCGCGGGTCAAGGTTCTCGTCGCCGCCGGCGTCGCCGCCGCCCTCACCCTCGCCGCCGGCTGGTTTTATAGCTACGGCTCGAGCATGGCGGGATTCGACCGCACCTCCACGGACCGCGAGCTGCAGGCGCTGCGGGACGAGACCCGCCGGTTGCAGGGCGAGAATCAGGATTTGCAGGAAGGCCTGGCGCGCGCCCAGCGCGCGCTGCAGATGGACCAGACCGCCTACCAGGAGCTCGATCACGCGCTCAAGAATTCGGCGCAGGAGATCGTGAAGCTCAGGGAGGAGCTGAATTTCTACCGCAACATCATCTCGCCGGAGGACAAGAGGGCCGGCCTGCGCATCCAGAACCTGATCATCGAGCCGGCCGGCGGCGTGAACCAGTTCCGCTACAAGCTGGTGCTGATCCAGGCGCTCAAGCACGAGCGCTCGATCTACGGTTCGGCCAGCTTCGAGATCAGCGGCACGCAGGCCGGGCAGGACACGGTACTCAAGTTCCCCACCCCGGCCCAGCGGCCGGTCAGCGTGAATTTCAAATATTTCCAGGACATCGAGGGCCGGTTCGAGCTGCCGCGAAACTTCAAGCCGCGCCAGATCAAGGTCGTCGTGCTGACGAGCGGCGGCGGCCAGTCGGTGGAGGAGACCTTCGCCTGGCCCCGGTCCGGATGAGCGGCGCCGACAGCGGCGCGGAAGGGTTTGCCTGTTCCCGTTTTTTGATATAAACAAAGATGTATGCGCCGAAGGCGTCCATCCCCCGGTGGACGCCGGGCGCCACAAGACATAACGGAGGTGACACGATGCTGAGCGCTCTGGGGAAAAGCCCGAACGAAAAACCCTGCAACACCATTGACACCCTGATCGGGGCGAAGACCGAACTGAAGGGTGACATCACCTTCTCCGGCGGTCTGCGCATTGACGGCAAGGTCAAGGGCAATATCAGCGCCAAGGGAGAGGGCAACAGCACCTTGGTGCTGAGCGAGAACGCCGTCATCACCGGAAACGTCACCGTCCCACACATCGTCAGCAACGGCGCGATCAAGGGGAACGTGCGCGCCGCCGAGCGCATCGAGCTCCAGCCCAAGGCGGAGATCTCCGGCGATGTCTACTACAAGGTGATCGAAATGGCCCTGGGGGCGGTCATCAACGGCAATCTCGTGCGTGAAGTGGCCGAGGCCGGCAAGGACAAGGCCGCGGTCGCGCGCCTGCGCCCGGTCGGCGTCGCGGGCGGATCGGAGGATGAAGGTTAGGGAAGTTCTGATTAAGTATGATTATTTGCCGCAAAGACGCGAAAGGCGCAAAGAAAAGCATCGGATAATCAATAGAAAAACCTTAAAGAAAATTAACCGCCAAGACGCCAAGAACGCCAAGTTATTTATTGCTGAAAAAATTAGTCTTTCTTGGCGACCTTGGCGCCTTGGCGGTTCAAAATCGTATTCATTTTGTTAGAGACCATTAGACAATCGGCTTGTTTTTCGCCCGCCGGGCTCCCACTAAATGGATATGTTCGTTCCCGACGGGATAGTGATGCGACTTCCATGGTCGGGAAACGGAATATTTGCTATATTGTTTAGAGTTTCGGATTCCTGGAGGTAACTTATGTCCGCGGCCATGCCTGATATGCCTTCCCCCCTGATGTTGACCGACAGCGCCACAAAGAAGGTGCGGGAATTGATCGAGGAGGAGAAAAATCCCACCCTCATGCTGCGCGTGTTCGTTTCCGGCGGCGGTTGCTCCGGTTTTCAGTACGGATTCACGTTCGAGGAAAGCGCCAAGGACGACGACACGCGCGTGGAAAAGGGCGGCGTGACGCTGCTCATAGACCCGCTGAGCTTCCAATACCTCGCCGGCGCCGAGATTGATTATCAGGAGAGCCTGAACGGGTCGCAGTTTGTGATCAAAAATCCCAACGCCAGTACAACCTGCGGGTGCGGGTCGTCGTTTAACACCTAAACCTCAAGCTTCAAGCTACAAGCTGCAAGCTTCAAGAAAAACCAGGGGCCCCATAAGGGGTCCTCTGCTTGCAGCTTGCAGCTTGCAGCTTGTGGCTTGTGGCTTGTGGCTTGTGGCTAGGCTTTATATATCCCGCCGAGAATCACCGCCCGTTTCGCCCCGGTGACGGAAGGCAGATTGCCGGGCAGTCCTTCGAGCGTCCGGTGCGCGAGCCAGGCGAAGGCCGCGGCCTCCACCAGGTCCGGATGGATACCGAGCGCTTCGGTCGTCTGGATCTGGACACCGGCCAGTTCTCCGGCGAGCGCATCCATCAGGGCGCGGTTGTGGCAGCCGCCGCCGCAGATGTAGACCTCCCGCGCCGGCGCCGGAAAACCGCGGACGGCCGCGGCTATGGTGCGCGCCGTCAGCAGCACAAGCGTTGCCTGAACGTCTGCGGGCGCGGGATTTCCCGGGAGGCGCTTCAAGTGATCCTCCAGCCACGAAAGATTGAAATACTCCCGCCCGGTGCTCTTCGGCGGCGCGGCGCTGAAATAAGGATCGCTCATCAGCAGCGCGAGCAGTTGCGCCGACGCCTGGCCGGAAGCCGCCCAGCGGCCGTCGGTGTCGTGGTCCACCCCGCGGTGGCGCCTGATCCACTGATCGAGGAGCGTGTTGCCGGGGCCGGTGTCGAAACCGATGACCGCCGCGCGCGCGCCGGCCGGCAGGTAGGTGACGTTGGCGATGCCGCCGATGTTGACGACGGCGCGGCCGGTCCCGGCGGAGTGAAACAACCCGTGGTGAAAGGCCGGCACCAGGGGCGCGCCCTGGCCGCCGGCGGCGAGGTCGCGCGCGCGGAAATCGGCCACGGTCGTGATGCCGGTGCGCTCGGCGATGACCGACGGGTTGCCCACCTGGAGCGTGAACGGTTGTTCGGCCTGCGGGTGATGGCGCAGGGTCTGGCCGTGGCTGCCGATGGCGCGGACGGCGGTTTTGTCCGTGCCGGCCTGCTTCAACACCGCGCTTGCGGCGCCGGCGAAAAGCTCGCCGAGAGTCGTGTCCAGCGCGCATACGCGCTCGATCGCGCCGTTTCCCGGTTGGCAGAGAAAATGGATTTCATCGCGGACGGCGGCGGGGATGGCCGCCCTGTGCGCGGCCACCAGCGCGAACCGGCCGTGGGCGGGGATGGAGGCGAGCACGGCGTCAATGCCGTCCACGCTGGTTCCCGACATGAGGCCGATGTAAAGCATGACAACAGTTTCAAGTAACAAGCAGCAAGTGGCAAGCAAAAGCCGCGCTTTTCCCGCGCCTGCTACCTGCTGCTTGCCGCCAGAGCATTCCGACTGATGACGTCGAGTTGGGCGCCGATGACATGCGCGCCTCGCAGAAATTCCTCGCGGTATTGCGCCGCGATCGGCGCCGCGCCGGGCGACTTGTAGGTCAGTGGGTTGCGGTGGATGCCCTTGACCTGGAACTCGTAGTGCAGATGCGGGCCCGTGGCCAGGCCCGTGCTCCCCACGAAGCCGATGACCTGGCCTTGTTCGACATAGCCGCCGGGCCGGATGCCGGGCTGGAAGCGGGAGAGGTGGGCGTAAAGCGTGCTGTAATCACTGCCGTGCCGGATGAGCACCATCTTGCCGTAGCCGCCGTTCGCGCCCACGAACAGCACCCGGCCCGAGGCCGTGGTGCGCACCGGCGTGCCCGCCGGCGCGCCGTAGTCAACGCCGGTGTGCGCCGTCCAGCGCTTGAGGATCGGGTGATAGCGCGTCGGCGAACGGGTGAAGCGCGAGGTGATGCGGCTGAACTTGACCGGCGTGCGCAGGAACTCGCGGCGCAGGCTCAGGCCTTCGGGGGTGTAATAGGCGGTGGCGCCGTCCGGCCCGCGGTGGGCGGCGGCGCGGTATACCTTGCCCTGATTGACGAACTCGGCGGCGAGGACGGCGCCGTCCCCGGCCTTCTGGCCGAGCCAGAATTTTTCCTCGTAGACGACCGCGAAGCTGTCGCCGCGACGCAGATCAAGCGCGAAGTCTATGTCCCAGCCGAAGATTTCGACCAGTTTCATTATAACGGCGTCCGACAGGCCGGCCTCCTGGCCGGCCTCGAACAGTGAGGTCTCGATGACGCCGGTGACTCGCGCCGTGCGGGTCTCGAGCCTCCGGGTTTCCCTGGTCGCCTCGAGCCCGTTTTCCGATCGCAGCAGCCTGACGGACTCATCCTGATTCAGGGGATAGATCAGTTCCCGCAAGGCCCCATCCATGTCCACGCGGACCTGCAATGATTTCCCGGGCGTCAGACGGAAGAGGGCGCGGGCCGCCGGCTGTGACTGCATGGCGCGGGCGATGTCGGCGTCGTCATGGCCCTCGCGTTTCAAGATGGAGGTCAGGGTGTCGCCACGGCGTATGGCGATCGTCTTCCAGACATCGGCGCCAACGCCGGAAACCATGTCCGCCGGCGCGGCCGCATCCGGCGCGGCGTCATCCAGCGGTTGCTGTTCGACAGGTACATCGGAGTCGGGAGCAAGCAACATGGGGGGCGGGCGGGCGATCTGGCCGACCGCGGGGACGGAGGTAACGGGGTCGCGCGGCAGGATCGAGCCGATGGCGACCGAGGTGAGAAAGACGGCGAGTCCCAGCAGCCACACCCTGCGGCCGTGATACGGGCCGGCGTCGCCGCCATCGCGGCGGGCGTCGAAGATGCCCTTGAGTCGGCTCGGTATGTCTTGCAAGAGGCGCATGCGGCCGCGTGTGAGATGAATGATTATAGTGTAGTTCAGGCCGTGGTCGTCCAGTCGGTACGCGGCCTTCGCCGTCCGCTTCCTGTCCGGCGCCGTCGGCTACAGGGGGGAAGCGGCCTGTGGTACGCTTCGGCGCGCCGATTCCTCAATGAACGTGAAACCACCCATGAGCGATGTTGCCGAGGCGCTGCGGCGGCTAAAGCGCGGCACGGACGAGATCCTGCCGGAGGCGGAGTTGGCCGAACGGCTTAAGTCCGGCAGGCGGCTGCGCGTCAAGGCCGGTTTCGACCCGACCGCGCCGGACCTGCACCTGGGACATACCGTCCTCGTCAACAAGCTGCGCCAGTTCCAGGACCTGGGGCACGAGGTGCTGTTTCTGATCGGCGATTTCACCGGCATGATCGGCGACCCCACCGGCAAAAACGCCACCCGCCAGCCGCTCTCGCGCTACGAGGTCATCGAGAACGCGCGCACCTATGAGAGCCAGATCTACAAGATCCTCGATCCGGAGAAGACGCTGGTGATGTTCAACTCCAGCTGGCTCGGGGGAATGACGGCCGCCGACCTGATCCAGCTCGCGGCCAAGCACACGGTGGCGCGCATGCTCGAGCGTGACGATTTTCACAGGCGCCATGCGGGCGGCCTGCCGATCGCGATCCACGAATTTCTCTATCCGTTGCTCCAGGGCTACGACTCGGTCGCCACGCGCGCCGATGTCGAGCTCGGCGGCACCGACCAGAAGTTCAACATGCTGGTCGGGCGTGAGTTGCAGAAACTTCATGGTCAGGCGCCGCAGGTTGTCATCACGCTCCCGATTCTGGAGGGCACGGACGGCGTGAACAAGATGTCGAAGTCGCTGGGGAATTACATCGGCATCGCCGAGCCGCCGGACGAGCAGTTCGGCAAGCTCATGTCCATCTCGGACGAGCTGATGTGGCGCTACCTTGAGCTTTTGTCGGCCGCGGATCTGCACACCATCGAGCAGTGGAAGCGCGAGGTCGCCGGCGGCCTCAACCCGCGGGACGTGAAGTTCCGGCTGGCGCGGGAGGTGGTCACGCGCTTTCATGGGAAGGACGCGGCCGAGCGCGCCCAGGCGGCCTTTGTCGCGCGGTTCCAGAAGGGCGAGATCCCCGAGGAGATGCCCGAGATTGAGCTCAGGGGAGACGGCAGGGGGATCGCCATCCCCCGCGCGCTCAAGGAGGCCGGACTCACGGCCAGCACCTCCGAGGCTATCCGGCTGATCAAGCAGGGCGGGGTCAGAATAGACGGCGAAAAGGCCGCGGACCCGGGGCGTGAGATTCACCCGGGGGAAACCCATATTTTCCAGGTCGGAAAGCGCAAATTAATGCGGATTCGGGTGCGTTAGCAGGCTGCTGAAAAACTCGTTTTTCAGCAGCCTGCGATGCGGTCGAGGGACCGACCGCCATTTTTCAAACACCCAAGTGTTTGAAAAATGAAGCAAAGCAAAAATCGCATTTTTGCTTTGCGTGGCTGAAAAAGTCCTGGATGGATTTTTTCAGCAACCTGTTAAAGGGGCGGAAAAAAGGGAATTTCGGACGGCTTTGCGGAATCGGGGCATGTCCGCCCACCCGGGCCCCTTGGAATCGGCCTTTTTTCAGGTAAATCGCGCCGATTTCGCCGGTCAGCGCGCGGTGTCAAAAAGTCCAAATCAATCGTTGACGCAAGGGCCAAGGCGCGTATAATGCGCCTCCCTTGGCCGGCCATTCGTGCCGGCCCTGTTCTTTAACAATCTGGATCAAGTAATTTGTGTGGGCGCTTATGTCGAGCCTTGGTCATCCAATGAAAGGCGACTGAAGGCGCGGCCGCAAGGTCGGCGCATTCAGTCATGAAGTTTTTGTCCCGTAACCGGGACAACAAAGTTTAATTGGAGAGTTTGATCCTGGCTCAGATTGAACGCTGGCGGCATGCCTAACACATGCAAGTCGCACGCGAAAGCGGGGCAACCCGCAAGTAGAGTGGCGGACGGGTGAGTAACGCGTAGGAATCTACCTGGTAGTGGGGGACAACCCGGTGAAAACCGGGCTAATACCGCATACGATCCACGGATGAAAGCGGGGGACCGAAAGGCCTCGCGCTATCAGATGAGCCTGCGTCCGATTAGCTAGTTGGTGAGGTAATGGCTCACCAAGGCGACGATCGGTAGCTGGTCTGAGAGGACGACCAGCCACACTGGGACTGAGACACGGCCCAGACTCCTACGGGAGGCAGCAGTGGGGAATCTTGGACAATGGGGGCAACCCTGATCCAGCAATGCCGCGTGTGTGAAGAAGGCCTTCGGGTTGTAAAGCACTTTCGGTGGGGACAAAAATGGCGGAGTGAATATCTCCGCCCTTGATGGTACCCAAAGAAGAAGCACCGGCTAACTCTGTGCCAGCAGCCGCGGTAATACAGAGGGTGCAAGCGTTAATCGAAATTACTGGGCGTAAAGGGTGCGTAGGTGGTCGGATAAGTCAGGCGTGAAATCCCCGGGCTCAACCTGGGAACTGCGCTTGATACTGCCCGACTCGAGTTTGGTAGAGGGTAGTAGAATTCCCGGTGTAGCGGTGAAATGCGTAGATATCGGGAGGAATACCAGTGGCGAAGGCGGCTACCTGGACCAAAACTGACACTGAGGCACGAAAGCGTGGGGAGCAAACAGGATTAGATACCCTGGTAGTCCACGCCTTAAACGATGGGTACTAGACGTCGGGAAGCTTGTCTTCTTGGTGTCGCAGCTAACGCAATAAGTACCCCGCCTGGGGAGTACGGTCGCAAGATTAAAACTCAAAG
>Ga0209342_10004806_pt1 | contig 13950 bp, 12 predicted proteins | sample RifCSP16_2_FD_184023 | JGI IMG/M metagenome (GOLD analysis project Ga0209342, IMG submission 184023) | Soil microbial communities from Rifle, Colorado - Rifle CSP2_sed 16_2 (SPAdes) (version 2) | ecosystem: Environmental > Terrestrial > Deep subsurface > Rock core/Sediment | place: Rifle... | reverse complement strand
GCTGGCGCCTTCGGCGCCGGCCCCGGCTGAGGGCGTGCCGAGTCCCTACGCGCCTTATCCCGCCAGCGTCACGCCGGAGCGGATCAGCGACGAGACGACCGCGATGAAGCTGCTGGCCCCCGAGCACGCGCTCTTCACGACACCCAACCGCATCGCGGCCGACGACTGGTCCGGATGGGTGCAGGAGCGCGGGATCCAGCTGCTGGCCGAAAACGACCCGCGCTACCTGGAGCTGCTGGCCGGAACCGATCCCTTCCCGTACAACGCCGGGGAGAAGCGGGGGCTGCTGGTCGACGCCAAGGTCGGCAAGGGCACCTGGACCTACGTCGGTCTCGCGCTCTTCCGCCAGGTGCCGGCCGGAGTGCCGGGCGGCTGGCGGCTGCTCGCCAACCTCGTCTCCCGCCCGAGCGGGCGGTAAGCGACCGGGTCAGGTCTCGAGATAGCGCCTGTGTCCGTTCAGGGCCTGGCCCCGGCGAGGGCCCCCTCGAGCGAGGCGCGCGTCACGTAGCTGACGCGCTGGCGGTGCTCGAACCGAAGCTGCGCCACAGGGGTGCGGCCCCGCAGCGACCAGCCGCCGGTCGGCGCCACGGGCAGCTCGAAGCGCGGGTCCGCGCCCTTCACCCACGGCCGCTCGCGCACGGTGTACACGTCCGCCCACGCCCCGTGCTCGTCCTCCTCGCGGTTGAAGAGCAGCTCGCGGCCCTGGTGGCGGACGCTGAAGGCGAGCGGCGTCTCCCAGCAGCCGTAGGGCCGGATCGGGACCCGTCCCGGGCGCGGCAGGGCCAGCCCGTCCGCCTCGGCCACCCAGCCCATGAAGGCGAGTCCCAGCGCCGTCCAGGCGAGCGGAAGGGCGAGGGGCTCCGCCGTCACCCCGATCAGCAGCAGGCCCAGGCCCAGGACCGGCAAAGCCAGGTCCAGCATGCGCAGCGCCGTCTCGTTTCGAAGCATGCGTGCCCCCACGCCGGTAACTACAGCGCGAGCGGCCGGAAGTTGGGCTACTTCTTTTCGTACCGCACGCGGCCGTCCAGGATCGTGGCGAGGACCTCGGTCTTCATGAGCGCGTTCTCGGGCACGGACAGGATGTCCTGGGAGAGCACGACGATGTCCGCCAGCTTGCCCACCTCGATCGAGCCCTTGCGTGTCTCCGCGAAACTCCCGTAGGCGGCGTCCTGGGTCATGGTCCGGAGCGCTTCCGGCCGAGTGAGCTTCTGGTCCGGGTCGAATCCGCCGGGCGGCTGTCCCGCGGCGCTCGCGCGGGTGACCGAAGCGTAGAAGTTCTGGATCGGAGAGACATCCTCGACCGGCGCGTCGGTGCCGTTCAGGATCCGGGCCCCGGTGTCGAGCAGCTTGCGCCAGACGTAGGCCCCCTCGCCGACGCGCGCGTCGCCCAGCCGTTTCGGCGCCCAGGGGCGGTCGGAGGGACAGTGGATGCCCTGCATCGAGGCCAGCACGCCGAGCCTGCCGAAGCGCGGGATGTCCGCGGCGTCCAGGATCTGGGCGTGCTCGATGCGGAAGCGCGGGTCCTTCAGCTCGGGCCTCTCGGCGAAGGCCTTCTCGTAGATGTCGAGCACGATCCGGTTGGCCCGGTCGCCGATCGCGTGGATGCCGACCTGGAAACCGTGGGCGAGCGCGAAACGCACGGCCTCCAGCATCTCCTCGGGCGGCGTCCGCACCAGGCCCAGGTTCCCCGGGTCGTCGGCGTAGGGCTCGAGCAGCGCCGCCCCGCGCGAGCCGAGCGCTCCGTCCGCGTAGAGCTTGACCGCCCGGACGTCCAGCAGGCCGCCCGCGAGCCCGGATTCCGGCTTGCCGAGCGCCCGCATCGTGGGAAGGCCGCTCGCCATCACGTAGAGCCGGGTGCGGAGCTTCCCGGCCGCCGCCAGCTCCTTGTAGAGGCCGATCACCTCGACCGGCGCGCCGGCGTCGGTCAGGCTCGTGACGCCCTTCTCGAGGCACTCGTCCATCGCGAGCTCGAGCGCGCGTCGCACTTCCGGCTCGGTGCGCTCCTTCGGCGTCACCAGGCGCTCGGCGTTGTCGACGAAGACGCCCGTGGGCTCGCCCGCCGCGTCGTGGATGATCTCGCCGCCCTCGGGAGCGCGCGTCGCGCGCGTGATGCCGAAAAGGGCCATCGCCTTCGCGTTGACCAACACGGCGTGTCCGTCCGCGCGCTCGAGGACGACGGGGTTGTCGGGGGAGATTGCCGAGAGCGCCGCGTGCGTGGGGAAGCCGCGCACGGCCCCGCGCGCGGGAGCCGTCCACTTCTCCTCGTGCCAGCCCCGGCCCCGGATCCACTCGCCCGGCGTACGCGCCTTCACGGCTTTCTCGACCCGCGCGACGACATCGTCGAACGTCCCGGTCCCGACCAGATCGACGTCGAGTCGAGCAAAGCCGATGCCCAGGAAGTGCGCGTGGGCGTCGTCGAAGCCGGGCACCACGGTCCGCCCGCGCAGGTCCATGACCCGAGAGCGCGGCCCCACGTAGGCCTGGATCTCGGCGCTCGTGCCCACCGCGACGATGCGGTTGCCGCGCACCGCGACCGCCTCCGCCCGCGCCCGCTTCGGGTCGACGGTGTGGACGGTCGCGTTCAGGAGCACGAGGTCCGCGGGTTCGGAGGCGGTCGCGGTGCCAGCCGGCACGAGGGCGGCGAGGGTGAGCAGGGCCAGCGCGATCAGGAATGGACGACGCAGCATGCGGAGAGCCTCCCGGGCGGGGAGTGAGTATATCTCCCGCCGGTGGACCGACGGCCGTGGCGCCGGCGGGCCGCAGGCGCTTGACACCGCCCGCGCGGGGCTCCTAGTGTTCCCCTGCTCATGCCCGACACGGTCCTCGAGGTTTTCGAAACCACGGCCGCCGCCCACCCCGAACGCCCGGCCATGGCCCGCAAGCGTGGCGGGTCGTGGGAGCTGACGAGCTGGCGCGAGTACCGGGAGGCCGTGCACCGGGCCGCCCGCGCCCTCGTGGCGCTGGGGGTGGAGCCCGGGAGCGGAGTCGTGATCCTGGCCGGCAATCGCCCGGAGTGGTTCGTGGCGAGCCTGGCGACGGCCTGCGTGGGCGCGCGCGCGGCGGGCATCTACACGAACAGCACCGCCGAGGGTTGCCGCTACATCGCCGAGCACGCCGAGGCGGTGGTGGCCGTGGTCGACAACGCCGCGGCGCTTGCCAAGCTGCAAGGCCCGACCGGCCGGCCGAAGTGCCTGCGCTTCGTGGTGCTGCTCGACGGGACGAGCGCCGAGCCCGGCACGCTCTCCTGGGCCGACTTCTTGGCTCGCGGCGAGGCCGCCCACGAGGCCGAGGTCGCGCGGCGGACGGCGGCGCTCACCGCCTCGAACGTCTCGACGCTCATCTACACCTCCGGCACCACCGGCGCGCCGAAAGCCGTGATGCTGACGCAGCGCAACCTGGCCTTCATCGCCGAGAAGATCCAGGAGCTGGTGCCGATCGGCGCCGGTGACCGGTTGATCAGCTACCTGCCCCTGTCGCACATCGCGGAGCAAGTCGTCTCGCACCTGCTGTCGATCGCGACCGGGGCGGCCGTCTACTTCGCCGAGAGCCTCGAGAAGATGCCCGAGAACCTGCGCGAGGTGCGGCCGCAGTTCTTCCTGGGCGTGCCACGCGTGTGGGAGAAGATCCAGGCGGGAATCCAGGCGGCGGGGGCGCAGGCGAGCCCGCTGCGGCGGCGCATCGCCGCCTGGGCGCGGGGCGTCGGGCGAAGGGCGGGCGAGGCCGACATGAACGGCCGGCCCCGGCCCTGGAGCTACGCGCTCGCAAACCGGCTGGTCTTCTCGAAGGTGCGCGCGCGCCTGGGGCTCGACGCGGCCCGCATGCTCGCGGTCTCGTCCGCGCCGATCGCCAAGGAGACGCTCGACTTCTTCCAGAGCCTCGGCATGCCGATCATGGAGGCCTACGGCATGAGCGAGTGCACCGGGCCCGGCACGATGTCGCTGCCCCAGCGCTACCAGCTGGGGCGTGCGGGTTACGCCATCCCCGGCACCGAGCTGAAGCTGGCCGAGGACGGGGAGGTGCTGATGCGCGGACCGCACGTCTTTCTCGGCTACTACAAGAACGAGGAAGCCACCCGCGAGACGCTCGACCCCGAGGGATGGCTGCACTCGGGCGACGTGGGCGAGATCGATGGCGAAGGCTACCTGCGCATCACCGACCGCAAGAAGGAGCTGATCATCACCGCCGGCGGCAAGAACATCGCCCCGCAGCACCTCGAGGGACAGCTCAAGCAGATCGCGGCGGTGTCGCAGGCGGTCGCGATCGGGGACCGCCGGCCGTACGTGGTGGCGCTCGTGACGCTCGACCCCGCCCGTCTCGCCACGGAGGCTGCCAAGGCCGGCAGCCCCGCGCTCACTCCCGAAGCCGCGGCCAATGACCCGGTCTTCAAGGCCTACCTCGAGAAGCAGATCGAGGCGGTGAACCAGGGCCTCGCCCGCTACGAGACGATCAAGAAGATCGCGATCCTCCCACGCGAGCTGTCGGTCGACGCGGGCGAGCTCACGCCCACGCTGAAGCTGAAGCGCCGGGCGATCCACGAGCGGCACAAGGACGTGATCGAGGCGCTCTACACGTAGGCCGCCTGCCGCGGTCTTGACCCGCGCGCGAAGCGGGGCGTAGTCTCTGGCGCTGACCTAAACTCCAACGCCCAGAGGAACGCCATTGCCTCCCTCCGTCGGCATGCGGTTCTCGCGCTTCGAGCTCGTCTCCCGCATCGGCGCGGGAGGCATGGGCGACGTGTGGCGGGCGCACGACAATGACCTGCACCGCGACGTGGCCGTGAAGTTCCTGCCCGAGCGCTTCACCTCCGACCCCGCCCGTCTCGGCCGCTTCGCGCAGGAGGCCCGGGCCGCCTCCTCGCTCAACCACCCGAACATCGTGACGATCCACGAGATCGGCGAGACCTCGGGCCTGCCCTACATCGTGATGGAGCTGGTCGACGGGCAAACACTGCGCGAGGTCCTGCTCGCGCAGGAAGGCAAGCCGGTGCCGACGCGACGGCTGCTCGAGATCGGCGCGCAGGCGGCCGACGGCCTCGCCAAGGCCCACGCCGCGGGCATCGTCCACCGCGATCTCAAGCCCGAGAACGTGATGGTGACCGCGGACGGCTTCGTGAAGGTCCTCGACTTCGGCCTCGCCAAGCTGCGCGCCGAGGGCACCCCAGGCCCCGGGCCCGCGCGCGGCGGGAGCGGAGCCGAGCAGTGGTTCGACTCGGGCCAGCCGACCTGGCCCGAGTCACCCTCGCCGCACACCGCGATCGGCGCCGTGATCGGCACGGCGGGCTACATGTCCCCCGAGCAGGCGCGCGGTCACGCCGTGGATTTCCGCTCGGACCAGTTCACGCTCGGCGCGATGCTCTACGAGCTCGCCACGGGCCGCCAGGCGTTCCGGCGCGAGACCGCGGCCCAGACCATCGCCGCCATCATCGAGGACCCGCCCGAGTCGCTCGCGACCTTGAACCCGGGGCTCCCGCCCCCGCTGCGCTGGGTGATCGAGCGCTGCTTCGCCAAGGACCCCACCGAGCGCTACGCCTCAACGCTCGACCTCGCACGCGAGCTGCGCGGACTGCGGGAGCACCTGGGGGAAGTGGGGGGGTCCGGCTCGTCGGCTCCGCTCCACGTCGGGCCCTCCCGGCTGCGAGGCCGGCGCAGCACGGCCCTGCTCGCCGGCGCGCTCGCGGTCCTGGCCGTGCTCTGGGCGGGCCGCCCTCTCATGGAACGAATGGCGGTCGCGGTCGGCCTGCGCCCCGTCCCCGCCGAGAAGCGCCTGGCCATCTTGCCGTTCCGGCCCCTGGCGCCGGACGCGACCGACCGCGCGCTGGCCGAGGGAGTCGTGGACCTGCTCACGGCTCGCCTCGCGTCCCTCGAGCGGTTTCAGAACAGCCTCTGGGTGGAGCCTGCCGCCAACATCCTGCAGGCCGGCGTCACGAGCGCCGAAGCGGCCCGCCGCCGGCTCGGCGTCACGCTCGTGGTCACCGGGAGCGTCCAGCGCGTCTCGGGCAAGCTGCTCCTGACCGCGACACTCGAGGACGCCCGGCAGCAGCGCGCGCTGCGCGCCGCCACGGCCGAGTCGCTCGACGCGCTGGCGGAAGCCGTGGTGCGGATGCTGGATCTCGAGCTCGAGCCCGAGGCCCGCGGTGCGCTACAAGCCTCGGCCACGGGAGTGGCCGAGGCAGCGACCCTCACGGCGGAAGCTCTCGGCTACCGGCCCTACGCCGAGGGCCGCACGGCTCTCGAGCGCTACGAGCAGTCGCGCAACCTCGAGCGGGCGATCGAGCTCTTCAATCTCGCGCTCGAGCGCGATCCGCGTTACGCCCTCGCGCACGCCGGTCTCGGCGAGGCGTACCTGCGCCTGCACCGGGCCACGCGCAAGCCGGAGCAGCTGGCCCTCGCCGAGCAGCACTGTGAGCGCGCGCTCGCCCTCGACGCGCTCAGCCCCGGGCCGTGGATCACGCTCGGCATGGTCCGAGTAGCCGCCGGGCGGGTCGAAGAGGCCCTGGCCAGCTTCGACAAGGCTCTCGACCGCAACCCTCGATCTCCCGACGCATACCGGGAGCGGGCCTTCGCCCTGGAGCGGCTGGGGCGCACCGAAGAGGCCGAGGCCGCCTACGCGCGCGCGATCGAGCTGCGGCCCGGCTACTGGGCCAACCACAACTACCTCGGCGGCTTCCGCGCAGGGCCGCCCCGACGAGGCCGAGAAGGCGTTCGCGCGCGCGCTGGCGCTCGCTCCCGACAACGCGCGGGTGCTGTCGAACCTGGGAGCCACGCGCCTGCGCCGGGGCCAGCTGCGGGAGGCCGAGCAGGCGCTCGCGCGCTCGATCGCGATCCAGCCGACGCCGACGGCGATCACGAACCTCTCCGTCCTGCAGTTCTCGCAGGGACGCTACGCCGAGGCGGCCCGAACCGCCGAGCGGGCGACCACCCCGGACTGCCGGGACTACCGCGTCTTCCGCAACCTGGCCGCAGCCCTGTACTGGGCCCCCGGCGAGCGAGGCCGGGTCGGCGCGGTGTGCGGCCGGATGGCGGAGCTGGTGAGCCAGGAGCGCCGGCTCGACCCGCGCAACCCCGCGGTTGTCGTCGAGCTGGCTGACTGCCTCGCGATGGCCGGCGCGCGCGCGCGGGCGCGCGCGCTGCTCGCCGAGGGCATTGCGCTTGGCAAGGTCGAAGTGCCGGTCGCGCGCATTGCGGCCGGCGCCTACGAGCAGATCGGCGACCGCGAACAGGCCTTGCGCTGGCTCGGCGAGGCCCTGCGCGGGGGATACTCGCGCGAGCAGGTTGAAAAGGACCCGTGGCTCGAGGCGCTGCGCAGCGATTCCCGCTACGCAGCGCTCGTCAAGGACCAACCTTGACGGCCGCCTGAGAGTACTTCTGGACTGAGCGCTTCGAAAGGAGTAACGCAATGGCAATGGCTTCGACGAGGACACCGGCCGATGTCGTCTTCAAGGGTCACACGGGCGACTACCGAGCCAATTCGCACAAGACCAAGCCCAATGACACGCACGTGTGCTTCCGCAATATGACGGGGAGCCCTGTGCGGGTGTGGTTCCCCGGGAATTTCCTACTCGGTTCACCCCTGACTCTGGACGACAGCACCGAGACGCGCTGCCTGGAAATCAACCCCGAGGCGGCTTCCGGCACCTACACCTACGCCGCCCAGGTCACCGCGACAGGCGAGTTCATCAAGGGCAACTCCCCGCCCGAGGTCATCATCGACCGCTAAGACCCGATCCCGACCGTGCCGTCCCGCTCGCTCAACGCGCAGGCTTGTCCGACGGGTTGCGGCGCTCGCGGCGGCCGAGGAGGCTCGCGCGGGTGATCGCCTCGTCGCCGAAGCGGCGGCGTACCTCGTCTCGAACGCGGTCGACGGCTGTCGGCACCGGCTGCGGGTCGAAGAGCCCGAGCTGCGGTGTCGCCTCGCCGAAGTGTGAGGCGTAGATCCCGACGAGGCGCACCCGCTTGCGGCCGTGCAGCTCGGCGAACAGCTGCTGCGCCACGCGGAACAGCTCGTCGCCCGAGTCGGTGGCGCGCTTCAGCGTGCGCGCGTGCGTCGTGGTGCGGAAGTCCTGGTCGCGGTACTTGAGGGTGATTGTGCGGGCCCGAAGCGTGTGCGTGCGGAGGCGTGCGGCGACGGCGTCCGCGAGCTGCAGCAGCGTGGCGCGCAGCCGCTTCGGGTCGGCCGTGTCCTCGTCGTAGGTGTGCTCCTGGCCCAGGCTCTTGGCTCCGGCCGACTCTGAGGCCACCTCGCGGTCGTCCTCGCCGCGGGCGAGACGCTGGAGGTCGTGGCCGTGCGTCCCGATCCGCCGCTCGAGCCGCCCGGGGTCGAGTGCCTGAAGCTCGCCGATCGTCGTGACCCCGAGCTTCGCGAGCGTTTCCTCCAGCTTCGGCCCGACGCCCCACAGCCGCCGCACCGCCAGCGGCGCGAGGAAGGCGGCCTCCGTCCCCGGCGGCACGACGACCAGCCCGTCCGGCTTGCGCATGTCCGAGGCGACCTTGGCGACGAGCTTCGAGGTGGCGACACCGACCGACGCCGTGAGCGCGGTCTCGTCGCGGATCGCCTGCTTGAGCTTGCGGGCGATCGTCTCGCCCGATCCGAGCGCGCGTGTGCTGCCGGTTACGTCCAGGAAGGCCTCGTCGATCGAGACCGGCTCGACGAGGTCCGTGAAGCGTCCGAAAACCGCCATGATCTTCTCGGATTCGCGCGCGTAGCGCTCGATGTCGGGCTGGAGGTAGACCCCGTGTGGGCAGCGGCGCCAGGCCTCCGAGATCGGCATCGCGCTGCCCACGCCGAAGCGGCGAGCCTCGTAGGAGGCCGTCGAGACGACGCCCCGCCCGCGCCCGCCTTTGGGGTCGGCTCCCACGATCACGGGCTGGCCCGCCAGCTCGGGATGGTCGCGCACCTCGACCGCCGCGAAGAACGCGTCCATGTCGACGTGCAGGATCGAGCGCTGCCGCGCAGGCATCGGCTTCGACTCTACGCTCGCACGCGTTGCGACGCGAGGGCTAGACGAACCGGGCTTCGATCTCCGCGAAGAAGGCTTGATCGCGTCTCCAACCCGAAGCTTGAGGATGGATCTCTCCGGACTGAGCTTGATCGTCTTGTCCGCGGTCATCACGCCGGCGTTCTGTAGAACGGAGTTGCAGATCATCCGGACCTCGTTCAGCGGATTGCCGTCCTTTCCCTCGAGCGTACGGCTTCGATGAACGAAGAAGGCGTCCAGGACCACGACCAGGTTGCCGAAGAACAGCGGCTCGAAAGCGCCCACGGCGTTCGCACTGGCTGTCTTGGCGGTGCTTCGGCCTGAAACGAAGCGGGCGGGGATCACGCGGGAGTCAGTGCATCCCCGAGCTCCCCTGGAGCTGCTTCACGAGGTCGCCGACCACCGCCTTGGCATCGCCGAACAGCATGTAGCTGCGGTCGGCGAAGTAGAGCTCGTTCTCGATGCCGGCGAAGCCCGGGTTCATCGAGCGCTTGATCGCCAGGCACATGCGCGCCTTGTCGGCGTCGATGATCGGCATGCCATAGATCGGGCTCGTCTTGTCGTGGCGCGCGGCCGGGTTCACCACGTCGTTGGCGCCGATCACCAGCACCACGTCGGTCTGCGGCATCTCCGGGTTGATGTCGTCCATCTCGATCAGCTTGTCGTAGGGGATGTCGGCCTCGGCCAGGAGCACGTTCATGTGCCCCGGCATGCGCCCGGCGACGGGGTGGATCGCGAACTTGACCTCAATCTTGCGCCGCGTCAGCTCGTCGTAGAGCTCGCGCACGCGCTGCTGTGCCTGCGCGACCGCCATCCCGTAGCCCGGCACGATCACGACCTGGCTCGCCATCTCGAGCACCTGCGCGGCGCCCTCGGGCGTCTCGCGCTTGGCGGTGCGCGTCTCGGCGACGCCCGCCTTCTGCTGGACCTGGCCGAAGGCGCCGAACAGCACGTTGGCGAAGGAGCGGTTCATCGCCCGGCACATGATGATCGAGAGGATCAGGCCCGAGCTGCCGTCGAGCGCACCCGCGATCACGAGCAGCTTGTTGTCGAGCACGAAGCCCATCGCGACCGCGCTCAGGCCCGCGTACGAGTTCAGCAGCGAGATCACGGTCGGCATGTCGGCGCCGCCGATCGGAATGATCAGCAGCACGCCGAAGGCGAGCGCGAGCGCGACGATCACGGGGAACAGGTAGGCGAGCGCCACCGGCTGGAACACGAGTGCTATGCCGCACGCGACCGCCACGCCCAGCAGGCCGATGTTGGTCAGGTTCTGGAGCGGGTAGGTCACGGGCCGCTGCGGGATCCACTTGAGCTCCTGCAGCTTTCCCGCGGCCATCAGGCTGCCGGTGAAGGTCAGGAAGCCCAGGATCACCTCGGCCACGATCGCGAAGGTGCGGAAGGCGGTCAGGTTCTCGGGCGCGTCCTGCCACAGGTAGAACTTCGCGGTCCCGACGAGCCCCGCCGCGAGGCCGCCGAAGGCGTGCGAGACGGCGGTCCGCTGAGGCACCGCGGTGAGCGGCACCCACGACAGCGGCACGCCGATCAGGAAGCCCACGGCCAGAGCACCCGCGATCCAGCCCCAATTGACGATGCCGGGGTTCAGGAACGTGCCGAGCACGGCGAGCGTCATCGCCACGACGCCCGCGAGCACCCCCTTGCGCGCGGTCTTCGGGTCGTTCATCCAGTGCAGCGAGAGCACGAACAGCGCGGAGGCGACGAGATACGCGGCCTCGATCAGCCAGAAGCTCATGGCCGCTTCTCCCCGCCCGGCTTCTTGAACATGCGGAGCATGCGGTCCGTGATCAGGAAGCCGCTCACGATGTTGGTCATGGAGGCGGCGAGGGCGATGGCGCCGAGCAGCGTGATGACGGGCGGGTGGTCCTGGCCCGCGATCACGATCGAGCCCACCACGGCGATCGCGGAGATCGCGTTGGTGAGCGACATGAGCGGCGTGTGCAGCAGGCGTGACACGCGGGTGACGACACCGAGCCCGATGAAGGTGGCGAGCAGGAAGACGAACAGCAGGGCCGTGAACGCGGCGGGCGATCCGTCGTGGGCCGCAGCGGCCTCGGACGCCGTTGCCGCGAGCAGGAGCGGCGCGCAGAGCATCGTGTTCTCCCGTTCCCGTGTAGCCCCGGGCGGGGCAGGGAACAACAGGTGACAGAGGGATTCTGAACGGAGCGCGCGCCCAAGTCCAACCCGCTCGCCGGCCGCCGTTGCGTTTGGCCCTAGGAGCGCGTGGGCCGGCGCGCGGCGCCCGGCGGGAGCGGGTAGCCGGACGGGCCGCGCAGCGCCTCGAGCGCGGCGACGGCCTCCGCGGAGAGCTCGTTCGACACGCCGAGCAGCCGGGCGACGAGCGCGATCCGGGCGAACTGCTCGAGCGTCTCCATGCGCTCCCACGCGCGCTTCAAGGTCTCGCCCACCGTCAGCGCGCCGTGGTTGGCGAGCAGCAGCGCGTGAGCGGACGGGATCGCCGCGGCCACGCGCTCGGCCAGATCGGGCGTCGAAGGCGTCCCGAAGGGCACGACCGGCACCGGCCCGAGCGTCACGACCGGCTCGGCGAGCACGGGTCGATCGAGGGGAATCCCCGCCACCGCAAAGCCGGTAGCGACGGGGGGATGGGCGTGGACGACCGCGCTCACGTCGGGACGGCGCCGGTAGACGGCGACGTGCATCAGGATCTCGCTCGAGGCGTGCCCGCCCCGCTCCGAGCGCCCCTCGAGGTCGGTCGTCACCACGTCACCCGGAGCCAGAAAGCCCTTGCAGGCCCCGCCGGGGGTCACGTAGAGGCGATCGCCGTCGCGAACGGAGACGTTCCCCTCGTTGCCCGCGATCAGCCCTTTCGCGTACAGGCGTCGCCCGATCTCGACCACCTCCGCGCGCAGCGAATCGGCGCTCACGAGGCCCGCGTCACCGCGGCGAGCGCCTTGTCGCGGCAGGCGGCGGAGCAGAACCATTCCTCGCGCCCGGAGGCGCCCGCGCTGATCGCGCGCGAGCGCGGCACGTAGGTGTGGCAGACATGGTCGAGCACCAGGTCCTCGGGCGCGCGCACCCGCGGCCTCTCGCCCGGGCCGGGCACGGCCGGGCGGGACCCGCCGAACACGGACGCGAACGCGCGCAGCACGAAGCGCAGCAGCAGCAGCCACAGCAGCGCTTGCACCACCAGCAGCAGGCCGCGGATCATCGTCCCGCCTCGGCGCCGGCCCGGATCCGGTCGATGCGCGGCCGCAGCCGCTCCGCCTGGGGGTCGCCCGGATGGCGCTTCAGTAGCAGCTCCCAGGAGTTCACGGCCTGCTTCGCCCGGCCCAGCTGGACGAGGGCCACCACGCGGTTGTAGAGCGCGAGCCGGTGCGCCGGGTCCGTGGCGAGCGCCTTGTCGAGCTCGCCCAGGGCCTCCTCGGGACGGCCTGCGCGGAGCAGGCAGGCCCCGAGGTCGGTCGCCACGTCCGCAAGCGCCGCGTCGATCACGAGCGCCTCGCGATACCAGCGGATCGCGTCTTCCCAGCGCTCGGCGTCCATCAAGAGGTTGCCGAGCTCGACCCGGGCGGCGGCATCCGCCGGTTGGCGTGCGACGAGCGACTCCAGGGCCGCGACCTCGTCTGGGTCGACGCGGGGGGCAGCCGCGGTCGCGGGAGCGGCCACAGGCGCCGAAGCCGCCACAGGGCTCGGCAGCACACCCCAGTGTGCGGCCATGTAGCCGACCACCAGGCCGAAGACGGTTCCCGCCAGCATGAAGGCGAGCGTGTCACGCCGCATGGGGAAGTCAGAATAGCACCTTCACGCTCGCGAGGTCCGGGACTAGAATCCGAGCTGAGGGGTCGCGAAAGCGACCCGTCCTCTCGCAACACCCAGGGAGGTGGGCCCGTGATCAAGCTCAAGAAGGTCCTCGTCCCGACCGACTTCTCGGACAGCGCCCGCCACGCCTTCAGCTACGGCGTGTCCTTCGCCCGCGAGTACCACGCCGAGCTGGTGCTGCTCCACGTCGTCGAGAACTTGACGGTGGGCTACGCCAGCGACCTGTTCCCGGTTCCGATGGCGGAGGTATTCCAGGAGATCTCGGGCTACGCCAGGACCGAGCTACAGAAGCTCGCCGAGGAGGCGAGGCAGAAAGGGATCGTGGTCAGCGAGCTCGTGGTCCAGGGCAAGCCGTCCGCCGAGATCATCCGCCACGCCGCCGAGAACGACGTCGACATGATCGTGCTCGGGACCCACGGCAAGGGGATGCTCGACCAGGCTCTCTTCGGCTCCACCACCGAGCGCGTGGTGCGCCGCGCCCCGTGCCCGGTGCTGACCGTGCGCATGGCGGGGCACGAGTTCGTCGACCACGACTAGTCCCAGCTCACCCCGGACCAGCGCAGCAGCACCGTGCCGACGGTGAAGCCCGCGCCGACGGCCGCCAGCAGCACCAGGTGGCCGGGCGCGAGCCGCTTCTCGTCGAGCGCCGTCTTGAGCGCGAGCGGAATCGTGGCCGCCGTGGTGTTGCCGTACTGGCGGATGTTCTTGATCACCTTGGCGTCCGGCAGCCCCATGCGGTGCTGCGCGGCCTCGATGATCCGGATGTTGGCCTGGTGCGCCACGAACAGGTCGAGGTCGTTGCCGGTCAAGCCGTTGTGCTGCAGCAGCCGCTCGCTGGCGTCGGCGAACTTACGGACCGCGTACTTGAAGACGTGCTGGCCCTGCTGCTTGATGTAGTGCAGGCCCTGCTCGACCGTCTCGTGGCTCGCGGGCCTGAGGCTGCCGCCGGCCGGCATCTCCAGGTAGCAGGCCCCCGAGCCGTCCACCTCGTGCGCGAAGTCGAGGATCCCGCTGCCGTCTTCGCGCGGCTCCAGGATCACGGCTCCCGCCGCGTCGCCGAACAGCACGCAGGTGGTCCGGTCCTTGTAGTCCAGGATCGAGGTCATCACGTCGGCCCCGATCACCATCACCTTCTTGTGGCGGCCGGACTCCACGAACTGCGCCCCCACCGTGAGTGC
>Ga0209342_10004805_pt1 | contig 13951 bp, 13 predicted proteins | sample RifCSP16_2_FD_184023 | JGI IMG/M metagenome (GOLD analysis project Ga0209342, IMG submission 184023) | Soil microbial communities from Rifle, Colorado - Rifle CSP2_sed 16_2 (SPAdes) (version 2) | ecosystem: Environmental > Terrestrial > Deep subsurface > Rock core/Sediment | place: Rifle... | reverse complement strand
CCCGGTGTCCCTCGACGGGACCGCGTCCTCGGATCCGGACGTCGACGCAATCTCCTTCGCATGGACGCAGGTGAGCGGACCCATCGTGACCCTCGTCGGGGCGGACACCGCGAGCCCCTCCTTTGTGCCGAATGTGGGGGGCCTGTACGTCTTCCGCATGACAGTGGGGGACGGGGACGGCGGCTCCGCCTCGGACACCGTGCAGGTGACTGCGACGAACGGCAATCCCGCCGCCAACGCCGGCGCCGATCAGGTCGTCGTGAAGAAGAGCGCGGTCACGCTGAATGGCTCGACCTCATCCGACCCCAACGGGGACGGCCTCGCGTTCGCGTGGATACAGCTCGCGGGCTTGGCGGTGATCCTCGCCGGCGCGGACACCCCGACGCCGACGTTCACCCCCGCGCGGGCGGGCCTGCACGTGTTCGCGCTCACAGTGCGGGACGGGGACGGAGGCCTCTCGACGGACGTCGTCCAGGTCACCGCGACGAACGGTGCCCCGGTCGCGAGCGCGGGCCCGGACGTCCTCGCTCCGAAGCTCACCCCCGTCGCGCTGGACGGCCGAGGGTCGAGCGACCCGAACGGGGACGGGATTTCGTTCCGCTGGACGCAGGCCGGCGGACCCTCCGTCGCGCTGTCGGACCCCACGAGCGACGTGCCCACGTTCACCCCCACACTCCCCGGGGTGTACACGTTCCTCCTGACCGTGGACGACGGGGATGGCGGCATCGCCTCGGACGTCGCAATCGTGACCGTGTGGAGCCGCGATCCGGTCGCGTCCCTCACCGCGCTCCCGACGACCGTGCGCGTGAACGTCGACGTCGCGTTCTCCGGTGTGGGATCGGGGGATCCGGACGGGACGATCGTGGACTACGCCTTCGACTTCGGCGACGGGAACGCCGTCCGCGGCGCGTTGGCGGCGGCTTTCCACCCCTACCTAGTTCCGGGCACGTTCGTCGCGACGCTCACCGTGCGAGACGACGACGGAAACGAGAGCACGGTGCAGGTCACGATCACGGTGACCGCGAACGCGGCCCCGCAGGCGGACCCCCGCGTGTGGCCGGCGGACGCCGGGTTCATCGGCACGCGGTTCGTGTTCGCCGGGGGGAACTCGACGGACGATATGATGGTCGCGGGCTACACGTGGGACTTCGGGGACGGGACCTCGGGCGTAGGGAGCGTGGTCGCGCACGACTTCCGGGCGAAGGGGCAGTACACGGTCGTGCTGACGGTGACGGACGGCGACGGGTCCACGGACACGGCACCGATCCTCGTGACGATCGGGAATCGCGCGCCGTTTATCAAGAACCGCTTGGCGACGGGCGCGACCCTTGATCTGACGACGGCGGAGGGTTTCAACTTCGTCGTGGTCGCAGAGGATCCCGACGGCGATGCGCTGACCTACACGTGGCGGGTGGGCGGCCTCGTCGTCGGAACGGACGCGCCGTACCACGCGTTCTCGAGCTCGAGCGCGGGTTCTTTCATCGTGAACGTCACGGTCACGGACGGGGTCGAGGCGCAGTCTGCGGAATGGACTGTCGACGTCACGGCGCCCCCGGCGCCCGTCGCCGCGTTTCCATGGGACCTCGTGGTCCTCGTCCTGATCATCGTCGCGCTGTCCCTCCTGCTGCTCCGGAGGAGCCTCGGGCCGCGGGCGACGCCATCGAGCCGGGAGGGGCGGGGCCGCGCAGTGGAGGGCGAGGAGGAAGGCGCGGAGGAGGAGAAGGAGACGGACCTCCCGGACGACGCGGACGACCTGCTGGGCGCGGGAGACCGAGACGAGGACGAGGAACGGGATGAGGACAAGCTGTGACGGGTCACCGGGAGCCCCGCCTCCCCAGGCCGCCTCACAGGGGACATGGTTATGGCGGGGGGACGCTTTCGGTAACCGATGGCGGACGCGTGGGTCGCCCCGAAGCCCTCCCACCCTGAGACGTGCCCGAGCTGCGGGAAGCTCACGTGGCGGTGGAAGTACCTCCAGTCCCGCCAGTGGTTCGAGTGCGAGCATTGCGGCTTCAGCGGGAAGGCGAGCAGCACGCCCGGGTTCAAGCGTGCTTGATCGCGCGAGGACTCACGCGCGCGTCAGGTCCGCTCTCGTGGGCGAGGGCCTGCCCGCCTGCTCCACCGCCGCCGGCCGCCAGCCGAGCTGTTGATCCACCATCGACCGGGCGAGGGACTCGAACGCGCTCTCCACGTTCTCCCCAGTCTTCGCGCTCGTGAACACGTACGATGCGCCGTAGGCGCTCAGGAACGTGCTGACCGCGTCCTCGTCGAACTTCGCCTCGTCCGCGAGGTCCGCCTTGTTCACCGCCACGATCAAGGGGACGTCGCCGACGACACGGATGATGTGGTCTGCCCAGTCGTCGAGGTCCTCGAGCGTGCTCCGGCGCGTGAGGTCGCACACCGCCAGGATCCCGTTCGCCCCATAGAAGTACGCCTCCTTGAGCAGCTGGCGGAACCCCTTCTCCCCCATGATGTCCCAGATCGTCATCTCCACGGAGACGTCCGCGTCCCGCGCGTCGACGCGCAGGTCCACGGTCTTCTTCACGACCTTCGTCCCGATCGTCATGAGGTACCGCTCGTCGAACATCTCGTGCACGTATCGGGCGATGAGGGAGGACTTTCCGACCGCGACCTCGCCGACGAGGCACACCTTCGACTTGAGCGTCTTCGCCGTGGACACGAGAGCCCCCGAGGGAGAGGACGCATCGGAGCGCCGTTACTTAAAGCGCGACGGTACCGTTGTCGCGTCGTGAGAACGTCTCAGGCCGTTGCCGCCGCCAGTCGCTCGCCCAGCGTCCGGAAGACCGCCTCGACGTTCTCCCCCGTCTTCGCGCTCGTGTGGAACCACGGGGCGTCGAACGCCCCCGCGTGCAGCGCGATCTCCCGCTCCCCGTACAGGAGGAGGACCTCGTCCTTCAGGTCGATCTTGTTCACCGCGTACACGACGGGCATCGCGCCCGCGACGCGGAACACCGAAGTGACCCACTCGTCGAGCTCCTTGAGCGTGCTGTACCGCGTGACGTCGCAGACCGCGAGGACGCCCCGCGCGCCGGAGAAGTACGCGTCCTTGAGGAGGTCGCGGAAGGCCTTCTCGCCCATGATGTCCCACACGGTCATGTCCATGTGCACGCGCCGCTCCCCGACGTCGAACTCCATCTCCTTCTTGCTCACCTTCGCGCCCAGCGTGGTCACGTACCGGTCGTCGAACTCGTCGACGACGAAGCGTCGCACGAGGGACGTCTTCCCCACGGCGGCCTCGCCGACGAGGCACACCTTCGCCTTCATCCGCTCCGGGGGCGCCACGCCCGCGTACCCGCCCGCCCCTCCATAAGGGTTGTCCCCCGGATGCGCCCCCGCGGGATTGTTGCTTAGATGGGGCTTGCCGATAATTGTGCGCGATTCGGGAGTCGCGTGACAAGATTGTGCGCGCCGGGTGACAAACATTAGGGACAAATAGCGCGTCCGCCAATTGGGGGAGCGACCCCGAGTGTGATTCGATGTTGCGTGAGGTGGCCCTGCGCCGAGCGATCGAGGATGCGAGGGGGCGGAGAGCACAGGAGCTCGAGGAACTCGTGCACCGCCAGGGGGCGCTCCGCCGCCGGCTGCGCGAGCTGCAGGATCGACTCCTCGCGCTCGGCACCGTGCACGGGCGGTTCGCGAAACCCGAGGAGCCTCCTCCCGAGGCGGCCGCGGGGTTCGGCGTGACTCCGGGGATTACGCCGCCTTCGATCCCCGCAATCGAGCCGTTGCCGACGGACACCGCGCCGCCCTCCACGGACGCGCCGCGGACGCCCGCGGACCTGCGCGTCCTCCTCGCGCCGCCGAAGCGTGACGCGGAGACGCACGCCCCCCTCCTCAAGTCGCTCGCGTCCCACCACCCGGACGGCTTCACGGTCTCCCAGATGCGCGACGTCATGGACTTCTCGGACCCCGAGCGGCCGCACTCGTACGACGCGGCGTGGACCCTCGCGAACGCGCTCCTCCGATCCCAGACCCTCGAGCTCGCGGGCACGCGACCGGGGCCCTCGGGCGTCCCCATCCGTGTCTATCGCGTCCCCCAGGCGGCGGTCCCGCCGGCGGGGGTGAGCTAGATGGAAGGCCTCGACCGCGAGAGGCGCGAGCGCCTCATCCTGGCCTCCCTCATGGAGCGTCGCGTGGCGGTGGAGGAGGAGTCCCGCCGCCTTCGCAACGACCTGCAGGAGATGGGGAAACGCGAGGTGGAGCTGCGCACGGAGATCCTGGCGCTCGACCAGATCCTCGGGGCGCTGCCCCAGCCGCCGAAGGAGAACGAGGCGCCCTCCCTGTTCGCGCGCGCGCCGACACCCGCGCCGGTGCCCGCGGCCCCGACGAGGAAGCGGCGACGGAAGGGGAGCCGGCGCGAGCAGATGATGCCCCGGCTGCGCGAGAAGTTCGGGACCGGCGCGTTCACGGCGGAGGACGTGACGAACGTGATCCTCGAGGACGAGCCGGGCGAGCGGAGGAAGGCGTACTTCGCCGCGTGGTCCCTGTGCCGCGACCTCGCGGAGGACGGCATCACGATCGTCGTCTCCGAGGAAGGGACGGGGAAGCGGTTGAAGCGGACGTACCGGTTCGCGGAGGCGGCCGGAAAGGCCCCGTGACTACGCCGCCAACCGCGCGCGCTCGGATTCCACGTGACCGAGGTACGCGTCGATCCTCCGCAGGACCTCGCGGGTTTCCGTGGTCGCGTTCAGGGTGGCGACGTCGTTCCGGAGCGCGACGAGGGTGCCGCGGACCGCGACGAGAATCTGATCGGCGGTGTCCGCATCCATGCTTCGGACGAAGTTCTCAAGCTCTTGGGTCATGGGAATCGGCGGCGGATGTCGGGTCTCGTATTTAGGATTGGCGACCGACGATGTCCACTACCGGATGAACGCGTGTCCGCCTCCGTCGTTCTTACTCAACTGGGTAAACACGGCCTGCGGATGTTTTACCCAACTGGGTAAACGGGTCCTGGAACCGACTCGATTTTTCCCCAACTGGGCTAAACCGATCCAAGCGTCGCGGGCGTCGTGTGGTGCGCGATTCCATTCTGGCCGAGAAAGGCTTCGAGTTCGCTCCGGCGAGAAGGGACTACGAACAGGACCGACTGGCCGAGATAGCGCACGCCCTCCCGTTCAACAAAACCCGGGTAGTCGTACGCCCGCCCTCCCCGCTCGACGTGCTGTCCGAAGATGAAACGCTTGAGTCGGCCAGACATGGCCGCGTCCCGACTGTCCACAACCCATGTCACGATGAATCCTCGCAAGGCCGCCGAGCGCTGTCGTCGGGCGCGCCGGACGGATCGGGTCTTCTCCCCCATGACTTTCGCCCAATTGGGTAAAACGGTCGGGACCCTTCACTCCTCTTGGGAGGGCCGCGAAACTACTGACCCAAAGCCCTTTCATCCCTCGGCGATTACCCGCGGATCGATGCGCGCGATCCGGTTCGAAGCGGGGGGCAACGTCCGCCTCGTCGACCTCCCGACGCCCGAGCCCGGCGATGGCGAGGTCCTCGTCCGCGTGCTCGCCGCGGGCGTGTGCCGCACGGACCTGCACCTCCTCCACGCCGTCGCCGTCGGACGCATGGACCCGTTCGTCCCCGGACACGAGATCGCCGGGACCGTGCAAAAGGTGGGGCGAGGCGTCGGCAGCGTGCATGCGGGGGACGCCGTCGTCGTGCACTTCGAGATCCCATGCGGGAAGTGCCGCGCCTGCGTGACGAAGCGCACAAACCTGTGCGAGAACGCGAGGACGCTCGGCTTCGACGTCACGGGCGGCTACGCGGAGTACGTGCGGGTCCCCGAGGACAACGTCCTGGCGGCGCCGGCGAACCTGGAGACGGACCAGGCCGCGACCCTCGCGTGCAGCGGCGCGACCGCGTACCACACGGTCGTCACGCAGGGCGGGGCCGACGAGCGGGACCTCGTCGTCGTGATCGGCGCGGGGGGCGTGGGCCTCTCCGCGGTCCAGGTCGCCCGGGCCCGCGGGGCGCGCGTCGTGGCGGTGGACGTGCGCGAACCCGCGCTCGAGGCCGCGCGCAATGTCGGGGCTGAATTGGCGGTAATGTCGGACGACGCCCTGTCGGCAATCCTCGCGGCGTCGAAGGACCGCGGCGCGGACGTCGTCGTCGACCTCGTGTCGACCGCGGAGACGATGCAGCTCGGGATCGCGGCGCTCGCCCCCGGCGGGCGTCTCGTGGAGAGCGCGGTGGGCGAGGAGGGCGTCCTCATCGCGCCGACACTTCTGATGGACAAAGAGCTCACGTTGACCGGCGCGCACTCGTCGACGATGGCGGACTTCGCGCGCGCCGTGAGCCTCGCGGAGGCGGGCCTCCTCAGGCCGGTCGTCACGCGCACGGGCGTCCTTGCCGAGGCCGAGGAGATCCTGCGCGACCTCGAGGCGGGAAAGATCGTGGGCCGAGCGGTGCTTCGTCCGTAATTCAGATCAGAAAAAGAGAGGGTGGGGCGGACTCGGCCGCCCCGTTCGTGTCCGCTCAGGGGGGTTCAGGGGCACTCCTCGCGGTGTCCGCGCTCGAGGAAGTCCTCGACGTCCCAGTCGCCGTCCTCGTCCGTGTCCTCCGCGTGGTACGTCGCGACGTACCAGGACGTGCAGTCCTGCGTCCCGTCCTCGTCGTGGTCGTACACATGGACCACCGTGACCTCCGCGTCCGCGCTCTCGAACACGCCGTTGCTGTTTGCGTCCGTCCGCTGCGCGAGCACGCGCACGCCGAACTGCTCCTCGCGCACGTCGTCCTCGTCTGCGTCCTTGTACGCGTACCCGTACGCCTTCACGTACTGCAGCTCGGGGTTCCCGTCGTCGTCCGCGTCCGTCGACTGCATCCACAGGAGGAAGAACGCCGCGGCCTCGTACGTGCCGTCGCCGTCCGCGTCCACGCGCTCCGCCATGGTCACGGTGACGTTCGCGTCCTCGACGAAGCCGTTGCTGTTCGCGTCGAGCGCGTACATCTCCGCCGCCATCGCTCGTTCGGCCTCCGGCATGCCGTCCTCGTCCGCGTCGACGCGCTCGTACGCCTTCAGGGACAGGCGGGCCTCTTCGACGAATTCGTCCTCGATCGCGTTCACCGCAAACCCGTCGAGCGCGAGGTACGACTCTCTCTCGAAGAGGCCGTCCTCGTCCGCGTCTGCCCTGGCGCCCGCGCGCGCGGTCAGCGAGACGCGCTCCGCGATGCCCGAGGAGTCGTGGTCCACGACCTCCGCGCGCCCGACGAGGGCCGCCGCGAACTCCGCGACGTCATCTTGATCCGCGTCGAGGATCTCCACCGCCACGACGTCGATCGTCGCGAGCTCCGGGTGCCCGTCGTCCGAATCGTCCGTCGCGACCGCCATGATCTTCGCGGCCCGGACCCACTCCGGCCGGCCGTCCTCCGAGGCGTCGACCGCCTCGAACGCGACGAGGCACATCTCCGCGAGCTCCGGGTACCCGTTCGACGAAGCGTCGAACACCTCAATCTCCACGAGAGCGCCACGCTCCGCCTCCGGGGTGCCGTCCGCGTCCCCGTCGAAGGCCTCGTAGCCGCCCAGGTAGACCTCCATCGTCTCGTTGAAGCCGTCGTCGTTCCCGTCGACCGTCGACGCGTTCACGACGAGCACGCCCACGTACTCGCGCGTGCCGTCATCGCCGTCGTCCGCGGTCTGGAACACCGCGCCCTCGAGCGTGAGCGATTCGAAGATTCCGTTGCTCGTCGCGTCGAAGACCTCGAGGCGCAGCGCCGCGGCGCGATAGAACTCGACGACGCCGTTCTGGTTCGCGTCGAGGATCTGCTCGCCGCCGAACGTGAGGAGCAGGTGCTCGAAGACCGTGTCCTCCGTGTCGTCGACCGCGGAGAGCGTCCACAGGCCCTGCGCGATGTACTCGATCGTCCCGTCGTCGTTAGGGTCCGCGGTCTCCCGCGCGGCCTGCTTGCCCTCGAGCTTGTTGAACGTGCCGTCCTCGTCGTCGTCCCACAGCTCCGCGTCGCGGCCGACCGCGAGCGCGTACTCGGGGTTGCCGTCGCCGTCCTCATCCTGCAGACACAGGAGGAGGCTGCGGTACCGTACGTACTCCGGGTGGCCGTCGCCATCCGAGTCCGTTGGCTCGATGCTCTCGCGGAACGTGCAGTTCCCGTCGCGCGTCTCCGTGCCTAGGTCCGGCGGGGTCAAGAGCGACTCGTCGCTCCGCACGCCCTGCGGCGTGTCCACTGCCGGGGGCTCGAACCAGCCCACGACGCCGCCAACATTTCCGCCGCCCTCGACTTGAGGCATGTCTCCCTTCGCCTCGTCGAAAGGCGCGGAGTCCTCCAGAAGTTCCTTGTTGAAATCGTCGATCGTCGGCGCCCCGTCGTCCTCCGGCAGGGGCTTCGGCTCGACGCTCGGCCCGGTCGACGCCGCGGTCTCCGGTTGATCCTGCGCCGCAACGCCCGCCTCGGAGGATCCCGCGATTGCCAGTGCGGTGGCGTCCTCGGGCTCGTGCGTCACGACCGCCAACGAGTGGCCGCGGGCCGGCTCGGTTCCCGCGGACCGCGTGGATTCCGCCACGTCCGTCCTCGGCCCCGCGTACGACATCGCCGCCACGTAGGCCGGATCGCTCGCCACATCCCCGCCTCGAGTCCCGAGGAGCAGGGTCGTTCCCACGGCCGCAAGCCCGAGGGTCGCCACCACGATGAGCGCGATCCCGAGCCCCAGCCTTGTCCGGTTGGCTTCCATTGCCGACACCTTGGCGAGACAGATGGCGGCGGGCCCCTATCTCACCGTAAGAACGGGTGTTGCCGACGGCTTTAAGAGGTGTTCTCAGGAGGCGGCGTTCTCAGTCTTGTGAGCGATTCCGAGAGATTCCAGAGGCGGCGGGCGACGGACGCATCGCGCGCAACCGGGTTCGGCGCGATGGGGCGGCGCCGTTCGAAGTATCGCCCGGTCACGCCGTCGACGTCGCGCGAGGACGCGAGCCAGATCACGGTGTCCGCGCCTTTGGCGGCGCTGATCATGAAGGGCCATGCGAGCCGGAAGCCGACTCCGAACCATCCGCCTTCCCCTCGTGCCAAGTTCGTGCGCACGCCGCCGGGGTGGAGCGCGTTGGCGGTGACGTCCGCGGGCAAGCGACGCGCGAGCTCCGCTGCGAAGAGGATGTTCGCGAGCTTCGACTGGCAGTACGCGCGGAAGCCGCTCCACCGCCGGGCGAGGTTCAGGTCGTCGAACGCGATCCTCCCCATCTGGCTGGCCTCGGAGGCGACGTTCACAATCCGCGACGGCGGGTTCTGACGGAGGAGCGGCAGAAGCAGGTTCGTGAGGAGGAAGTGCGAGAGGTGGTTCACGGCGAACGTCGTCTCCACTCCGTCCTCCGTGAGCGTCCTCTTGGCGGTGAAGATCCCCGCGTTGTTCACGAGGACGTGGAGCCTCCCGTACTTGGCGGTGAACTCGCGCGCGAACGCGCGCACGGACGCTTGGCTCTGGAGGTCGAGGTCCATCACCGCCAGCGCGGGACTTCCCGTCTCCGCGGCGATCTCACGACGCACGGCCTCCCCGCGCTCGCGGTTCCGGCATGCAAGGACCACGGTCGCCCCGACGCGCGCGAGCCCTCGCGCGGTCTCCTTCCCGATCCCGGAGTTCGCGCCCGTCACGATGCAGACGCGTCCGTCCATGGACGACCCCAGGGAAGACATCCGGCGACCCACGAACGCGCGCGCATTAAGGATTTGTCCAAGACGCTACGTGGTCGCGAGGGTCCGCGGGCGATGCCGGACCTTGTGCACGCGACCGTTCAGCCACTCCTCGAGCGCACGGTCCTGGCCGCCGAGCCACCGCCGCAGCGCGTCCTCGGCAGGGTCCCGTGCGCGTCGAGCTGCGCCGCGTTCCTTCATGGAACCGTCATAATCTTCCGCCGCCAAATACGGGTCAGAACAACACGTTCCGATTCCTTTAAGGGGCGGCATCGCCGCCAAGGACACATTAAGTAGCCGCCCCCGCATCGGCCGCGCGAAGCGGATGCCTTCGCGGCCGTACAAGGACCTCGTCATCTACGGCTGCTTCGTCCTCAACCGCCTCGTGTCCGAGCTGGGGATCCACCTCGAACAGGAGGGGCTCGAGGCGAAAGTCGACGGACTCTTGGCGGCGAGCCCGGTGTTCCTCACGAAGGAGCAGATCAAGCGGGAGATCCGTTCGAACCACTACATGACGACGAAGGTAATCGAGGCGCTCGCGGAGCAGGGCCTCGTCCGCGTCGAGGCCGCGGAGGGGCGATACCGCATTCACCTGACGATGGAGGGGGTCCTCCACATCCGGAAGTACAACGAGTTCTACCGCCGCGTGTACTTGGAGCAGATCCGAGACCACTACCGGTACCGACCGCCGCCCGGGCCGCTCCGGGAGTGACTACGCGGGTCGCGCCGTGCCCGCCGCCGCGGGGGCCGCGGGGGACGCCTCGACGATGAGGGGGATGAAGTCGTACGTGCCGTCGGGCATCTCCGTGACGAGCTCCATGGAGCACGAGGCCTTCCGTCCGCGGACGAACGCGCTCACGACCTCCGTCGTGAGGAACGTGTACGCCTCCTCGGGGACATCGTGCGTCCCGTCGGACTTCCAGAGCGCGATCACGCGCGTCGGCGGCATGCGGAGCGCGAGGCTCACGTCCTCGACCGCCCGTCGGAGCGCCTCGAGGTCCGCGCGTGCGGGCGCGTGGCCGAACGCCTTCACGTAGACCGCGGCGCCCCGGGGGCCGATCCCGAACGGCGCGAGCATGCCTGCGGGCCACGTCACGAACGCGTCGAACTCGTATGCGACCCCGGACTTGCCTGTCAGAATCGCGGGGCTCCGGGCCGCCTGAGGGTGCGCGAGCATCTCCGCGATCGTCGGGTTCCGATCCCTGAGGCTCGCGAGGAGGCGCGCCACGGGCGTCGCGCCCTGCGGCACGTGCACGATCGGGTCCGCGTCCCGCACCGCTCGGATCACCCGATACCGGAGCGCGTGATACGCGAAGAGGGCGCGCGCGTCCTCCACGAGGTCGAGGATCGTCATCCCGAGGAAGAGGAGGGCGACGAGGACGATTCCAAGGACGATCCCCGGTCCGAACGTCAGGATCACGAGGACTCCGACGATGATCGCGGCGGCGAACGCGAGCCCCTCCCCCGTCACGGACTGGACCTGACCGCGGAGAATCAGGAGGCCGAAGAGGAGGAGGGTGAAGAGGAGCGCGAGCGCGTGCATCGCGCTGATGAACACGATGAGGACGAATCCCAAGAGGAGCCACATGGAGACGAACCAGACCGTGTATCGCAGGAGCTGCTGGATCTTCGGGGTCTGCGCCTCGACCTCCTCCGCGAGGTCGAAGATCGCCGTCAGGGGGTTCTCGATCGCACGGACGTCCCGCGCCTGCATCGCGTTTCTTTTGCGTCGCCAACGTACTTAAAATGGGCGGAAACACCGCGGCCCGGGCGGGAACGACCTTATGTACGCCCCGCCGTTTGGCGGCGGTGCGCCGCAAGACCCGTCTCATCGTCGCCTTGGACGTGCCCGAGGAGTCGAGGGCGTTGAAGCTCGCGCACGACACGCGGGACCACGTCGACGCGTTCAAGGTGAACTACCCGCTCGTCCTCGCGCGCGGACTCCAGATCGTCGACAAGCTCGCGAAGCTGGGGGACGTGATCTGCGACTTCAAGGTCGCGGACATCCCGAACACGAACCGCCTCATCGTCGAGCAGGTGTTCCGCCACCACGCGAAGGCGATCATCGTCCACGGGTTCGTGGGCCCCGACTCCGTGAAGGCGTGCGTGTCCGCCGCCAAAGGCGACGTGATCGTCGTCGCGGAGATGTCCCATCCCGGCGCGGAGCGGTGGAACGCACCGATCGCGGACGACATCGCCCGCATGGCGGTGGAGGTCGGCGCCGCGGGGATCATCGCCCCCGCCACGCGCCCGGACCGCGTGCGGGCGCTCCGCGCGATTCTCGGGAATCGGCTGATCCTCTCGCCGGGCGTGGGCGCCCAGGGGGGCACGGTGGCGGACCCCATCGCCGCCGGCGCGGACTACATCATCGTGGGCCGCGCGATCTACGACGCCGCGAACCCCCGCCAGGAGGCGGAGAGGATCGTCACGGAGATTGCGAGAGCGGCGCCTGCATCGTCTCCGGGCTGAGCTCCTCGTCCAGCTCGCGGAGCTTCGTCGCGGTCCGCACGTAGTACTTCACGGCGGCCCCGTCCGGGCTCGACAGGGTCACGACGTTCGCGACGTACCCTCTCTTCTCCAAGAACTCGAGGATCGCGCCGCAGAGGCCGGGCGGGACCTGGTACGTCCGCGACAGCTCCTCGGCGGACTTCGCGCCCAACGATGTGCCGAGGAGGATACGGAGGAAATACCGCTCGTCCACGCGACTCCCGCACCCTCACCGTCCTCCGACGCCATTGAACGTTGTGACGTGCGAATCGCGATTGATTTTCAGCCCGAGGACGAGGGGAAAGGCTATACGCCGGACCCCGCTTCCCCGCGCGGCTGGGTTCGGATGGGCGGCGAGTTGTTGGCGATCCACCTGCCCCCGGACGAGGCGCCGGATCGCTGGTACAACGTCCTCGCGGACCTTCCCGAGCCTCTCCCGCCGCCGCGCGATGACGAAGAGGGACAGCCGCGCCTCAAGATGCTGCCCGAGGTCCTCCTGAAGGAGTGCCTGCGGCAGGAGAACTCGGACGAGCGCTGGATCTCGATCCCCCAGGAAATCCAGGACCTCTACCGCCAGGCGGGGCGGCCCCGTCCTCTGTTCCGCGCGCGTCGCCTCGAGCAGCGCCTCGGCACCCCTGCCAAGATGTACTACAAGTCCGAGTTCTATTCCCCGACGGGGAGCCACAAGGTCAACACCGCCCTCGCGCAGGCGTGGTACGCGGCCGCCGCGGGGTACGAGCGCGTCGCGACGGAGACCGGCGCCGGGCAGTGGGGAACCGCGCTTGCGTACGCCGCAAGCCTCGTCGGGCTCAAGACGACCGTGTACTGGGTCCGCGCGGTCCACGACTGGAAGGCCGACCGACGGAACTTCATGCGCCTCTTCGGCGCGGAGGTCCACGCGTCCCCGAGCCCGAAGACGAAGACGGGCCGCGCCCTCCTCGAGGAGGACCCGAACCATCCGGGGTCGCTCGGCATCGCCGTGAGCGAGGGCCTCGAGGACGCGCGCGGCGACCCGAAGGCGGTGTACTGCCTCGGCTCCGTCCTCAACCACGTGCTCCTCCACCAGACCGTGATCGGCCTCGAGACGAAGAAGCAGTTCGAGATCGCCGGCGAGTTCCCCGACGTCGTGATCTCCTGCCTCGGCGGCGGATCGAACTTCGGCGGCTTCGCGCTGCCGTTCATGCCCGAGGCGTTCGGCGGCGCGGACCTCCGGTTCGTGGCGGCGCAGAGCCAGGCGGCGCCGAACCTCCAGGGCGAGTACCGCTACGACTTCGCGGACCACGCGGAGCTCACGCCCCAGCTCAAGATGTACACGATCGGGCACCGCGCGAAGATGAAGCCGATCCGCGGGGACGGGCTGCGCTACCACGCCGCCGCGCCGGTCATCTCGCTTCTCCGTCACCTGGGGTACATCGACACGATCGCGTACCCCGCGGACGAGCATTACGTGTTCGAGCGCGCCCGCACGTTCGTACAGTCGGAGGGGTTCCTGCCGGCGCCGGAGAGCGCGTACAGCGTCGCGTGCGCGATCGACGAGGCGCTGCGGTGCAAGGAGACGGGGGAGCGGAGCGTGATCGCGTTCAACGTCAGTGGACACGGGTTCATGGACATGGAGGCGTACAAGGGCGTCGTCGAAGGACCTGCAGCCTCCCTCGACCGTTGGCGGTGACGACCGCGTCCTCTCGCCGGAGCCGTCCGAACCGCCAGATTCGAAAAATGAGATTGGCGGCGGTTGCCCGCCGCCCCGCGCACGAGGCGCTAAGTGTGTTCTCAGAACCGGCGCCGGCCGCGGTCGCGACCACCACGGTCGTCG
>Ga0209342_10004802_pt1 | contig 13952 bp, 18 predicted proteins | sample RifCSP16_2_FD_184023 | JGI IMG/M metagenome (GOLD analysis project Ga0209342, IMG submission 184023) | Soil microbial communities from Rifle, Colorado - Rifle CSP2_sed 16_2 (SPAdes) (version 2) | ecosystem: Environmental > Terrestrial > Deep subsurface > Rock core/Sediment | place: Rifle... | reverse complement strand
TCGACCTCGTGGGGCGGAGGTCCCCGCACTTCAACCTCGGCTACAAGTTTTCGGGGGATCCCCGACTCCCTGAGCCAGGTGACCTATCCAGAGCTGGTTGGCGTCGATGCCCCGACGAATCCGTCGAGGACAGCGGAAGTTCCCTCGACTCTATCTCTCGACCAGGTAGACATCGCCCCCGACGAGCTCAACTTTGCCGCGGGCTTCGACATCGTCCTCGCGCCCCCGGGCGGAGACGAGGGTGCCGGCTGTGGTTCAGAGACAGCGCGAGCGCCGAAGGTGCAGGGAGCTCGTTCTAGACTGAAGTTCGGTCGCGGTGTTCGCGTTGAAGCTGTTGAAGAGATCCCGGTAGGGGCGTTGACGCGCCCGATCTCCCACGGCTATACTGCGGATAGCCCGGGGAGGTGAGTGGGTGTGATTACCAAGGTGCAGAAATGGGGTAACAGTCAGGGACTCCGGCTGAGCCGGGATGTCCTCTCCGACGCTGAAGTTGGGGTGGGGGATTCGGTGCGGGTGACCGCGCGTAAGGGTACGATCGTCATCACACCCATTCGCCGCGAGAGAGGCCGACACGATTTGCGTGAGCTCGTGCGTCGCATCCCCAGGGACTACAAACCCGAAGAGCTCGATTGGGGCCCGCCCGTCGGCCGGGAAGTCTGGTAGATGGCGGAGTACATCCCTCGCAAGGGGGACTTCGTTGTGCTGACGTTCGATCCCCAAGCAGGCCATGAGCAGCGGGGACGACGTCCTGCCCTTGTGATCAGCAACGATCTCTTCAACGGCCACACTGGACTCTGTATCGCCTGTCCCATTACGAGCACGCGACGCAACTATCCCTTTCACGTGCCGATTCCTGAAGGCGAGAAGGTGACGGGCTTCGTCATGGTCGAGCAAGTCAAATCGATCGACTTTCGCTCCCGGAACGCGAGGCGTATCGGGAAGGCGCCGGTATCCGTCTTGGAAGAAGCGCTTTCGATCTTCGACGCGTGCATCTATTGAGCGCTTCGCGCCGGCGATGGATGGCGGAGGGAGTGGGAGTCGAACCCACGCGCCTTTCGGCCTACGAGGTTAGCAACCTCGCCTCTTCACCGCTTGAGTATCCCTCCGCGCAGGTTGGCGGAGGGTGGACGAATCGAACGCCTAGCTTGACGCTACCCCGGTTTTCGGGACCGGTTGCCGACCATTCAGCGGCACCCTCCGCACTCTGGACGAGCCGGATGATGAGCCGCTACTCGATTCCACCATGAGGGGATTCTAGCACGACTAGTTCCGCACCGAGGCGAAAGCGATGTGTCGGTCGTCCGGAGACCAGGACGGCATCGCTGCCCGCCGCCCTCGAGGAGCGTCAGTTGCGCCGCGTTTCACCCTCATTGTCGCAGATCCAGATCTGGCGGCCTCCCGATCGATCGGAAGAGAAGGCGACCCTCAGTCCATCACGGGGAAGGAGGGAAAGTTGTATGTTCGCGTCGAAGCCATCCACCGGGAAGGGATGTGGGTTCCCCGAGCCCCCGGCCCCGGGATCCGCCAGATGTTGACATCGCTGAGGTTTCTTCTGGAACGCGAGCCTTCGACCATCGTCGTGAGATTTACGTACAGCCCTATCCGGGTCCGGGCGGAAAGTGGCAGATTTCCATCGACGGCGGCCAGGAGCCCGTCTGGAACCCGAGAGGTGATGAGCTGTTTTACCGCAGCGGGAACAAGATGATGGCGCTCGACATTGATACGAGATCGGCCTTCTCGGCGGATAAACCCCGGATGCTTTTCGAAGGGCCGTACCTGCCAACTGCCGCCAGCTTTCCCTTTTACGATGTCAGCCCCGACGGCCAGCGGTTCCTGATGCTGAAGCCGGTCGAGTCGGAGGCCTCCGCCCCCACGCAAATCAACATCGTGCTGAACTGGTTCGAAGAGTTGAAAACGAAAGCTCCTGTGAAGTAGTCTGCTTCCGCTCCGTCGAACGCACCGGGAAGGGGACATGGCCGACTCCGAGGGAAGTTCCGTAGACCGTCGAGGGTTCCTGAAAGAGCTCGCCACCGGGGCCGCTGCGGCGGCGACGCCGGCTGTTATGCACGCGCAAGAACACGATCATCAGGATGTCCCCTCGGATCTCACGCTCCGGGCAAAGGCCCTGGAGTCTCTGCTGGTCGAAAAAGGCCTGGTGGATCCGGCGGCCCTCGACGCCCTGGTCGACACCATGGAGAACAAGGTCGGTCCGCGCAACGGAGCGCGGGTGGTGGCGCGCGCCTGGGTCGATCCCGCGTACAAGAAACGACTGCTCGAGAACGCACCCGCGGCGATTGCAGAGCTTGGCTATACCAGCGGACAAGGCGAGCACATGGTGGTCGTGGAGAACGGACCCAACGTTCACAACCTGATCGTCTGCACTCTCTGCTCCTGTTATCCATGGCCGGTCCTGGGTCTCCCGCCCGTCTGGTACAAGTCCGCGCCCTATCGCTCTCGCGCGGTCATCGACCCGCGGGGCATCCTCCGCGAGTTCGGAACAGAACTCGCGGACGACGTCGAGGTGCGCGTCTGGGACAGCACGGCGGAGCTTCGCTATATCGTTCTCCCCGAGCGTCCCGCCGGCACCGAGGACATGACAGAAGAGAAGCTCGCCGCGCTCATCACCCGCGACGCCATGGTGGGTGTCGCCAGAGTGACGCTGCCACCTTCTGGAGGCAACGCATGAACGGCGTGCACGACATGGGCGGCCAGCAGGGGATGGGTCCCGTGCGCTACGAGAAGAACGCGCCCGTTTTCCACGAGCGTTGGGAGGGCCGGGTCTTCGCCCTGGATCGGTCCACGAGGGCCTTGCGCAAATGGAACCTCGACGCGTGGCGGCATACAATCGAGCTCCTGCCTCCCGTAGACTACCTACGCATGAGCTACTACGAGCGATGGCTGGTCACGCTCGAAACGCGGGTCGTGAAGTATGGTCTGGTGACCCAAGAGGAGATGGAAACCGGCAAGGCGGCCCCGGGCTCCACCAGGGCAACACCGGCCCTTACGCTCGAGACCTCTTCTCGCTGGCTCAACCGCGGTATCGCTTCGAGCCAGGATCCGGGAGTCCCGCCCCTCTTCGCGGTGGGCCAGCGCGTGCGCGCCCGCAACATCAATCCCATGGGTCACACCCGTCTTCCGCGCTACGCGCGAGGCAAGAACGGCGTCGTGGCGCGAGACCACGGGGTTTATGTTTTTCCCGACACCAACGCCCACTTCCAGGGCGAGAAGCGCCAGCACGTGTACTCCGTGCAGTTCTCCGCACGCGAGTTGTGGGGGGAGAGCGCTTCGCCGCGCGACTCGGTTTACCTCGACATGTGGGACAATTACCTTGAGCGAGTCTGATTCGACGCTCGACTCCGAACGCCTCTCTGATTTGCCGCGCCTTCCCCGCGACGAAGGCGGTCCGGTCTTCGCCGAGCCGTGGCAAGCCCAGGCGTTCGCGCTCGCGGTGCGACTCTCCGCACAGGGCCATTTCACCTGGAAGGAGTGGGCTGTCACCCTCGCCGACGAGCTGAAGGCCGCTGCCGATCGCGGAGAGCCCGACGACGGGTCCCATTACTACGAGCACTGGTTGGCGGCGCTCGAACGCTTGGTTACCTCCAAGCACTTGACCGATGACGCCGAGCTCCTCACGCGAAAAGAGGAGTGGGCCGACGCTTATCGCCATACGCCGCACGGCAAGCCCGTCCTGTTGCGGAAGACGGGGAATTCTTAGGGAGGCACGGAACGATGAAAATCCGAAACAGTTTGGACGGTTCACAACGACGCGTTGCGGGCGTGGGTGCGCTTACACTGTGTGCGCTGCTGCTCGCGACTCCCTCGAGCGCGCACCACGCGATTGGAGGGGCGACCCCGTCGAATGGATGGGAGGGGCTCTTGTCGGGACTCGCCCATCCCGTGCTCGGTCTCGATCATCTGGCCTTCGTCGTGGCCGCGGGATTGATCGCCGCGCTTCATCGTCGCGGCGTCTTCATTCCCATCGCCTTCGTCGCTGCCTCGCTCATCGGGACGGGCGTCCATCGACTCGCTTTGAATCTGCCCGCACCGGAGTTTCTGATCTCATTTTCCGTCCTTCTCATGGGCGCGCTCCTTTTTGCCAGACCACAGAGATTGCCGATCGTTCTCCTTTTGGCCTCCGCCGCCGGCATCTTCCATGGGTACGCTTATGGAGAATCGATCGTGGGTGCGGAGATGACCCCGCTTTCGACCTATCTTCTGGGTTTGGCTCTCGTTCAGCTCGTAATAGGCCTCTCGACCCGGAGCGTCTTCCATATCGCGGCCCGACGGACTCCGGACATTGAAATCCTGACCCTACGATGGGCGGGTCTCGTCCTCTGCGGCATCGGTCTCGCGTATCTGAGCGCTCAGTGGGTCGGCTAGACGAAACCGGCCTACCTCAGTCGCCATATCGCGGAATTTCATCTTTTTCTCAGGACTCGGACGATGTTTCACGCCTAATCTCGATGGCGTGAGACTTCAAGGAATTGAATTTCTGCTGGCGTCCTGGCTGGCCCTGCCGACTCTGCCGCAAGCCATCGAGTCCGAGGTGAAGCGGCTCGAAGAGCTGATCCCGGAGAACGAGAGAAAGGGGATCGCCGAGAAAGAGATCGCCTTCGCTCTCGAGGGGCTCCGTCCGATCCCCGAAGACCTCGCCCAGGGAAAGGTCTATGTCGCCTTCGAGAGGCTCGCGAGCTCCCAGGACATCCTGGGGTCCGCGGCGTTTCTGACTCGCCACCAGGAGGAAGTCCAGGAACCCAAAGCGTTCCTCGCGCTTTGGGAAGCCGACGGATCCGCTCTCGAACAAGAAGCCGCCCGCCTCGAAAAGACCGGATTCTCCGGCCGGAGTGCCCTGGTCCAAAGCCGGGGCGAGATCTCGACGTATCGGATCCTGACCCACTACCGCGCCTCGAAAATGTACGCGAAGTTCGGAATCGGAGGCGGACTCTACTACCTGGGAAGCGCCCATGCCGCGGCGGAGTTCGCGTCCTTCTGGGGCCCGACGGAAAGACGGCGGAGGTCTTCTACGGAGCGCCTCCTGACCTCCACGATCGAGTGAAGCGCCTGGTCAAAGAGCTCAGCCGCTAAAACGTATACACGCTGAGCGCGACCCGATGGCCGTCGGGGTCTCGCACGAAGAGTGTTTCGCCCGAGCGATCCTCGATCGGGATCCCGGCATCCGCGAGCTTCTCTTCCCAACGCGCGAGGTCCTCGGCCGCGAGGGCGAGGACGTGGCCGGAGCCCGCGTCCGGTCCCCTCCCGCGAAGGGTCCGCTCCAGCATCAGAATCGCGTCGCCTGCCCGAAGCCAGACCGAGCGGGAACCGTCCCGCTTCATCTCCTCGAGCCCGAGAAGCCCGCAGTAGAACTCCCGCGCCACCTCGAGGTCCCGGACGCGGAGCGCTATATGGTGGATGCGCACCCTCGGATGGTAGCCGGCTTGCGCTTCCGCCGGCAAAGACGAACAATGGGTCCTGAAAGGAGACTTCTATTTCATGACGAGCTCTGACTCGAATCCCCTCCAGCTCGGAGGCCAGGTCCCGAACTTCGAACTCTCGGTGTACGACCCGGTCAAGAACGATTTCGGGAAAATCAGCCTCGACGAGATCAAGTCCCAGGGGAAGTGGACCATCCTCTTTTTCTACCCCGCCGACTTCACCTTCGTCTGAGCGACCGAATTCGCTGCTCTGGCAGAGCAGCAAGATCGCTTCAAGAAGATGGGTGCTGCGCTCATCACCGTCAGCACCGACACCCAGTTCGTGCACCTCGCCTGGCGGCGGCATGAAAAGAGCCTCGAGAACGTGCAGTACCTGATGGGCGCCGACCCCTCGGGTAAGGTCTCTCGCCTCTTCGGGGTCTACGTCGAGGACGCGGGCCTCGCGCTCCGCGGCACGTTCCTCATCAATCCCGAAGGCCGGCTCCTCAACTCCGAAGTCAGCTTTTTCAACATGGGCCGCAACATCGACGAGCTGATGAGGAAGTTCAAGGCGAACCTCTACCTCGCGAAGAAGCCGGCGGAGGCCTGTCCGGCGCAATGGAAGGACGAGGGGGACAAGACGCTCACTCCGGGACCGAATATGGTGGGGAAGGTGCACGAAGCGCTGGCGAAGTAAAGCGAGCTATTTCCCGCCGTTCTTGCGTCGACTCAGAAGAAACGCCTTGATGAACGGCTCGATGTCGCCGTCCATCACCCGGTCGACGTCGCCAATCTCGACTTTCGTACGGTGGTCCTTGATCAGCCGGTAGGGCTGAAATACGTACGAGCGGATCTGGCTTCCCCAGGCGATCTCTTTCTTCTCGTCGTGCATGGCGTCGAACCGCTCCTGCTGCTCGCGGAGCCTGAGGTCGTAGAGGCGGGCGCGCAGGACCTTCATCGCCACGTCCTTGTTCTTGTGCTGGGAGCGCTCGTTCTGGCACTGCGCCACGATGCCGGTGGGAAGGTGGGTGATACGGACTGCGGAGTCGGTGACGTTCACGTGCTGGCCCCCGCGCCCGCTCGAGCGGTAGGTGTCGATGCGAAGGTCCTTCTCGTTGATCTCGACCTTGACTTCCTCGTCGATCTCGGGGAACACGAAGACCGAGGCGAACGACGTATGGCGGCGCTTGGCCGCGTCGAAGGGCGAGATCCGCACCAACCGGTGAACCCCCACTTCGGCGGTGAGGTAGCCGTAGGCGTACTCACCCTTCACGTTGAAGGTGACGCTCTTGATTCCCGCCTCCTCCCCCTCCTGGTAGTCGATCATCTCAGTCTTGAACCCGCGCTTTTCCGCCCAGCGCAGGTACATGCGCAGGAGCATCTGCGCCCAGTCCTGGGATTCCGTCCCCCCGGCGCCGGGATGAATGCTCACGATGGCGTTCGTCAGGTCGTGCTCGCCCGAGAGGAGCTTCTGGATTTCCGCCTGCTCGACTTCCCGCCCCCACTGGTCCAGATGGGTCTCGAGGTCGCTTTCGACGCTCTCCCCTTCACGGGCCCACTCGACGAGGGTGCGGGTCTCGTCCTCGCAATGCTGGAGCTTCTCGATGATGTCGATCTCCCCCCGCAGATGGCTCCGCTCGCGGGAGAGCTTCTCGCCTTTCGTCGGATCCGACCAGACCCCGGGGTCGGCGAGCTTCTGCTCTACTTCGGAGAGGGATTTTCGGAGGGCGGCTTCGTCAAAGATAGCCTCGAACGTCGCTCGCGCGGCGGCAGAGGTCCTCGTATCGGCTGAGAAGCTCGTCTTTCATCATTGGCATCATCGGCATCATTGGCATCAATGGTATGGCTGGTCTACTGGGTGATGTAGGGTCTGAATTTCTCTTCGTCGCGCAACTTGGCGGCGACCGTCTCGGCCTCGGCGCGGGTCGCGAACCGGCCGACGCGAACCCGGTGAAGTCCGGCGTCGGAGCCCGCCTCGAGATAGGCGCGGTAGTTCTTGCCCTTGAGGCGCGAGAGCAGGGACTGCGCCGCGTCCTCCGTCTTGAGGGCGACGACCTGAATGGTGAACGGCCCGCTGTCGGCGCCCAGGGTCGAAGCCCGTCTCGGTGCGGGCGGGGGCGGCGCGGGCGGCGGCGGCGCCGCGGTCTCGGGGGCCGAAGCTCGCGGCGCCGAAGCCACCCCTCGAGGAGTCGGGCTCGCGGTGTTCTCGGGGCTCGTCGAGCGCATGGGCTCGAGACTCTTGGGTACTTCGTCGCTCTCGAGGCGGGGAGTGTAATCGAGCTCGGGCCGCGCGGCGGCCGTCGTGGCACGCGAGGCCGACGTCGCTTTCGGGAGCGTCCCCGCGGCGATATCGTTCTGGGCCACGGCGAGGGTGGCGTCCCGGACGCCTCGGCCCACCATGACGCCGCAAAGAAACACGACCACGGCAATGGCCAGCGCCGCCATGAAGAAGAAGACCAACTGTTTGTTGTTCAACTGGACTTCGTAGTAAGCCCCGTCGTCGTACTCGACCATCGCCCACTCTCTCCTTGATTTCGCGCGAACCGGGAAGCTATTTGGATATTGTACCTCAAGTTTTGCTTGAAGTTTACAGGTTTATGTGCTCGGAATTCCAGGTTGGGTCTGGCTCAAAATCGTGGTCGCGACAGCCTCCTGCTCGGCCTTCCCGAACCTACGGCCCACCTCCAGGAGGAGCCCGTAGGTAAGCTCGTTGAGCCCGTCCACCAGGACCGCCTTTTTCGCTTCGTGGGGCTTGTCGCCGAGGTTCTGGAGGACCTGGTCGAAATCCACTCGGCCCGCGGTACCGAGCTCCACGTCCTCGAAAAGGAGCGGAAACTGCTTCGCGACCTCGCCGAGGACGTGCTCGGTAAAAGCGAGCGCCTCGTCGTCGTCGACCTTTTCCCGGAGGTACGCGCAGACGGCCTCGAAGCTCCGGTTGTAATGCTCGACGATCTCCTGGAGCTCGTACTCGAGCTCGATCCCCCACCTTTCGGACTCCGCGGTTCCGCCGCGATCGAGCACCCCCGCGGACAGAAGCCCGAAGAGGATCCGGAGCGTCTCGAAGTTCGGAAGGTAGCTCATCGCGAGTATCTGCTCAACGTTCTGCCTTCCGTTCACCAGCGACAAAACCTGCGATTCGTCCTCGTCGAGGCTCAACTTGTGGGTGAGACCGTCAGCCCCTTCCGAGGGCCGCAGCACCGTTTCGAGCGGACCGACGCCGGCATAGATCCGCGTGTACTCTCTGAGCCTCCGGATTCCTTCGAGGATCACGTTGCTGGAGTCGAAGTCCAGCACCATCGGGCCCTCCGCGGAGAGGTCCTTGATCACGAACTCGTACTCCCCTCGCATCCATTCGAAAAGACTGTAGACCACCGCCTCCGCGTGGCGGTGAATGGCGACGAACAGATCGTCGGGACTGATGATCCCCTGGTCGACCAGGACGGCGCCGAGCTTCTTGTCGGGCTTGATGAGCTTCGACGCCTCGAGGAACTGGCGGACGGTGACTTTGCCGGTCTTCAACAGGAACTCCCCCAGGCGATCGTCCTGGGCGTTCGACATCGCGTAGATGATTCGCCCCTCTTTGAAATAGATCGCCTTCCAGCGGCCGGCGTCGTGGAAGTTGAGGATTCCCGTCTCCTTGCTCCGGCTGATCGAGGCGAGGAGCTCGGGAAGGCTCGACTCGGAGAGCGAGCCCCGAATGCTCAGCTCTTCACTTTCCATGGTCATCGGGGCCACCTCCTGGGAAGCGCTTGAGGAACGGAGTAACCAGCTCGATGGGGAGCGGGAACACGATGGTGGAGTTCTTCTCGGTAGCGATCTCGCTGAGCGTCTGCAGGTACCGCAGCTGTATTCCCAGGGGATGCTGGCCCACGATCTTGGCCGCGTTCGCGAGCTGCGCCGACGCCAGGAACTCGCCCTCGGCGTGGATCACCTTGGCGCGTTTCTCCCGCTCCGCTTCCGCCTGCCGCGCAATCGCGCGCTGCATCTCCGTCGGGAGATCGACGTGCTTCACCTCGACCGACGTCACCTTGATGCCCCAGGCGTCGGTGCGGCGATCGAGGATGTCCTGAAGCTGGAGGTTCAACCGATCCCGTTCGGCGAGGAGGTCGTCGAGCTCCGCCTGGCCGAGAACGCTCCGGAGAGTCGTCTGGGCGAACTGCGAAGTCGCGTATAGGAAGTTCTCGACCTCGACCACCGCCTTGATCGGATCGACCACCCGGAAGAACACCACGGCGCTGACCTTCACCGAGACGTTGTCGCGGGTGATGACGTCCTGAGGAGGAACGTCGAGAGCTACGAGCCTCAAGCTCACCTTGACCATGCGATCGATGGGCGAGAACACCAGGACCAGACCCGGCCCCTTGGGCTTCGGCAGGAGGTTCCCGAGGCGGAAGATGACCCCCCTCTCGTACTCGTTCACGATCTTGAGCCAGTTCAGGAGGAAGATGGCGGCGATGACCAGAACCGCGAGTGTCCCTGCCGATAAACCACCGAACATGATGAGACGCTCCTTCTTTGATTAGGCCAGAGGCGATCAGGCCTCGTTTTCCACTGCTTCGACGTCGAGCGTCAGCCCCTCGATGCCGATGACTTTGACTTTCGCTCCCTCGGCGATGCGCTCTTTCGCGCGCGCATCCCAGTACTCGCCATGGATGAATATCTTTCCCTTGCCGTCGATGTCGGTCCTCGCGGTGCCGATCATCCCCAGGAGCCCCTCCTGCCCCGTCACCGGGACGTGGCGCTGGGCTTCGACGACCTTGCGCCCGAGGACGATCACCAGCGCGGCGAAGAAGATCGTGACCGGAAGAATCACCGACAAGCTCACCTCGAGCGCCGGGGTCGGGAGCGGCTGCTCTTCGAAGAGCATGAGAGCGCCGAACAGGATCGAGACGACTCCTCCGGCGCCGAGGGCGCCGAAGGACGGGGTGAAGGCTTCGGCCACCAGGAGGCCGAAGCCCACGAGGAGGAGAAGGATCCCGACGGCGGTGACGGGAAGAATCTCGAAGGCGAAGGCGGCGAGGAGAAGTGCGATGGCGCCGACGATGCCCGGCAGTACCATGCCGGGGTTCGAGAACTCGAGGTAGAGCGCGGCGAGGCCGATGAGACCGAGAAGGATCGCGATATTGGGGTTGGCGATGACGGAGAGGATGCGATCCTTCGTCGACATCTCCTCGAGTGTGACCGGAGCCCCGACGGTCGCGACCACAACCTCGCTCCCGTCGATTCGGCGGATGGTCGCTCCATCGAGCTTCGATAGAAGCTCGGCTTCGCTGGTCGCGATATGATCGATGAGGCCGGCGTCGAGCGCTTCCTGCGCCGTCCAGGCCTTCGCTTCGGTCACCGCCTTTTCCGCGATCTCCGGAGGGCGGCCGCGCCTTTCGGCGATCGATCGGGTATAGGCGGCGGCGTCGGATTGAATCTTCTTCGCGAGAGTCTCTTCGATCTCCTGCCCGGTTCCGGAAACCGGGGTCGCGGCGCCGGTGTTCGTGCCCGGCGCCATCGCGGCGACGTCGGCGGCGATGGTGATGAGAAATCCCGCCGAGGCGGCGTGCGCTCCCGCCGGAGCGACGTACACCACGACCGGCCTCTCGCTCGCGAGAATGGCCTCGATGATGTCCCGGGTCGACTCGTAGAGGCCTCCGGGAGTCCCGAGCTCGATGAGGACGAGCTCGGCGTCGTCGCGCGCGGCTTTGTCGATCGTTCGGATGATGTGACGCGCGGAGACACCGTGGATGATGTCGTTGACCTCGACTTTGTAGATGAGACGCGACGGCTCGGCGGTCGCGGGGATGCAGAAGGATAGACCGACACAAACAGTTGATAGGACGCGAGATACTCCCATGAATCTCTTGCTGAGATTATACCCCATTTGTTTCGGCGAAAAGCCGGTGTTAGTTTCCGCCTCGTGCGACGGATAGCGCCCGCGGTCTTCTTCATCGCCGTCACCCTCGTCTTCACCCATCCCCTCGGCGTCCGGATGGGCTCGGCGGCGCTCGATCTCGGGCCCGACACCCGGCTCTTCCTCTGGACGCTCGGATGGGACGCCCACGCCTTCCGGACGGCTCCGCTCGCTATCTTCGACGCGAACATCTTTCATCCCGAGCCGCGGACTCTCGCCTACTCCGAGCACCAGATCGGAAGCGCCCTCATCGCTGCCCCGCTCATCTGGGGGACGGGAAACCTCGTTCTGGCGATGAACGCCGTCCTCCTTCTCTCCTGCTTCCTCTCGGGATGGTTCGCCTACGCTCTGGGCCGCCAGCTCGGGCTTTCGACGACGAGCGCGATTCTCGTCGGCGCGACATTCGCTCTGAGCCCGCCGCGGTTCTTCCGGATCGGGCAGCTTCACCTCGCGACGGTGCAGTGGATTCCGCTTTGCCTCGCGCTTCTCCACCGCTACGCCCGAGGCGGGACGCGCCGGCACCTCCTCGGGGCGGCCTTGGCCTTCTGGCTCCAGGCGCTTTCGGGAGGACAGAGCGCCTCGTTCCTGGCTCTCGCCGCGGCCGGGCTCATGGCCTATCTCTGGATCTTTGGCGAGCTTCGGCCGGCGGGCTCGGGCTGGAGGGACAGCGCCCCCGCGCTCGCGCTCACGCTCGCTCTCAACCTCCCTTTTCTCCTCCCCTATTTGCAGGTTCGCCAGGAGCTGGGGCTCGAGCGCAGCCTCGACGAGGCCGTCTCTTGGTCCCCCAACGCTGCGAGCTACCTCGCGTCTCCGACCCACGTCCACCGAGCGATCGCTTCTACTCTCGGCCTGGGAGAAGCGAAGGCCTATCTCTTTCCCGGATTCGTCCCTCTCGCGCTCGCGCTCCTGGCCTTTCTCCCGGGGGGGAAAACCGCACCACGCGCCTTACATGGAAATGAGAAGGCGAGCGCGTCGCTGCGAGCTCTGGACTTCGCCATCGTCTTTTTTCTTATCACGTCGCTTCTCATCGAAGCCGCGGGCGGACTCAGGTGGAATCTGGGCGGTGTCCGCCTCTCGGCCGCGGGCGGCGGCCGCGCTGCGCTTCTTTCGGTCCTCCTTCTCGTTCTGCGCCTCGGCGTCTTCGGGCGGGCTCCCTTCGCGTTCCTATCGGCGCTGCGCCGATGCATCCAGGCAGTCCGAAGCTTCCTCGAGCCCCGCATGGGCGTATCGGGGGGCTTCTACGTCGTTCTCGCGTTAGTGTCCCTGTGGGCCAGTCTCGGCCCGCGAGCCGGTCTTTACTCTGCTCTCTACCGTCTCGTTCCCGGGTTCGACTTCATACGCGTGCCCTCGCGCCTCACCGTTCTCACCGTCCTCGCGCTCGCGGTTCTCGCGGGGATGGGAGCGGAGCGCGTGCGCCGCGCTTTTCCCGCCGTCCTTCTTCTTCTGCTCGTGGAGCTCGCCGCATTTCCTCTCGACGCGCGACCCTACCCTATTCAGGCCTCACCGATGGACCAGGCGCTCGCCGCGATGGAGCCGGGTCCGGTCGCCCTGTTCCCGATTCCCGATCCCCGCGATACCATCGCCGCCGCGAGCCGCCACTCCCTCTATATGCTCGGCTCCACCGTTCACTTCCTTCCCATGGTGAACGGCTACAGCGGTTTCACGTCCGCGAGGCACGATCGGCTCTTTCGCGAGCTCGCTTCTTTCCCGTCCGAGAACGGCATGTCGGAGCTCGAGAAACTCTCCGTTCGCTACGCGGTCTTCCACCGAAGCGGCTACGACGAGGCCGAATGGAACGCGCTCCTGGAGCGCACCTCCCACTTCTCCGATCGGCTCGAGCTCCGGGCGAGCTTCGACGAGGGACGGCTCTACTCGATCGTCAATCCAGGTCCACGAGATCGTGGATCGTCAGAAGCCTCACGATCTCGAACACCTTCAGCCCCGAGGGGGTCGAAACCGTGACCTCTTCGCCCTCTTCCTTGCCCAGGAGCGCGCGCCCGATGGGAGAGGTCGTCGAGATGAGGCCCTTTCCGGCGTCGGTCTCTTCACTCATCACCAGCTTGTAGATCACCTCTTCCTCTTTCTGGTGATCGTAGAGAGTGACCTGAGACCCGAACGAGATCTTGCCCTTGGGAATGCGGTCGAAGTTCACCATCGAGAGGTCCGCGAGGCGCTTTCGGAGCTGCCCCAGGCGCGCATTGACGTAACCCTGGCGCTCCTTCGCGGCGTCGTACTCGGCGTTCTCCGAGAGATCGCCGTGCTCCCGGGCCACCTTGAGCGCCCTCGGAAGCTCGATGTGGAGCTCCTCCTCGAGGACCTTGATCTCTTCTTTCAGTTTTTTGACGATGTCGCGCGACATGTTTTTCTGGCATGATACCCATCCCACTCGCGCCATTTCAAGAGACACGTGAGACTTCTCGAGAGCCCGGCGAACCCCCTCGTCAAGCTCGTCCGACGGCTCGCCCGTGGAGGGCGGCGCGACCCGAGATTTCTTCTCGAGGGCCGGAAGCTCGTCCAGGCGGCGCTCGAGAGCGGGGTCGAGGTGGAATGCGCTCTGGTCTCGAGCGGTCGGGCGACCGACGAAGTCCGGGCGCTCGAAGCGAGGGGGATCGAGGTTGTGGAAGCGACGGCGAAGCTTTTCA
>Ga0209342_10004799_pt1 | contig 13958 bp, 14 predicted proteins | sample RifCSP16_2_FD_184023 | JGI IMG/M metagenome (GOLD analysis project Ga0209342, IMG submission 184023) | Soil microbial communities from Rifle, Colorado - Rifle CSP2_sed 16_2 (SPAdes) (version 2) | ecosystem: Environmental > Terrestrial > Deep subsurface > Rock core/Sediment | place: Rifle... | reverse complement strand
CTGGGCGTGGTTGCCCGAGGAGTAGGTCAGCACCCCGCTCCGGCGCTCCTCCGGCGAGAGCCGCGCGATCGCGTTGTAGGCGCCGCGGAACTTGAACGCCCCCGCCCGTTGGAGGTTTTCGCACTTCAGGAAGAGCCGCGCCGCGAGCCGCTCGTCGAGCGTGCGCGAGGTCGCGACCGGGGTCCGGTGGGCGACACCCGCGAGCCGCTCCCCGGCCGCCGCCACGTCCTCGAAGGACAACACGGACGCGCCGTCAGAGCCAGCCACGGCGGCGCAACCAGACGACCATCCCCGCCGCCGTCACCGCAGACACCACCCAGAAGAGCGCATAGCCGTAAGGCCACTCGAGCTCGGGGAGGTGCCGGAAGTTCATGCCGTAGACCCCGGCCAGAAAGGTCAAGGGGATGAAGATGGTCCCGATGATGGTGAGGACCTTCATGACCTCGTTCATCCGGTTGCTCATCGCTGTCATGTAGGTCTCGGTGAGGCCCGTCGCCACCTCGCGGTAGGTCTCGACGATGTCGATGATCTGGACGGCGTGGTCGTACACGTCGGCCATGTACGTCCTCGTGACGTCCGAGAAGCACTCGTGGGGTTCGCGCTGAAGCCGCTGGATGACCTCCCGCATGGGCCAAACGGCTCGGCGCATGAGCAGCAGCTCGCGCTTGAGGCGGTGGATCTCCTGGATCGTGTCCCGCGTGGGGCGGGTGAGCACGAGGTCCTCGAGCTGCTCGAGGCGGTCGCCGAAGTGCTCGAGGATGGGAAAGGCGTGGTCGACGATGGCGTCGATCAGGGAGTAGGCGAGAAAGCTCACGTCCGTCGTGCGCAGCCGCGAGCCGGCGACGCGGATGCGCTGCCGGATGGGGTCCCAGACGTCTCCCGGCGTCTCCTGGAAAGTCAGCAGCGTCTTGTGCCCCACGAACATGCTGATCTGCTCGGTGTGGAGCTGCCCATCCTTCAGCGCCATCATCCTTACAATGATGAACAGCCGGGCCTGGAACTCCCCCCCCTCCTGGAAGGCGTCGAACTTGGGCCGCTGGGGTATGTGGAGCACGTCCTCGATCGCGAGCGGGTGCAGACGGTACTTCTCGGCGAGGGCGCGCACGACGCCCAAGTCCGACAGCCCATCGACGTTGATCCACCGAACGGCCGACCACTCGGGGCGGTGGCGCCGGATGAACTCGGGCACGTCCTGCACCTCCTCGACCTGGACGTTGTCCGGGCCGTAGTCGATGCAGGTGACCCGGACCGCCCCCGGGATGGAGGGCAGCCCCGCCAGCTCGTGGGGCTCGATCCCGGGGACGGAGCCGGGACGGGCCTTTCGGAAGCGGCGCGGGACACGGAGCCCGCGCTTGCCGCGAGGGGCGCGGTCGGCGCCCGCTCCTCCCGCCGACGGGGTCGCAGCCGCCTCGTCCGATTCCTGCTTCCGGGTCGCCATGCCGCCTCCCGCTCGGTGTGATCTTACCCGGCTCTCAGGCGATGCTGGCGGTGGCGGTATGGCCGGAGCGGCGCACCTCGAGGCGGGCGGGCAGGCGCTCGGCCAGGTCGCGAACGTGGGTGACGATCCCCACCATGCGATCCCCGCCATGGAGCGCGTCGAGGGCGGAGACGACCGTATCCAGTGTCTCTGCGTCCAGACTTCCGAAGCCCTCGTCGAGGAAGAGGCTCTCAAGGGCCTCCCCCGCCGCGCCCTCGGCGGAGACGTGCGCGAGGCCCTCGGCCAGGGCGAGGGCGAGGGCGAGAGAGGCGAGGAAGGTCTCGCCGCCAGAGAGGGTCTTGACCGAGCGCACGCTGTCCGCGTTCCAGTGGTCCACGACCGAGAAGTCCTGCTCCGCCCTGCCCCCCGCCTCCGAGGCTTCCCCCGTGCCCAGGCGCAGCTCGTAGCGGCCCTCCGACAGCTTCGCCAGATGGCGTGAGGCGTCCTCGGCGAGACGCCCCAGGGCCTCCTCCTGCACCCATGCCACGAGCTCGTTGGCCCGGAGGTGATCGGCGAGCGTCCGGAGGAGGGCCGCTTCGGTGTCGAGCTTCGCCCGGTTCTCCCGGAGCTCGGCCGAGCGCACGATCTTCTGCTCGAGGAGCTGGACCTCCTTGCGCAGCGTCGCCACCCCGGCGGCGAGCTCGCTCACCTCGCGCTGGCGGTCGGCGCGCCGCGATTCCAGCACGTCCGCCTCGTCCCGCCCCGGGGACGCCGCCGCGAGGCCGCTCCAGCCCTCACGGTCGGACAAGGATCGCAGCGAGCCGGCGGCCTCCTCGAGGGCGCGCTCCACCCTCCCGCGCCGGGAGGCGATCTCCTCGAGCCGGGCGCGCGCGGCGTCGCGCTGGGCGGAGGCCGCCGCGACCTGCGCCTCGAGGGCGGAGCGCCTCGTCTCGACCTCCGCGCGTCCCCTCTCGAGATCGGCTCTCCCTCGGCGGGCGGCCTCGAGCGTCTGCAGCTCGTCCTCGATACGGGCGACGAGCCGGCCGGGATCGCCGAGGTCCGCCTCCACGAACCCGGCCGCGCGCAGTGAAGCCTCGGCCGTGGCCACGGCGGCGGCCGGCTCCTGCCGATGCGCCTCCGCCTGCGCGATCTCGCGTCCAAGGGCCTCCAGCTCGCCCCGCGCTCTCTGGTGCTGCAGCCGCGCGTTCTGCGCCGCCTCTCGGGCCGAGCGCGCGAGCGCGTCGGCCTCGCGGGCGCCCGCCTCCGCCGCCTCCAGGGCGGGGGCCGCGCCTTTCGGCAGCGCCTTCACAGTCTGCGCACAGACCGGGCAGACCTCGCCCGGCTTCAGATGGCGCCGGAGCAGGAGCGCGGCATGCTGCCGGTGAGCGTCGTCCCGCGCGGCCCGCGCCGCCTCGAGCCGTGCCTCCGCCTCCGCCTGCGACGTCTCGGAGGGAGCCAGCCCCGCTTCGGCGACCGCGGCCGCCTTCCGCGCGACCTCGATCTTTTTCTGCCCCTCCTGCCGCGAGCGTTCGAGCCGAGCGAGCTGCTGCCGGAGCGCCGCCAGCTGCTCGGCCACGGGTTTCGCCGCCACGAGCGCCGCGTGCCGCGCCTCGTCGAAACCGAGGGCGGCCATCCTCTGCGCCGCAAGCGCGAGCTCGGCCTCGAGACGGGCACGGGTCTCCTCGACACCGACGAGAACGCCCTCCGCCGCCTTCTGCTTCTGCTCCTCCTGTGCGGCGTCCTTTGCCAGGGCCTCGTGGTCCCGCCGGGCCGTGCGGACCGTCTGCGCGAGCGCCAGCCCTTCCGCGATCGCGGCGAGCGACCTCTCGACCGCAGCCGCCTCCCGCTCCGCCCGCGCGAGCACGGCCTGTCGGGCCTCGAGCGCCTCCGGCGTGGCGTCGGCGAAGTCCTTCGCGAGCTGCTGGGCGATGAAGTCGGCCTCCTGCCGCGCTGCGGTCGCCTTCTGGTTCGCGATCTTCTGCATCTCGTCGTAGAGGCCGAGGTTCAGGAGGGCGACGAGGATCTTGCGTCGCTCCTTCGGCTCGCCCTTCAGGAACGCATCGAACTGCCCCTGCGGCAGGACCACGGACCGCGTGAAGCCGTCGTAGTCGAGGCCGAGGAGCTGCTCGACGCCGGACCGGATCTCCCGCACGCGGTCCGCGATCGGCTCCGCCCCCGTGGCGCTCAGCCTCTCCAGCCGCTGCTGCGAGGCGCCGGTCGGCCGCGCGGTGCGCGCGACACGGAAGCGCTCGGCCCCGACGGAGAACTCGAGGAGGACGCTCAGGCGCTCCACCCCGTGGCTGATGAGCTGCTTGTAGTCGTCCCCAACCCGCGGGACCTGGCCGTAGAGCGCGAAGACGAGCGCGTCGATGAGCGAGGACTTCCCCGCCCCGGTGGGACCGGTGATCGCGAAGAGGTCGAGGCCGGAGAAGTCGACCGCGAGCCGCTCGCGGAAGGACGTGAAGCCCTCGAGCTCGAGACGGTGGGGCCTCATGCCTGTACCTCTTCGTAGATCGAGTCGAAGAGCTTCCGCAGCTCCTCCGGCGGTTTCGCGCCATTCCGGCGCTCGTAGTACCGCGCGAACAGCTCCGCCGGCTCGAGGCCGACCCGCCGCGCCTCCTCGACCCGACACTCGTCGCGCGGGTGATCGACGCCGACGTCCAACGCGTTCGGGAGCAGCTCCTTGACCCGCTCCGCGAGGCCGGGGACGGGCCCGGGCGCCTTCACGGTCACGCGGAGAAAGGCGTCCCCGACCTCGTCCGCCGTCCGCGCGAGCTCCTCGAACGACCCCTCGACGTCCCGCAGCCGGCGACCGGCCGTGATCGGGACCGACTCCACCGACGCCGCCCGCCCCGGCTTCACGTCGAGGACGACGACGCGCTTGTCCTGCTCCCTCTCGCCGAAGTCGAGCTCGATCAGCGACCCCGCGTAGAGCGTCTTCGACGGCGCTGGGATCTCCTGGGGCCGGTGCAGGTGCCCGAGGCCGATGTACTGCACGGAAGCGGGGAGCTGCTGCGGGTTGACACCGTAGATCGTCCCGAGGTGGAGCTGACGCTCGCCGGTGCCGAAGAGCGCTCCGGAGACGAGGAGGTGGCCCAGCACCACGTTCACGGTCTCGGGCCCGAGGTCGCTCACGAGGGCGGCCAGGATCTGCTCGATGCGGCCCGCGTAGGCCTCGTACCACGCGTACTCGGCGTCCATCACCGCGCAGGCGTCGACGACCTTGCGCTCGGGCACGAAGGGCAGCACCGCGACCCGCGCTTCTTCCTTCCCGTCGCGAGAGGCCAGGCCGACGACGCCTCCTTCCGTCGGGGGGCGCACCTCGGGGCGCACGTGGATGCGCAGGCCCTCGAGGAGAGACGCGAGAGCGGCGAGCCGCTTCGGGTGGTCGTGGTTGCCGGCGATGACGACGCAGGCCATGCGCTCGGGGACGAGGCGGGCAAAGAAGTCGTAGACGAGCTTCTCCGCCTCCGGCGGGGGGGCGGGGGAGTCGAAGACGTCGCCGGCCACGAGCACGGCGTCGACCTTGCGGTCGATCGCGACGGCGGCCACCTGCTCGAGTGCCTTCGCGTACTCGTCGAGGCGGGAGCGGCCACGCAGCGGCTTGCCGACGTGCCAGTCGGCGGTATGAAGCAGGCGCATGGCGACGGGGCGGCGGCGCTACTCCCCCCGGAAGCCGCGAAAGACGTCCGCCCCGGCCACGGCGGGGGCGACCTCGCTCTTGCGCGTCGCCCAGGCCGGGAAGGGGAAGCGCACGAGGAGCGGGGTCGGGATCTCGGGCTGCTGGACGATCATCGTGCCCGGCTTGAGGATGCCCGCCCGCCCACGCCCGGCGGCGGTGAGGAAGCCGTACTCCGGCCGCTCCGCCTCCGCGGTGTCGAGCCGGCCCACGACGCGCAGCGCGGCGTTGGACACGATCCGGCTCTCGACCTCGCTCGCCGTCTGCTGCGCCCCCACGAGGACGATCCCGAGGCTGCGCCCGCGCTCGGAGACGTCGAGGAGGACCTCCTTGATGGGCCCGCCGCCCTCCCGCGGCGCGTACTTGTTGAGCTCATCGAGGACGACGAAGACAAGCGGCCGCGAGGTCCCAAGGGCCTCCTTCTCCTCGAACATCTTCTTGAGGACGGCGCCGACCACAAAGCGCTTGGCCCGGTCGTGGAGGGCATGGATGTCCACCACGCTCGTCTGCGTCTTCCTCCAGTCGAGGCGGTGCTCCTCGCGCTTGCCGACGTCGCTCCCCCGGATGAGGTGTCCCACGTGCCTCGCCGCCGCGTGGAGCCGCCGCTCGAAGGCCTGGACCGTGCCCGGGGCGGCGGGAGAGGCCCATCGTTCAGCCAGCGACTTCGGCTCGATGGCTTCGGGATCGCGCCCGGTCAGGGCCTCGACGAGCATGTCGAAGGTGTCGATCCGCCGACCTTCGATGTCGATCCAGGGGTCCTTGGCCGTGCCCACGGAGAGGCAGCCGAGGAGCCTCGCCTCGATGCGGTCCACGACGAAGGCGATCTGGCTCGCGGCGTCGTCTGCCTCCGCGAAGAGGAAGCGCAGCAGACGCTCGGAGACGACCTCGCGGATCGTCCAGAAGAACGAGCGCACGCCCTCCTGCCGGCTCCCGGTCGCGGGGAGGCGCTCGCGCGAGCCGGGACGCACCGGCGCCAGCACCTGCACGGAGTCGAACGGCTCCGCGGGCAGCCCCAGCCGCGCGTAGTCCTCGCGCGCCTTGGCCTCGAGCCTCGCGTTGGGCAGGTCCAGGAACAGCAGGTCCTCGCCCTTCACGTTGAAGACGATGGCGTGGGTGTTGGCCGCCTCGCCGCCGAGGGCTCCGGAGCGGAAGAGGCTGTGGAGGAGGAAGGTGGCGTAGCTCGTCTTGGTGGCGACCCCCGAGACGCCGGAGACGTTGACGTGGGCCCCGCGCGAGCCGTCGAGGAAGTCGAGGTTGGCGTAGAGGGGCTCGCCGCCGCGGGAGAGGCCGATCGGCAATCGCCGCTCCATCCCATCGAAGAAGAGGGCCTGCTCGCGCCGCGCCCCCGCCGCCCGCCGCACCGGCTGCCCCGGCCGCGGCGGTACGAAGACCTCGGGCTCGACGCGCGTGACCTTGACGTGGGCGGCCTGGGCGACGGTGGCGGGCAGAACCCCGGTCTCGATGAGGAAGACGTCGGAGTCGAACTTGGCGCCCTCGTGCCGGGCCCGCACGAGGTCGACGACGCCGAAGAGCCGCACCTCGGTCCCGTCGGGGAGCGGGGTCAGGACCTCCACGACGTCGTCGAGCTGCAGGTATTGTCCCTCCTCGACGCCCACCCAGAACTCGAGGGGCATCGCGTCGAGGGTCCCGAGGACGCGTCCCACGGTCTGGCTCATGCCATCACCTCCGCGTGGAGTCGGGCCTCGATCGACCGGCGGATCATGGCATGGTCACCGAGCCGGTGCTTGAGCCGCGCCTCCAGCGCGCCGATCGGGAAGAGGTTCTGCGGCGCGCGGGGGTCGTGGGCGGGATCGGAGGCGAAGCGAGGCAGCATGCACGCCGCGAGGTCGGCGAGGGCTCGCGCCCGCTCGAGGCCAGGTGCCGCCGGGACCTCGAGGCGCACGACCCCGGTGAGCGCGGAGTCGATCATCCGGCCCACCCCGATGCGCGTGTACCAGGAATAGCGCGGCTGGCGGGCACCCTCGACGAGGAAGAGCGGCGTGCGCTCGCCCACGCCGAGGCGCGGCAAGAGGGCGGAGGCCGACGGGTCGAGGTAAGTGCGGAGGAGCCGCTTGACGAAACCGACGACGGGGCCACGGGCGGCGGCGGCGAGATAGGTGAGCGGCCCGTCGAGAAAAACGATGTCGGCCTCCGCCGACAGCCGCTCGGCCAGGGCGGCCTCGCCCTGGCGCATGGCCTTCTGCAGGCCCTGGACCGGCGCCACCGGCGTGTTCTCGGGCTCGGAGACGGGATCGAAGGCGACCGCCACGCGACCGTTCGACACCGGGGTCTCGAAGCGCCGGAGGCTCAGACCGCCAGCGGCGACCGCCACCCGGGCGATGGTCTCATGCGCGACACGCGCCACCCCGTCGACGACCACGGCGCCGACGCCAAAGGAGCCGAGGAGGCCGAAGATCGTCCGCTCGCCGTGCTCGATCAGCAGCCGGTGCTCGACGCGCCGCACACCGTCGACGAAGGCCGCACGCCGGGGGGCGGGCAGCGTCGCCGGCCGCACCGCCGCCCAGGCCGGGGACTCGACGCGGATGTCGACCCGTGCCGCATCCTCCTCGCCATCCCCGATCTGGATCGCTCCTTCGTACTCCGCCGCCCAGGGATCGAGGCGCAGGATGTACTCCGACGATGCCATATCGGCGGGCAGTCTATCCTGCGCCCCGGCCGGTTGGGGTCCGGCCTCTCACTGGTAAGATTGGTCTTGGGAATGCCGACCTTCCGAAACCGGGGCGCGCTCGTCCTGAGCCTCGTGACCCTCGTCGCGCCCGCGCGGGCGGATGGCCTGGCCGTGGACCCCGCCGACCCGCGCCTCCAGGCCCGCCCCGACCTCAAGGCGTTGCTCGAGGCGAGCCCCCACGGCTACTTCCGCTTCATCAACGCTGCCTTCGCCCGCGAGGCCTGCGCCCTCTTTGCGGACGTGCGCGCCAGCCTCCCGGACGTGAACCTCCACGGCGACGCCCACGTCGAGCAGTACGCGGTGACGAGCCTCGGCCGCGGGCTGACCGACTTCGACGACTGCACCAACGGCGCCCCCGTGATCGATCTGGTGCGCTTCGGCGTGTCGCTCGCCCTCACCGCACGGGAGAAGGGCTGGGCGGACGAGGAGCGGCGATTCCTCGACGAGTTCCTCCGCGGCTACCGGGCGGCGCTGCGAGACCCCCACCTCCTCCTCCCGATGCCGCAGCTCGCGACCCGGGCGCGCGACCGCTTCGCCTGGGACCACGCGGCGGCCCTCCGCGAGGCGGAGACGCTCATAGACGCCGACCCCCGGCCGGTGGAGGGCTTCCGCGAGGCGGTGGGACGCTTCGCCGCCCTCATCCGTGCCCGCCGGCCCGGATTCACCGAGGAGTTCTTTCTCCTCAAGCGGGCGGGAGGGCTGAGCCTCGGCGTGGGCAGCGCGCTCGACGAGAAATACCTCTGGCGGCTCGAGGGACCGACGCCCTCCCCCGAGGACGACGTGGTCGTAGAGGCCAAGCAGATCCGCGACCTGCCCGAGAACCCCTGCGCGCGCCAAGAAGTCGGCGCCTCACGGGTGCTCGACGGCCACCAGCTCATCGCCTACGAGCCGTTCCCCTTCGCCGCCGTCGTGCCGTACGGGGGCAAGCACTTCTGGGTGCACGACTGGACCGACGACTACCGGGAGGCCTCGATCACGGACGTCATCCTGACCCCGCGTGACCTGCGCGAGCTCGCCTACGACGCGGGGGTGCAGCTCGGGCGGGCCCATCCGAAGGGGCCCGACGGCCAGGCGTCGTCCACGCGCCGGCGCGAGGTCCTCAAGGCCTGCCAGCGGATCGAGCCGCGGTTGCGGAGCGCGATCGTCGATCTGGCGGCGAGGACGGAGGCGGCGTGGCGGGCCTTCCGCGCCGCTGGCTCGGGACAGGGCTGAGCCCCGAGAGCGGGGCTACCAGACCCAGACCCGTACCCGCTCCTCGCCGTCGCGCACGTCGACGAGGTCGGTGAAGCGCAGGCCGCCGAGGGCCGACGCCAGACGCAGTGTCGAGATCCGGCCCTGAGCGTCGGGCAGCGCGCTCAGGGCCACGTGCAGGGGGAGGTTGACGGAGACGTCTTCTTTGTCCCGTTTGTGTACACGCACGCGCAGCATCCCCCCCTCCTTGACGACCAGGACGTGCTCGTCGCGTTCTTCGACCCTCACCAGCTCGCCGTCCGGCCCCTCCGCCAGGGCCCGAAGGACCTCGCGCGCCAGAGGGAGATGCTCGAGGGCCTCGTGATCGTCGAGAGGGAGCCTCTGTGCCGGGACCACCGCGAGGGCGGCCTGGGCGACGACGAGCGGCACCGGTACGACGAAGTGATGCCCGTCCGGTCCCCCCTCGCGCACGTCGACCACCATCACCCCGAGGCTGAACACCGTGGCGAGGAGGGCAATGGGAACGGCCAGGATCGCAGCCAGCTTGGTCATGGCACCCTACTTCTGCGCGTTCTGGTCGTCGATCCAGACCCGGACCGTGCTGTCCTCTTCGCGGACGCTCACGATGTCGCCTCTGCGCTTCTGCAGCTCCGCGACCGCGGCCTGGATGTTCGCGCTCTCGCCCTCGCCGGAGAGGAGGGCGTCGACGAGGCTCACCGGGACCTCGACCCGGACCTCTTCCTTGCCCCCCTTGTCCACGAAGACCTGCACGAGATCGCCCTTGCGCGCGACCTTGACGTGCTCGTCCTTCTCTTCCACGGACACGAGATCGGCGTCGCCGGTGGCCGACAGCTCCTTCCAGATCTTTCGGATGTCGGCGAGCTTCAACCCGTGGTCGTGCCCGAGGTGGATCTTCCCGTGGCGTTCGATGATCTCGGGGCTCGCCTTGAGGACGGCCTCGACCACGCTCAGAGGCAGGTTGACCCGGACCCGCGACTCTTTCTTCGGCTCCTCGATCCGGACGTGCAGCCAGGGCGTGCTCGTCTGGGCCACCGCGGCCGAGGCGGGTAGGAGCGCCATGGCCGCCAGGCCACCCACCAAAAGGACGCTTTTCTTCATCTGATTCCCTTCTCGAGGCCCGGCACGCCCGCCCCGCTCACATCCTCTTACGCACGGGCCCGGCTCAAGGTTCTGAAGAGACGGGGCACATTGTCGTCACCCCGAGCGTGGCTGCCGCGTCGGCTCGCGAGAGGTCCGCGTCCAGGGGATTGGACGCCCCGCTCAGACCACCGGGGTGGCGGTCTTGCGAGGCGGGTTGAAGAAGGGCAGGTCGACGACCTTCGCCGAGACCCGGTGGCGCACGGCCTCGATCGTGAACTCCACTCCGAGTGACGTGCCCGTCTGGGCGTGCCCGCTGGCCACGCTGCCCAGGGCGATCATCTTCTTCAAGACGGGCGACCAGGTGGTCGACGTGGCCCGGCCCACCTGCGCTCCGTCGCGGTAGACCGGCACGTGGACACGCGAGGCCATCGCCGGAACCTGGGGCGGCAGGCCCCGGCCCTCGTAGAGGGCCTCGACCTCGGTCCAGTCCAGCTCGAGCCCGACGAGCTTGCGGCGCGCGCCGCGCTTCTGCTCTTCGCGGAGGGCCGCGCGTCCGACGAAGTCGGCCTTGTCGAGGTGGACCATGCGACCCAGGTTCAGCTCGAAAGGTGAGTGCTTCTGCTCGGGGATCAGCGCCTTCTTCGAGCTCGTGTAGTCGACGTCGATCAGGAGCAGCGCGGCCTCGATCCGGGCGATGTCGAGGGCGATCATGCCCGCCGGGTGCAGGTCGAACTCCCCCCCCGCCTCGAAGAGCGCGTCCCAGACCCGGACCGCCTCGCCCCACGGCACCCAGATCTCGTAGCCGAGGTCGCCCGTGTAGCCGGTCCGCGAGATGTCGACCTCGACGCCGCCGATCCTTCCGTGTGTGACCCGGAAGTACTTCTGCGACGCGACCTCCGCCTCCGCGACCTTCGCGAGGAGGCGGCCCGAGGTCGGGCCCTGGAGGGCGAGGGCGGCCGTCTTCTCCGAGATGTCCTCGACCTTCACGTCCATGCCGACGGCATTCGTGTGGAACCAGCGCAGGTTGGGATGGGCGGCCGTCCAGCGGTAGAGGTTGTCGTCGAGGCGGGAGACTGTCCCGTCGTCGATGACCTTGCCCTCCTCGTCACACCAGCAGGTGTAGATGACCTGCCCGACCTTCACCTTCTCGATGTCGCGTGTGAGCACACGGTTGACGAAGCGCGTCGCGTCGCGTCCGCTGACCCGGTACTTCTGGAGCGGGCTCACGTCGATGAGGGCGGCCGCGTTGCGGATCGCGTTGTACTCGTGCTCGTGGTGCGACTCGTAGACGCTCACCGCGTAGTAGCCAGCCCACTCGCGGTAGCTCAGGCTCTCGCAGAGCGCGAAGGTCCTCTCGTGGAATGCGGTCCCGATCGGCATGGGTGGATCCTCCGTTCGGTCCGGAGACGGCGCGGGATTATAGCCGTCGTCCCCCTCGCCCCGGAAGGGCCGCTGCCTCTCGATCGCGCCCGGATTGGACGGCGCTGTCGGTCTGGGGCTTCCTCGAGGCCACGCGCGATCTGGCCGTTACTCGAGGTAACGGGCGACGGTGGCGAGATGCGGACACGGGCGGTCGGGAGAGTCGGCATCTACAAGGTCTCCTTGGAGATTCCAAGGGCCTCGCGGCCATGGCATGGGAGGTGCAATGGCAGGGAGCAGGTCGGAGGAGGCTATCCGAGGAGGTGGCCCATGCCGGCACGGAGCACCGTGGTGACGGAGCGCACAACAAAGCGGACCGCGATGGTCTGGATCGAGGACCGCGCCTCGAGGATCTGTCGCGGCGAGACCGACTCCGTGACGAGCGACGGGCTGCACGTGAGGCTGGCCGAGCCGCCAGCGTTCGGGCAGGGAGACGAGGTCGCCGTGCGCCTCTCCTTCGAGCCCGGCGCCCCCACGGTCGCGACAACGGCACGGGTTGCCTGGGTGCGCACGTCCGCGGGTCAAGTAGAGTGCAGCCTGCAGTGGAGCACGCCGCCCGGCGAGAGGAAGGACCTGGAAGCCTGGCTCGACAGAGCCGCTTGAGCCGTGCTCCGGCCGCTGCTTCTTCCCGACCAGCCCGCAGGCCGGCCGCGTCTACCTAGAAGTCTCCCGCGCCCGCTAGAATCTCGGCACGGCCAGGCCCATGATCTCGGAAGCGGGACCGGACATCGTCGTGGTCAACAGCCGCCTGCCGGCCTCCGAACTCAAGCGCCTCCTCGCCCGCTTCTTCGAGGACATGGTCAAGTACGTCGTGGACGTCGAGCGCGGGATCGCCGCCGTGGGCGGCGAGCTCCACGCGGACGCGGAGGCCCTTCTCCTCGAGAGGGGCAGCCGGCAGGAGGCGCTCTGGGGGGCCAACTACTACCCCGGGAAAGGCCGCGAGGGATGCATCGAGTACACCGCCCTCATCAACATCCGCCCCGCCGCCGGCAACCGGGGCATGGAGATCGAAGACCCCGACCTGCGTGAGCGCGTGCGGCAGATCACCTTCACCCTAATCGGCGAGGGGGAGCCGCTCGGATGACGCAGCACGCCTCGCTCACGCCCGAGCGCTGGGCCCGCTTCGAGCTCGAGCAGCAGGTGCTGATGATCGGAAACGAGATGAACCGCGCCTCCCGCCTGCTGTCTCCAGATGAAACAGCCTCGCGTCGGCTCGCGTACGAGCGCGTGCTGCGCCTCGTGGATCTGACCGTCGCCGTGCAAACGCGGCCGACACTGCGGCGCGAGCTGCTGCGGTGGCGCGACCTGATCGCCTCCCTCTACGTGGATCCCGAGCCCAGTCCGGGGGCCCACGCCGAGGCCTTCCGCTGCCTGCTCCGCTTCACTCCCGGATCCTCGCGCCAGATCCCGCACGTCCTCCCGGGGACCCCCTTCCCCCTCGCTTGAGCGCTCCCCGCGGTGGGCCGACGTGCGGCCTGGCGATGCTGCGCCGCTTCCGCGCCCAGGCGCGGTAGACCGACACCCCGACGGCCGCTGCGCCCGCGGCCGGGCGGCGGGCGCCGCGGAATGTATGGTAGTATTGCCTTGGTATGGCAACGACCAAGGTCACCTTCACGCTCGACGAGGACACCATCGCGCGCCTTGGGGCCGCGGCGGAGCGGCTGGCCAAGCCGAAGAGCGAGGTCGTCCGCCAGGCGATCCGGGACTTCAGCGAACGGGCGGGACGCCTGAGCGAGCGCGAGCGCCGGCACCTGCTCGAGGCCTTCGACCGACTGGTGCCCGCGATTCCCGCGCGTCGCCTGCGCGACGTGGAGCGGGAGCTCGCGGAGCTGCGGCGCGCCCGGCGCGCCGGAGGGCGCCGGTCGGGTCGAGGCCTCGGGCGGCGGTGATCGTCCTTGACACGTCCGTCGTGGTCGATGCTCTGACCGGCCCCCGCCGGTCGGCGTACGCCCTGCGCCGCGCGATCGAGCAGGGCGAACGGCTCTTGCTGCCGAGCTTGGTGCTCTACGAGTGGCTGCGCGGGCCGCGGCGGCCGGAGGAGCTCGCGGCCCAGGAGGCGCTCTTTCCCGCCTCCGCCGCGCTCCCCTTCGGGCCCGCCGAGGCCGCCCGCGCCGCCCAGCTCTACGTCGCGCTCCCGCGGGCTCGCGGGCGGGAGGTCGACCTGGCAATCGCGGCCTGCGCGCTCGTCCTAGGGGCGCGCCTGTGGACCCTCAACCCGCGTGACTTCCGCGACCTGCCGGGCCTGGAACTCCACCCGGCGAGCTGACGGTACGCCTCCCGGGGACCCCCCTTCCCCCTCGCTTGAGCGCCGGCACCAGCGCTGACTAGAATCGGCCGCCCTCGGGCCTGAGACCGGAGCCGACTTGCCGACCCGCTACGACGTCATCGTCATCGGAGGGGGCCACAACGGCCTCACGAACGGGGACCACCTCTGGCGCACGAACGACCACGCCCAGACCCGC
>Ga0209342_10004795_pt1 | contig 13965 bp, 17 predicted proteins | sample RifCSP16_2_FD_184023 | JGI IMG/M metagenome (GOLD analysis project Ga0209342, IMG submission 184023) | Soil microbial communities from Rifle, Colorado - Rifle CSP2_sed 16_2 (SPAdes) (version 2) | ecosystem: Environmental > Terrestrial > Deep subsurface > Rock core/Sediment | place: Rifle... | reverse complement strand
AAGCTGATAGCTGATAGCTGATAGCTGATAGCTGATAGCTGATAGCTGATTGCTGATAGCTGATTGCTGATTGCTGATAGCTGATTGCTGATAGCTGATTGCTGATAGCTAACATCTGCGAATCACCGATCACGAGTTACGAATCACGAGTCACTGTTACTATTCACCCATCACCCGTAGCCGGACCCCAGGCGATTCTGCTATTGTTTATATTCGAGTAAACGAGATTTTACCTATGTCGAGCGTTTCCGTTCAGCGCCACCGTTGGGCCAGACAGGAATACGAGCGCATGATCGCGGCGGGCGTGTTCCATCCGCAGGCGCGCCTTGAACTCATTGACGGAGACATCGTCCACATGACGCCACAGGGAAGCTTGCACGCAACGGCTGTACGACTCGCTGAAGACGCACTGAGGGCTGTTTTTTCGGCAGGCTTTGATGTCCGAGTGCAGATGCCCCTCGCCTTGGACGACAGCTCCGAACCCGAACCCGACATCGCGGTGGTAACGGGCGCCCCGCGCGACTTCCGCGATGCGCATCCCGCCGGTGCCGCCCTGGTAGTAGAAGTTTCCGATACCACCCTGGCGTTCGACTGCGCGCAGAAGAAACGGGTCTACGCCGGCAGCGGGATTCGTGAATACTGGATCGTCAATCTTATCGACCGGCAGCTCGAGGTCTATCGCGACCCGCGCGGCAACGACTACACGACCAAAACGATCCTCCGGTCCGGGCAGTCCGTCTCTCCCCTCGCCGCGCCGAAAGAAGATATCCCGATAAAAGACCTTTTGCCTTAACGCTGACAACGTTCTGCCTGCAGGGGCGGTCTTTTATCAAATCACCCACCGCCGATCACTCATCGCCATTTTTAGCTGCTCACCGTTCACGAATCACGAGTTACGAGTCACTGTTACTATTCACCCCTCACCCCGCAACGAGGGGAATCGCGTGCTCAAGCAGGGTACGCACCTTCGCCATGCCGTTTTCCAGGTGCCGCTCGATGTCCTTGAGGTCGATCGCGCCCTTCGCCTTTCCGGCGGCCGGATTCACCACGACGGCGACGGAGGCATAGCAGAGCTCGAGCTCGCGCGCGAGCCCCGTCTCGGGCATCCCGGTCATGCCGACGACATCGCAGCCGTCACGCTCCAGGCGCAGGATCTCGGCGGCCGACTCGAAGCGCGGACCCTGGGTCGCGGCGTAGGTGCCGCGCCCCACCGCGGCAAGCCCGGCACGCCCCGCGGCGTCGAGCAGAACGCGGCGCAGCTCCTCGCAGTACGGCTCCGTAAAGTCCACGTGCGTCACCTGCTTGTGCTCGCTGCCGAAGAAGGTGTGCGCCCGACCCCACGTATAATCGACGATCTGATCCGGGATCACGAGCGAACCCGGATCGAGGTAGGCCGGCGAGATCCCGCCCACGGCGTTCACGGCGACGACCTTCCGCGCGCCGGTCTGCTTCAGCGCCCAGATGTTGGCGCGATAGTTGATATCGTGCGGCGGGATGGTATGGCTCGGTCCATGGCGCGGCAGGAACACCACTTCGCGACCGCCGAGCTGGCCGAAAACCATGGGCGCCGAGGGCTCGCCATAAGGCGTGCGCACCACCTCGCGCCGCGTGATTTGCAAGTTCTTCAAGGCGGTCAGGCCGCTGCCGCCGATGATCGCGAGCGTTGTCATTCTTCCACCTTCTCGGCGTAGATTCCCGGGGCGTTGCGCAGATATCCCTTGTAGTCCATGCCGTAGCCGAACACGTAGCGGTCGGGAACTTCCAGGCCGGTGTATTCGACCTTGACCTCGTGCGTACGCGGGCGCTGTTTCACCACGAGCACGGCCTTCTGCACCTCGCGCGCGCCCTCCGCGCGGTAGCGCGCCTCAATCCCGGCGAGCGTGGCGCCCTCATCCAGAATGTCGTCGATGAGCAGCACGGCGCGGCCGCGCGGGCTTACCCGCGGGCCGACGATCCACTGTAGCTGCTTGCCGTGCAGATCGACCCCGTAGCGCGTGGCGTGCACATAGTCGATCTGAAACGGAAACGGCATGCGCGGCAGGAGCTTACCGAAAGGCACGACGCCCCCCGTCATCACGCACACGACGAGCGGGTCCGCGCCCGCGAGCGCGTGCGTGATGCGCGCCGCCATCGAGTCCAATTCGGCCTCGACGGCGGCCGCCGGGAACAGGCAATCGGCCTGCCGCAGCACCTCCCATGCCTGCTGCGCGTTGATCGTGCTCAAGTTGAAGCGCCCGATGACGGTTGTTCTTGTTCAGCGAATGTACAGATGCCGGCTAGGAGTTTGTTGAAAACCCCCTCTCCCTTCGATGGGAGAGGGAATCTTGCAACCGGCTTTTTCAACAAACTCCTAGAGTTTAAGACTTTTGAGATAAGAACGGAACTTCTCCTTAAGCTCCGGATGCGCGAGCGCATGCTCAACCGTCGCCTGCAGGTAACCGAGTTTGCTGCCGCAGTCGTAGCGCTTGCCGGTGAACTCGTAGGCGAGGATCGGCTCGTGCTTGAGCAGCGCGGCGATACCGTCGGTCAACTGGATCTCGCCTCCCGCGCCCGGCGTCACCTGCTCCAGCATCTCGAAAATCCGCGGCGTCAGGATATACCGGCCCACCACGGCGAGCGTCGACGGCGCATTCTCCGGTCTGGGCTTCTCCACGATGCTCTCCATCCGGTACACACCCGGGCGCTGCGGCGTTCCCTTCACGATGCCGTAGCTGCCGGTGTCCTCGCGCGGGATCTGCTGCACGCCGATGACCGAGCATTGACACTCTTGAAACAGATCCACCATCTGCTTCAGGGCGCCCGGGCGCCCGTCGATCAAATCGTCGGCGAGAATCACGGCGAACGGATCGCCGCCCACCACCGGCTTCGCGCACAGCACCGCATGGCCCAGGCCCAGCGCCTCCGGCTGACGGATATACACGCACGAAGTCCCGTTCGGCACGATATTGCGAACGACATCCAGCAGATCCGTCTTGCCTTCCGCCTCGAGCTCGGTTTCCAGCTCGTAGGCCTTGTCGAAGTGATCCTCGATCGAGCGCTTGTTGCGGCCGGTCACGAAGATCAGCTCGTGGATCCCCGCGGCGATCGCCTCCTCCGCCGCATACTGGATGAGCGGCTTGTCCACGATCGGCAGCATCTCCTTGGGGCTCGCTTTGGTCGCGGGCAGGAAGCGTGTGCCGAGGCCGGCGACGGGAAACACTGCTTTGGTGACCCTGCTCATGAAGTCATGTCTGTTGTTATCTCTGCTCACCACCGGGGCACAACATCAACTATAGAATCGGATTCCCCTGGGACGTATGGCGCATCGCCCGGTCCGCGCCTTGCCCGCGCGGGATGCGCGCACCATGGGGCGAATTCTCCCGCTTGTGATCATCCACCGCGCTTCTCAAGGGCGTTTTTACGAATGTCCACCCAATTCCTTCCGAAAAATTGCGGCGGCCTCGCTGTCTCCGCGCTTGAACGCGGCATACCGGATGACCTGCGATAAACACATCACGCCCCACCGCTCGCGCCCACCGGTCGCACCGCCTCGTGCGAAATCTCTCGGACAACCCCCCTTACAGCGAGGAAATTCACCACGCTGTTCGCGCAGTGCTCAAGGGATGCAAGATGCGTATCTACCACCAAATCCGGATTCTCCGGCTCCTCATAAGGCGCGGAAATCCCGGTGAACTCCTTGATCTCGCCCGCGCGCGCCCGCTTGTACAGGCCTTTCGTGTCGCGGTCTTCGCACACCTCGAGCGGGCAGCGGCAGTAGATCTCGAGAAAATCGTTCTTGCCCACCAGGTTGCGCACGAAGTCCCGGTCTCTGCGGTACGGTGATATGAACGCCGTGAGAGAAACCGCTCCGGCCTCGAGGAAAAGCTTAACCATTTCAGCGATCCGACGAATGTTCTCCGTGCGGTCCTGCGGCGAGAACCCGAGGTCCGAACACAACCCGTGGCGCACGTTGTCACCATCGAATACGAACGTCCGAAACCCTAGGCCGTGCAACCGGTCCTCCACCGTGTGCGCCAGGGTCGATTTCCCGGACCCCGAGAGCCCCGTGAACCAGAGCGCCGCGCTGCGATGCCCGTTGAGCCTCTCACGGCGGTCCCGGGTCACTAAGGCGTTGTGCCAGACGACATTTCTTTGCCGATCCATAACTATAGGGAACCTCCAAAAATTGCCAAAAGGATGGTTTTCACCGCAGAGGCGCCGAATTATTGAAACGAAAAAAAGTCTGCTCGGCGTTCTTACGGCTTTTCACAGTAATTGCACACCGCACGACCGCGCGGCTCTGGTAAGCACCTTGTCGAGCGTTGCGAGTGGCAGACCGGTCCGTAGCGCCAATGCCAAATAACAGGCGTCGTAGGCTGACAAGCCGTGCTCCGGGCCCACTCGCCGCGTATCCTCCAGCGTTGTTCGATTATCCTCGGGCGCCATTGCTATCGGCAACTTAAGAATGAGCTCCACCTCGCGGGCGGCGTCTGCGGGTTTAATTCTTCCCTTTCGCTCGGCCACGAGGGCCATCTCAACCGCCCAAAGCGAGGGGACGATGGCCTCGGCATTGGACAATGCCTTCAGTGCAACTTGGGCTTTTTCGCTGTGCTCGTCCTTGAGGCGCCACGCGGCCGACACCGAGCAATCGAGAACAAATTTCTTCAAAACCGCCGTCCTTCCTCACGCAGATGGCGAAGCGTCTCGGGACCGTGCTTGGTGCGCTTTCTGATCTCCGCAAGCTCCTCTATAGCGGACGTTATGCTCGCGGGCGCCGTTTTCCGGATCGGAACGAGCTCTGCCACCGGCATACCATGTTTCGTAATAATGATGCGTTCGCCCTTCCGCACGCGATCGAGAAGCCGTGATAACTGGGTCTTCGCCTCAAACGCCCCGATTTCCTTGTGCATGTCCGTAACCCGCTGCGCTCGTTTAAACCAGTGTCAGGCTAGTTTAAACAACCTAAAGGTGAGAAAAAAGGCGGTCGTGTCGGCATACCGATATCAACCAAGCATGCGCAACCGGAAGGCACGCCGCGTGCGGACTCAGGTGATTATTCCGAGGTCGGGGCCTTCGGATTTAACTACCGACCGATACCCTTATACTCAAATCCAGCCTGCCGAAGGACCGCAGGATCGTACTGGTTCCGCCCGTCAAAGATTATCGGGCGCTTCATGAGCTTCTTTATCTGTCCGAAGTCGGGGTGGCGGAAGGGCTTCCACTCGGTAACCAGCACCATCGCGTCAACGCCCTCGAGCGCGCTGTACTGTTCGTCCACCAGCCGCAGATGGCCGCTGTCGAACCAGGCGCGGGGGAGCTCGCGCTTTGCCGCCGGCATGGCAACGGGATCGTAGGCCTTAACCGACGCGCCCGCCCCGAGAAGCTCTCCCAGCAGCACAACCGCGGATGCCTCCCGCATATCGTCCGTGCCGGGCTTGAACGCCAACCCCCAGAGACCGAAAGTCATCCCCTGCAGGTTGGTGCCGAAATGACGACTGATCTTTTCGAACAAGACATGCTTTTGCGCCTCATTCCGCGCTTCCACGGCGTTGAGCACCTTGGGCTCAAAATCGTGATCTTTGGCCATGCGGATCAGCGCCTTCACATCTTTCGGGAAGCACGAGCCGCCGTACCCCGCGCCCGGGTAGATAAAGGAGTAACCGATCCGCGAATCCGAGCCGATTCCCTGACGCACGCTTTCCACGTCCACGCCCATGCGCTCACACAGGTTGGCGATCTCGTTCATGAACGAAATCTTGGTGGCGAGCATGGCGTTGCCCGCGTACTTGGCCATCTCGGCGTCCCGCACGCCCATGAACAGGAGACGCTCGTGCGCGCGCATGAACGGCAGATAGAGGTCGCGCATCGCCTTGCGCGCCGGTTCGCTGTCGGTACCGATGATCACGCGATCCGGGCGCATGAAGTCCTCGACCGCCGCGCCTTCCTTGAGAAATTCCGGATTACTGACGACATCGAAAGAAACGTCGGCGCCGCGTTTTCTTAATTCATCGCGAATGGCCGCGCTAACCTTCTCGGCCGTACCCACCGGCACGGTGGATTTGTCAACGACGATGGTATAGGCACCGATATGCCGGCCGATCTCGCGCGCAACCGCCAGGACATATTGCAGGTCGGCCGCGCCATCCTCGCCGGGCGGCGTGCCGACCGCGATCAAATAAACGCCGGACTCGGCGGCGGGATCGCTTAACGACGTGCAGAATTGCAGACGCCCGTTCTTGTAATTGTTCGCCACAATGGACTCGAGACCGGGCTCGTAAATCGGGAGTACCCCGTTCTTAAGTCCGTCGATCTTGTTCTTGTCGATATCGACGCACGTGACGGTGTTGCCCATTTCCGCGAAACATGCGCCCGTCACCAGGCCGACATAGCCGGTTCCAACAATTGTCAATTTCATGCGAAGCCGAAGCTGCTCGTCGTGGGAAAAATCGGTTTGGCGGGGATTACGAAAACGCAGCCGGTTTCTACTGAAGAAGTCGCGTTACAACCGGTTGCTGCTTCTCCAGAAAAGGGCCGCCGTGCCGCGCTCCCTCTTCACCGGCGTGGGATCTCGGCAAACGTTCGGGTACGAGAAGCGAAAGCACGTCCCTGATTTTATCTTCATCCGTGCCATCGCAGGTCTTTTCCAGAACGCTCAGAGTCTTTTCCAAAGTCTCGACGTCCACCCGCCGGCAATTGGCAAGCAGAATCTTGGGGTGGCCGGTATCGGCGAGCTTTTCGGTGTCATGAAACAGCTCTTCGTAGAGCTTCTCCCCGGGGCGCAACCCGGTATAGACAATCTCGATATCCTCGCCGGGCCGCTTACCCGATAGCCTGATGAGCTGCTCCGCCAGATAAGCGATCTTCACGGGCTCGCCCATCTCGAGCACGAAGATTTCTCCGCCCTTTCCGATAGCGCCCGCCTGCAGAATAAGCTGGCTTGCCTCGGGGATCGTCATAAAGTATCGCGTGACATCGGGATGCGTCACGGTGACCGGGCCGCCTGCGGCGATCTGCTGCTGAAACAACGGGATCACGCTGCCGGACGATCCCAAGACATTACCGAATCGAACCGTGATGAACCGGGTCTTGGAATGGGCGTTCAAGGTCTGGCAAACAATCTCTGCGATGCGTTTTGTCACCCCCATCACATTTCCGGGGTTGACCGCCTTGTCGGACGAAACCAGAACAAATGACTTGCATCGGTACTTATCCGCAAGCGTCGCGACCGTGCGCGTCCCGAAGATGTTATTCAAGACCGCGGCTCGGGCCTGATGCTCCAGCAGGGGAACATGCTTGTACGCGGCGGCGTGGAACACCGCATCCGGCGCAAAACGCCGGAAGACTTTGTCGACGACGACCGCGTCGCAGACATCTCCCAGCACCGACTCCAACGCCAGCGCCGGAAAGCGCCGGCGCAGCTCCAAATCTATCGTGAAAAGATTAAACTCGTTGCGCTCGAAGACAATCAGTCTTGCGGGTTCAAGCCTGGCGAGCTGACGGCAGAGTTCCGAACCTATCGAACCGCCGCCGCCCGTCACCAAGACAGTCTTTCCTCGAAAGCTGCGGCTGATGGCTTCCCGGTCGAGCTTTACGGATTCGCGCCCCAGGAGATCGTCGATCGTGACAGTGCGCAGATCCTTGACGCCGATCTGTCCGCTCACCAGATCCTGCATCCGTGGCAGGGTGCGGAACGGAAGATCGTTGGCCGCGCAGATTTCAACGATACGACGCAGTTGCTTCGACGTGGCGGCGGGCAGCGCAATAAGCACCAGCTCCAGCTCGAGCTTCGCCGCCAAGTGCGGAATGGCGTCACACGATCCCAACACCGGTAATCCGTGTAATTCCTTACCCGCCTTCCTTTTGTCGTCATCGACAAACGCCACGGGGCGATAGGAACTATTCGAATCGCGCAAGAGGTCGCGCACCAGCATCTCGCCCGCCCTGCCGGCTCCGACAATAAGCGTGCGCTTACCCTCCCCGGTGTACAGGTGACGATCCTTGGTCCAGCGGTAGATCAACCGCGGGCCGCCGAGCAACATCAGCAATAACACCGCGTCCAGAACAAAAACCGAACGGGGCACACCATCGAGGCGGGTCAGGACAAAAATTACGGTACCGGCAATGGCAATCCCGGCAAACACCGCCTTGAGAATGCGCACGAGATCCGGCAACGATGCAAAGCGCCACATGCCCCGGTACAGCCCGAAGAGCCAAAACATCGCGCCCTGGCTGATCCAAACAACCGGCAACATCATAAGCGCCTGTCGCCAATGCTCGATCGGGATAGACTCCAGATTGAAGCGCAGCCAGTAGGCCCCCAACCAGGCGATGGGCGGCATGGCCAGATCATGCGCCAGCGCCGCAGCCCGAGAACGAAAAAGCCCAAGCATCCGATCCATTTTTATTTCTCCCGATCCTGTCATCGCTCAACAGGCGTGCGATGACAGTGTGTCACAATCCGAGCCTGAGAAACAAGCGGCGTAGAATTTAGAATAGTGAATTATGTCACGGGTTGGACAATCCTACGGGTCTCGACGCTCCAACCGACCTACCCATCCGAAGAATCCTGAATATATTCCCGCCCATGTCAGAATGACCGCCCACTGGACCCCTACACCCGCTTTGACGGCCAGCAAAGCGGTCAGACCGCAACCCAACATGAGAACGTACTCTACAAGGACCGTCTTACGATGTCCCCAGCCGAGCTGCACCAGTCTCTGGTAGTAGTGCGTCTTGTGCGCCTCCCAGACTTTCTCTCCCCGGACAAAACGACGCAACAACGTCACCGTCGCGTCTACAACAAAGGGTGAAAAAACCAACACGCCAACCCACAGCGGGAAAACACCGTCGCGCGCTCCCCACAACGTGAACGCACCCGCAAACAGTCCCAACGTGGAGGAACCGGCATCGCCCATGAATATGCGGGCAGGGGGAAAGTTGAATACCAAAAAACCGGCGGCCGAGGCGGCGATTACAGCGCTGAGCAGCGCGAACGTTTCGTGTTCCGCGCACCATCCGAGTATGGCAAGGGTTCCGAATCCAAACAGGGCCATGCCCCCGGCGAAGCCGTCCATGCCGTCCATGAAGTTGTACAGGTTGATCATCCACGCTATGAACAAACCCGATGCCAACGCGCCAACGAACGGCTGAACCCCGAACACCGGACCCGGCAGCTCGACTCGCGAAAGGACAAATCCGCCTAGAACCACGATTGCCGCCGCCGCGGTATGTGCACCGAGCCGATATGCCGCCGCCACGCCCGCCCGATCGTCGATGAATGAAATGCCGCCGACAACCAACCCCGCCGCCGCCAGCCACAGGAGCGCGGCTGTCGCAGTGCCCAGATACGCTAACGCGACACCAGCGCACAGATAGCACGTCGCCAGAATCGCAACACCACCCGTGCGCGGGGTCGGCCGTGCATGGAGCGATCGCGCGTTCGGGTGATCCAACACGTACAGCCATGAAGACGACCGCGCGAAGCGATGCGTCAACCATGCCGAGATAGAAAACGCGGCAACGGCGATTACGCTCACTACGAACAGCCGCTCAGTAGCCATCGCCAACGATCTACCTACGAATCACGAGTTACGAATCACGAATCACTGTCTCCAACCACCCCTTCCTGTCCGCACAAACTTACGCCGCCGTCTTGAGCGTCAGACGGATCTGGATCTCCTCCCACGGCACGAAGACGTGGCCCGCCTTGTTCTTGGCGATAAGGCCGCACTCCATGAGTCGCGCCACGTCCTGGTGGACGTTGCTGTAGTTACGGTTCAAGCGCTTGGCGAGCGCATAGATCGTTACCGGCCCCTGGGTCTTGAGCGCCTCGATCAACCGCAGCCTCGCCGGTGTAAGCTCGTCCAGGAGCTCCCCGGCATTCGCGAAGTTCAGGCGAAAGTCCGCCTCCGGCAGCCGCTCGCCGGCATCGGCCCGGCGCGCGAGTGCGCGAGCGCGCTTGAACAACGCCTGCGCCGATTCGGTCCCGATGATTGCCTTCGCCATAGTTAACCTCTTTCGATCAATCTTGTCACGTCCGCCTCGAAGTCTGCGATAAGCTTCTCGATCGACACAAACTTCACTGTTCACCCATAACCCATCACCGATTACTGCTTACTGTTCACCGTTCACGAATTACGAGTCACAGTCTCCATTCACCCATCGCGTCGGGCTACAGGCGCGTCACAAATTCCGCTGGTGTGAGAATGGTGTAGCGCTCACGCAGCGCCAGGAGGTCTGAATCGCCTGTGACCAGGCACTCGGCTTCGCCCGCGATCAGCGCCGCCAAGATAATGTTGTCTCCGGGGTCCTTGGGAACGGAAGCGTCCATAGCGGAAATATCAACCAGCTCGGATCGCAGATACAACTGCTTGAGGAAATTCTCGATCGTACCTCGATCCCACTTGAGTATCTTGCGTATCTTCGGGTAACTCAGGACGCGACCGATTTCCGCAAGTTGCTCAACGGAGAGTACCAACTCGATCCGGGCCTCACGCCAAGCTCGTACCACCGCGCCCGGCGTACTGCCCGGGTACATCAGCCCCGATAGCAGCACGTTGGTGTCGAGCACCACCCTCATTTACGGACGCGCTTCTTCCTGGCGGCACCTACGGCCTCATCGATCAACGCCATGCCTTTCTGCGGCGGTGTCTTGGCGAAGGCCTTCTTGATCTCGCCGGTCAGACGCTCGAACTCCTCATCAAGCTTGCGCAATTTCTCGAACAGCGCCATGTCGATCAGCGCGGCCACAGGTTTGCCGGCCTTGGTGATAAGCACCCGGTCACGCCGATATTGGACCTCGTTCAGCAGCTCGCCGAACTTCTTGCGGACGGCCATGGCTGTACTTTCGCGAATCATGATAATTCACCTAACTGATATAATTATCATATATATAGCAATACTCTGCGATTTCCGCAATCCACCTATCTGCCGTCCGGACCGGCCAAACCCCTCGCCACGCCGAAAGAAATCCCGCCTCACCCATCACCGTTTACCGTTCACGGCTCACGGCTCACGGCTCACGGCTCACCAGTCACGGTCTCCATTCACCCATCTCCCATCACCGTTTCACACGACAAAGACGGAACAGGTGCATCACCATATGATCGCGTAACCGCTGCTGCGTCCGCCCCCACCAGTCGCCGAGAGACAACTCTTTTTAACCAGATCGGCCAATTCCCGATAGGCCGTGGCCCGGCTGGTTTTGGTCAGGCTCATGTACTTGCGCGTGTTGATACCGCCTTCAAACCCCTCAGGGCCGGCGTCCAGAAGGCGGTTGAGCGCCTTGCGCTGCCGCGCATTGAGGTGCGTGGTCTGGTGACGAAGCCAGAACCGGGCCTTGGCCAGCGTATTGGCTACCGTTCGTTCCGCCGCAGTGGCGGACGCTTCGACCTGCGTCAGGAACCAAGCCAGCCAGTCGGTGACATCCACGCCACCACGTTGGGTGCGTCCGAGGGTGTCGTAATAGCTTTCCCGCTCCCGCAGAATCTGCGCAGACAGGCTGAAAAAGCGCATCGGCTGACGCTCATCCTGCGATAACGCCATGTCAGTGATGGCGCGGGCGAGCCGGCCGTTGCCATCCGCGAAAGGGTGAAGCGTCACGAACCAGAGATGCGCCAATCCCGCGCGGATGAGGCCGTCGAGATCGGCGGGCGCTGCATTGAACCATGCCATGAAGCGGTCCAGCTCACCCTCCAGACCATCCCGGGGTGGTGCGGTGAAATGAACGCGTTCACGGCCAACGCTCCCCGAGATCACCTGCATCGGTTCATCGCCGCGTAGCGAGCCGGTTCGGATTCGATGCAAACCCGAATAGCCGGCAGGAAACAAGGAGGCTTGCCAAGCAAACAGGCGCTCGGCCGTCAGGGGGGCTTCGTGGTGCCGGGTGACATCGAGCAGCACCTCGATCAATCCATCGACGGCGCGCGGCGGTGCGGGTAAGCCGGCGGGCGGTTGAGAGGCCCATGTGGCGCGCCACGGACGAGCGAACCGCGTCCAGATCGAGCCGCTCGCCCTCGATGGCACTGGTCGTCACGCCATCGCCACGATAATGGCCGCCACCGCTTCGAGTGTCAGATTGGGATCCAGCGACCGCATGGCGCCCAGCACCTTACCCTGGGCCAACCGCGCGCGAGCAAGAACCGGTGCCAAAGCGCCCTGGTCCCAGCGAAATCGCGGCCAGTCGGGTTGCTGCCAGATCCACACATGAGGCGTTGTCACGCTCTATTCGCTCCACATTCTGAAGCGATTATGGACTCTAATCGCTTCACACATAACCAGAGCGCCTATGGAGACAGAAATCCTGTCCGGGGTGTTGCCGCGTGCAGAACGTGATGCGGCTATACCTGGAAGCCCTGACGAGACCATCCGAAATGCCGCAGCGTCGGTGCGCGAGCGCCTATATCAGCTCGCGCAGAAATGCGGCGAGGATTTCCCGTTGATGCGCACGAGCTGTGGGCTAGCCCTGCGCTTGCGATATCGGCCTGCCTGCCTGCCGCGCCGCTGCGCTCGGCGGCCTGTCTGCGTGCGGACACGCACAGGGGCGGCGCAGGCCAGGCTAGGCCAGTCTCCGTATCGCGACCGATTCGCGCTCAAAGGCGCGATGCTGTTTTCGCTGTGGGGCGGTGAGCTGTATCGAGCAACCTGAGGTGTAGACTTTCGGGGGTTTGGGGGGGGGCAGCAGTACGTCGGTAACCCGGCCAGTCCTCTGGCCTAGCCCCGCCGATCAGTACCGCTAATGCAACGCCCCCTGCTACTTTCGAGTAAACCGCCGCGAAACAAGCCGCTTGCCCAGCATCCGCCAGATCTCCGTCTCGATAATGGGTGTAATTGGGTGTATGATTGGCTCCATGATCCGATCCGACACCATTCAAATCACCCCGGAGACCCTGGCACTGATCGCCAGGATCGACGAGTTCAAAGGGGCGTGGCGCGCCTTGGGCACCCTTGCGCCTGAGCGGCTATCGGCCCTGCGCCGCGTCGCCACGATCGAAAGCATCGGCTCGTCCACCCGGATAGAGGGCAGCAAACTGTCCGACCGGGAGGTCGAGCGTCTGTTGTCCAATCTTCAAATCAAGAGCTTCGCCACCCGTGACGAGCAGGAGGTGGCCGGCTACGCGGAACTGATGGAGCTGGTGTTTTCGTCATGGCAAGACATCATGTTCACCGAAAACCACATCAAACAGTTGCATCAGAACCTGCTCGTCTACAGCGACAAGGATGCCCGGCATCGTGGCGACTACAAGACCGCGTCCAACAGCGTCGTCGCATTCGATGAGAACGGTGTGCAAATTGGCGTTGTGTTTCAGACCGCCACGCCTTTTGACACGCCACGTCTGATGACGGAACTCGTGACCTGGGTACAACAGGAACGCGCCGCTGGACGCCTGCATCCTTTGTTGATCATCGCCCTGTGGGTGGTGGTATTTCTGGAGATCCATCCATTCCAGGACGGCAATGGCCGACTCTCCCGGGTGCTCACCACGCTGTTGCTCCTTCAGGCGGGCTATGCCTACGTGCCATACAGTTCTCTGGAAAGTGTCATCGAGCAGAACAAGGAAGCCTACTACCTGGCGCTGCGACAAACCCAGGGAACGATCCGCACCAATGCACCCGATTGGCAACCGTGGCTGCTGTTCTTCCTCAGATCGCTGGCCGAACAAGTCAAGCGCCTCGAGAAGAAGGTCGAACGCGAAAGGCTGGTGTTGGCCTCCTTGCCGGAGCTCTCGCTGCAAATCGTCGAATTTGCCCGCGAGCACGGTCGCGTCACCATCGGCGAGGCCACCAAACTGACCGGTGCAAGCCGCAATACACTCAAACAGCATTTCCGTGCGCTGGTCGAACGCGGATACCTAAACCAGCACGGTAGCGGCCGCGGTGTCTGGTACGGACTTCGCTAATCCACAAATCGATGTCTCCCCTACCCCGGAACCTGCGGCCGAAGGCCGCAACGGCTCGCCCCCGAGTGAAGAAGATCGCGCATCAGCG
>Ga0209342_10004794_pt1 | contig 13969 bp, 11 predicted proteins | sample RifCSP16_2_FD_184023 | JGI IMG/M metagenome (GOLD analysis project Ga0209342, IMG submission 184023) | Soil microbial communities from Rifle, Colorado - Rifle CSP2_sed 16_2 (SPAdes) (version 2) | ecosystem: Environmental > Terrestrial > Deep subsurface > Rock core/Sediment | place: Rifle... | reverse complement strand
CGCTGCGCTTCTTCTCGGCCACCTCGACCAGATGTCCCACGGCATCGAGCCCCACGACGGTGTACCCCTCCCGGGCCAGCCGGAAGGCGGTGGTGCCGGTCCCGCATGCGACGTCGAGCACCGTCATCGGGGCCCGGCCGGACGCGGGGGCCGAGCGCGCGAGGAACCCGGCCACCTCATCGAGCAGGGCCTCGAACGGACCGAACCCCCTGACGACCGCGTCGTAGGTCAGGCCGTAGCCGACCGCGAGGAGGCGCTCGATCACCCGGCGAATCGCCATGGTTGAACGGCCCGCTCCCGTGCACCCGCCGGGCAGAACCCCGATCCCGCGCGGGAGGATGGCCGCTTCACTGGATGATCGCATAGCTACTTCCCTTTTGAGACAGAGACACCCTCCCGTCCGGGACTCTCTGAATAGTCCACAGGTGAACAAGTTATGTGCAGGGAGAATGCCAGGAAACTGACTGGTCAGCGGGACGGATCTAGTTGATTTTTAAAGATGGTCCCTTCACATCCTGAGCCAAATGTGACAATTCATGTCAGTGAGATGCCACACTGGCCCCGGAGTCGGGGGGAAAGCGAGGCCTATTCGACGGCGGCGCTGATGGTGCTGGCGAGTTCGTCGGGGGTGAAGGGTTTGACGAGAATACCGTTGATCCCACCGTCGAGCGCCTCACCCATGACCTCGCGGGTTCCGTGGCCGGTGATGAGCACGACCCTCAACTTGGGGTGAAGGCTGCGGGCCCGCCGGACCACTTCGAAGCCGTTGATCCCGGGCATCTTGTAGTCCACCACAAGGAGGTCCACCGGCCCGCTGGCCAGCTTGGACAGGGCCTCCTCCCCCCGCGTGACCCCCTCGACCTCGTGGCCCAGACGCCCGAGGATCTTGAGGCAGAGCGCCATGATCGGCGCTTCGTCGTCCACAACCAGAATGCGCATCCGGATCGCCTTTCCTTAGCGTCGTCCCTGGCGCTCATCGCGCCGGAGCTTGTACTCGATGGAATCCACGAGCGCCCGCCAGGATGCCTCGATGATGTTGTCGGCCACCCCGACGGTGCCCCAGGTCTCGTCCCCGTCCCCGGAGGTGATGAGGACGCGGGTCTTGGCCGCCGTCCCTTTGGACTCGTCCAGGATCCGGACCTTGTAGTCCAGGAGCGTCATCTCCCGCAGGTTCGGATAGAAGTCCTCCAGGGCCTTCCGGAGGGCATGGTCGAGGGCGTTCACGGGCCCGTTGCCCGAGGCGGCCGTGTGCTCGGGGATCCCCTTCACCCGGAGCCGCACGGTGGCCTCCGCGACGGGCTCCTCGCCTTCCCGGCGCTCCTCCACCGTTACCCGGTACCCCTCCAGGTCGAAGAACGGCCGGTGGTTCCCGAGGGCGCGCTCCATGAGCAGCTCGAAGGACGCCTCCGCCCCTTCGAACTGGTACCCCTGGTCCTCCAGCTCCTTGAGGATCTGGAGGATGCGCCGCGCGTCGGGGGTGTCCTTGTCGAGGTCGATCCCGTACTCCTTGGCCTTCCAGAGGATGTTGGACTTGCCGGCGAGCTCCGAGACCAGCACCCGCCGGTGGTTGCCCACCAGTTCCGGATTCACGTGCTCGTACGTCTCAGGGTGCTTGACGACGGCCGAAACGTGAATCCCTCCCTTGTGAGCGAAGGCGGAGTCGCCGACGTAGGGCTGGGCCTGCCACGGCTTCCGGTTGGCCAGCTCGGACACGAAGCGTGACACGTCCCTCAGCTCCCGGAGGTTCGCCTCGGGAATGCACTCCAACCCCATCTTGAGCACGAGGTTGGGGATGATCGAGACGAGGTTGGCGTTGCCGCAGCGCTCCCCGTAGCCGTTGAAGGTCCCCTGGACGTGGCTGATGCCCTCGCGCACCGCGGCCAGCGAATTGGCCACGGCGCACTCGGTGTCGTTGTGGACGTGGATGCCCAGCGGGGTGGTCGGTTTCAGCACCTTCTTCGCTTCCCGCACGATCTCGCAGATCTCGTGCGGGAGGCTCCCGCCGTTGGTATCGCAGAGCACGAGGCAGTGGGCCCCGGCCTCTTCTGCCGCGAGTAATGTCCTGAGCGCGTAGTCCCGGTTCAGCTTGAACCCGTCGAAGAAGTGCTCCGCGTCGTAGATGACCTCCTCGAAGTGCTTCCGCAGAAAGGTGACCGAGTCGGCGATCATGGCCAGGTTTTCTTCCAGCGTGGTGCCGATCGCGGACGTGACGTGGAAATCCCAGGACTTCCCGAAGATGGTGACGGCCGGCGGGCCGGCCTCCACCAGCGCCTGGAGGTTAGCGTCCTCCTCGGGCCGGACACCGGGCCGCCGGGTCGCCCCGAAGGCGGTGATCTTCGCAACCTTGAGCACGGCGTCCTGGATGCGGCGGAAGAGGCGCAGGTCCTTCGGATTGGAGCCGGGCCACCCGCCCTCGATGTAGTGCACGCCGAGCGCGTCCAAGCGCTGGGCGATGCGAATCTTGTCTTCCATGGAGAAGGCGACGCCCTCGCCCTGGGTGCCGTCGCGGAGGGTCGTGTCGTACACCTTGATCAGCCGGGGCATCGGGGAATCCTCCAGCCCTCACATGAGGGTAACGCTCATGATGAGGCACGGGCGCACGACCTGTCAAGGATTCCTTCCGAGCTCCGCCATCGTGGGAAGGCGCACGCGGAACGTCGAGCCGCCGCCGAGCTCGCTCTCCACGAAAATCTGGCCCTTGTGACTCTGGATGATGCCCTGGCTCACCGACAGCCCCAGCCCCATCCCCTTCGCCTCGGGCTTGGTGGTGAAGAACGGCTCGAACACCCGGCTCAGATTGTCCGGCGCGATCCCTCCGCCGGTGTCCCGGACGGCGATCTCGACCCAGGACGCGCCCTCCTCCTCGACGAGGCCCGTGGTGATCCGGAGCCGCCCGCCGTCGGGCATGGCGTCCAGCCCGTTGGTGACCAGGTTCAGGAACACCTGGCGCAGCTGATCGGCGTCGGCGTGCACCGTTGGGAGGTCGACCCCGTACTCTTCCTCCAGCTCGACGTTGGCGATCCGGGCCTGGTGCCGGAGGATGGAGACGACGCGGGAGAGCAGCGGGTTGACGTACACAGCCTCCAGGGCCGGCGCGCGCTGGCGGGAGAAGTCGAGGAGGTCCCGGACGATCTTGCGGGCCCGCAGCGCCTCGCCCTCGATGATCATGACTTCGTCCCGCCGCGGATCGCCGTCGGGCAGCGACAGCCGCAGCTCCGACGCGTACCCCACGATGCTCGTCAGCGGGTTGTTGAACTCGTGGGCGATATTCGCGACGAGTTCGCCGAGGGCGGCAAGTTTCGCGGACTGCACCAGCTGCGCCTGGGTCCGCTGGAGCTCGGCCACGCGCTGCTGCAGATCGGCCTGGAGCTGGGCATTCGCCAGCGCGATGGCGAGCTGGCCGGCCAGTGTCTCGCAGGTCGCGATCTCTCCCGTGAAAAAGAGCTGGCGGTCCTCGCCGACCAGGACGGCGCCGCCCATGGCGCCATCGGGGCCGACGAGGGGGAGGCCGAGCGCGTTCGTGCCGGCCGCCACATCCAGCCGGCGGGCGAGCGAGGGCGGGAGCTCGAGGGACGTGGCGGCGGCGCTCAGATCGGGCAGCCCCAGCGCGTCGGCCGCTCCCTCGAAGACCTGCCGGAGCGCTCCGCCTTCCCGGAGCGAAAATCCCTGGACCCGAGTCGACGCCGGCTGCCCCGCATCCCGCCGGCGGAGCCAGACGACGGCGGCGCCGGTGCGGCTCGCCCGCATGAGGTTTTCCAGCCCCGTGGTCAGGATCTCTTCGCGCGTCGCATGAGAGGAGAACGTCTGCCCCGACGTGAGGAGCAGCAGGGCGCGGCGCTGGCGCTCGCGGGCCGTCCGGTAGAGGACGGTGCCGGCCTGGAGAACCATGACGACGGCGAGGGCGTAAATGACCAAGCGTTCCAAGACCTCGAGGTCTCCCAGGGCGGCACCCCGCGGGATCCCCCATCCGCGCTGGACGAGCCACGCGGCCACGGACACGACGGCGACGGCGAACCCGCCGTGCGCATAGACGCGTGCGAGGTGGGGCACGGTCATCGTGGTCGCGACGAGAGAGGCGAACGTCACGAAGACGACCGGGCTCTGGATCCCCCCGGTGACGAGGATCAGGGCGCCCAGGAGAAACTGATCGCCGAGGGCCTGCCATTCCAGGATGAGCCGGTCCAGCCGGGAGGCCGCCTGGGCGAGCCCCCGCCGGGAGACGAGCGTGAGCAGCGTGTTCTCCAGCGCGAACCCGCCGAGGACGGCGAAGAAGGGCCGGGGATTCGCCGGGACCGCGATGGTGATATTGAGGAGCGCTACGAGGGCTCCGGCCACCACGACCAGGATCCAGCGGATCCTGGCCATGAACAGGCTGTCCCGGAAGAACTCCGGTGCGAGAGATGAACGGAAGGGTCCCGGCATGACCTAGCCTATCCTTCCTCTCCGTGCCGTGGCGAGAACCGAGCAGCCCAAGGCCCGAGGGAGGAGGCGGCCGGAGGCGTACGCGGTTGTACGGTGAGGACCGCCGACGACCGAGAACGCCGGGATGCGAAGGTTATCGGCACGGCACTAGCAGATGCCACGAGCCCGGAGGCGAGCCACCTCGCCCCGGCTCAGCCCGGCCACGCGCGTCAGGATCTCATCCGTGTGCTGGCCCAGGAGCGGTGGGGGCGCGCTGACGCGTCCGGGCGTCGCCTGGAGGCGGATGGGCACGCCGAACACCCTCACGCTCTCGGCCTTGGGATGAGGCAGGGACACGATCATGCCGCGCTCCAGGAGGTGAGGGCTCTCGCAGACCTCCGCCACGCTCTTGATTCTCCCCGCAGGGACCCCGGCCTTATCGAATCGCGCGAGCCACTCCTCGGCCCGGCGGGTGGCGAAGATCCCGTTCAGAAGCGGGATCAGCGTCTGCCGCGCCTCGACGCGCTTCGCCTCGCTGTCGAAGCGACCGTCCCTCGCCAGGTCCGGCCGGTCCAGCGCCTGGCACAATCGCTCCCAGAGGGAGTTGTTGGCGACGCCCACGGTCAGGTAGACGTCGGCGGCCTTGAAGACCTCATAGGGCACGATGGACGGGTGCTGGTTGCCCCGGCGGGCGGGGCGCTGGCCGGTGGCGAAGTAGATCCCGGCCTGATACGTCAGGAGCGACGCCATGACGTCCAGCATGGCCACCTCCACCTTCTGGCCCTTCCCCGTCCGCTGGCGGGCGTAGAGGGCCAGCACGACCCCGTGGCAGGCCTCGATGCCCGCCACCAGGTCGGCGATGGAGGTGCCGACCTTCACCGGGGGACCGTCGGGGAACCCCGTGATGTCCATGAGCCCCGACTCGCCCTGCACGATCAGGTCGTACCCCGGGCGGCCGGCCTCGGGCCCGGATTCACCGAAGCCCGAGATGGCGCAGTACACGAGCCGCGGGTTCGACCGCTTCAACGTCTCGTAGCCCAGGCCCAGCCGCGCCATCGTTCCGGGGCGGAAGTTCTCCAGGAGGACGTCCGAGCGCCGGATGAGCCGCCGGAGGATCCGCTGCCCCTCGGGGGCCTTGAGGTTGAGGGTGAGGCTCTTCTTGCTCCGGTTGACCGACATGAAGTAGGTGGACTCGCCCCCGGAAAACGGCGGCCACGTCCGGGTGTCGTCGCCCTTTCCCGGCTCCTCCACCTTGATGACCTCGGCGCCCATGTCGCCGAGCATCATCGAGCAGAAGGGGCCGGCCAGGACCCGCGTGAGATCGACCACGCGCACCCCGGCGAGCGGGGGACGGGCGCTAGACCTTTTCGCCACCGCCGCGCCTCCAGACGCGCTTGACCGCGCTCTTGACGATAGCTGTCACGGTCTCCTCCAGGTCGCCCGCGCGGCGCCAGAAGAGGCGCGCCCGGTCCATCACGCCCAGGTGGGAGAAGTAGTAGACCTGGTCCACTTCTTCCACGGCCACCCGGCTGCCCACGCGGAGCCCCTTGGTCTCCGCGCCGTGGCAGAAGAGGCGGGCCCCACCGTCGAGCCCCACGAGCGCCAGGTGAAGTGGCGAGGAGAAGCCCTCGGGCGGCGAGTGGAGCGTCGTGAAGGACACCACCTCCCCGTAACCCTCGATCGACAGGGGCTCCATCGCGACCGGATGGTCCGGACAGTAGGAAGTGGGGGGCGCCACCACGCGTCCGCACCGGGTGCACCGGGAGGCGGGGATCAGCTCAGAGGGGGGCTTCGTCATCGGGTGCGCTCCAGCACGGTGACCCAGTTGTTGGTGGCGAGGCCACCGATCGAGTGGGCGAGACCCACCCGCGCCGCCACCTGGTGGCCGTGAGCCTCCCCCAGCAACTGCCAGAACACCTCCGCGATCTGGGCGATTCCCGTCCCAGCCAGCGGGTGCCCGCGGGCCTTGAGCCCGCCCGATGGGTTGATGGGGAGCCGCCCGTCGATCGCCGTCTCGCCGGCCAGCGTGGCGCGGCCGGCCTTGCCGGAGGGCACCAGCCCCAGATCCTCCAGCGCGATCAGCTCGAAGGGCGCGAAGGCGTCGTGAACCTCGGCCACCTCCACGCGCTCGGGGCCGAAGCCGGCCATCCGGTAGGCGGCCTTGGCCGCCGCCTGGGTGGCCCTGAAACTCACGAGGCTCTCGCGGTACCTCACCGCCAGCGTGTCGGCCCCCTGCCCGATCCCCGCGATCCTGACCGGGGCCGGCTCGGCGGTGAGAACGAGCGCCGCGGCTCCATCGGAGATCGGGCAGCAGTGGTAGAGCCTGAGCGGGTCGGCCACGATCCGGCTCTCCAGCACGGCGTCCAGGCTCACGGGCTCCTGGAAATGAGCGTCCGGATTCCGGGCTCCGTTGGCGTGATTTTTCACCGCGACCTGGGAGATCTCCTTGAGGGTCACGCCCGTCTTGGCCATCAGGGCCCGCGTGATCAGGCCCGCCAGGGCCGGCATGGTCGCGCCGTAGGAGCGCTCGTGGGGATCGATGGAGCGCCCGATCAGCTCCGAGACGCGGGGCGTCGGCAGGTGGGTCATTTTCTCGCCGCCGACCACCAGCACCGACCGGGAGAGGCCTGCGGCGACGGACGCAAACCCCGTGTAGACGGCGGCCGCTCCCGAGGACGTGGCCGTCTCGACCCGAAGCGCCGGCACGTGGGCGAACCCCAGGTGCGTCGCGATCTGGGAGGCGAAGTTGCCCTCGCCGATGAACTCCTCGGGGTTCATGGCGGCAACGACAATGGCGTCCGGCGCCTCGAGCCGAGCGGCGCTCAGCGCGGAGCGGGCGGCCTCGGCCACGAGATCCGGCAGACTTTCCTGACGCTTGCCGAAGCGGGTCATCCCCGCCCCAGCGATCCAGACACCCGGCAACGGCTGACTCCCGGAAGGATTGGAATCCGCTACTATTTCACTCCGGGAGTTCGGGGAGTGTCAACGCTTTTCGCCGGGGCGGGTGGACACGAGCCGTTCAGGGGCGCGCCGAGCGGCGACGGCGCCGCGGGGACGACTGGACGGCGGGGCACCCCCGCGAAGGAGGCCGGCGGGGGAGCCGACACGCCAAGGTCGCGGATCAGCCGGAGGAGGTACGTGCGCTGGAGGCCCAGGCACCGCGCGGCATGGGTGCGGTTCCCCCCCGACTGCCGGAGCGCGGTCTCGATCAGGCGCCGCTTGAACTCCTCCACGGCGCCGCGAAATCCGAGGGGGGCCCACTGCTCCATGCCCAAACGAAGGGGCAAGCGCGATGCCAGCCGGCGAGAGGCGCAAATTCAGGCCCTTAGAAGCGGAGGCGAGCCACATCTGCACGAAGGGGTGTGCAGAAGCCGGCCGCACTGCACGGAGGCCTGTGCAGTTACTTTTTGGTCGAGGGCTTGACGCCCGGATTGTCCTTGAAGAACTGCTTGTTCAGGTCGATGAACTGCTTCCACTTATCGGGAGTCTCGTCCTCGGCGAAGATCGCCTTCACCGGGCACACCGGCTCGCAGGCGCCGCAGTCGATGCATTCGTCCGGGTGGATGAAGAGCATCTCCGGGCCTTCGTAGATGCAGTCCACCGGGCAGACTTCCACGCAGGCCTTGTCCTTCACGTTGATGCACGGCTCGGCGATGATATACGCCATTAGGGCCTCCCGTTCTCAAGTGCTTGACGGACCGCACCATTTTTACCCGAAGCCGCGCGGAGTGTCAAGTCTTTGGGCGGGCTCTAGAGTGTCCGGAGCTTCGGATCCAGGGCGTCCCGGAGCGAGTCCCCGAACAGGTTGAACGCGAAGACGGCCAGGCTGATGGCGAGCCCCGGGAACACGGCCATCCAGGGGGCCGCCTCGGCGAATTCCACTGCGGCGCCGCGGAGCATGAGCCCCCAGGCGGCGGTGGGCTCCTGCACGCCGAGGCCGAGGAACGACAGCGAGGCTTCCAGCAGGATCGCCTGGCCCAAGAAGGCCGTGAGCATGATGAGGTAGGGAGCCATCACGTTAGGCAGCATGTGCCGGAGCATGATCCGCGCGTGGCCAAAGCCCGCCGCCCGTGCCGCATCGATGTACGGCATCTCCCGGATGGCCAGGGCGCTCGAGCGGGTGACCAAGGCGCAACGCGGGATCATCGGGATGGTGATGGCCGTGATCAGGTTCGGCAGGTTGTTGCCGAGGATGGCCACCATCGCGAGCGCCAGGATGATGAGCGGGAAGGAGAGGAAGATGTCCATGAGCCGCTGGAGATAGAGGTCTATGCGCCCCCCGAAGTAAGCGCTTCCCACCCCGAGGACGGCGCCCGCGGTGGCCCCGATCAGGGCCGCGCCGAACCCCACGATCAAGGCCGTCTGCGAACCATAGAGGAGGCGCGAGAGGACGTCACGGCCGAAGGCGTCCGTGCCGAGCCAGTGCTTGGCCGAGGGCGCGGCCAGCATGGCCCCGAAGTCCACAGTCACGGGGTTGTACGGGGCGAGCCAGGGCGCCGTCACCGCCACCAGGAGCATGAGGACCACGACGGCGGCGCCGATGGCGCCGAGCGGCCGCTTCCGGCAGAAGTCGCGGACGGCGCGAATCCACCGGCTGGGCTCCCGGACCTCCCGAATCGCCTCGACGCGGACCGCCATGGCCTACCTGAAGCGGATCCTCGGATCGAGCCAGGCGTACATGAGGTCCATCAGGAAGTTGACGAAGATGAACGCGGAGGCAACCAGCAGGACCAGCGCCTGGGTCAGCGTGTAGTCCCGGTGGGCCACCGCCTGAACGAAGAGCAACCCCAGCCCGTTCAAGTTGAACACCTGCTCGGTTACGACCAGGCCCCCGATGAGAAAAGCGAACTCGAGCGCGATGACGGTCAGAACGGGCAGCATGGCGTTCTTGAGGGCGTGGCGGGAGAGGACCAGCTTCTCCACGAGCCCCTTGGCCCGAGCCGTCCGAATGTAGTCCTCCCGCAGGACTTCGAGCATCGCCGAGCGGGTCATGCGCGTGGCCACCGCTGAGTACCGATAGCCCACCGCCAGGGCCGGCCAGATGAGCTGGAGGAGGTTCTGCCAGGGATTGACCCAGAACGGCGTGTACACCATGGGCGGCAGCCACTTGAAGATGATCAACAGCCCCAGGATGAAGACGATGCCGAGCCAGAATGACGGTGTGGCGAGCCCGGCGATGGAGAAGATCCGGACGGCATAGTCCACCCAGGTGTCCTGCTTGAGCGCCGCGATCACTCCCAACGGGATCGCGAGGAGCACGGCCACGATGGTGGCCATGACCGCCAGCTGCAAGGAAAGCGCGAAGCGGAGCTTGATCTCCTCCAGGATCGGCGCCCCCGTCCACATGGAGCGCCCGAAGTCCAGACGCGCCACGCCCAGGAGCCACGTCGCAAACTGCTCCCAGACGGGCCGGTCGAGGCCGAACCGGGCGCGCTCCTTCGCCAGCGCCTCCTCGGACACGGCGCCACGGTCGCCGGCCATGCGGAGCTCTACCACGTCCCCGGGCACGACGCGGATCAGGACGAAGATCACGACGGCGACTCCGAGCAGAGTGGGGAACATCAGGAGGAAGCGCTTGAGGATGTACTTCCACATTGCCGTCACGGGTCCCCCCTCACCCGCCCCTCTCCCCCGAGGGGGAGAGGGGGAGCGAAGGATCTCCGGCTACTGAGACAACCAGACCGTGTCGAGCTGGTTGTTCAGATAATGGCTCGGGGTGATCGTCCACCCTTTCACCTTGGAGCTGTGCGGGATGATCCGGTGCCACTGGAGTGTGTAGAGGACATGGACCTCCTCGTCGAGCAGCCGCTTCTCCAGGGCGCGGAGGTGCTTCCTCCGCTCCTCGGGCTCGATGGCCCGAGCCTGCCTGACGTAGAGGTCGTCGATGACGGTGTCCTTGTGCTTGCCGTAGTTGGCATCCGAGTTGGTGAGGAAACGCCCCAGATCCAGATCCGGCTCCACGATGAAGCCGCACTGGAAGTCCATCGCCACCTCGAAGTCCCCTCGCTTGAGCATGGGGTGGTAGGCCGAGGCCTCGATGATCTCCTGCTTGACGTTGAGACCGATCTGGCGCCACTGGTCGATCATCCAGATCCCCAGAGGCTCGTAGGGCTGGGGGATGCCGCGGTTCTTGAAGGTGAACGCGAAGCCCTCGGGCACACCCGCCTCCTTGAGCAGGCGGCGCGCCTCGGCGCGGCTCGCGTTGATGTCGCGCCAGTACCCCGCCAGCTTGGCCAACTCGTCGGGCGGCGTGGCCCAGGGCGTGCCAGGCACCTGGACGCCTGCAACCTCCTTGACGATCGCGATCCTCGACAGCGCCTGGGAGCCCTGGTAGCGATCCAGCGCGAGGGTCAGTGCCCGGCGGACGCGTTTGTCGTCGAAGGGCCTCTTCTCGTGGTGCATGGCGACCATCAGGACGCAGTCCCAGGCGCTCTCCTGCACCGTGATCTTGGGCCCCAGCGCTTGGACCAGGCTGTCCCGGTCGGCCGGCGTGAAGCCGCGGAACTGAATCATCGCCCGCTCGCCCCGAACCGCGGCCACCTGCGCCGACGACGAGCTGATGAAGATCGCGCGGTAGCCGTCCAGATACGGCTTGCCCTTGTCCCAGTAGTCCGGGTTCTTCTTCCCCACCCAGTGGGAGCCCCGGACGTGTTCCACGAACTTGAAGGGCCCAGTGCCCATGACGTTCTTCTCGTACCACCAGGGATCCTTGGCCAGGGTGTCCGCCTTGTAGATCCAGTTCCAGGGCGAGGCGAGGTTCAGAAGGAAGGAGGACTCCGGCCACTTGAGGCGGAAGCGCACCGTCTGGGGGTCCGGCGCCTCGACCGCCTCCACGGCCGCGTAGGCGCCCTTGCGGAGCGACTTCATGGCCATGGGCGGGAAGATGATCTTGTCGTAGGAGGCCTTGACGTCCCGGGACGTCATCTCGCTGCCGTCGTGGAACTTGACGCCCTTGCGGAGCTTGAAGGTGTACGTGACCCCGTCCTTGGAGATGGTCCAAGACTCGGCGAGGTCTCCCACCGGCTTGGTCCCCGTCTTGTCGAACGGATCCACCCGGAGGAGCAGGCTGTAATGAGGCGCCACCGGGTGGATGACGCCGAAGGTCTCCTCCTGGTGGGCGTCGTAGGACGGCGGTTCCGATGGCACCACGAACACGAGCTCCCCGCCGTAGCGGGGCTTGTCCTGAGCCATCGCTGGCAAGGTCAGAGCGATCCCGAGTGCGAGAGAAAGCGCCAAACACCCAGCCAGGATCAGGCGGCTCTCACGATACCGATGGGTCATGTCGCACCTCCTAGATGTCGTTCAAGCTTGCCCTGTCGCTTATGGAACGGGCGGGAAGCAGAAAAGTTCCGGGTCGGAGGTAAGGTACCCTCTCTCCGACTCGCCTGTCAAGTCGCCGTGGCGTCGTCGTCGTCAGCCCCGGCCTCCTCCGGCCCGGCCTGCTTCAGCTTCCGGAAGACGGTTTTGGGGTCGATACCGAGGAGCTTGGCCGCCAGCGTCTTGTTCCCCTTCGTCTGCCGCAGCGTCTCCTCGAGCAACTGCTGCTCGACCTCCGCCAGCGACGTGCCCACCGGGATCGCCTTGACCCAGTCCGCGGACGGCGCCCCCTCGACCACGCTGGCCGGGAGGTCCGTCACCTCGACGACCGACCCTCGCGCCAGGACGACGGCCCGCTCGACGGCGTTCTCGAGCTCGCGCACGTTGCCCGGCCAGGAGTACGCGTCGAGCCGCGCCAATGCCTCCTCGCTGAACCCGTCCAGCTTCCGGTTGTTCTTGGCCGCGTAGACCCGCAGGAAGTGGTGGGCGAGGAACGGAATGTCCTCCCGCCGCTCGCGGAGCGGCGGCACGGTGATGGTGATCACGTTGAGGCGGTAGTAGAGATCCTCGCGGAAGCGCTTTTCGCGGACCAGCTGGGCCAGGTCCTGGTTGGTGGCCGTCACGATCCTCACGTCCACGCGAAGCGTCTTCGTGCCCCCGACGCGCTCGAACTCGCCCTCCTGCAGCACCCGGAGGATCTTCGGCTGCGTCACCGGAGACAGATCCGCCACCTCGTCGAGGAACAGCGTGCCGCCGTCGGCCAGCTCGAAGCGTCCTTCCTTCCGCCCCGCGGCGCCGGTGAACGCGCCCTTCTCGTAGCCGAACAGCTCGGACTCCAGCAGGGTCTCCGGGAGGGCCGCGCAGTTGACGGCGACGAAGGGCCCCGCGCGCCGCGCCGAGCGCTCGTGGATGGCCCGGGCAGCCAGCTCCTTGCCCACGCCGCTCTCGCCCTCGATGAGCACCGTGGCGGAGCTGGGCGCGACCTGCTCGATCAGCATCATCATGCGCTGGAAGGCGGGGCTGGTGCCGATGACCGCGCCCTGGCGGAGGAGGTCGTCCAGGCGCTGCTGGAGGGCCCGGTTCTCGGCGATGAGGGCCCGCCGCTCGAGCGCCTTGCGGATCAGGCGGATCAGCTGGGCCCGCTGGAACGGCTTGGTGAGGAAGTCGTACGCGCCGTCCTTCATCGCCTGGACGGCTTCCTCAACCGTCCCGAACGCCGTCAGCATGATCACATCCACGTCGGGCGCTACGCTCTTCGTGGCCTTGAGGAGCTCCAGGCCGCTGAGCCCCGGCATCTTGAGGTCCGCGAGCACGAGGTCCACCCCTCCGGCCTTGAGCTGCTCGAGCCCGGCCTGGCCGTCGGAGGCCACCACGACCCGATAACCCTCCCGCTTCAGCGTGCGCTCCAGGCTCTCGCGCACCGCGGGATCGTCGTCCGCGACCAGGAGGGTCGGCGCCTCAGCCATTGTCGTTGTCCTTGAGGGCGAGGCGAATCGTGAACGTGGCACCCCCGCCCGTAGCGTTGCTCCACCGGACCTCGCCGCCGTGCTCCTCGACGATCTGCCGGGTGATGGAGAGACCGAGCCCGGTGCCCTGGGGCTTGGTGGTGAAGAACGGCTCGAACAGGCGCACGGCGATGTTCGGGGTGATTCCGGGCCCGGTGTCGCTCACGGCGATCTCCACCGCCCCCGGCAGCCGCCGCGTCGCCACCGTCAGGACCCCGCCCTGGGAGAGCGACTCGAGCCCGTTCTTGACCAGATTCAGGACGGCCTGGCGCAGCAGCGTCCGATCGATCACCATGGCCGGGACGGACGGATCGGTCTCGACCTTCACCGAGATCCCCTGGCGCGTGGCGACGGGCCGGACAAACTCGGCCACGCTGGCGACCATGTCGTTGACCGAGTCCTCCTCGAAGTTCGGGCGGGGGAAGCGCGCGAACGCCAGGTACTCCTCGGTGAGCGCGTCGAGGGCGTTCACCTGCTCCCGGATGGCTCCGACGAGGCCCGCGGCCTCCTCCATGTCGGCGCCGGGATGGGCGCGGACGATCTCCTGGAGCATCTCGGCGTTCAGCTCGATGGCGCTGATCGGGTTCCGCACCTCGTGCGCGACCTTGAGCGCCACCCGGCCGACGGTGGCCATCCGCTCGGCCACGAGCAGATCCTCCTGCGTGGCCTCCAGGCGACCCAGCGTCTCCTTGAGCTCGGTGTTGAGGCGCTCCACCTCGGCGCGCGCCCGGCGCTCGCGCACGGCC
>Ga0209342_10004793_pt1 | contig 13972 bp, 11 predicted proteins | sample RifCSP16_2_FD_184023 | JGI IMG/M metagenome (GOLD analysis project Ga0209342, IMG submission 184023) | Soil microbial communities from Rifle, Colorado - Rifle CSP2_sed 16_2 (SPAdes) (version 2) | ecosystem: Environmental > Terrestrial > Deep subsurface > Rock core/Sediment | place: Rifle... | reverse complement strand
GCGTTCGAGGAGCGGGAGCAGCGCCGACTTGGCGATGCGGTCGATCTTGTTCAGCAGGAGGAAGCTCGGCCCGGCGAAGGCCCGCGCCAGCGCCACCGCCTGCTCGTCCTCCTCGTTCGGCGCCCGACTGGCGTCGACGACGACGAGAACGAGGTCGATCCCCTCCAGCGCTTCGCGCACGGCGTCCATCATCTTCTCGCCCAACCGCGAGGCCGGCCGGTGGACGCCGGGGGTGTCGACGAAAACAATCTGCGCGTTCTCCCGCGTCAGCACACCCTGCAAGCGCGTGCGGGTCGTCTGCGGCCGCGGGCTGACGATGGCCACCTTGGTCCCCACCAGCGCGTTCAGGAGCGTCGACTTGCCGGTGTTGGGCCGGCCCAGGAGGGCGACGAAGCCCGAGCGGAAGCTCATCGCGCCCGGGGGCGTTTGCGGCTCTTCTTGGCGGAGGCGGCGGGGACGAGCGGGGTGACCCGCAGGCGCACGACGCGGCGCGGTGTGGCTTCCAGCACCTCCACCTTCAAGCCGTCGCGCTCGAGGCTCTCCCCCGGCTTGGGCACGTAGCCGAACCAGCTGTGCACCACGCCGGCGAAAGTGGTGGCCTCGGGGACTTCGAGCGCCACCCCCAGCATCTCGCGCAGCTTCTCCAGGGAGACGCCGCCGCGGACCAGGTAGGCGCTCTCGGTCTCGCGCACGATTTCGGCGCGGCGCACCTGGTCGGCGTCGTTGATCTCGCCCAGGATTTCCTCCGCCAGGTCTTCCATCGTAATCAGGCCGGCCACGCCGCCGTACTCGTCGACCACCACCGCCAGCTGCTGCATCTCGCGCTGGAGGTCGCGGATAAGCTCGACCACGGGCTTGGTTTCCGGGACGAAAAGAACGGGGCGCATGAGGTCGCGGACGGCGCGGCTTTCCGCCTCGCTCTCGGGCACCTCCAGCAGGTCGCGCACCACCACCACGCCTTGCACGTCGTCCAGGCTCTGGCCGAAAACTGCAATCCGGGAGAAGCGCTTCTCCCGCACCAGCTTCCGCAGCTCAGCCACGCTGGCCGTGCCGGCGATGCCCGCGATCTCCGGCCGCGGCGTCATCACCTCGCGGACGGTCTTGTCGGCGAATTGCAGGACAGAGGCGATGAGCGTCACGTCCTCTTTCTCCAGGATGCCCCGCTCCTGGCCCTCCTCCACCAGCTCCTCGATGGCCTGCTCGGCCGCATCCGCTTGGGGGGCCTCTTCTTCTTCGGTCAGGTGCAGCAGCGACACGCAGAAGGCGTAGACCATGAGCAACGGCATGACCGCGTAGCCGAACCCCCGCAGCACCGGCACCAGCGGCCCCAGCCAGTTCCCGCTGGTGCGGCTCATCAGCAGGTAGGGGAGGAACTGGTAGGTAATCAAGATTTGCAGCACCACGAAGAAGGCGGTTTCGAAAACGGCGCGGGCGGGGCTGTCGGCGAAGGTTTCCGCCGCGTAGCCGATGGCCAGCGCCGCCAGCACCAGGGTGAGCTGCGCCAGCAGCGCGAAGGTCAGCACGGCGCGCCGCCGCTCCATCTTCAGTCGCGGCGCGATGGTTTGGTGGAAGTGCTCGGCGTTCTCCCGCGTCCGCCGGGAAACCTCCCGGCCGCGCTCCTGGAACAGCCGGTAGACGTAACTGAAGAGAACCAGGAAAAACGTCAGCCCGGTGATGACCAGCGCATGGAGAGCGATCTGCATTCGCGCCTACTCCAGCCCCAGCCGACGCCGCAAGGCGTGCTCGCGCCGGTTCATCTGGCCGCGGTCGGTCTCGTGGTCGTAGCCGACGAGGTGCAGCACTCCGTGGAGCATCAGCAGCTTGATCTCTTCCTCCAGGCCGTGCCGGTAGCGGCGGGCGTTGCGCCGGGCCGTCGGGACGGAAATCACCACGTCGCCCAGCGCCCCGTTCCCTTCCGCGGCAAACGAGAGAACATCGGTTGCGTAAGGCCGCCGCCGGTAGCGCCGGTTCAGGGCGGCGCTCCGCTGATGGCTCACCAGAGCGACGGCGAAGCTGTGGGGGCGGAGGCGCAGGGCCCGCCGCAGGCGCGCGGCAAAGCGCCCGAGCGCCGCTGCGTTTACCCGGATGCCCCGCTGGCAGTTGATGATCATCGCCGCCCCGCTCGCTTCCCTTCTCCGCTTTTGCCCGACGCCGCGCGCGAGCCTTGGCCGTTTTCGTAGTTTTCGTAGGCCTTGATGATCTGCTGCACCAGCGTGTGACGGACGACGTCGCGCTCGTTGAAGCGCACGAAGGCGATGCCCGGAATCTTCCCCACCACCTCCAGCGCCTCGATCAGGCCCGAGCGGCGCCCGGCGGGCAGGTCGATTTGCGTGATGTCGCCGGTGATGACCGCCTTGGCGTTGAAGCCGAGGCGCGTCAGGAACATCTTCATCTGCTCGCTGGTGGTGTTCTGCGCCTCGTCGAGGATGACGTAGGAATTGTTCAGCGTGCGCCCGCGCATGAAGGCGAGCGGCGCCACCTCGATGACGCCCTTCTCGAGATACCGCACCAGCTTCTCCGCCTCCAGCAGGTCGTGCAGCGCGTCGTAGAGCGGCCGCATGTAGGGGTCGACTTTTTCCTGGATCGTGCCGGGGAGGTAGCCGAGTTTTTCGCCCGCCTCCACCGCCGGCCGCACCAGGATGATGCGGTCGACTTTCTTCGCCAGCAGCCAGGAGACCGCCGCCGCCACCGCCAGGTAGGTCTTCCCCGTCCCGCCCGGGCCGATGGCGAAGACCATGTCCTGCTTTTCCATCGCGTCCATGTAGGTGCGCTGGTTGGCGCTCTTGGGCGTGACCGTTTTCTTCCCGAAGAGTTTCGGCCGCGGCGCCTCCACCAGCGCGCGCAGCGAGGCGGTCGGGTCCTGCCCGACGATGCGCAGCAGCGACTGCACCTCGCCGTTGCCGAGCTCGTGACCCTCGTTCGTGAGCGCCACGTAGTCGTTCAGGAAGCGCTCGGCGCGCTCCACGGCCGCCGGCTCGCCTTCGATTTCCAGGGAGTCGTCGTCCAGGTGGGTCGTCACCTTGAGGACGGATTCGAAGAGCTTCAGGTTTTCGTCCAGGGTCCCGAAAAGAGGCTCAATCCCGGTGGTGATCTTGACGGTTCGTCGCATCCGCTAGGGGCGGTCTTCCCTCCGCAAACAGGCTACCATCAGCCTACCGTAGCCTTCCGCTGGAGTCAATACGCCCCCCGGAACCGTCCAGAAATCAATCAGTTGGCCGGGACGGTGCGGCCGCGGGCCCAGGCGCGCAGCCGTTCGATGTCTTCCCGCCGGGTGACCGCCAGCGGGTGGGTTTTCTTGAGCTCGGACAAGAGCAGCTCGGAAGTCAACGACTTCTTGACCGCAAAGGCGGTGTAGAGCGCCGCCACGATGGCCTGTTCCAGCTCGGCGCCGCTGAAGCCGTCGGAGGCCGCGGCCAGCGCGTCGAGGTCAAACTCTTCCGGCGGGCGCTGGCGTTTCGCAAGATGGATCCGGAAAACCTCCCGCCGCGCCTCTTCGTCCGGCAGGTCGACGAAGAAAATCTCGTCGAAGCGCCCCTTGCGCAGGAGCTCCGGCGGGAGCGAGGCGATGTTGTTGCAGGTGGCGGTGACGAAGACCGGTGCGCGCTTTTCCTGAAGCCAGGAGAGGAGCGTCCCGAGCATGCGCTGCGAGAGCCCCGCGTCCACGTCCGCGCTGGCCGTGGTCGAAGCGAAGCCCTTTTCGATTTCGTCCACCCAGAGGACGAGCGGCGCCATCTTGGTCGCCCCGTCGAGCGTCTGCCGGAGCTGCCGCTCGGACTCGCCGATGTACTTGTCGTAGAGGCGTCCGGGGTCGAGCCGGACCAGCGGAATCTGCCACTCAAACGCCACCGCCTTGGCCAGCAGGCTCTTCCCGCAGCCCTGCACGCCCAGGATGAGGATGCCGCGGGGCGGCTCCAGGCCGAACTTTTCCGCCTCGGCGCTGAAAGCGCCGCGACGCTGCTCGAGCCACTTCTTGAGATTGCGCAGGTCGCCCAGCGCCGCAAAGCGCTCGCCCAGCTCAATGAACTCGAGCACGCCCGAGCGGCCGAGCTCTTCACGCTTGGCCATCAGAACGTCGGTCACCGTCTGCTCGTCGAGCCGCCGCCGGGCCAAGAGGCACCGGCGCAACACCCGGCGACCTTCGTCGAGCGTGAGCCCGCAGAGGTTCCGCGCCAGACGGCGCCGCCCGTTCGCGTCGAGTTCCTTCTCCAGCCGGACGGTTTGCTCCGTTCCCTTCACTACCGACGGGACCATTTCCTCGAAGTCTTCGACGTCCGGCAGGCCGAGCGCGAAGCGCGCCACGTCTTTTTGCAGCTCGAGCGGAATCGAGACCGTGGGCGCGGTGACGAGGATGGAGCGGTTCGTCTGCCGGAACTTGTCCAGCAGGTCACGCACCAGCCGCGCCACTTCCGCGTCTTCCCAGTGGCGGTGGAAATCTTTGAGCAGGTAGAGCGCGTCCCCGCGCAGGCTGGCGATGTTGGAGAGCGCTGCCCGGGGCGAGTCGGATTGATACAGCGGGTTGCGGGTGCCCGAGCGCGCCAGGCCGCTCGTCAGCGTCCAGACGTAGAGCGGCACGCCCAGCTCCTCGGCGACGGCCTCGACCAGCGCCTCGGCCCGTGCTTCTTCCCACGTCTCGATGTACACAATGGGGTAGCGCGACTGGATGAGGAGCTTCAGTTCCTTCGCGAGGTCGCGCTTCTCGGCTGCCACCGGCAATCACCTGCTGGCCCGCATTCGGGCTGGCCGAGACACTAAACGACTCCACCCGGCGACGCAAGCGCGCCGGGTCGTGGAGCAGTTTCGTTTCTGTAGCGGCGGTCTGTGACCGCCGATCCGGGGTCGCCACAACCTGCTGCGCTCATAGAGCGCCGCTACAGCAATCGTCGCGGAGCCGTCCTTGACCGTCCTCTGCCCCTATGTTACTTTGCGAAGTCCGGCCCGACGTCGAGGATTTCGCTTGACCACGGAAACCACAACGGCTCCCCGCAAGACCGCCTTGAACGCCGCCCACCGCGCCCTGGGCGGGAAGATGGTTTCTTTCGCCGGCTTCGACATGCCGGTCGAATACTCCGGCATCATCCCCGAGCACCGCGCGGTGCGCACGGCCGCGGGCCTATTCGACGTCAGCCACATGGGCGAAATCGAAATCCGCGGCCCGCAGGCGCTGGCGCTCGTCCAGCAGGCGACCTGCAACGACGCCGCCAAGCTCGCCCTCGGCCAGGCGCACTACTCCGCCCTGCTCACCGACCGCGGCACCTTTGTCGACGACCTGCTGGTGCACAAGGTTTCCGACACGCACTACTTCCTCTGCGTCAACGCCTCGAACCGCGAGAAAGACTTCGAGCACATCCGCCGCCAGAACCGCTTTGACGCCGAAGCCAAGAACACGAGCGACGACTACACCCAGCTCGCCCTCCAAGGGCCCCGGGCCGCGGCCATCCTGCAGCCGCTCACGCCGGTTGACCTTTCCCCGCTGCGCAACTACCGCTTCACTTTCGGCAAAGCCTGCGGGGTCGACTGCCTCCTCGCCCGCACCGGCTACACCGGCGAAGACGGCTTCGAGGTTTACTTCGACCCGGCGGAATCGGAAAAAGTGTGGAACGCGCTCCTCGAAGCCGGGAAGAAAGAAGGGCTCGTCCCCTGCGGGCTCGGCGCGCGCAACACGCTGCGCCTGGAAGCCTCGATGGCGCTCTACGGGCACGAGATTGACGACACCACCAACCTCTGGGAAGCCGGGCTCGACTGGATCTGCAAGCTCGACAAGGGCGAGTTCACCGGCCGCGCCGCGCTCCTCGCCGCGCAGCAGCGCGGCCTCACGCGGAAGCTCATCGGCTTCGAGATGCGCGCGCGCGGCATCGCCCGCGACGCCTACCCGGTTTTCGCGGACGGGCGCGAGGTCGGCCGCGTCACCAGCGGCTCCCCTGCTCCGTTTTTGCAGAAGAACATCGGCCTGGCCTACGTGCCGGTCGAAATGAGCGCGGTGGGCACGCGCCTTGCCATCGGCATTCGCGGACAGCCGGTGGCGGCGGAAATCGTGCCCACGCCGTTCTACAAACGGCCCCGGTAACGCCCCACGCCCGGGCCGACAAGGAAAGGCGCATGTACCCCGAAAACTACCGCTACACGAAAGAGCACGAGTGGATCAAGGCCGACAAGACGAACGGCACCGTCGGCATCACCCACTACGCCCAGGAGAAGCTGGGCGACATCGTCTTCGTCGAGCTGCCCAAAGTGGGCCGGCACTTCGACGCCCAGGAGTCGTTCGGGACGGTGGAGTCGGTGAAGGCGGTCTCGGACATCTACTCGCCGGCCAACGGCTCGGTGACAGAGGTGAACGCGGCGCTCGCTGACAACCCCGCCCTCCTCAACCAGGACCCGCACGGCGCCGCCTGGCTCATCAAGCTCAAGCTCGACGACCCCAAGGAAGTCGAGCACCTGATGTCCGCCGAAGAGTACGACGAGTTCGTCCGCGCGGCCGAGGAAGAGCACTAGAGCCCGGATGCGCTACCTCCCCAAGTCCGAGCGCGACCGGCGCGAGATGCTCGCTGCCCTGGGTGCGGCTTCGATCGGCGAGCTCTTCGGCTGCGTCCCCGCCTCGGCCCGCATGAGCCGCCCGCTCGACCTGCCGGCGGCGCTGTCGGAGCCCGAGATCCTCGACTTCTTCCGCGCCCGCGCCGCCGAGAACGCCCCCGGCGACACGCTGCGCCTCCTCGGCGCCGGCGCCTACGACCACTTCCGTCCCGTGGTGGTGGACGCTCTGCTCTCCCGCGGCGAGTTCCTCACCGCCTACACGCCTTACCAGGCGGAAATCTCCCAGGGAACATTGCAAGCCATCTTCGAGTTCCAGACGATGATGTGCCAGCTCACGGGGCAGGAGGTCGCCAACGCCTCGATGTACGACGGCTCGACTGCGCTGCCCGAGGCGGTGATGATGGCGGTGCGGCTGACCGAACGCCGCCGCGTAGTGGTGGCCCGGAGCATCCACCCCGAATACCGCCAGGTCCTCCGCACCTACGCGCGGAGCCAGGGGCTCGAGCTGGTCGAGCTGCCCTGGGCGGCAAACGGACAGCTGGACTCGAAGGCCCTGGCCGCGGTGCTGAACGATGAAACCGCGGCCGTGGCGGTGCAGTCGCCGAACTTCTTCGGCTGCGTCGAAGACGTCGCCGCGGCCGCCGAAGCGGCGCACGCCCGCGGCGCGCTGCTCATCGACGTCATCACCGAGGGGGTGTCCCTCGGCCTGCTGCGCCCGCCGGCCGAGGCCGACATCGTGGCGCTGGAGGCGCAGTCGTTCGCCATGCCGCCGAGCTACGGCGGGCCCTGGGTCGGCGTGATCGCCAGCAAGGAAAAGTTCGTCCGCAGCCTGCCGGGGCGGCTGGCCGGGCAGACGACCGACCAGGACGGCCGCCGCGGGTTCGTGCTCACGCTCGCCACCCGCGAGCAGCACATCCGCCGCGAGAAGGCGACCTCGAACATCTGCACCAACCAGGCCCTGTGCGCGCTGGCGGCCACCATCTTTCTTTCCGTCTACGGCAAGCAGGGCCTGCGCGAGCTGGCCGAGCAGAACCTGGCCAAGGCGCACTACCTGGCCGACGCGCTGGCAAAACTTTCCGGCGCGAAGCGCGCTTTCACCGCGCCGTTCTTCAACGAGTTCGTGGTCAGCGTCGGCGGCGACGCCGCCCGCGCGCACAGGAAGCTGCTCGAGAAGAAGATGGTGGCCGGGGTCGAGCTCGGGCGCTGGTATCCCGAGCTGAAAAACCACCTGCTGCTCTGCGCGACGGAAACCGCGAAGCGCGCCGACCTCGACCGCTTCGCGGCGGCCTTCGCCGAGGCGCTCCGATGAGCGAGAAAATCCGCAAGGCCGCGGGGCACGTCACCCAGAGCGAAGCGCTCCTGTTCGAAAAAAGCTCGCCCGGCAAGCGCGGCTACTCCCTGCCCCCGCTCGACGTCCCGGCGGTGAAGCCGGAGCAGGCCCTGGGCGCCGCGGCGGTGCGAGCCGAAATCGCAGGCTTCCCCGAAGTCAGCGAAATCGAAATCATCCGCCACTTCACGCGGCTCTCGACCTGGAACTACGGCGTGGACACCGGGATGTACCCGCTCGGCTCCTGCACGATGAAGTACAACCCGCGGGTGAACGAAGTCTGCGCGCGGCTCGCGGGCCTGGCCACCGAGCACCCCGCCCAGCCGGAAGAGCTGAGCCAGGGCTGCCTGCGCATCTTGCAGACGCTCGAGAGCTGCCTCATCGAAATCACCGGCATGGACGCCATCACCTTGCAGCCGGCCGCGGGCGCGCACGGCGAGCTGACCGGCGTCCTGCTGACGCGCGCCTACCTCGAGTCGAAGGGGAACCCGCGCGAGGTCGTCCTCATCCCCGACTCCGCTCACGGCACCAACCCCGCCACCGCCGCCATCGCCGGCTACCGCGTCGAGAACATCAAGTCGAACCCCGACGGGCGGATGGACCTCGACTCGTTGCGCGAGAAGATGACCGAGAAGGTCGCCGCGCTGATGATCACCAACCCCAACACGCTCGGCGTCTTCGAGAAAGACATCCTCGAGATCGCCGAGCTTGTGCACGGCCGCGGCGGGCTCGTCTACATGGACGGGGCCAACATGAACGCGCTCGTCGGCGTGACGCGCCCGGGCGACTTCGGAGTGGACATCGTCCACCTGAACCTGCACAAGACGTTCTCGACGCCGCACGGCGGCGGCGGCCCGGGCGCCGGGCCGGTGGCGGTGAAGAAGTTCTTGGAGCCCTTCCTGCCCGTTCCGGTCATTGAGGAAACCAAAGACGGCCGGCTGCGCCTCGCCTACGACCGGCCGCAGTCCATCGGACGCGTGCGCGCTTTCCTCGGGAACTTCGGAGTGCACGTGCGCGCGCTCGCCTACATTCTCGCCAATGGTCCCGATGGACTCTTGCAGACGACGCACGACGCCGTGCTCAACTCAAACTACATCCGCAAGAAGCTCGAGGACGTCTACGACCTGCCCTACAAGAGCCCGTCGCTCCACGAGTGCGTCTTTTCCGACAAGCGGCAGATGAAGCGCGGCGTCAACACCGTGGACATCGCCAAGCGCCTGATTGACTACGGCTTCCACCCCTACACGGTGGCCTTCCCGCTCATCGTCCATGGGGCGCTGATGATCGAGCCGACGGAAAGCGAGAGCAAGGAAGAGCTCGACCTCTTCATCGAGGCGATGCGCGCTATCGCCCGCGAGGCCGAGACCGAGCCCGAGCTCGTCAAGTCGGCCCCGCACACGACCCGCGTGCGACGGCTCGACGAAGTCACCGCCAACCGCAAGCCCATCCTGCGCTGGAAGCCCGCACCCACCCCCGACGCCGCCGACTAGCGGAAGCGGACGGAGTCGAGCATCACCTGGAAGGAGCGCTGGTAGGCGCGGTAGTCGGACTCCGGGACGATGAAGACGGCGTAGAAGAGGCTGTCGCCCAGGTGCACGGTGTACAGCCAGTCGGACTCGCGCTCGTTCGGGACGGGTGAGCGCCCGCGCAGCTCGGTGGCGATCGCCCGCTTGCCGCCGACGCGCGCGCCCTGGTGGCCGATCTCTTTCATCCCGGCGTTGTTCTGCACCATCATCTGCACCAGGCGCTTGGTGGCGTCTTCGAGCGACATCCGCGGGTCGTCGAGGTCGAGCACGTTCACGATCACGCCGTAAGCGATGGCGCTCTCGCCCGCGCCGCCGCGCGGCGCCAGGAGCACCTGCGTCCCCGTCTCCTTCACCTCCCAGTTGTCCGGGTACTGGATGAGGAAATCGCGGTGGCGGTAAGTCTGGAAGGTGTCCGAGGGCGGCTCCTTCGGCCGCCCCAGCTTCTCTTCCGCCTTCTGCTCGCCGGGCTTGGGCGGCGGCGGCATCGCTTTCAGCATCCGCTTGATGACGTGGAACTCCTCGGAGTCCTGGCGCGGGCTCTCGAGCGGGCCGAGCCTGGCGATCTCCTCCTGGATCCGTTTCTGGCGGTTGTCGGGGTTGGGGTGGCTGGAGAAGAACTCGACGCTGCGGCTCTTGTGCTCCTTTTGCAGCGTGTCGAAAAAGTTCGCCATGGCCGCGGGCTCGTAGCGGGCGTCGAAGAGCATCTGGGTGCCGAGGACGTCGGCCTGGGTCTCGGCGGTGCGAGAGAACTTCAGGAAGACGCCGGTGGCGCCCACCTGGATGCCGAGCTGGGCGAGCGCGCCCACGGCGCCGCCGCTCCCGCCGGCGAACCCGCCCAGCACCATCAGCGGCGCCTGGGCCAGCATGGCCTTGGACAGCTGGTTGGTGCCGTGGCGCAGCGCGACGTGAGCGATTTCGTGCGCCATCACCCCGGCGAGCTCCGCTTCGTTTTTCGCCGCTTCGATGGTGCCGCGGTTGACGTAGAGAGACCCGCCCGGCAGCGCGAAGGCGTTGATCTCCGACTGGTTCACCGCCTTGAAGCTGTAGGGGAACTTGAAGCCCGGGGCATGCCGCGCCAGCCGCTTCCCCACCTGGTTCAAGTACTCATCTACCTGGGCGTTCTTCAGGAGCGGCAGTTGCTGCTCGGCCTCCTTGGCCGCCTCTTGCCCGAGCTGGATGTCTTCTTCCGGCTTGAAGAAGTTCATCCCCGGCTTGAGCGGGGTGCGGTCGGCGAGGAGGCCCGGCGCCGCCAGCAGCAAGACCACCAGCAGGGTGATAGCCTGGCGTGCCCTTCGGTTGTTGCGACCGCGCATCTTCCGCCTCCTCCGCCCTCTTCGCTCTAGGATGAGCCTTCCCCTCTTTCCGTTGCGTCCCGGATTCTGCCACAAGATGTGGTTTATTGGTTGATTGGTTCATTGGTTTATTGGTTGGGCGGAGCCGCCCTTCTCCCGGGCCGCCGTGGGTCGGCCGGTCAACCGATGAACCAGTAAACCAATAAACCGGTAAACCAATCTGCCGACCAATTTGGCGCTTGCTTTCTCTTCCGGGCTGATTTAGTTTGAGGCCGGCTGGAATCCCGCGGCGAGGAGAGCCCGATGCCGGTACAAAAGACGGAAAAAATCTGGCACAACGGCAAGCTCATCGGCTGGGACGAGGCGACGATTCACGTCAGCGCGCACGTCATCAGCTACGGCTCGGCGCTGTTCGAAGGCATCCGCTGCTACGCCACGCCGGCCGGCCCCGCCATCTTCCGCGCCCGCGAGCACGCCCAGCGGCTGGTGAACTCCTGCCGCATCTACCGCATCGAGCTGGCCTACACGGCCGAGGAGCTGGTGGCGGCAATGGTGGAGCTGGTGCGGGTGAACAAGCTGCCGCACTGCTACCTGCGCCCGATTGTGCTGCGGGGCTACGGCGAAGTCGGGGTCAACCCTTTCAAGTCGCCCATCGAAACCTACATCGCCTGCTGGCCCTGGGGCGGGTACCTGGGCGAAGAAGCCATTGAGCAGGGCGTGGACGTCTGCGTCTCCTCCTGGGCGCGCATGGCCCCCAACACCCTGCCGGCCATGGCGAAGTCCGCCGCCAACTACATGAACTCCCAGCTCATCAAGATGGAGGCGCTGCTGAACGGCTACGTCGAAGGCATCGCGCTCGACGAGCGCGGCCTCGTCAGCGAAGGCAGCGGTGAGAACATCTTCGTCGTGCGCGACGGCACGCTCTGGACGCCGCTGCTCGCGAACTCCATCCTCCCCGGCATTACCCGCGACACCGTCATCACGCTCGCCCGCGACTTCGACCTCCCCGTGCGCGAGGAGCCCATTCCCCGCGAGATGCTCTACATCGCCGACGAGGTCTTTTTCTGCGGCACCGCCACCGAAATCACGCCCGTCCGCTCCATCGACAAGATCAAGATCGGCGGCGGCAAGCGCGGCCCGGTGACGAAGAAGCTCCAGGAGGAGTTCTTCGGCCTGGTCAAGGGCACGAAGCCCGACCGCTACGGCTGGCTGACCTTGGTCAACCAGCCTGCCCCGCAGTCCTCTCATGCGGGGCCCGTGCCCGCGGCCGCCCGCCGCTAGCGTCTCCCAGCTCGTCTTCTCTCTGCGTTCTCGGCGTTCTCTGCGGTTCATTCCGGCTGATGACCAACAGCCATTCTCACCGCAGAGACGCAGAGGCCGCAGAGGACTGGCCGTCGGACGCTGATTGACTTGCGGGCCGCCCTTCCCTAGAATCCCGCCGACTGCACTCTTTGCGGTTACCTCGACCCTGACTCCATTCGAGGAGGCGCGAGCCATGAACACCACGCAGAAAGCCCTGGCCGAATTCATCGGGACCCTGGCGCTCATCTTCATCGGGGCGGGCTCCATCTGCGCCGACCAGCTCACCGACGGCGCCGTGGGCGTGGTGGGCATCGCCCTGGCCCACGGCCTCACCCTAGCGGTCATGGTCACCGCCGTCGGGCACATCTCCGGCGGGCACATCAACCCGGCGGTGACCTTCGGCGTCTGGGCCGCGAAGAAGATTTCGACGCGCGAAGCGCTGGTCTACTGGGCGGCGCAGCTGGCGGGGGGCGTGGCGGGGGCCGGACTGCTCTGCGCTCCCTTCGACGTCGCCACGCGTGAAGCCGTGCGCTGGGGCACGCCGACGCTGGCGCCGCACCTCTGGGCGCCCGTGGGCGGCATGGCGGTGGAAGCGCTGCTGACCTTCTTCCTGGTGTTCGTCGTCTTTGCCACCGCCATTGACGAGCGCGGCGCCTTCAAGAGCGTGGCCGGGTTCGCCATCGGCCTAGTGGTGACCTTCGACATCCTGGCCGGCGGCCCGGTGACCGGCGCTTCCATGAACCCGGCGCGCTGGTTCGGCCCCGCGCTCTGGAGCGGTTTGTGGGCGGACCACTGGGTCTACTATGTCGGGCCGCTCCTCGGTGGGCTCGTGGCCGGACTGCTCTATAACGGCGTCTACCTCGCCCGCCGCCGCTAGCCCCGGCGCGGGTTGCGTTGACACCCGCTGGCCGATGTGCTAGCGTGCACGTAGTTTATTCTGGGCAGAACTGGCGTCCGGGAGATTGCCATGAACGTTGACGACCTGTTGCGCATCGCCGTAGAGCGCAAAGCCTCCGACCTGCACCTGAAGGTCGGCAACCACCCCTACCTGCGCGTGGACGGCCACCTCGCGGCCATCAGCGAGCAGTCGCGCATCTCCCCGGAAGACATGCTGTCGATGGCCTTCAGCATGATGACCAACCGGCAGAAGCAGAAGTTCAAGGAGACGGCCGAGCTCGACATGGCCTACGGGGTGGCGGGGCTGGGACGCTTCCGCGTCAACGTCTTCCAGCAGCGCGGCAACGTCGGCATGGTGCTGCGCGTCATCCCCACCAAGATCAAGACCATCGAAGACCTGCTGCTGCCGAAAGTGATCGACAAGATCTGCGAGGAGCAGCGCGGGCTGGTGCTGGTCACGGGCACCACCGGCAGCGGCAAGTCCACCACGCTGGCCGCCATGATCGACCGCATCAACTCCACCCGCCCCGACCACATCATCACCATCGAAGACCCCATCGAGTTCCTGCACCGCGACAAGAAAGGCTTCGTCAACCAGCGCGAAGTGGAAGTGGACACGGCCAACTTCCCCGTGGCCCTGCGCGCCGCCCTCCGCCAGGACCCCGACGTCATCCTGGTCGGCGAAATGCGCGACCTGGAAACCATCGGCACCGCCCTGCTGGCCGCCGAGACCGGCCACATGGTCTTCTCCACCCTGCACACCCTGGACGCCACCGAGACCATCCAGCGCATCATCGCCGTCTTCCCCCCGCCCGAGCAGAAGCAGATCCGTTTGCAGCTGGCCAGCACGCTCAAGGCAATCGTCTCCCAGCGCCTGGTGCGCAAGTCCGATGGCCTGGGCCGCGTGCCCGCCGTCGAAGTGCTCATCGCCACCGCCTACATCCGCGACTGCATCATCAACCCCGACAAGACGCGCATGATCCACGACGCCATCGCCGCCGGCACTTCGCAGTACGGGATGCAGACCTTCGACCAGTCCATCTACGACCTCTATACGCAGAACCTGATTACCTACGAGGAAGCGTTGCTGCGCGCCTCCA
>Ga0209342_10004792_pt1 | contig 13973 bp, 11 predicted proteins | sample RifCSP16_2_FD_184023 | JGI IMG/M metagenome (GOLD analysis project Ga0209342, IMG submission 184023) | Soil microbial communities from Rifle, Colorado - Rifle CSP2_sed 16_2 (SPAdes) (version 2) | ecosystem: Environmental > Terrestrial > Deep subsurface > Rock core/Sediment | place: Rifle... | reverse complement strand
ATGATCGCGGGGTGGGCGGACGATGCGTGGCGGAAGGCGTGCTCGGCGTAGTTCAGCTGGGCGCCCTCGAACCACCGGGCGCCCGGCATCTTGCGCTCGTCCAGCACCCGCGTGTACGGCGTGGACGCGCGGATCTCGAAGTACGCCCAGAGCGAGGCCCAGAACGCCTCGAGCTCGGTGACCGACCACTGCCAGAGCGCCTCGTAGGAGTCGAAGCGGAGCCCGGACTTCTCCGCGAGCCACCGCATGTAGCCCGCCATCTGACTCTGCTCCCGCCGCTCCGGCGACGGCTCCCAGAGCGCGGCCCCTTCGGTGATCTCCGGCACGGTCTCCTCCGTTCGGAAGGGCGGGACGGCCTTCGCCCGCCCGGGCACCTCGTTGTCGTCTCCGTGGCCGCCAGTGTCGGCTCAGGGCCTGTTCCGTCGCGCCTGGAACGGCCGCCCTCATCTTATCAAGCACTGCGTCTTCTGGATGCGCTACGCGTGGCTCTCTCGGCGCCAGCCACCCGGCCGCCGGGCCCCAGGCCGGGTCGGCGCGAGGCGGCCGCTGATGTGCACTGTGGCAGCGGGCTCCTGGGGCGGCCAGCGTCCGAGTATGGGAGATTGTGTCACGGGGACGGGCCCACGGACGGGGCGCCCGCCGCCGGAGGGTGCTAATGTTGGCTATGCTCTCCGTAGATCAGTAAGTTCCAGGTAACTTCGTCAGGGCAGCACCGGGCCACGCTTCTGGCGCCATGACAATCAAGGGCGGGCGGCAGCAGGCTTGGTCATGCGCTCGACAGCGGCGGTGACAAGGCGCTGGGTCTCCTCGGAGAACCACTGCTCGACGAGGCCGTCCAGGTGCGCGGCGTCCAGCGTCCGCATCCGCTCAGCGAGCGCCTGCCGCGCGTACTGCTTAAGCCGCTGATAGCCTCCAGCCGGCTTCCCTCCCAATAGGCGAGCCTCTTCGAGAGCCCGATCCATCAGCCTCTCCGGCTCTACCACCTCGTCAACAAGCCCCAGGGCCAGGGCCCGCTCGGGCGTGAAGCGCTCGCCGCTGAAGAGCACGCGCTCGGCGACCCGCCCTCCCACGATGTGCCGAATCATCTCCACGACGCCGATCGGCGCCGCCAGCCCTACGTCGACCTCCATGAGCCCGAAGGAGAACCGTCCCTTCGCCATCAGGCGGTAATCTCCTGCGAGGGCCATGATGCACCCGCCGGCAATGGTGTGACCGTTTAGCGCGTACACCTCGGGCTTGGGGTACGCGACCTTACGGCGCACGATCTCGGTCAGGGCCTCGTAGAAGCGGCGCATCTCCGAGGCCGAACGCCCCATCAGCGAGGGGAGATCCACGCCTGGACAGAACAAGGTTTTGTGCGTGGACGTTACGACGAGCGCCCGGATGGCGGGGTCGCGCTCCGCCTCGTCCATCAGCTCATGGGCCTCCCGGATGAACTCGTCGTTGATAGCGTTATTGCGGTCGGTGTCGATATAGAGAATGCCTGCCTGATCCTGACGCTCCAGCTTCATGGCCAACCCTCCACTGTCATTCCTAGATCGGTCTGATCCAGGGACAACAAAAAGATGCACTCACGCGCGCAGCCTGGAGAGAAACCGCGTCACGGCATCGGTCACCGGCGCGGGATTCTCGATTGCCGAGAGATGCCCCGCTTGGGGGATCACGACAAGTTCCGCGTCAGGGATGCTGTTTGCGATGCGACGCGACTTCCGGGGTGGAAGCGGCTTGTCCTCCTCGCCGACAACGACGAGAGTTGGTACCCTGATGTGGCTCAAGCGGCCCACAAGGTCGTCGCGCCCGGTGATGGCGTCAATCCCAGGACAGATGGACTTGACGCGAATGTTCAGGAATCGCTGACGATACTCGGCCCGTAACTCAGCCCGCGACCGGAGGGTCGTCCTTCCGAGCATGATCGGCATGACCGCCGGCACGACGAAGCGCGGGCCCACGGTCTGCAGACCCCATTTCATGGCCGTATACTTGAGCTTCTTCCACACCGTCTCCGGGCCGGCGTCGGTGTCCATAAGCACCAGGGCGCGAACTCGCTCCGGTCGGGTCAACGCGGCACGGAGCGAGAGGAATCCGCCAATCGACAGACCCATCCAGACTGCCGACGCCACCCCCTCGGCGTCGAGCACCGCTAGAACGTCATCCACCAAGTCGTAAATGGTGTATGGCGACTCCGAGGGTCCAGATCGGCCGTGCCCGCGCAGATCGATGTTGATCACACGGTGGGTCCGCTCCAAGGCAGCCACCTGGTGCGTGAACAGCGAGCCGTCGCACAGGAAGCTGTGGGTCAGGACGATCGCCGGCCCCGATCCGCTGACCTCGTAATGCAGCGTGATTCCGTTGCGGGTTGCCGTAGCCATCGCTCGCCTCCCCGTTCTTCTCGGATCACCGTGATCCAAGGACCAAGCTTGCCTCCGATTCTACAGCAACAGCCGACCCCCTGATCGTCGAGGCCGCCGAGGTGGAGCCGCCGGCTGAGAGACCTGTTGGCACCCACTGGCTACTTTCTGGCTACCCAGCCGGGCCACCTTTTTCCCGCCATCCCCCCCGCCGTGGGGAATCAGGTCGCACATTCCTTCTCTGACCGTCGTGGCATTCAGGCGTTGACAAGTTCCCGCAACCGTTTTCCCTCCTTCAAAGTGACCTTCCTACGGTTGCAGCTGTCCAAAAGTTTCGTGCTTGGATCGGAAGCGGGTTTGGCTCGATAATGGGGACCGATGTGGTCTTGGCAAGGCATCCGCAACTGGCTCACGAACGTCTTCAATCAGGTGACAGCGAATCTCATCGCCGCCGGGATTCTTGCATTACTGGCCATACTGTTCGCGGTTGTGGTCGCCTATGTACCCGTAATCGGTCCGTACCTCAGGACTCCTCTTCCAATACCAGCGTGGGTGCTGCTTTCGGTGGCCCTTGTCTTGGTCCTCACCCTGATCATCCACCGACGTCAGCTGACACGTCGTCCAGTCCCCACGCCTACTCCACCACCGCCGCCTGAACCCACCCGAACACCGAAGCCGCCCGACTTCTACCCCTTTTCTCACTTCGATGTCGATTGGGAGATCATGCCGCACTTCCTATCTGCCTTCCGTACAGTCGAGAACCCCTCTCGCGGCAGTCTCGATGAGTTCATCAAAGGCCCCTTCTGTCCCCAATGCCATCGGCTACTGAGGCTAGCAATCGAAGGGACCTGGTTGAGCGCCGGGGTACCGCCCATTTACAAGGTCGAGAACCCGTGTCCAACCTGCGGGCGTCGACATCCGGACCCGAACATCCAGCAATTCGACCTCCATGAGATCAAGGCCGAGGTTTACAAGGAGGCGCAGCGCCTCGCACGTGACGGCCAGTTTCCTTCCAAAAAAGCCTTAGAACAGTAAGTTCTCGGGGCTTCTTCATTTGGTTGTGGAAAAGCGCTTCGGATTGACCGCAGACGCCATCGGCCGGGGCAGGGAGCGCGCAGAAGGCCCGAAGGTCGCACCGAAAAGAGCCGATCACGACTCTGGCTTCACTGCCGTGAACTTGATGCTGGCCACCTTCCCTTCCACAAGAGCAAGATCTTCCTTGTTTGGAGCCGGAGTGAATTCTTTGCCTGGACAGCAGGCCATTGCCTCCAATTCGCCTGGCGTGAGCACATGACGGGCCACAATTTGAATCTCGGCAAAGCCAGGCTTCTTCACCGTCTCCCAGTATTCCTCTTCTGGAATTGCCCCTCCCAAACATCCTGCCCACGTCGATTGGAAGCGCTCTCGGAGCTCCGGATCAATGTTCTCTGTCAGGACGACATCCGAGATGGCGAGCCGCCCGCCGGCTCTCAGGATACGGAAAGCCTCCTCGTACACCGCGCCCTTGTCCGGGCACAGGTTGATCACGCAGTTGGAGATCACGACATCCACGACACTGTCTGGAAGCTCTGTTCTCTCCATGTCCGCCACGCGGAGTTCGATATGGCTGTCTTGAAAGCCAGCCTCGGTCACAGCCTGCCTGGCCCGCTCGATCATTTGCGGCGCGAAATCCACTCCCACTACTCTCCCCTGCGGTCCCACTTTGTGAGCAGCCAGGATGACGTCGATCCCCCCGCCGCAACCGAAATCCGCCACCACCTCGTCGGGCTGCAGGTTCGCGAAACCGGTGGGGTTACCGCAGCCCCGAGAGAGATTGAGCGCAACTTCCGGCACCAAGGAAAGCTCTGGCTCTCCATAGAGCCCCTGATCCACTGCGTAGCCCGAACTGGGCTGCCTCTTACTGGGTCAGCACGCCTCCTTGCGGCCACCTGTTTCCGCGAACTTCCCATACCGGCTCCTTACAAGGGATTTGACCTGCTCGCTCACCTTCTCCCCCTCCCTTCGCCTTTGCGTCGCGCGCTCGATTCGGCAGGAAACTCTGGGGAACATTATGGCAATACTTCTAAGGCCCTCGTATAAGGCGAGTTCATCATTTTCCTCCGTAAACTGAACCGGATTCCCACGCACGGGCAGCCTTGGGAACCAAAGCTAAAGCCTATGCAGTTCATTTGCACGCGCGGTACAAGGGCGAAACGTACCTGGATCGGTCTGATCTGGCTACAGTTCCCAGGGCGGGTCGATGGCAAGTGGCAGCTCGAGCAGCACGGGGCCGCGGTGGCTCAGCGCTTTGTCCAGGGCCTGCGGAAGATCGTCGAGGCGCTCCACGCGCTGCCCCTCAAGCCCAAAGGCGTGAGCCAGCGCGGGGAAGTCTGGGTTCGTCAGCTCCGCCTCCCCCCACCGGCCGTAGAGGGCCTCCTGGAGCCACTTGATGGCCCCCATGCGCTGGTCGTTCAGGACCAGGAAGACCACGCCGAGCCCGTACTTCACCGCTGTCGCCAGCTCGTTGACCGAGAAGAGGAAGCCGCCGTCCCCCACCACCGCAACCACCTGGCGCTCGGGGCAGGCCAGCTTGGCGCCGAGAGCGGCGGGCACGGCGTAGCCGAGGGTGGCGGAGCCCACGGGGTAGAGGAACGTCCGGGGGCGGAGGACGGGGAAATGCCACTCCATCCAGTAATTGATCCCCGTCTGATCGTTGACCACGATCGCGTCGGGGGCCAGCGTCTCGCGCAGGACCGTGATCAGCCGCTCCACGTCCTTCGAGTAGCGCGGCCCGCGCGCGGCGCGGAGTGTCTCGAGCCAGCCCCAATCCCAGTCTGAGATTCCCGGCCCAGGCCCGAGCGCCTTCACAATTCCCCCCAGGCCGTCGCGCGCGTCACCGACGATCCCCACGGTCGGCGGGTACATCTTTCCGATCACGGTCGCGTCGAGGTCCAGGTGGATCAGCGTCTGGTCCGGCCGGAAGGCGAGGTTCAGGAGGAGCCCCCGGGTCGAGCGGTGGGCGAAGCGGCAGCCCACCGCCAGGATCACATCGGCGGCCTCGATCGCCGCCTGAGTCGCTCGCCTGTTCGGGAGCACGCCGAGCCAGAGCGGACGGGTTTCGGGAATGATCCCCCGGCCCATGACCGTCGTGACCACGGGAGCCCGGAGCCTTTCCGCGAGGGCCTCCAGCTCGGCGCTCGCGTCGGCCGAGACGCCGCCTCCTCCGGAGATGATCAGCGGGCGTCGGGCGCTGCGGAGACGGCTCGACGCGTCCTCGATCAGGCGCACCTCGCATGGAGGCCGGCGCCCGCTCGCTCCGGGAGTGAGCTTGGCCTCGACGGAGGCCGTCAGGAGGTCGGTGGGAATCGACAGCGCGATGGGGCCCGGGCGGCCACTCCTGAACAAGTGAAACGCCCCTTGGACGGCCCCGGGGATTGCCTGAGCGTCGCGCAGGGCTTCCGCCCACCGGCAGACCGGCTTGAAGCACTCGATCTGGTTCGGGACCTCGTGGAGGGCGCCGAGATCTTTGCCGATGAGCGCTGAGGGGATGTCGGACATGACGACCAGCACCGGCTGGGAGCCCGCGTAGGACTCCACCAGCGGCGTGAGGGTGTTCGTGGCCCCGGGGCCCGTGGTGACCACGACCACGCCCGGCCGCCCGGAGGCCCGCGCGTAGCCGTCGGCCATGAAGGCGGCGCCCTGTTCGTGGCGGGCCAGGATGTGCGTGATCGCGGACTGGCGGAGGAGCGCGTCGTAGATCGCCAGGTTGTGGACGCCCGGGATTCCGAAGACGTGGCGGACCCCCTCGGCCCGCAGGGCCTCCACCACCCACTCCCCGCCCGTCCTCGTCATGGGGTCAGGCATGCGTTATTGCGTTATTGCGTAGGGGCCCGGCGACGTCGGGCGGCGCCCACTTGGCGCCTTCGCTTTCTACGCAAATACGCATGCCTGACCCTAGCTCTCCGGCCGCACCAGGGGGAGCCAGCCGGTTCGACAGGCGAGCACGCCCCCGCCGTAGACGATCGCTGCCACTCCCAGTCCGGCGAGGGTGGTCAGGCGCTCAGGCAGCGCGAGAAGGAGACCGGCGCCGATCAGCAGGAGCCGGACCGCATATCCGAGGGGGTTGTTGTTCAGGGTCCCGATCCAGGGAAGGTGCCCCTGCAAGGCGTAGGCGACCAGGGCCAGACCGATCACGGCGGCCAGGACCACCTCGAGCAGGACGAGAGGGGTGGCGCCCTGGAGCACGAGGGCCGGGTTATAGATGAAGAAGAACGGCAGCGCGTACTTGACGGCGCCGAAGCGCATGGCCTCCATCATGGAACGCATGACCGGCGCTCCCGCCAAACCGGAGGCCGCGACGACCGACAGCGCCACCGGCGGCGTGATCTCCGAGAGCACCGCCCAGTAGAGGATGAAGAGGTGGACCGCCATCGGGTTCATCCCCTGCTGGACCAGGGCGGGGGCCATCATGATGGCCAGGAAGATGTAGGAGGCGGTGATCGTGAGCCCGGTGCCCAGGATGAAGCAGGCCACGGCGGTCAGGAGGACGAGGGCGGTCACGTTCCCGCCGGCGATCCGGACGACGTCGCTGGTGAAGGTGCCGATCACCCCGGTCACCGTGAGTCCCCCGATCAGGAGCCCCACCGCTGCGAGGATGGTCACCAGCTCGACGAGAGTCTGGCCCGTGGACACGACGAAGCTCAGGACGCGGGACGCCGTCCAGCGGGTGTCTCTCCGCAGCATGGCTAGGACGAGCAGGAGCGCGGTGGCATAGAAGGGGGCCAGCGCCTCCTGCCGGAGATATACGAGCAGGAAGATCAGGAGCCCGAACGCCAGCATGTAGAACCACCCCTCCTTGAAGCTCGCTCGGAGGGACGGGAGCTCCACGCGCGGGAGGCCGCGGATGCCGTACTTGGCGGCGTAGGCGTCGATCTGGAGAAACAGGCTCAGGTAGAAGAGGAACGCGGGGACGGCGGCGGCGGCGGCCACGTACACGTAGGGGGTCCCCAGGACGGAGGCCATCACGAAGGCCACGGCGCCCATGACCGGAGGCGTGAGGACGCCGCCGCTCGAGGCGTTGGCCTCCACGGCGGCCGCATCCTCGGGGCGGAAGCCGGTCCGCTTCATGGCGGGGATGGTCACGACGCCCGTGGCGAGGACGTTGCTGACGGAGCTCCCGCTCATCGTGCCGAAGAGGCCGCTCGCCACCACCGCCACCTTGGCCGTCCCTCCCCGCACGTTCCCCAGGAGGGCCATCGACGCATTGGTGAAGAAGCGGCCCGCCCCGGTAACGTGAAGGGCAGCCCCGAACAGGATGAACCCGACCAGGAGATTGCCGAAGACGCGCATGGGGATCCCCAGTACCGCCTCGACGCTCGCGGTCTGGTAACGGATAGTGTCGGCGAAGGAGAGGCTGAAGCCGGCGATGGGACCCGGGAGCCATCCCGCATAGACGGGGTAGAGGGAGAAAACGAGGAGGATCAGCGCTAGGGCCAGGCCACCCGTGCGCCGGGCGCCCTCCAGCAGGAGGAGCCAGAGGACGACCCCCACCCCGACGGCGAAAGCGGGGGCCTGGAACTCCCAGGCCTCCCGCACCATGCGCTCGCCGTGCCAGGCGAAGTAGCACGAGCATACGAGCGCCGCAAAGAACAGGACGAGGTCGTACCACGGCACGCGCGCCCCCCTCCCCTTCCCCGCGGGGAAGAGGAGGAAGGCGGAGGAGAAGAAGGTGGCCAGGAGCAGGTAGAGGTAGCGGTTCTCCAGGAGGACGAAGCCGACGAAGAACCGAAGGTTGAAGAGATGGTTGATCGCCAGGAAGAGCCCGGCGAGCGTGAGGGCGACAAAGACGGCGAGCCAGGGCCCCCTCAGGGGGCGGTGCCGCTGGACCGACTCGTCGGCCATGCCGCCCTACCGCTCCGCCGCCCCTACCAGAACTTCTGCTCCCAGTAGGGGTCGAACCCGCCCTTCTTCAATTCCTCGGTCCGGATCTGCATCCAGAGGTCGGCGAACTTGGCCGTCCCGATCTTCTGCTTCTGGGCCTCATCCAGCGTTCGCTCCCAGGCCCGGGCCAGCGTTTCCTGGCGCCGGACGAGCGCCTGGTTGTGCCGCTCCAGCTCGTCCGTCCAGACCTTCTTTTCCTTGAAGTAGCGGATCGCGCCGTCGTGGTACGGGGCCACCCACTTGAGGCGCTGCTGGTCCAGCGCGAACCCCTCGTTGCCGGGCCAGGCCGCCTTGTACTCCGGGAAGAGGTCGTAGATCATCCGGGTCTGGTGATAGACCAGCTCCGCGTCCTGCCAAACGAAGGTCGTGACGATCGGGTAGCCGTAGGTCGCCCCGAGGTGGGGGGTCTCCTTGGACACCGGGGGCGCGCCGATGGTGGCCAGGTTGTAATCGAAGAACGGCGCAATCTTCTTCAGGCGCTCCCAGGCGGCCCGGTCCTGCTTCGGGTCCGGCATGGCGGCAGGCGAGTACTTGCGCGGCGAGTTTGCCAGCTCGTAGACGGGACCGGAGTTGGTGCTGGCGATGTAGCAGTCGGCCTTGCCTTCGATCACGGCCCGTCCGGAAGCGCCCCAACTCGGGAAGTCGAGCTTCTGGACGTCGGCCCACGTGAGGCTCCCCGCCGCCAGGAACGCCGTCATGTTGATGTTCAGCGCCGGGGCTCCCACCACCCAGGCGATGCGCTTTCCCTTGAGGTCGAAGACGGTCTTGATCCCCGCGTCGCCGGCGCACGAGGCCGCGCCCGTGTTGAACGGAGCCCACGCCGCTCCCACGATCCGCACGGCCTGGGGCCCCCACTCGGGGGTGGCGAAGTCCATCACGCCTTCCTGGGAGAGGAAGAAGGCGTTCCCGAAGGCGCCGAAGTGGGCGGTGCGCTTGGCGAGCGGGACCAGCCGCGCCACGTCGTTGCCGGCCGGGATGACCCTGAGCGTGATCCCTTCCTTGATCGACATGGCGTGGCCGATGGAGGCGGCCTGGCTGTAGCCGGCCGAGCCGACGTCGTAGGCGGTCCAGACGAGCGTCCGCGGCATCCTGAACTGCGCGTTCGAGGACGCGACGGCGAAGATGAGCAGCGCGGCCAGCATGAGCACAATCTTCCGCATTGTCGTGTTCCTCCTTACCGTTCGGATTTGACTGACCGGTCGATGACGACGTCCACCAGCGTGGGGCCGCTGGCCGCCAGCATCTTCTCCAGAACGCCTCCGAGGTCGCGCGGCGACTCCACCCGCGCGGCTTCCACCCCCATGGACCGCGCGAGGGCCACATAGTCGATCTCGGGCTCCACGAGGTCCATCCCCGGATAGATGCCGCGCTTGGCCGAGTCGAGCCCCATCCCCAGCATCCCGAGCTTGAGGATCGCGTAGGAGGCGTTGTTCGGAACCACGTAGGTGATGGGGAGGTGGTAGTGGGCGGCCGTCCAGAGAGCCTGGCAGGCGTACATCACAGAGCCGTCCCCGATGGTGGCCACGACCTTGCGGCCCGGATTGGCGAGCTGAACCCCGATGGCGGCGCCCATCCCCCAGCCGAGGGTCCCGGTCTTCGAGCCGTAGAAGGAGCCGGGGTACTTGAAGGGAAGATAGCCGAGCACGTAGCGGATCGACGAGGCAGTCTCGTCCACGATGACCGCATCGTCGGGCGCCACCCGGGCCAGGGTCTGCATGAGAAAGGCCGCGCTGATCGGCGTCCGGTCCCTGTCGCCATCGGCGGTCGCCGTGAGCACCTTCTGGTAGGCCGCCTTTGCCTTGGCGACCTCGGCGGCCCGGCCCGCGGCCGCCGCGCGCTGGGCGTCGGTCATGAGAGCGCCGACCTCGCGTGCGAGCGCGACGAGGGCGGACTTGGGGTCCGTCACGATTCCCTGGCTGACCGGGTAGTTCTTCCCGATCTCCCTCGGGTCGTCGTCCAGCTGGATCACGACCAGGCCCGGGGGGAACGGCTCGCCCGGGGCGTACGTGAACCAGGTGAAGACGCTGGCGCCGACGATCAGGGCGCAGTCGGCGTCGTTCAGGGCCTTGCGCGCGCCGGAGGCCGACGGGAAAAGCCCGCCACGCCACAGGGGATGGTCGCCGGGGAAGTTGGTCCGCCGGTAGACGGGCTCCCCGTACACCCGGGCGCCGATCAGTTCCGCGAGCCCGACCAGCTCCCCCACCGCGTCCGCGCGCGCGACCCCGTCGCCCGCCACGATGAGCGGGGCCTTCGCCCGGGCAAGGGTCGCGGCCACAGCGCTCAGGGCCGCCGGGTCCGGAAGGGTCCGCGTCGCCACGGGGGGGTTGGGAGCGCCCGAATCCTCGACGACGTGGGTCATGAGATCCATGGGGAGCGAGAGGAAGACGGGGCCGGTCGGTGGAGTCTTGGCCAGCGTGAGCGCGCGCCGGAGAGCGGCGGGAGCCTCGTCGGCGCGCCGGATCTCGTAGGACCACTTGGTGAACTGCTCGGTCAGCTGGACCAGATCGCCGGAGAGGATGGGGTCCTGGAAGAGGAAGCGGCTGTCCTGCTGTCCCGCCGTGACGAGCAGCGGCGTCTTGGCCCGGGACGCGCTGTGGAGGATGGTGAGCCCGTTGGCCACCCCCGGGGCGACGTGGAGGTTGACGACGCCGACCGTTCCCGAGGCCTGGGCGTAGCCGTCGGCCGCGGCCACCGCCGTCGCCTCCTGGAGTGCCAGGATGTACTCGAGCCCCGAGTCGGGAAGCGCGTCGAGGAAGGTGAGCTCGGTGGTGCCGGGGTTGCCGAACAGGTAGCGCACTCCCTCCGCCCGGAGGATCTCCATCAGGACCTGGGCGGCCTTCATGACGGCAGCGGGCTCAGGGAGTGCCGGTGCGCGCCTTGTCGAAGATCTGCTCGGCCCGCGCGGGGTTGAACACGCCGCAGGAGCAGAAGCGAGCCAGGTACTGCGTGGCCTCCTTCGGCGTGCGGCGTCCCTCCTTGACCCAGTCGAGGAGCTTCTTGACGAGATTGTGAGCGATCATGCCGTGGCCGCACATGGTTCCGATCTCGAGCACCACGCGGTCCGGCAGCCGCTCGACCCGGCCCTGGAAGCCGAGCGAGTACTCCACGCTGTGCCGCTTGATCCCGGCCTCCTGGCAGCACCGGCGCGCCGCGTCCATGGGGGCGCTGATGTTGATCGACACCCCCAGGTCGGCGTCCCGGAGGTCCCGGACGAACGCTTCCATGGCTTCGAATGTGGAAAATACCGCCGACATCGTCGTCGGGCCGTCGATCTCGTTGATCACGCGCTCCGGGTCGGGACGGTGCTCGCGGCGCCAGTGGGCGAGCGGGTTCAGGCGGGGCTGGGGCCGGAGGGCCCCGCCCTTCGTCGCGTCGCCGATATTGACCGGGTTGTGGCGCAGGGCCAGGCGGGCGAAGGTCCGGTACTTTTCCACCAGGTCGTCGTCGTTGAGGTTCCGCGTCGCCATGGCGAAGACGATGTAGTCGTTCTCCACCGGGGCGGCGCCGGACCCCCGCTCGAAGGCGTAGTGCTCGCTCCAGCGATGCAGGGTGTTCGTCATAGGACCGCCTGCTGCGTCGCGCGGCCCAGCCCGAGGTTCGTCTTGCCCCGGTAGGCGGGGTAGCCCTCTGCCTCCAGGAGCCGGGCCAGCGGGTCCTCGCCGCCGGCGTCGCACCGCGTGGAGACGCCCACCGCCACCACCGTGTCGATCTCGCGCGAGACGCTTCGGACGATCTGGAGAATCGCGGGCACCTGCTCCAGGCCCACCTTGATCTCGACGATGGCCGAGAGGACCTTCTCGTCCAGGATGTCCTCCCTGATCAGGCCCTTCGCCGGATCCGTCATCAACGAGGTCACCGGGTTGTTCTTCTCGAACTCGGCCCCGGCGGCGGCCAAACGCTCGGTCATCTTCTGGATGTCCCGGAACCGCGCCCCGACGCCGGGCCGGCCGAACTCGATGACGAATCCCGCTTCGCCCTCCTTCACCCGGCCCGTGACGTCGTTGGTCTTCACTTCCGCCGTGCCCCGGCCGTGAATGCCGGTGGACTCGTGGGGGACTTGCGGATCTGAAAAGGCGCGACGCACGATGCGGGGCCACTGGAGCTCCGTCGGCAGGATCGCGTCGGTGGGGCAGATGTCGGGCTCGGGATCGAAGCGGAAGCGGAAGGCCTTGGCCACCCGCCGGATGGCCCGCACCATGGGCGGGAAGAGGTGCTCCTTGGACATCCCGCGGAAGCAGGTGAAGCACTCCACGCACTCGTCCTGGTTGACCTGGGCCCGCCCGACCGCGGGGTCGATGTAGATCGCCCCCATGGGGCAGACGGGGATGCAGTTGCCGCACGCCACGCAGCGGTACTGGCTGATTTGCATGCCGTTACACTAGCCAGGACTCCCCCGCCCTGTCAAGGCGACCGGGGCGTTTACATCGGGCTTGACATGAAAAAGGACCCTCTCTCACTCGCGCCTCACGTGGTGGGTCGTCCCGCCCACCTTCAGGACCGCGGTTCCCGTCGCGTCGTCGTAGTCGATGAGCTGGCCGAGCTGATAGGCGGCGGCCCGGGAGAGCCGCGCGTCGAACTGGCCGCCTTTGATCCGGCAGTACGGGATCCCCGCGGCGGTGAGCCGCAGCGTGGCCGGATCCAGCGGTTCCTCGGTGCCGTCGTTCACGGTCATTCGAAGCACCGATCCCACGGCCTCCACCCGGACCACGACGAAGGGGACGTCGGCGACGTCCACGGGAACCCGGAGGGGGCCAGCCTGGATGAAGTAGCCGGCGGCGTCCCGGCGCAGGTTTCCCATGAGGTTGGCGAGGATGCCCGGGTGGGTGATCTCCTGCCCTTCATGGAGCCACTCTCCCTCCCGGTTGACCGTGAGGCGGGGCAGCATCCACTCCGCCGGATCCGAGGTACTCATTCGAACACAATGCTGGCGAAGGTGACGACGGCCTGGGGATCGGGCCACTGGGCGTAGCGGAGCAGGCGGCCGCTTCCTCCGGGCAGACACCGGAGCAGCGTATAGATCGGGGACAGGCCGCAGATCCGCCGGCTGTCGCCGTCCTTCGCCACCGACTCGTAGAACGCGCGCGGGTCCACGGCGGCGACGGCCTCCAGCGTGGCCCGGTCCTCGCTCTCGAGCGACGCCAAGCGTGAGGGGCCCACGGGGTCCGCGTCGCCGAAGCGGGGTCCCACGTGGGCCAGGTCCACACCCGCGATGACGCAGACCTTTCGCCGGGAAGCGGCGATGGTTTCCCCCAGCGCGTCCAGAAAGCGCGGGACGCGGGGATCGGCCTCGGGCTCCCGGCCGCCGACGAGGCTCTCGTGGAGGAAGCTCGCCAGGATGGGGACGACGGAGAACTGGTACCGCTCGCCGAAGAGATACCGCAGAAAGACCGCCTGGAACTCGATCGAGTGCTCGCTCCGGTGGGCCCCCTCGCTCGAAAGGAGATCGCCGCCGCCGTAGCGCTGCTCGAGCGCCGCGAGGAACTCGCGGTCCACCGGCGCCGGGCCGAGCGGGGTCTCGTAGTCCTTCAGCGTGAGCGCGAACGGATCGGCCATCCCGGCGTGACAGGTTCCCAGGATGACGAACAGGTCGGCGTCGTTCCTCTCGGCCAGCTCGCGGTACGCCCAGGCGTACGTCGGCCCGCCCCGGTGAAAGTCGATGTGGGGGGCCATGATCGCTTTGATGGGACCGCCGCGGGGATCGCCGGC
>Ga0209342_10004790_pt1 | contig 13974 bp, 4 predicted proteins | sample RifCSP16_2_FD_184023 | JGI IMG/M metagenome (GOLD analysis project Ga0209342, IMG submission 184023) | Soil microbial communities from Rifle, Colorado - Rifle CSP2_sed 16_2 (SPAdes) (version 2) | ecosystem: Environmental > Terrestrial > Deep subsurface > Rock core/Sediment | place: Rifle... | reverse complement strand
CGCCTCTCAGGTGGGCGTGCACGCCAAATACGGCGGGGTCTTTCCCGAGGCCGCCTCGCGCATGCACATCGAGGCCATCCTGCCGGTCGTGCAGGAGGCGTTGTCCCAGGCCCATGTCGGGCTGGAAGGGATCGACGCCGTCGCCGTCACCCGCGGGCCGGGCCTGGCCGGGTCGCTCGTCGTCGGACTGAATTGCGCCAAGGGTCTGGCGCTGGCGCGCGGGCTCCCCTTGATCGGAATCAATCACCTCGAGGCCCACCTGTACTCGATCTGGCTGGTGGAGGACGAGCCCGAGCCGGCCTTCCCCATGTTGGGGCTGATCGTTTCCGGAGGCCACACCGAGCTGGTCTTGATGCGAGACCACTTGATCTACCAGCGTCTGGGAGGAACGCTCGATGACGCCGCCGGCGAGGCCTTCGACAAAGTCGCGCGCCTGCTCGGCCTCGCCTATCCCGGCGGGCCCGCCATCCAACAAGAAGCGCGCCCAGGAAACCCGCAAGCCTATCGTTTCCCGCGCGCCTGGCTAGAGGGTACCTGGGACTTCTCTTTCAGCGGTCTGAAGACGGCGGTGCTTCGCGAAGTGCGCGCCTTGCAGCCCGAGGTTCGCGCCGGGATCGAGACTCCTGCCGCCGGGCTTCCGACCTCGGATCTGGCGGCTTCCTTTCAGGCGGCGGTGGTCGAAGTCCTGGTGGAGAAGACCGTGGCCGCCGCCGAAGCTTTCGAGGCACGTACGATTCTCATGGCGGGCGGGGTTTCGGCCAATGAAGCGCTGCGGGAGCGCCTGGCCGCGCGGAGTCCGATTCCCACTCGCGTTCCGCCGCTGTCACTGTGCACAGACAACGCGGCGATGACCGCCGCCGCCGGCCACGTACGCTTCCTCACCGGCCAGCGCGACGCGCTCGACATCGACGTGTTGCCGAGTTGGCCGCTCGACTCGTAAGCGACAAGAAACCGGGTTTCTTGAAGAAACCCGGTTTCTCGCTGACTAATTCTTTCCGTTCGACGAAGGCAGAGGCGGCGGCCAGACCGAGGGTGCAGCCGGCTCGTCAGCCGACTCCAAGTCGTCCTCCGAAGCTTCGCCGGCGGAAGCGCCGGACCGCGCCCAACGCTCGATCTTCTGCTGCATCCTCTCCGCGTCCTCTGGGCTGGGAGCCGGCTCGGCGGAGGGCTTCTTCCTCTTGATGCGGCCTTCCAGCACCATCGACATACCTTTGCGCAAGAGCAGACTCCCAGTGTTGGGTAGCTGAGCCTCGACCGACTCCGGAACAGGCTCGGGGGTGGAGGGGTAAGGGACCAGGTCCCTGCCGTTCCCCGGAGCCGCCATCATCTCGACTGGCTCGGTCGGGAGGACAGCCGACGCCAAAGCCAGCTCGTCGTCCGGAGTCGAGGGCGGCAGAATCCTCGTCGCCCCCTCTTCGGGCCCCTCGGGAGGTGAGGCCGCGCCGACTTCGGGGAGGAGCTCCACGTCGAGCAGGTTGGCCAGCGAGGAGACCTCGACAGCCATGCCTTTGATGATCTTCCGCGAACTGGGGTCTTGTTCGCGACGCGCCATGAACATCAGCCCGCGTCGCAGATTGAGCAGGGCTTCCTGGACCAGGCTCCCCATCGCCGGGGCGCTGCTCTCCTGCTCCCGCAGCATCAGCACCTGTTGATGTTGATCACCGGGGAGGGCCAGATCCGAAAGAGAGAGCTCGAGGCGGCGCCCTCCGACTTCCACTTCGCCATGGCGGTGTCCCTCCACGGCCGGCACCGACTCCAGCAGCTGCCGCATGCTGGCGTCTCCGCCAGTAAGGATTTCCTCGAGGTAGGCCTCGCCCCGGGGGTTGAGAAGGGCAGCGCGGCCGGATTCATCGATGACCGCCACCCCCACCGGCAGGCAGGCCAACAGCGTCGCCATATACTCCTGCGTCCGCTTGAGTTGGCGGATCCGCCCGGCGACTTCCTTCTCCAGCATGTCGCCGCGCATGCGCTGGACCTCGGCCATACGCAAGTTGTCGAGAATGGCCCGACGGAAATCGATCGCCCGGGAGACGACGTTGTCGAAAACGGAGAGGTGGTCAAAGGGTTTGGTCAGATAGGCGAAGGCACCGTCATTGAGGGCCTTGACCGCATTGTCGAGCGTGGCCGAGGCCGTCACGACCACGACCTGCGCGTGGGGGTCAAGCGCCTTCATCCGCTGCAGCAGCTCGAGCCCGGTGACATCCGGCATGTAAATGTCGGTGACCAGCAGGTCGTAGTGGTTGCGCTCCAGGTGGGCGATGGCGTCCTTCCCATCCTCGGCCCGCTCGACCTCCAGGCCCAGCTTCTCCAGCCGGCGCGCCATCAGGTCGCGCAGGGGGGCTTCGTCGTCGCAGACGAGTGCTTTTAGAGTGGCCATGCGATTTCCCTCATCCCGTTCCCGCCGGTCGCGGCTCGTTCGGTCGACCAGCCAGCGGATTCGTCGGGGTCATCCGTAGGGGGTTCATGGTGCCGTGACGATCTCCGGAACCTGGCTGTAGGCATCGATCAAAGAGTCATCGGTGCGCACGACCCGGAAGCAGTAGGTCGTGTTGGTCGGCGCCGAGGAGTCGACCAGGGCGAAATCCCACAGGCCATCCTCGTTCGGCCCGAAGGCGGAGACGGAGTTGCTGAAGTCGTTGTAAGACTCATTGTAGGTCTGGGCCACGACCGGATCGGCCCCATGGGTTGGATCATTGCCGTTGGCCGTGAGCGTCCAGCCATCCAGGGCGACAGCGTTGTTGTAGTAGCGGATCTCCGTGGCGCCAGTCACGTCGGCATAGGTCTCGCCGTCGAACCCGGCGTCGCAGGTCCCGGATTGAACGGCAAACTGCAGTTTGAACTGCCCTTCGTCGAGCCAGAGCTCGGTGCCGCCGGCGTGGACGAGCAGGCGGAGCCGGAAGGGGGTCAACTGGACCGGGGCGGTAGCAGGTGTGTCCTGCACCGCAAGCGGAGCCCCGACGTTGATCTCCGACAGGATCAAGGAGCCGTCCGAGATCAGCCGCTTCTCAATACGTAGGTCCGGCCCGCCGTCGTTGCCGACGACATACAGGCCGGTGTTGCTGCCGCCGGGGATGACGGCCACGTCCCGTGCACTCTCGCTCAGCGGCGCTGAGGTCACGACGCCCGCGGTGCCGAAGCCGGCGTCCAAGGCGCCCGTGTCCTGGCGAAGCTTCTCGATACGCCAGTTCCCCGAGCCAGCGGCTTCGTCGTCGCCGACAACGTACAGGTACGTTGCGTCCAGGCCGACCTGGAACGCTCGATATCCACCAGGGCTGCTCACCACCCCGTCGCCGTCGAAACTCGAATCGAGTGTGCCGTCATCCAGTCGGCGCTTCTCGATCCGCCAATCGAGGTCCCCGAGGGGCGATTCGTCGCCGACGACGTAGAGGTAGGTCGAGTCGATGGCGATCCCGCGGGCCTGCAGACCGACGCCGTCGCTGACGATCCCGTCGCCGTCGAAGGCCGTCTCGAGGGCACCACTGTCGAGCCGGCGCTTCTCGATGCGCCAGGTGGGTGCGGATTCTTCGCCGACCAGGTACAGGTAAGTCGAATCGATGGCGATTTCGTTGGCGGCGTCGCCGCCTTCGCCAGTAACGATACCGTCCGTGCTGAAGGCGGTGTCGAGCGACCCGTCAGCGAGGCTTCGCTTCTCGATGCGCAGTCCGGCCGAGTCGCTCCCGACGACGTACATGTGAGTGGCATCGATGGCAACGCCGAGGGCGGTCCCGCCGATGGTCTCGGTGATGACTCCGTCGACGTCGAAGGCGGTTTCGAGCGCGCCGGTGTCGAGCCGGCGTTTCTCGATGCGCCAGGTGCCGCCGCCGCCGTCGTCGGAGCCCACGACATACATGTACGTGCCGTCGATAGCGATATCTTCCGCCTGCTGGCTGGCGCTGGCGCCGTTGATGATTCCGTCAGTGTCAAACCCGGCCTGCAGAGCACCGCTGACCAAGCGGCGCTTCTCGATGCGCCAGTTGGGGCCGGTTTCCGCTCCCACGACATACATGTAGACGAAAGTGTCGGTGGCCATCCCGTAGGCGGCGATGCTGGAGGAGTTCCCGGTGACGACCCCTCCGCTTCCGAAGGCCGCAATCCCATCCTGGTTGGCGAACCAACGGTAGGCGGACTGCTCCAGCGTCAGGGGCAGGCGCTTGGCGAAGGCGATGATCTGGCCGCGCCAAGACCCGGAGACGCCGGCCGTCGCCGTCGTGGAGTACGTCCCGGCGCTGCCCACATGCAGGTCTGCGGCGCTATAGGTCGAGCGCGTGGACGAGGAGCCGCCGATATTGGGAAAATCGGACAACTCGGAGAAACCGTTGGTCCACTGGGAGAAAGACGTCTCTGCGTTCGTCACCAGCCCGGCCACGATCAGCGAGTCGTCCAGGCTAGTCGTGACGTTGCCCGAGGCCACCGCCGTGCCCGACCCGGTGGCGGACCCGGTGAGGGGAGCCACGGCGCTGTCGATGTCGCAGTACTCATAGACCCGCAGCCCGAGGCGCGTGTTGGAGCCGCCGTAAGTGACGGTGACATTGGTGGGTTCGGAGGGGCCGGCAAACTTATAGAAGATCGCCTGGCCGGGCGGGGCGTTCGTCTCCGAGATCGCCACGAACCAGCCGGAAGGCGTATTCACCGTTCTTGAGTCGCGATTGCTGGCGATAGCCACCAGGAGGTTGTTGACCGTCGGCGGAGTTGGGTAACTGGCCGTCACCGAATTCCCGGTGTTCGTCCCGATCCCCATCTGCTGAACGGTGCAGGCGACGGAGATTGCCGTCACGTTCTGGGCGAACTCGGAGGTGTTGCCTGAGGTTCCGGTGGCGGTAGCGGTCAGGCTGTCGCCATCGACGAGCGAGCCGGGCGCCAACGTGAAGGTGAACTGGCCGGCGCTGGCGTCGACCAGGCCGACCTCGCTGTTGCTGTCGTCACCGGAGCCCTCGACTCCCGAGCCGACGTATTCCCCAGCCTCGCCGTAGCCGCTCGGGTCGGCGGCGACCTTGAAGAACTCGACCGCGGTGCCGGGGCGGGCCTCCCCACTGACGACGAGGTTGCCTCCGTTGAGATAGGCGGTGTAGATCACCGGGAAGTTGAGCAGGTTGTTCGCCCCACTGTCGGGGTCGCCGGCGTCGTTGGGCGTGACGTAGGGAGCCATGCCGACGTTGAAGTCGTCCGCGGACTCGTTGAGGTCGATCCCGATCGAGCCGTTGGCAGAGATGACATTGCGGCTGAGGGTGTTGCCGGTGTTGCCGCTCTGCGTGATACGCACACCCGCCCCGGGATTTCCCGTGACGACGTTGGCCAGGACGTCGTTGTCCGTGGATTGGGTGGTGCAGCCCTGCCAGTAGTCGCAACTGATCCGCAGGCCGGAGGTCTCGAACGCGCCGACGCCGTTGGACTCGATGGTGTTGTTCTCGATCAGGTTGTTGTTGCTGCCGAACAGGACGTCGATGCCGTTGCCCCCGGCATTGGCCAGCAGATTCCCCCGCACGGTGTTGCCGCTGCTGCCATCGAGCAAAACGACGCAATCGCCGACGGTGTCGAGCAGGCCCGCGCTCCGGCACTCATTGTTCTCGATGGTCCAGCCGGTGGAGCCTTCCAGGTAGATGGAGTCGCGATAGGCGTTGAAGCCGATCAGGTTGTTGAGCAGGTTTCCGCCGCCCGAACCCCACAGGCGCAGGTTGTAGTTGCGGCTGCGGGTAGCGAGTCCCGGATCGGTGAAGCTCCAGGCGCTGGCGCCGATGATATTCCGCTCGATGACGGTGCCGGCGGCGGAGTCGACGACGATATCGCCCTCGGGGTCGCTCGGCGTATTCCCAAAACTGTAGATGGCAATACCGCGCACGACGACGTTGTCGGCAGCGGAAATCTCGAGTCCGGTCCCGAGGCTGGCTCCATCGACGATTTGGATCTCGGGAGCCTCGACGGTGGAGAGGTCGAGCCCGTCGACCCCGACCCAGCCCCCCGTGCCAAGCGCGCCGGGATTGGTGTCGCCCACATTGTTCGTCTGAGTCACGCCGTCGACCTGCGTCGCGTCGTCGGTGATGACGGGAAGCAGCGAGGTCGGCGCGATGACCGCGACGCCCGAAGCGAAATTGGGATCGGCCGGCCGGCCGAACGGATCGCTGTCGGAAGGAATGTTGAACTGGCCTGCGTTGGCGCCGGCGACGGCATTGCCGTTGAGCAAGAACTGGCGCAGGGAGCCTTGGCCGGCATTGAGGCTGTGGACGATCAAGTTGTAGCTGAAACCGAGGTCCACGCCGGTGACGCCGGCACCGCCAGCGATGACGACGGTAACGTTGGTGTCGCCGACCCCGGCGCCGGGCGCGGTGGTGACGTCGCTGAGCATGGTGTCATTCCCGCCAAGGGCGCCGGCGCCGCCATTGCTAGAGATTCCGTCTTGCTCGTAGGTCTGTTCAGCCAGGGCGCTGGAGAAGCTCAGGTTGTAGCCGGCGGCGGGCGGTGTGTCGCTATCGCCGAGGGTGGCCGAGACGACGCGCACGGTGTACGTCCCGTCGGCAAGCCCAGGGAAGACATAGTTCCCTGATCCGTCGGTGGTGGCGAAGGCGACAAAACCGACGCCGTCATAGAGGTCGACCCGCACGTTGGCCAAACCGAGATCGCCGACTCCGAAGGGGGTCCCCGCGCCACCGGCATAGTCGGCATCCTCGAAGACGCGGCCGGTGATCTCCCCGGGTACAGGAGTGTTGGTATTCGTCGAAGTCGCGGTGTTCGTCGGCGTGTTGGACGGGGTGGGTGTGTCGCTTGGTGTCGGCGTGTCGCTCGGCGTCGGGGTGTCGCTCGGCGTGGCGGTCTCGGTCGGTGTATCAGACGGCGTCGGAGTGTCGGTCGGTGTGTCCGTCGGCGTATCGGTCGGCGTGTTTGACGGGGTCGCCGTATCGGTCGGCGTGTCCGACGGCGTCGGTGTGTCGGTCGGCGTGTTCGACGGAGTCGGCGTGTTTGTCGGTGTGTTCGACGGAGTGGCCGTATTCGTCGGCGTGTCCGACGGGGTCGACGTGTTCGTCGGCGTATTCGACGGCGTGGCCGTGTCGGAGGCCGTCGCTGTGTCCGACGGCGTGGCCGTATCCGTCGGAGTATCTGATGGTGTGGTCGTGTCGGTCGGTGTGCTCGATGGCCCCGGTGTGTCGGTCGGGGTGTCGGACGGAGTCGGTGTCTCCGTCGGCGTGAGCGACGGGGTCGGCGTATCGGTGGGCGTGTTCGACGGCGGTGGAAGGGTCGGCGGAGGCGTATCCGTCGCCGTATCCGACGCCGTAGGCGTCTCGGTCGGGGTGCTGGACGGGGTCGCCGTGTCCGTCGGAGTGTCGGAAGGCGTCGCTGTGTCGGTCGGCGTGTTCGACGGAGTTGGAGTATCCGTCGGGGTATCGGATGGAGTCGGCGTATCCGTCGGGGTGTTCGAGGGCGTCGGGGTGTTCGAGGGCGTCGGCGTGTTCGACGGCGTCGGCGAATCGGTGGGCGTATTCGACGGAGTCGCTGTGTCCATCGGCGTATTTGACGGCGTCGGCGTGTTCGACGGCCCCGGTGTATCGGTCGGGGTATCGGACGACGTCGGTGTGTCCGTCGGAGTGTTCGACGGCGTCGGTGTATCGGTCGCGGTGTTCGACGGCGTCGCTGTGTCTGTCGGCGTGTTCGATGGCCCCGGTGTATCTGTCGGGGTGTCGGATGGAGTCGGTGTATCCGTCGGCGTGTTCGACGGTGTCGGCGTATCGGTCGCGGTGCTCGACGGCGTCGTTGTGTCCGTCGGCGTGTTGGACGACGTCGCCGTATCAGTCGGCGTGTTCGAGGGGGTGGCCGTTTCGGTCGGCGTATTCGACGCAGTCGCTGTGTCCGTCGGAGTGTTCGACGGCGTGGCCGTATCGGTCGCGGTGTTCGACGGCGTCGCGGTGTCCGTCGGCGTGTTCGAGGGCCCCGGCGTATCGGTCGGGGTGTCGGACGACGTCGCTGTGTCCGTCGGAGTGTTCGACGGCGTCGCCGTATCGGTCGCGGTGTTCGACGGCGTCGCTGTATCCGTCGGCGTGCTCGATGGCCCCGGCGTATCGGTCGGGGTGTCGGACGGCGTTGGTGTGTCAGTCGCGGTGTTCGACGCCGTCGGTGTTTCGGTCGCGGTGTTCGACGGAGTCGCTGTATCCGTCGGCGTGCTCGATGGTCCCGGCGTATCGGTCGGGGTGTCGGACGACGTTGGTGTGTCAGTCGCGGTGTTCGACGGCGTCGCCGTATCGATCGGCGTGTCGGACGCCGTCGCTGTGTCTGTCGGCGTATTCGAAGGCCCCGGTGTATCGGTTGGCGTATTCGACGGAGTCGCCGTGTCCGTCGGAGTGTTGGATGACGTGGCAGTGTTGACCGGTGTATTTGTTGGAGCCGCAGTGTCACTCGGCGTCGGGGTATCTCCCGGCGTCGGAGTGCCGCCCGGCGTGGGTGTGTCGACCGGAGTGTCCGTAGTCGTCGGCGTGCGGCTTGGCGTCGGCGTGTCGACTGGAGTGTCCGTTGCCGTCGGCGTATCACTCGGCGTCGGGGTCGCACCAGACGTCGACGTGTCGGTCGGCGTCGGGGTATCCGTCGGCGTGTTGGACGCAGTCGGAGTGTCCGTCGGCGTCGATGTATCTGTCGGAGTGTTGGACGCCGTGGGTGTCTCGGTCGCGGTGTTCGACGATGTCGAGGTCTCAGTCGGCGTGTTCGACGGCGTGGGTGTATCCGTCGGCGTATTGGACGCGGTCGGAGTGTCCGTCAGAGTCGGGGTATCTGTCGGAGTGTTGGACGCCGTCGGTGTGTAGGTCGGCGTATTCGACGGCGTCGGCGAATCGGTGGGCGTGTCCGTCGGCGTCGCGGTGTCTGTCGGAGTGTTGGACGCCGTCGGTGTCTCGGTCGGGGTGTTCGACGATGTCGGCGTATCGGACGGCGTGTTAGACGGCGTGAAGGTTTCGGTCGGCGTATTCGACGGCGTCGGCGAATCGGTCGGTGTATCCGTCGGTGTCGCGGTGTCTGTCGGAGTGTTGGACGCCGTCGGCGTGTCGGTCGGGGTGTTCGACGATGTCGGCGTATCGGTAGGCGTGTTAGACGGCGTCGGCGAATCGGTGGGCGTGTCCGTCGGCGTCGCGGTGTCTGTCGGAGTGTTGGACGCCGTCAGTGTGTCGGTCGGGGTGTTCGACGATGTCGGCGTATCGGTGGGCGTGTTCGACGAGGTCAGCGTGTCGGTCGGCGTGTCCGACGATGTCGGCGTATCGGACGGCGTCGAGGTGTCGCTCGCCGTCGGAGAGGGCGTCCACGTGTCGGTGAAGGATGCCGTCCAGGACGGCGTGAACGTCGGCGTCCGGGTGGGCGTGCGCGTGGGCGTGCGCGTCGGGGTTCGCGTCGGCGTTCGGGTCGGCGTGCGCGTCGGCGTGCGGGTCGGGGTGTTGGTCGGGCCTCCGCCCGAGGTCGCCGTGCGCGTCGGCGTGCGGGTGGGCGTGCGCGTCGGCGTGCGCGTTGGGGTTCGCGTCGTCGTGCGAGTCGGTGTGCGGGTCAGCGTTCCCCCGGGCGTTGGTGTGGAGGTGGCGGTCCCCGTCGTAGTCGGTGTGGGTGTCGATGTCGGCGTGCGCGTGGGAGTGGCGCTGAACGCCGCGGTGTGCGTGAGAGTCGCCAGAAGGACGGGACCACGCGTCCTGGTGGCGGTTTGCACGGCGGCACCGGGCGTTTGCCGCGTCCCGATCAGGTAGAGACAGGCGACGCTCAGGAACAGCACGAGGAGCAGCAGGAGCAGCGCCAGCCAGCGCGCCCCTCCCCTGAGGCCTCGTTGTTCCTCCGAGGGTCCCGGAACCTGTTGTTCCATCTCTCAGCCAGCCCCGCTGGTCTCGCCCGGCGCGAGCCTTATGGTGTTCATGGTGCGGTGACGATCTCCGCGATGGCGCTGTAGGAATTGAGTGTCCCGCCCGCTGCCGGCACCGCACGCAAACAATACGTCGTGCTGGCCGCCGCCGAGAGGTCGACGAGGGCGAAGTCCCACAAGCCGTCCTCGCCGGGCCCAAAGGCGGCGACCGTGTTGCTGAAGTTGTTGCCTTCTTCGTAGCTCTGCGCCACGACCGGGTCACCGCCGTGGGTCGGGTCGTTGGCGTTGGTCGTGAGCGCCCAACCGTCGGCGGCCGTTGAGTTGTTGTAGAAGGCGATGGCTGTGGCGCCGGTCACGTCGGCGTAGCTCTCCCCGACAAAGCCGGCATCACAGGCCCCGGAGCTTTGGGCGAATTGTAGCTTGAAGGTCCCCTCGCCGGACCAGAGCTCCGTGCCGCCCACATGGATCAAGAGCCGCAGGCGGAAGGGTGTGCCTTGGGTAGGCGCCGTGGCCGGCGTGTTGAGGGCGGCCAGCGGGGCGCCGACGTTGATCTGCTGCTGCAATAGGGAACCATCGGACATCAGCCGCTTCTCGATCCGGATGTCGGGCGTTTGGTCGTAGCCGGCGATGTACATATAGGTCCCGTCCAGGGCCAAGTCCCAGGCGCTCTCGCTCAGGGCAGCCGAGGTGACCGCGCCGCCCGTGCCAAAGCTGGAATCGAGGGCGCCCGTATTCTGGAGGCGTTTCTCGGTTCGCCAATCTCCAACCCCGGGGGCACCGTCGTCCCCAACGAGATACAAGTGCGTGGAATCGCGCCCGACCTGGAAATTGCGATAGCCACCGGTGCTCGTCACAATGCCGGAAGAGCCGAAGGTCCCATCCAGCGCTCCGGTAGTGAGGCTACGCTTTTCGATGCGCCAGTCGCGAGGCGGGTCAGGACCGACTTCGCCGCCGACGTACATGGAGGTCGAGTCGATGGCGATGCCATAGGCGCGCATCCCCGTCCCGTTGCTGATGATGCCGTCCCCGTCGAAGGCGGTGACCAGGGCGCCGGTATCGAGTCGGCGCTTCTCGATGCGCCAGGTCGGCGCCGATTCGTAGCCGACGACGTACATGTAGGTCGAGTCAATGGCGATCTCCCGGGCGATGGCGAAGGTGCCGCTCGTGACCACGCCCCCGGCGCCGAACGAGCCGACGAGCGCACCGGTGGTCAGAAGGCGCTTCTCGATGCGGATCCCGGCCGGGTCGGCACCGACGACGTACAAGTAGGTCGAGTCGATGGCGATCCCCTCGGCGATGTCCCCGGACGTCTGAGTCACGCTTCCCAGAACCCCGAAGGAGGTGTCGAGCGCTCCCGTTGTCAGGAGGCGTTTCTCGATGCGCCATTCGCTGGCGCCGTCGTGGAATCCGGCCACGTACATGTAGGTGGAATCGATGGCGATGTCCTCGGCGCGCTGGGTGATGGCGGCGCCATTGACAATGCCGTCGCCGTCGAAGCCGGTATCCAGCGCGCCGGTGTCGAGCCGGCGCTTCTCGATGCGCCAGTTGGCGGCGGGCGCCCCCGTCTCCTGACCCGCCAAGTACATATAGAGCGAATCAGTGGCCATCCCGAAAACACCAGCGCTGGTCGAGTCTCCGGTGACAACGCCCCCGGTTCCGAAGGCGGCGATCCCGTCCTGGTTGGCAAACCATCGATAGCCGGACTGTTCGTAGGTCAGCGCCGGGCGTTTGTTGAAGGCGACGATCTGCCCGCGCCAGTCGGCCGTGGCCCCGGCGGTGGCCGTCGTGGAGTAAGTGCCCGTGCTGGAGGCATGCAGGTCCGCGCCGGTATAGGTCGACCGTTGGTTGGGAGGATTTCCCCCGTTGTAGAACTCGACGAGCTCGGAGAACCCGTTGGTCCAGGGCCCGATGACTGTCTCGGTGTTCGTGATCAGACCGGCGACGATCAGGGTCTCGGCCGAACCGGTGTCAATGCTGCCCGAGGAGATGGCCGTTCCGGTGCCGCTGGCGGACGAGTACTTGTTCACCGGCGAGGCGCTGTCGATGTCGCAGTATTCGTGGACCTGAAGCCCGAGTCGCGTGGCGGCGCTGTAGCCGCTGACGGTGACGGTGGTCGCCTCGGAGGCGCCGGCGAACTTGTAGAAGATCGCCTGGCCGGGGGTGTTGTTCGACTCGTTGACGACCGTCGACCACCCGGCCGGCGCGGAAACGGTGGCGGCATCGCGGTTGCCGGCAATTGCCACCAGCAAATTGTTGGCGGTTGGGGCCGTCAGGAAGCTGGCCGCGACCGAGGTGCCGTTGTTGTTCACCCCGCCAGCGGACTGCACGACGGAGCAGGCCGGTGGTGTTGTTGTTGCCGCGATACCGGCGCTGAACTCGGAGGTGTTACCCGACGGATCGGTTGCGCTGGAAGTAACCACCTCGCCCACGGCGACGGCGACGGAAAGAGGCTGGCTGAAGGCGCCGTTGCCGCTGCCGTCGGTGGCGACATTGGCGAACCCAAGGTAGCGCTCGCCTTCCCCGTAGCCGCTCGGATCGCCCGTGGCACTGGCGAAGAACTCGACGCGGAAGGTGGTGCTTGCCAGGCTATTGAGGGTCCCGTTGATGGTGACGGTGCTGGCGCCGTCGGTGATGGCGGAGGTCAGGACGGGGTAGTTCTGGAGTCCGTTCGGACCGTTGTCGCCGTCGCCGCTGTCGTTGGCGGTGACCCCGTTGTCGGCGAGGTCGATGCCCAGGCCGGTGTTGGCATAGATCGAGTTGCCCAGGACCCGATAGGTGTTGGCGCTGTTGAACCAGATCGCCACACCGGGCCCGCCGTTGTAGGCAATCCGATTGCCGGCCCCGGCCGCGGTCCCGCCGACCGTCAGGTCGGCGCCGCTCATGTCGAACCCATAGGTCCCATTGCCGATGGGGGAAGTCCCGGAGGCGTCGGTGCCGACGAAGTTCCCCTGGACGACGTTGCCGGTGGCATCGGTGCCCGTGTGGTACACGCCCGAGTTCGTATTGCCGGAGATGACGTTGCGCGCTCCGGCGGTAGTGCCGCCGACCGTGTTGTTCTTGGCGGTGGAGGTGATCGAGACCCCCCAGCCGTTCGCCACGGCGGCATTGCCGGCGGCGTTGACGCCGATGTAGTTGCCCAGGACGATATTGCCGTCGGTGCCGGTCCAATTGATGTCGACACCGCTATTGGTGTTGCCGGAGAGCAGGTTGCGATCGGCGGCGGTCGTGCCGCCGACGGTGTTGTTGGCTGCACCGGTGGTGATGTAGATGCCGTTGCTGTTGGCCTGCGCCGCGCTTCCCGCGAGATCGGTTCCGATGTAGTTGCCGGCGATCACGTTGCCGGTGGCGCCCGCCCCGCTGAGGTAGAGGCCCGAGCCGGGGAAGTTGTTGATCACCAGGCCGCGGATCGTCGAGCTCCCGGCGGTCAGGCGCAGCCCGTCCAGGGTTCCGCCGAGGAGCGTCCCGTCGAGCTCGATGATGGGCGTGCCGCTGAAGCCGGTCTGGGTCGTGCCGTCCAGGCTCACCGGACCGCTGATGGTCGGCAGCACGGTGGCGGGCTGAATGGTGTACGGCCCAGGCCCGGGGATGGCGAAGGTGATGGCATTCGCACCGGCCGATGCGTTGGCCTGTTGAATGGCAGCGCGCAGCGTGCACTGGCCGGGGGTCGAGGTCTGGCAGATCCCGTCGCCGGTGTTGGCGTCGGCGCCGTCTCCGGTGTGATTGACGACGAAGGCGCCGCTAGGTGTGGGTGTGGGCGTCGCGGTCTCCGTCGGAGTGGCCGTCGCGGTCGCGGTGTCCGTCGGTGTGTTGGTCGCCGTCGCCGTGTCGGTCGGCGTGTTGGTCGACGTCGGGGTGTCGGTCGGCGTGTTCGATGGAGTCGGTGTGTCCGTCGGCGTGTTGGACGCGGTCGGGGTCGATGTCGGTGTGTTGGAGGGAGTGGGCGTCGGCGCCAGCGTTATCGCCGGCAAGACAATGCGCGAGTCGTTGTAGGCTCCGTCCCAGTAGATCGTGACCGTGGAGACGAAGGCGGTCCTCAAACGCAACATGTCGCCGGCGGAGAAGGAGAACCCGAAGGTCGAGAACGAGAGCGCAAAGATCGTCGGCGAGCTCGTGTTAGCTGGGACGGTGAGGATGTCTTGCCCAAGGAACGAGTAGGAGCCGTT
>Ga0209342_10004789_pt1 | contig 13977 bp, 13 predicted proteins | sample RifCSP16_2_FD_184023 | JGI IMG/M metagenome (GOLD analysis project Ga0209342, IMG submission 184023) | Soil microbial communities from Rifle, Colorado - Rifle CSP2_sed 16_2 (SPAdes) (version 2) | ecosystem: Environmental > Terrestrial > Deep subsurface > Rock core/Sediment | place: Rifle... | reverse complement strand
GCAGCGGATCGCCGAACTTGTCGAGCGAGAGCGGCTGGATGTGGTACTCAATGTTCGCGGTCGCCTGCGACGGGTCGGATCTCGCGAAGCCGCCGAGCTGGCTCGGCGGCATCGTCAGCGGGCCGGTGCGGAACAGGGCGTACTCGAGCCCCATCATCGCCTTGCCCCAGACGCTGTTCGCGCGCTGGTTGAGCGTCACGGCGTTCTTCACCTTGAACACCATCCGCAGCTGGAGGTGGTCCTGCAGGTTCTCCCCGACCCCGGCGAGCTCGCGGGTGACCGGGATGCCCAGCGGCTGGAGCGCCGCGGCCGGGCCGATGCCCGAGAGCTGCAGGATCTGCGGCGAGCCGATCGCCCCCGCCGCGAGAATCGTCTCGATCCGCGCTTCGGCGAACGCCTCCTGGCCTGCGCGCAGGAGCTCGATCCCCGCCGCGCGCCTGCCGTCGAGGCGCACCCGCTTCACGAGCACGTCGGTCATCACCGTGAGGTTGGGGCGGTTCATCGCCGGGCGCAGGAAGCCCTTCGTCGCATTCCACCGCACGCCGCGCCGCTGGTTGACCTCGAAGAACGCACAGCCCTCGTTGTCGCCGCGGTTGAAGTCGTCGATCTTGGGGATCCCGGCCTGCGCCATCGCCTCGCGGTACGCGACCAGGAGGTCCCACGACAGCCGCTGCCGCTCGACGCGCCACTCGCCGCCCGCGCCGTGCGCTTCGCTGGCACCGAGGTGGTGGTCCTCCGAGCGCTTGAAGATCGGCAGCACGCTCCCCCACGACCAGCCCGGATCGCCGGTGAGCCGCGCCCACCCGTCGTAGTCCTCCTTCTGGCCGCGCAGGTACAGCATCGCGTTGATCGACGAGCAGCCGCCGAGCACCTTGCCGCGCGCGTACAGGATCGAGCGGCCATTCAGGCCCGGCTCCGGCTCGGTGCGGTAGCACCAGTCGGTGCGCGGATTGCCGATGCAGTACAGGTAGCCGACCGGGATGTGGATCCAGATCCAGTCGTCCTTGCCGCCGGCCTCGAGCAGGAGGACCTTCACGTCGGGATCCGCGGACAGCCGGTTCGCGAGCACGCAACCCGCGGTGCCCGCGCCGACGATCACGTAGTCCCAGGTGCCGAGCGTGGTCGTCATGTCCCGTAGCGCACCGGAGAGCCGAACGCCTTGATCGCGGCGAGCGCGCTGTAGCACGCGAGGAGCGCGGTCTTCGGGTTGTCGGGCGAGGGCACCGACTCGAGCTTGATGCTGATCGTCCCGGTCCGCCCGCGCACGCTTATATAGTGGGTGTTGAAGCGGAGCGCCGGATCGGCAACCACCTTCAGCCGCGTGCGGTCGAAGCCGACCCCGGCCATCGCGAGCACCGCCGCGATGTTCACGTTCGCCGGAAAGTGCGGAACGCCCTCGCGCGCGGTGCCGTCGAAGAGCGTCACCGGTCCGGTGAGGCGATCCAGGTCGACGCCCAGGCGTTCGACGTACGGGATGCCCTGCCACGCCGCCGGGGGTTTGGTGACCGCGATCTCGACCTCGTCGACCCCGGCGGCGCAGGCCGCCTTCAGCGCGTCGAGCCCGCCGATGCCGCCCGAGGGGACGTAGAGCATTGCCCGTCGTTCGGCCGCAAGCCGTTCGAGCTTCGCGCGCAGCGCGTCGTCGCAGAGCGCCCCGCCGGAGAGGACGATCACCGGGATGCCCGCTTCGAGGAGCGGGGCCGCGTATTGACGCACTGCATCGTGCGACGCGGCTTCGACGACCGCATCGGGCGCGAGCGCGACGAGCGCCGCGACGCTCGTCACGAACTCGACGCCAAACTCGGCGGCGAGGGGCCTACCCCGCGAGGCGTCGCTTCGGCCCAGGACCGCGACGGCGGTCACGTCGCCCAGTTCCCCCCGCCGGACGTGCTCCAGCACGAGCCGGCCGATCACGCCGCCGCCGATGATGCCGATGCGCACCGGGAAGGTCCCTCCGCGGCGGGATTCTGCCATGCGGCCCCGCGTTGGCGTCGTGCAGCGCCGCATTGCCCCAGCTGCGGGACGAAGCGTAAACTGCAGCGCACTTCGACCTAGGAGGGCTCGACAATGCTCAAACGTACGCTCGCCTTATTCGTCGCCGGCGTGATCGCGGCCTTCGGCACCTCGGCGTGGTCTCAGGTGAAGGAGATTCCCTGGGGCACCTCGGCGGTCGGATCGGCCGGGCACAAGGCGCTCATCGTGTTGGCCGACGTGTTGAACCGCGGGATGCCGAAGTACCGGGTCACCGTTCAGCCGACGCCCGGCGCGATCGTGACGGTCAAGGGCTACGCGACCGGCCAGTTCGAAGGCTATTACGGCGCCGACATCGCCTTCTACGAGCTCGCCAACGACCTCAACCGTTTCAGGGGCTTCAAGGCGAGCATGAAGCGCCAGCCGCTGCAGTCGTTCTGGGCCTTCACCGTCGAGGTCGGCACCGCGGTCCATTCGCGCGACCGGGGCAAGTTGAAGAGCTGGGCCGACCTGTCCGGCAAGCCGGTGTTCACCGGGCCGCTGCCCTGGGACGTGCGCGCGCATCTCGAGCGCGCCTACGGCGCGCTCGGCGTGAAGCACCAGTACCGCCAGGTGGATCTCGCCGCCGCCGGATCGCTGCTTCAGAGCGGCGGCATCGAGGCGTTCATCATCTACACCAACGCCGAGACCACCACCGCGCCCTGGATCACCGAGGCGTCGCTTGCGGCCGACTGGGCGGCCCTCAACCCGACCGCCAGCGAGATCGAGGCCCTGAAGCAGTTCGGTTTCACCGTCACCGAGGTGAAGCCCGAGGCGTTCAAGCGGAACGTCCACGCCGACAAAGTGGTCCTGCTGCCGTTCTACTACGGCTTCCACGTCGGCCTCGAGGTGCCCGCGGACGACATGTACGCGATGCTCAAGCTGATCGAGACGAACGCGGGCGAGCTCGCTCAGGCCGACGGGAGCTTCGCGCAGATCGCGAAGGACATGCCCGGCATGCAGCGCCTCGGCGTGAACTCGTCGGCGGACCTCGTGCCGATCCATCCGGGGCTTGCCAAGTACATGCGCGAGAAGGGCGTCTGGAACGCGAAGTGGGACGCCCGGGTCGCGAAGTAGAGTTCGACCCCGGACGTTCGACTCGGGGACGGGCACGAGCACCGGCCCGTCCCGTCCCCGGCTGATCAGGGGGACTCATGGCCGCATCCCCCGCTCCTTCCTCTCGGCCGCGCGTCGCGGTCGAGTACCTGTACTCCCTGACGGCGGTCTTCTTCTTCCTCTATCTCTTCGTCTATTACTGGACCAGCGAGGGCGGGCCGACCCTGCTCGCGATCACGCTGGTCCCGGTCACCTTCGTCCTGTTCACCCTGGAGGCGTTGCGCAAGAACGAGTTCTACCCGCGGCTTCCGGCGATCGCCAATTACGTCATCGCCGCCGTCTACATCGCCGTGTCGCTCGCCGTCGCCGTGTACATGCACACGGAATACTTCGAGATCGGCACGGTGCGGGCCGGGATCTGGAGCGCGACCGACCTCACCATGGGCGCGCTGATGGTCGTCCTAATTATGGAGTACGCGCGCAAGCGCTACCTGCCGCTGTTCATCCTGAACGTCATCCTGATCCTCTATGCGGTGTATGGCGCGGTGGTGCCCGGCATGTTCTTCCATCCCGGGCTGAGCTGGGGACGGGTCGTCACCGCAATGAGCGTCGAGATGTCGACCGGCATCTTCTCCAACCTGCCCCAGCTCGCGCTGACACTGATCGGGTCGTTCATCCTCGTCCTGAGCGCGCTGCGCGCCTTCGGCTGCGTGGAGTCGATCCTCAAGGGCTCGACCCAGATCGCCGTGCGCTCGCCGCACGCCCTGCCGCAGTCCGCCGTGGTCGGTTCGATGGCCGTCGGCACCGTGAGCGGCAGCGGTGCGGCCAACGCCATTACCGTGGGCTCGGCGACCATTCCGGCCATGATCGGCGCCGGCATGCCGCGGGTGGTCGCGGCCGCCATCGAGACGGCTTCATCGCTCGGCGGGCAGCTGATGCCGCCGGTCATGGGCATCTCCGCCTTCCTGATGGCGGAGTTCCTCGGGCGCAGCTACTTCGACGTCGTCGCGCGCGGCTACGCGCCGGCGATCATCTATTACGTCGGCGTCAGCGTGTCGGTCTACCTGCTGTCCACGCGCTACCGCGCGCGCCTCGACGCCGTCGTCGCGGAGACCATGCGCTGGACCGACTGGATGAACATCGGCGCCTTCGTCGCCGTCGTCGGCGGGCTGATCGGCCTGATGGCGACGCTGCACCTCGCGCCGATGTTCGCCGCGCTCTACGTCTTCCTGGCCGTCGCCGGCGCCCTGGTCGTCGCGCACCTGGTGGCGATCGCGTGGGCGCGCGGCTGGTCATGGCGCGCGCTCGTCGCCCCGATCGGGCGCCTCATCGACACGTTCGCGAGCATGACCTCCGACTTGACGCTGCTGCTGGCGACGCTGTCGATCATGACCGGGGCGTTCGTCATCACCGGCGTGCCGACGAAGATCGGCTCCCTCCTCGTCGCGGCCGCCGGGGTCAACCTCGCCGCCATGGCGATCGTCGCCTTCTTGTTCGGCGCGCTGCTCGGCACGGGGCTGCCGCCGGCGCCGACCTACATCATCACCGCCCTCGTGATTGCGCCGCCGATGATCCGCGTCGGCGTGGACCCGTGGGTCGTGCACTTCTTCGCCTTCTTCCTCGCGGTCTGGGGCGAGCTCACGCCGCCCACTTCCGTGGCCGCCGCGGTCACGGCGAAGATCGCCGATGCGTCCTTCATGCAGACGCTGTTCCGCGCGATCACGATCTGCGTCTCGCTGTTCGTCCTGATGGCCGGCGTCTTCACGCGGCCGGAGCTCGTGCTGGAGCCCGGCGTTGCGCAGATCGGGGCGGCACTGCTGATCATGACCGCGACGGTCGGCGTCACTTTCAGCATCCAGGGGCGGTTCGCCGATCGCCCCGAGATCGACGTGCCGCTGCGGCTCGTGCTCGCCGCCGTCGCGTTGGTGGTGCTGCTCCATCCGGATCGCCAGGTCGCGGTGCTCGCGTGCGTCCCGGTCGGCCTGTTCGTCGGCTACTGGGTGCTACGGCGCCGCAACGCGCCGGTCGTCGCGCGGGTCGGCGCCCACTGAAGCCGCGGGGCGAAGCATCGCTTCCACGCTGTCATTGTGGACGGTGATCGTCGAGCGCGAGCGCGCAGCGCTCGCCTCCGGCGCGTTGCGGCCGATCGCGACCGAGGAGAGCGTCGTCGAGGATGCCGGCGTCCGGTTCATCGTGCGGACCGTGTCGAGCCTCGCGCAGAAGGCGGAGGCAGGGAGCCTCGCGACCCCCCCCACAACAGACCGCGGGAACCCGTTCCTGCCGCCGGACCCGGCGTTGACGGTCGGGGAGATCTCGCCGACCCACCTCGGCGTGCTGAACAAGCACCCGGTCGTCGCGCACCATCTGCTCGTCGTGACCAAGCGGTTCATCCCGCAGGAGGAAGCGCTCGATCACGACGACTTCGCCGCCGTGGCGACCTGCCTCGGCGAGATCGACGGGCTCGCCTTCTACAACGCCGGCCGGGAGGCCGGCGCGAGCCAGCCGCACAAGCACTTGCAGCTCGTGCCGCTGCCGCTCGGCGCCGGCCCGTGGGTCGTGCCGATGGAGGTGCTGTTCGACAGCTGGGCCGCCGCCGGCCCGGTATTGCGGCTGTTGCGCCTGCCGTTCAGCCACGCGTTCGCGCTGCTCGATCCGCTGCTGTTCGAGGATCCGGAGCGGGCCGCGGAGCGGATGCTGGAGCTCTACGATGCGGCGATGGATGCGATCGAGGTGGTGGAGGAGGGGGCGGCGAACGACGAGCCGAAGCGCATGGCGCCGTACAACCTGCTCGTCACGCGAGGCTGGATGCTCGCGGTCCCGCGGTCGCGGGAGAGGTTCGACTCGATTTCCGTGAACGCGCTCGGGTTCGCGGGGTCCCTTTTCGTACGGGACCAGGCCGAGATGCAGCGGCTGCGCGAAGCCGGGCCGATGCGCGTGCTGAAGGAAGTGGCGGCGTAAAGAGCGGCCGGGAAACGGCCCGGCGCCCCTCAGTCGATCAGCCGACCCGCGGCGTCGTAGAACGGGTAAGGGCCGTCGAAATCGCCGATGACGGCGGTGTGCGTGATCAGCCCGGCGCCATCGATCCACTGGTGCAGCTGGTAGCCGGGCGGCTCGAGCACGAAGGCCGACGGCCCGTCGGGACGGAGATCCAGCGCGACCTGGTGACAGGACGCCGGACACGTCGAGGCGATGGTGTGCACGATGCGGCACTGGATCGAGCGATGCACGTGCCCGCAGATGATGCGCTCCACCTGGCGGTGGCGGGCGATCACCGCAGCGAAGCCTTCCTTGCCCGCCAGGCCGAGCTTGTCCATGTGGGCGATGCCGGTGACGAACGGCGGATGGTGCATCATCACAACGGTGGGCCGTTCGGGCGCGGCGGCGAGCGTCCGGTCGAGCCAGGCGAGCCGCTCCGCGCACAGCTCGCCGTCGCCGCGCATCGGGATGACCGTGTCGAGCGCGACCAGGCGCAGCGGCCCGCAATCGGTGGCGTACTGGAGGAAGCCGGTGCGCGGCAGGTAGTCGTGCTCCGGGAATGCCGCGCGCAGCTCGCCGCGGTCGTCGTGGTTCCCCGGCAGGAGAAGGCAGGGCGCGCGCAACGGTCCCAGGATCTCGCGCAGATGCTCGTATTCCGCCGGCTTGCCGAAATCCACCAGATCGCCCGTGAGCGCTACCAGATCGGGTTGCGGATCGAGGGCGTTCAGCGTGGCCACGGCGCGCGCAAGGTGCGCGGCCGTATCGATTTTCCGGTAGGCGAGCTTCCCCCGCACCTTGACGTGCGTGTCGGTGAGCTGGGCGAGAATCATTGCGAGTCCTTGAGCAGGAGCAGCGAGTTGCCGTCGATGGCGAGGTGTACGGGAGCGTCGCGGGCGAACTCGCGGCGTTCGCCCGTTTCCACGATCACCGGGTGGCCGCCGCACTCGATGAAGAGGCGCGTCCGGTCGCCGAGGAAAAAAGCCGCGCTCACCGTTCCGGCGAGCTGGGCCGAGTCCGCGTCGGCGAGCCGCACCGACTCCGGCCGGAACAGCACGTGCCGCGCTCCGGGGGGCGCGCCGGGCCAGGGAATCGCGCCCGCGGCGGTGACGAAGCGGCCGGCCTCGACGCGTCCCTCGAGCCGGTTCATGCTGCCGATGAACTCGGCGACGAAGCGGCTGGCGGGCGCGAAGTAGATCTCGCGCGGCGCGCCGATCTGCGCGACCTTGCCGTGGTCCATCACCACGATGCGGTCGCCGAGCGCCATCGCCTCGGCCTGGTCGTGCGTGACGTAGATCGAGGTGATGCCGAGACGGCGCAGGAGCGCATCGATCTCCACGCGCAGCGTGTCGCGCAGCTTTGCGTCGAGCGCGGTGAGCGGCTCGTCGAGGAGGAGCGCGCGGGGCCGCACGGCGAGCGCGCGGGCCAGCGCGACGCGCTGGCGCTGGCCGCCGGAGAGCTGGTCGATCCGCCGGTCCGCGAGCGATTCGATCCGCATCATCGCCAGCATTTCGTCCACGCGCGCGTCGCGCCCGGCCTTGTCGAGGCCGCCGATGCGAAGCCCGTACGCGATGTTGCCGCGCACATCCATGTTCGGAAACAGCGCGTAGGACTGGAATACCAGGCCCACGCGGCGCCGCTCGATCGGAACCGGCGTGACGTCCGTGCCGTCGAACAGCACCCGACCGCCCGGGTCGGGTTCCTCCAGGCCGGCGATGATGCGCAACGCCGTCGTCTTGCCGCAGCCGGACGGGCCGAGAACGACGAGCGTTTCGCCCGCCCGGATCTCCAGATCGAGCGGTTCGAGGGCGCGCGTGCCGTCCGCGAAGGTCTTGCCGCAGCGCTCCAGCCGAATCGCCAGCGGCGCCGGCGCCTCGCTCATCGCCGCGTCGCTTTCGTTCCCAGCTCGACCGGCCGGGCCAGCACCTGGATGCCGATGAGGAGCGGGACGATCATGACGAAGAACACCAGGGTGTAGGCGCTGCCGACCTCGAGGCGGAGCGAAGCGTAGGCGTCGGCGAGACCGACGGGCAGCGTCTTGGTGAGCGGCGTGTGGAGGAGCCAGGTCATGTTGAACTCGCCCATGGACAGGGTCACGACCATGAGCGAGCCCGCCAGGATGCCGGAACGGCAGTTCGGCAGCACGACGGTGAAGATGCGCCGGAAAAATCCGGCGCCGAGGCTCGCCGCGCCCTCCTCCAGCGTCTTCAGGTCGATCGCGCCCATCACCGCCAGGACCGAACGCACCATGAACGGCAGCGTGAACAGCACGTGGCCGGTCAGGATGAAGGTCCAGGAGGTGCGGAACTCGCCGAGCGTGTTGTAGGTGACGATTAGGGCCATCGCGGTCGCTAGGCCGGGGATGGCGACCGGCATCACCAGCAGCTCCTCAATCGTCCGGGCGAGCGCCCCCTGTCGGCGCGCGAGCGCGTAGGCGGCCGGCACGCCGAGCAGCAACGTGCACGCGAGGCAGGCGAGGGCGATTCCGATCGAGCGGAAGATCGTGTCGCTGTAGCCCTCCCAGACCTGCGCCACCCAGCGCAGCGTCATGCCGCTCCCGATCCCCGACTGATAGTTGACCGTCACGCCGGCCAGCATCGACATGCCCACCGGCACGATCAGGAACGCGCAGACGCACAGCGTGAATCCGAGCAGGCACCAGAAGGCGGGGCCGCGGCGCCGCATCGCGTCAGCCCGCCGCCGCCACGGTCGAGCCGGCGGCAGTGCGCGCGAGCGCCAGCACCGCCCAGGTGAGCACGCCGAGGACGAAGGACAGCGCGGCCGCTGCGGCGATGTTCGCCTCCTCGGTGAACACGCCGTAGATCGTCACGGGCAGCACGTTGATGCGGGTGGCGAGCGTGAAGGCGGTGCCGAACGCGCCCATGGCCGTAGCGAAGCAGATCGCGCCCGCGGACAGCAGCGCCGGCTTCAGGCCCGGCACGATCACGTCGCGCACCACGCGCAGGGGCCCGGCGCCGAGCGAGCGCGCCGCCTCCTCGACCTTCGGATCGAGCTTCTCCGCCGCGGCCATCACGGTGAGGATCGTGCGGGGGATCGAGAAGTAGACGTAGCCGATGAAGAGCCCGGCCATCGAGTAGGCGAACACCAGGGGCTCGCCGGTGAGCCATTCGGCGACGTCGCCGATCACCCCTTGCCGGCCGGCCAGCATGATCACCATGAAGCCGATGACCACGCCGGGAAAGGCGAGCGGGAAGGTCAGCATCGCGACCAGCGCGACGCGGCCCCAGAAGCGGTTACGCGTGAGGAAGACGCCGGCAACGCCGGAGATGGCGAGCGTCGCGCCGGTCACGCTCGCCGAGAGCAGGGTCGTCGAGACCAGGCTGTTGAAGTAGTTCCGGTTGGTCAGGATCGCGCCGTAGGCGGCCCAGCCTTCCTTGCCGGTGCCGCCGATGACGAACAGCTGGCCGAGCGGAACGAGGAAGAACGCCGCGAAGACGATGCCTGCGGGCAGAAACAGCAGCAGCAGCAGCCGGTTGCTGCGGGCCATGGGCGCGGACGACGGGGCCGCGACGCCGGAGCCCGCAGTCCCCGGGGGCGCCCGGTCAGTTCACTTCCTTGTAGCGCTCGACGATCGTCTTCTGCGCTGCCGAGAGCCGCTTCAGGTCGATCGGCTTCGCGCGCGCGTACTCGGCGTCCGGCAGGAACTTCGCTTTCGCCTCCGCCGACAGCTTGTCCGCGAACACCGGGCGCAAGTAGGCATTGCCCCACATCCTCTGGCTCTCGTCGGACAGCAGGAAATCGAGCATCCGCCGGCCGTTGTCCGGATTCGGGCCGTTCGCCACCAAGCCCATGATGTAGGGGAACACGACGGTGCCCTCCTTCGGGATGACGAACCGGACCGGCGCCTTGTCGGTGTACTGGCCGCGATAGGCATTGAAGTCGTAGTCGAAGAGGATCGGGATCTCGCCGGAGATCACCCGCGCGTACGAGGTCTGCTTCGGCACGATCGGCTGGTTCTTCTGCAGCTCCTTGAAGTACCTGATCGCCGGGTCGATGTTCTCGTACGTGCCGCCGAGGGCGAGATTCACCGCCATCACGCCGACCTGGCCGACGGCCGCGCTGGTCGGATCGAGATAGCCGACCATGCCCCGGTAGTCGGGCTTGAGCAGATCGCCCCAGCTCTGCGGGACGGGCTTCCCCTTGAGCGCCGCGGTGTTCACGAACAGGCCGAGCGTGCCGGCGTGGATCGTGAACCAGTATCCGTCCGGGTCCTTGAGGTCGGCGGGGATCCTCTCCCAGCCCTTCGGCCGGTGGGGCGCGAGCACCCCGGCACCGCGCGCGGGCTCGCCGAACGTGCCGCCGAAATAGGCGACGTCCGCCACCGGCTTGGACTTCTCGGCGATCAGCGCCGAGAGGGTCTGGCCGGAATTCTTGTTGTCGGGAGGGACGGCGATGTTGAGGCGGGCCTGGATCGCCTTCAGCTGCGAGCCCCAGTCGGCCCATTCCGGCGGGCAGTTGTAGCAGATGGCGCGCTGCTGGGCGACGACCAGACCCGAACTGACGAGCGCGGCGGCGCCGAGCGCGAGGGCAACCACGGTGCGAAGCAGCATGAACTTTCCCCCTGTTTGCAATGGCGAAGGCTAGGATATGGATGTTGCACTGGCGTGGCAAGCAGGAACGGTCTTCACCAATCAATGAGGAGAGGGATCACAATGAAACGACCGATTTTCATCACCCTAGGGCTGCTCGTCATCGGGTTTGCCGTTTTCGGCTGCGCAACCCAGCCGTCCGGTCAAGCCGACGCCGGCTGGGTCACGCTTCTCGACGGCCCCAAGGGAATGGACAACTGGACCCGCGTCGGTGACGCCAATTGGCGGGTGGTGGACGGCGTCGTCCAGGCCGACACCGGCAAGGGCGGCAGCTTCCTCGTTTCGAAGAACGTCTACAAGGACTTCATGATCCGGGTCGAGTTCTGGGCCAGCGACGACGCCAACAGCGGCATCTACATGCGTTGCGCCGATCCCAACAAGCTCACCGACAAGAGCTGCTACGAGGCGAACATCTTCGACCAGCGCCCCGACCCGACCTACGGCACGGGGGCCATCGTCCATCTCGCTGCGGTCAAGCCGATGCCCAAGGCCGGCGGCAAGTGGAACACCTATGAGATCACGGCCAAGGGCGCGCAGCTCACCGTCGTGCTCAATGGCGTCCGCACCGTGGAGCTCAAGGACAGCCAGTTCGCCAGCGGACCGATCGCGCTGCAGTGGGGTAAGGGTGTCGTCAAGTTCCGCAAGGTGCAGATCAAGCCGCTCTAGCCTCGCGCGCGCGGCGCGGCGCCGGGGCTCAGTAAGGCCGCGAGCCGAAGAGATACGGGTGCGCGGCTAGCAGGATGAGGTAGAGCGCGAGCCCCGCGCCGACCCGCTTCCAGCCGATCTCCCCGAACCGGAAGCGGTTGCGGCCGTTGACGATCGCGCCGAACGGCACGTTCGAGGTGACGTCGGCGAAACGCTTCCAATCCTCCCCGAGCGCGTCGGCCTTGCGCGCGTCGATCAGCGCCGTGCCGAGCGCCGCGAGGACGAGGAAGCCGCCGAAGAAGACGAGCGACGCGAGGTCGCCGCGCGCGAGGATGTGCACGGCCGCCCAGAGGATGACGCCCCACATGATCGGATGGCGCGTCACGCGGATGATGCCGCGCGCGGGCTCGTCGGCCTTGAGCGCCGCCTGCTGCATCACCGCGGTCGGGTTGCGGGTCATGCCGCCGGCGGCGATCAGGATCAGCGCGAACGGCATGACGACGAGCGGCCAGAGCCTGAGCCCCGGCACCTGCCACAGCGGCTGGAACGGCGCCCTGGCGTACGCCCAGATCATCCACCCGAGCGTCGCGAGCGAGAGGAGCGAGTACGCGCCCAGGTAAGCGTGCTCGCTGATCGCCTCGACGAGCGGCCGCCGGAGCGGCGTGCTCGAGACGAAGTGCGCGCCCAGGAAGACCAGCGTGGCGAGGATCAGGTGGGCGATCGGATCCATCGCCGCGCAACCTTCTAGAGCGTCGGGCTCGCGAACTCCCCGCCGAGCGCGACCAGTCCCCAGTTCGAGCCGTGCGCATCGAAGGCGAAGCCGATGTGCGCTCCGAGCGAGTGCGCGTCGCGGAAGATGCGCTGGATCGGGTAGCTGTCGTAGATGCCGTTCGCACCCGCCATCGCGTGCAGGAGGTCGACCGCCTCGGTGCAGAGCTGGACGGCGTAGGCAACGTTGCGCTTCACCGCGAGCTTCTCCTCGACCGACATGACGCGACCCTCGGCGGCGACCCGCTGTGCCTCGATGCAATCCTGCCGGAGGATGAGCCGCGCCGCGTCGATCCGCGCGCCCGCCGCACCCACCCTTAGCTGGACGGTCTGGAAGTCGCGCATGCGCATGCCGGTGTAGTTCGTGCTGCGTGCCTTCACCGCCTCGCACGTGAGCTCGAGCGCGGCCTGGGCATTGCCGAGCGCGGCGCCGGAGAGGCAGTGCGATCCCATGGTCGTGATCGGCACGCGGTAGACGGGGTTGGGATTGACCCGCGCTCCGGGAAACTCCGCACCGCCGCGGCAGCTGTACATGTCGAGGGCACGGTACTCCGGCACGAACAGGTCCTTTGCCCGCACCGACTTCGAGCCGGTCGCGCGCATCCCCATGACGTGCCAGTCGTCGATGATGTCGTACTCCGAGCGGTGGACCAGACACATGCGGTGGCCGACGACCCGCTCGCCGTCGCGGACGGTGACGGCGAGCATGTTCCAGTCGGACGGGTCGACGCCGCTCGAGAAGTTCCAGTGGCCGCTCACGACGAACCCGCCGTCCACCTTGCGGCCCTGACCCTGCGGGAAGGCGATCCCCGACGCGATCAGCACGTCGGGGTTCTTGCCCCAGAGCTCGTCCTGGGCGCGCTCGTCGTAGAGCGCGAGCATCCAGTGGTGAACCCCGAGGTTGGCGAGGTTCCAGCCGGTGGACGCGCAGCCGCGCGCGAGCTCGGCCGGCAGCTCGAGGAGCGACAGGTAGTCGAGCTCCATGCCGCCGTAGCGCTTCGGCTGCGCGAAGCGCAAGAGGCCCGTCCGGTGGAGGTCGGCCTCGGTCTCGGGAAGCATCCGCCGGGCGGACTCGCCGCGCGCCGCGCGCTCGCGCAGCGCGGGCACGAGCTCGCGGGCGCGGCGGACGGCCTCGTCGTAGCCGACGTCGGCGAAGGTCTTCGCTCCCGGCGCGTTCACTTCGCGGTTTCCGCCACCCGCGGCATCTGCGCGTAGTTCTCGCTCGCGCCGCCCCACTTCGGCTCCTCGGTCATGCCGTAGAAGTTCAGCTCGATCGTGAGCCCGTTCGGGTCCTTCACGAACATCTGGAACAGCTGGAACTCCGGGAAGTACCGTCGGCGGGCGGCGAGCCCGACCGCGTCGAAGCGCTTCGCGAACTTCTCGGGTTCGGTGGCGAGGAATGCGATGTGGTCCACCACGCCCGAGTTGTCGGTCGCCGATTTCGGCGACGTGCCGAGGTAGTACAGCTCCGAGTTCGGCACCCCGTGCGGGCCCATGTGCACCTGGATCTTGCCGTTCACGCCGAGCCAGTAGCCGGGGAACGGGAAGTCGGGGCGGGGCATGACCTCGAAGCCGAGCATGTCGCAGTAGAACTGCTTCGTTCGCTCCAGATCGTTGGCGCGGACGAAGTAGTGGTTGATCTCGGTGACTGGCATGGGGCGATCTCCTCGGGCGCAGCAGCATGGAAATGTTACGCCGGTTCGGGGGCTCCGGCCAAGCGGGTAGTGAGCAGGCGCTCAGCGCCCGGGATTGCGCGCCTACGCCTTGTCCCAGAGCACGTCGCAGTCCGCCTGCGCCGCGCGGGCGAGCAGCTCGATCAGCGGATACGCGCGCTGGCGGAGCGACACCTTCGGCGTCTCGTCACCCTCATCGCGTGTCTCGGCGGTCGCCGCCGGCGCGCCTGCGAGCGCCGCTT
>Ga0209342_10004788_pt1 | contig 13978 bp, 15 predicted proteins | sample RifCSP16_2_FD_184023 | JGI IMG/M metagenome (GOLD analysis project Ga0209342, IMG submission 184023) | Soil microbial communities from Rifle, Colorado - Rifle CSP2_sed 16_2 (SPAdes) (version 2) | ecosystem: Environmental > Terrestrial > Deep subsurface > Rock core/Sediment | place: Rifle... | reverse complement strand
CGCAACTCCGCTTGGCGCCGACCCTCTGCCACTTGCTGGAGATCCCCATCCCCTCGACGATGAAGCATCCACCCTTGACCTGAGCCTTTCGCCGGATTGGACGCGGCCTAAGGATTCCGTGCAGCTTATTCCCAGGGGCGGCGTCCGGAGCGAGAAGAGCTTGTCGGTGGCTGAAGCCGTTGGTCGAACGGAGAGGGGTGGGTTGATCCCCGCATCCGTCCGCGCCGGCGGGTGTATCCCAACTTTGGGGGGCACGCGCCGTCTGTGGGGGGTGTATGGGCAGGAGACATGGTGGACACATTCACCGGATCTGAGAAGACTACCGCAGGTCGATTCGTTCCACCCTGTGGTGGCAGAGGAACACGTCCAGGACGCCATCGGTCTCGGTGGGCCTCAGGGCGACCGGATGGCCGTTGAGCGCTTTTCCCACGTGGAACCGCTGCGTCTTGTAGCAGATCTTCCCATAGTCATCGACCTTCCGCACAATATCACCACTGGGGTAGGTCACCGGCGGTAGGATCTCGGGGAAGGGTCGTGGGCTCGGCTGATAGTGGTTGGCGGGGACGGCCATGCCCAGCGCTTCGTGAGGCCGCGCCTGATTATAGATGTCTCTCCAAGGGTCGAAGCAGCTCTGAGCATAAGCCAGGTCCTGAATGACCTGGCGGGCGAGGATCTCATCCGAGAGTGTGCGATGAAATCGTTCATCTTTGCCGAGGGTGTGTGGATGATAGTAGCCTGATTGCAATACGCTCACACCCAACTGCACCAGCCATACCCCAAGGCGAGTGAGACGTCGGCGATGCTCGGGATTGCCCCAGGGGAAGACACCCTCGACACTGTCACCTTGGGCGGCGCGGTTTTCGGGGGGGTGATCTTCGGCTCGGAGGTTGTCGCGGACCCCCTCGTCGGCGACGCGATCTGAAAAGGGCCGCCTGCCGCACTGAGCACGGATCGGAGTAGGTCTCTTCGCGACTTTGCCGTCACCTACCTCTAGGCCGCATGCTTAACCCGACCATCAGGTTGCTCACACCGAGCAGGACATACCACCACGGGGTGTCTCCAGACAACCACCCTATGCCGCCAAGCAGGATCAAGAACGCGCCCAAGGCCACCAACCATATCCATATCCTAGGCATCTTTATCCCCGTTTCGCTGCCATCTTCCGCGCGCCAAGTTTTGCGTCCAACTCCCGGGCATAGGCCACCCGCGAGCGGTAGGCCTTCAGCGAATCCTCCGGCACCAGCCACTGGTCCGCCTTACGCGTGAAGTAATGATCCCCTGCCGGCAGAGATGCGAAGAAGATCTGCAGCGACACTTCAAGCGCCTTTCCCTCACGCCAACGCGCCGGAGTGTCGCCTTTGCCTATCACCACGCCTCGCATCTTGATGGCCGCACCTTCCGCTTCCGCAATATCGTGCTTCTCCAAGAAGGCCTCTCGCTTCTCGACCATGGAAACCATCGCTTCGTGATAGGCCAGGATGTCCTCATAGCGTAACTGGATCAAGCTGTCTCCATCATGCGCGTTAGCCCATTGGATCTTTCCCAGTATCAGGGCGAGCGTGTTGTGTATGAATGCGCACTTGGCGGGATACGTGCCTCTCACCAGACGCAGTTCGTCGGCCAGGCCGCCTTCGACCAGGCCCTTTTCATTCAGGTCCAACAAGCGGGGCAGCCGAGGCAGGTAACGGATCGTCATTCGCCGCATTCCGTTGTAGTCGCTGACAAGTTGACTGCTAAGAGATGTCGGGCTCATGCCCACGCCATAGAACCACATCATCAGCGCCTTCTGGAACAACCCTTCGTCATCCACCCACTCCCCCTGATGGTTGAACAGCAGTGGCTCCGAGCCGGGTGTGAGAGGACGTGTGACACGCAGGCTCGTGTTGGGAACATACCACACCAGATAGTACGCTTCGCCCCCGATCATGTAGCGCGGGAAGAGTTGGTAGAGATTCTCGCTCGCCCTCCGATTGCGGTAGCGGTAGATCGCTTTGTTCAGCGGTTTGTTGGCGCGGGCAGCGTAATTCGCATAGTACCCCCGCAGTTGGAACCGGTTAATCAGGTAGAGACCCAGAAACAGGTATAGTCCGGCGGTCAGGGTGAACGAGCCCGCGAATTGGCGAATCTCCATGAAGGACGTGTCAAACCAAACACCAATTCGCCAAAGGCCGAAAAGCGTCATGAGGAACCCCAGGGCGAACAGTCTCGACCACTCTGAGCCATCCCAAGGCTTTGGGAGACCATCAGGAGGGGGCGGCGGTTGGACGAGCTCTTCGTCCAAGAGGCCGGGGAGGAGGATGGGATGCGGATTACGGTCGATGGTAGATGCGAACACGCTTCACCCGGACCCAGATTCCGCTAGCTGCCGGCGCTCACCCATCCAGATTGTCGTCCATATGACTGGATGGTTCGTTTGCATAGCCCCTGGCGGATCTCGCAGGAGCAGAACGTAGGTGCGGTCTTATCTCCGCCAGCTTAGACTACGCGCCGGCTTCGGTGCGGGCTTCGCCTTCGGCGGGGACGGCCTGGACGTCTTGACCCTGGGGGAAGATGTCTTTGACGAAGTCACCTTTGGGCGGTGTGGTCTTCGGTTCGGAGGTTGTCGCGGATTAGGTCATCGGGGAGGGAGATGTGGGGAGAGGTTGCCTGCCGCGCCGAGCATGGGATGTAATCAGTCTCCTCGCGAGTGTGCGGTCACCTAATTCTGCGGCGCATGCTCAATCCAACCATGAGGTTACTCACCCCGAGCAAGATATACCACCACGGGGTCTCTCCAGATGACCAACCGATCCCGCCAAGCACGATCAAGAACACGCCGAGCGCGACCAACCACGCCCATACCCGTGGCATCGTCAACCCCCTTTGGCGGCCACCTTGCGGGTGGCGCGTTTTGCGTCTAATTCACGTGCATAGGCTAGGCGCGACTTGTATGCTTTCAGAGCCTCCTCCGGTCCCTGCCATCCCCCTTCAACCTTGGTGAAGTAGCTCTCTCCGGCAGGATTAGGGACAGCAAAGGCCTGGAGTGACTCGTCGAGTTCCTTTGGGTGCATCCACTTTCTCGTCTCCATACCTCTACCGATGACCGCAGCTCTCATCCGAAGGGAAGCTGCCTCGGCCTGGTCAAGAGCATGTCTCTCAGCAAACGTGCGCCGAGCCTCAATCGCAGCCTCATCCGCTTCGTGGTATCCCAAAATGTCCTCGTAGCGCAGTTGGATCAAGCTATCGCCGCCATGGGCGGCCGCCCAGAGGTGCTTCGCTAACAGCAATTGCAGGGAGTTCCGGAATAGAGCACACTTGGGGGGAAAGGCCGATTGGACGAGTTCCATCTCTGCCCCCATTCCCTCCACTTCAAACTGCGTCGCATTGGCCTGCAGCAGCCCAGGCAGTCGGGGCAAGTAGCGCACAACTGCCCGTCGCAGTCCGTTATAGCTCTCCGTCAGGCTGCTATCCAGCGTGCCAGGGCTTATCTCTCTCCCATAGAACCACATCATCAGTGCCTTCTGGAACAACTCTTCATCATCCAGCCATTCCCCTTGGTGGTTGAACAGCAGCGGCTCCGAGCCCGGCCTGAGAGGACGTGTCACGCGCGTACTCGTGTTGGGGACATACCACACCAGGTAGTAGGTTTCGCCCCCGATCAGGTAGCGCGGGAAGAGATGGTAGAGGTTGTCGCTTGCCTTGCGATTCCGATAGCGGTAGATCGCTTTGTTCAGCGGCTTGTTGGCCCGGGCGGCGTAGTTGGCGTAGTAGCCACGCAGTTGGAAGCGGTTGATCAGGAAAAGGCCAAGAAACAGGTAGATCCCGGCGGTCAGGGTGAACGAGCCCGCGAATTGGCGAATCTCCATGAAGGATATGTCAAACCAGACACCAATCCGCCAAAGACCAAGAATAGTAACAAGAAACCCGAGCGCGAACAGCCTCATCCACTCTGAGCCGCTCCAAGGCTTTGGGAGACCATCAGGAGGGGGCGGCGGTTGGACGAGCTCTTCGTCTAAGAGGCCGGGGAGGAGGATGGGATGCGGATTACGGTCGATGGTAGATGCGAACACGCTTCACCCGGACCCAGATTCCGCTAGCTGCCGGCGCTCGTCCATATGACTGGATGGTTCGTCAGCATAGCCCCTGGCGGATCTCGCAGGCGCAGAACGTGGGTGCGGTCTTATCTCCGCCAGCCTAGACTACGCGCCGGCTTTGGCGCGGGCTTCGCCTTCGGCGGGGACGGCCTGGATGTCTTGACCCTGGGGGAAGATGTCTTTGACGAAGTCACCTTTGGGGCAGTGATCTTCGCCGGGGCCGTCTTCGGCAGCGTGATCTTCGGGAGGGTGATCTTGGGCAGCGTCACCTTCGGGAGCGTGACCTTCGGGAGGGTGATCTTTGGCAGCGTCATCTTCGGCGGCGAGATCTTCGGGAGGGTGATCTTCGGCAGCGTCACCTTCGGCAAGGCGATCTTGGGTATATTCACTTTGGGCAGGGAGAAGGATGTCTTGGGTCGCGAACCGGATTCCTTCTTGAGCCATCCACTCGCCAGACTCCCAGCCGCTGCAAGCACCTTGGCTCCGGCATTCGAGGCGCGCTCCTTCAGCGTTCTCGCGATGATCCCGGCGTTGTGAGCTATCCCTCCCCAGGCATCCAACCCCCCTTTCAGCTTCTGCCCGGCCTTGATTGCCGTGTCTTCGAACCCGCCCGGCTGACTGACCCAGCGCTCAAATGACTTGTCGACCTCCTTGTCCTTAAGGTACTTGTACGCCAGCGTGCCTGCGGCGGCGATCGCCCCCGCGCCGAGCAGGACCGGAGCCGCGCCCAGGATCACGGGCGCGCTGATGAGACCGACCGCCCCGGCCAAGGTGATCGCGGACCCCCCAATGGTGGCGAATCCACCCAATCGCTGGACGGCTCCCACGCTGCGATCCCCCTTGTCCGGGCTGCGCATCATTTCGAGGCCTTCCTTGGCTTGAAACCAGCCCGCTACAACCCCTCCGAACGAGCCCGCAATCTGAAGGCCCCTGATCGCCAGATTCGTGAGGCTCAGCCCTTGAGGGACGACGTGTCCTCCAATCGCGGCCAGTTCCTTTCCGGCACCCTTCGCCAGGCCTCCGACAAATCCCTTCATCCCACTGAAGACATCGCCCTCTCCGGCGGCAACCTGAGCTGCATTCTTGATGATCTGTCCCGCGGTCGGCAAGCCCGCCAGATTGCGGGTATATGCTGCAAGACCTAGCGATCCAGCCCAGTCCGACACCCTGCCTCCTAGCCTGTATCCTTGAAGCTCCTGCTCGCTCGCCCCGTTCGATTGACGCCAGAGACCGGTCATCGCAAGCGCGCTTGAGATCAGCCCCGGCAACTGGTAGTTTCTCGGCCAGGTGATTCCTCCGAGTTTGGCAAGACTGTCTTTCAGCCGAAGGCCTCTTTCCGACGCTTGGCTAAAGACCTTCCCCTCCGCGATCTGTGTGGCCCAGGCACCTGGGACTTGGGTTGCGACAGCGACCGGCGTCCCTGGCGTAATCAGAGCCTGATAATACGGGGTGGGCGTGTTGCTGGCCGTGGGGGTCTGAGAGTACCTTTCCTGCCCGGTGCCGTCATATGTCGGCGTCGAAGATGGTGAAGGCGTAGGCGTTGGTGTTGCCTGAGGTCCCTCTGTCTGAGTCGGCGTCCCCGGCCCATACGTTGGCGTGGGAACCGGGTCCGTCGGGGTAGGCGTCTGCACGATCGGCGTCGGCGTCGGCGGTGGAACGATCGAGTAGAGCGCCTTCACTGCCCCGCCCTGGCCCGAGGTGGCGGTATTCGCCCCCAGCACCCATGTCGCGCGCGGCAACATGCGCTCCTCACGCTCCTTCGGCGCGCCGTTCCCGCCTCGCGGCCCGGCGCCCCGATAGCCGCCAAGCCGCGTCCCGCGAGTCACCGATCCGGCACCGGGACGACCTAACGACGACCACCTGCCCAGCCCCGACGACAATCTCGTCAATCCCTGGGAGGCCGTCGCCACCAGGCTCATCGCCCCCAACCCGGCCAGCGCCAATGCCTGCGCCGCACCCACTGAGCCAGCCGTCGCACTACCGACGCCCGACGACCCCGCCTCCTCAGCACCCATCAGCAGGTCGCCATCGCTACCCGCGATCTCGGCAGATGCGCCGTTCCCTGAACCGGAAGCCCCGTCCGCCGAGTCCCCCGCGCCCTCCGATCCCGCCACCAGGGGGTCTACAAACGCCGGCGCCGGCATCGGGACGATCACCTCCACCGGCTCAAGTCCTCCTGACGCGGGGACCTCGACCGATGTGCCATCGGCATGCAGAGGATGCGGGTTGACTTGAATGGATTGTGGAGGGGTCAACGGACAGGAGGGGGTTCCAGGAACGCACGGTCCGGGATCACCATCCGGCCCGGCCATAGCCGGCAGGACACAAACGGCGGCTAATGTCGCCGCCAGAGCCAGTGCACGCAGGGTCTTCATCTGGAACCCCCTTCCTCGGATCGAAGATGATGTGGCTAGACAGTAGCACGGATTCCGAAGGATTGTCAACGGCAGCGGGCGCGGCGCGTGATTGACACTGCCCTGAGTGTGTGCTATCGTTGCGCTATGACTTGGTATACACCAATATACCACTGGTGCTCCAACGAGCTTGCCTGGCACCATGTCGGTTGAAGCGCTCACCGGGCCGATGGTCGATCCACCCGTCAACCGGCTGATCTCTGCCGTGCCGCTCTACATCCAGATCGCCGACAGCCTGAAGACGCGCATCGAATCCGGCGCGCTGTCGGCCGGAGATCGACTGCCTCCCGAGCGAACCCTGAGTGAGATGCTGGGGGTCAACCGTCTCACCCTGCGCCGGGCGTTGCGCCTGCTCGCCGGCGACGGGTTGTTGATCCGGCGCCAGGGGAAAGGCACCTACATCGCCAGGCCCAAAATCGAGCGGCATGCCGGCAGCCTGGTTTCATTCACTCGAGGTATGCAACGGAGCGGATACACCCCCGGCGCGAAGATTATTTCCTTCACACAGGCCCCGGTGGATGCCGCCCTGGCAAAGGAACTCCAACTGCCGACCTCGGCTCCGGTTTATCTGATACACCGCTTGCGAACGCTAAACCGCGAACCGGTTCTGCTGGAACGCTACGCCATCCCCGCCGATGCCTTCCCGGAGCTTCAACGCCTCGATCTGGAAAGTCGTTCACTCTATGAGGTTTTCGAACAGGAATATGGGATTGCGGTCCGGCGAGCGCGCCAGAGTCTCGAACCCGTCTCGGCGACTGAGTACGAAGCCCGGCTGCTGGAGGTCGATCCCGGAGCCCCATTGATGCTGGAACGTCGGCTGTCTTTCGACGAGAAGGGCAAGCCGGTTGAACACGGGAAGGATCTGTATCGAGGCGATCGATTCCGATTTGTTACGGAGATCGCTCCTCTGGAGCTGTAACGCCGGCCGCCGTGCTCATCTCGGCCGCTGGCGAGCGATCCGTGCGCGAGAGCGCGTGTTGCTTACCGAGGCGCCAAGGATGAAACGAGATGATACCAGACTACGTCCGACTGCTGACCAACGACCAGGTGCAACGAATCCACGAGGCTTCGCTCGAGATCCTCGGCGAAGTGGGATTGCTGGTACGCAACGCGCGGGCGCGTGACGTTATGGCCGAGCACGGATGCAAAGTTGACGCACAGACCCAGATCGTGAAGGTCCCGAGAGGAGTGGTCGAGGAATTCAGGGCCATGATTCCGCCCAAGTTCACCTTCCGAGGCCGCAATCCCGCCTTCGATCGCACCATCCCCGATGACAGTCCGCTGATCGTTACCGGGAGCTCGGCCCCGAACATCATCGACCCGATCAGTGGTCAGGAGCGCCGGGCGCGTTCGGATGACATTGCCCGCATCGCCCACTTGGTGAACGAGTTGCCGGGCTACGACGTCTTTTCGATCTCCACCTTGGCCGACGACGCGCCGCCCGGGCTGTTCAGCATTTCGCGGTTCTACCCGGCGTTGAAAAACTGCCTGAAACCCCTGCGCGGGAGCGGCCCGCCCGAAGATACACCGAAGATCCTCCAGCTCCTGTATCTCATTGCCGGTAGCGAAGCCGCCTACCGTGATCATCCGTTTGTAACCCATCACTACTGCCCGGTCGTCTCGCCGCTGACGATGGACTTCGACTCGACCGAGATGTTGATGTTCTTCAGCGACCAAGACCTGCCCTGTTTCCCGACTATCGTCCCTAACGCCGGACTGACGGCCCCGCTGACTCTCGTCGGGACGCTCACCCAGGGCAACGCCGAATTCCTAGCCGCGGCGGTGCTTGAACAAATGATCCGCCCCGGCAAGGCGACAATCTATAGTAGCCTCCCCACCGTTGCCGACATGCGCACCGGGGCCTACGCGCCTGGCGCGATCGAAACCGGGATCCTGTTCGCCGGTGTGGCCCAGATGGCGCGTTTCTACAACGTGCCGAGCGGCGGGTATATCGGGCTGACCAATGCCAAAGTCAACGATGCCCAGTCCGGGTATGAGACAGGCATGTCGACAGTGGCGGGTGTGCTTTCCGGTGTGGATATGTTCAACATGGCCGGCTTGCTCGACTCGCTCATGGCTTTCGATTTTGCCAAAGCGGTGATTGACAATGAGATCGCCATGATGTTGAAGAAGGTCAAGCAAGGTCTGCCCTTCAGCGAAGAGGACCTGTCGCTCGATGTGATTGCCGAGGTCGGCCCGGGCGGAATGTATGCCGATAACCTCCACACCCTAGAACGGATGAAGACAACAGGAGTCCTGCCTGAGGTGGCCGACCGCGATCCGCGCCAGCTCTGGCTCGAGCGCGGCGGGAAGGATTCGCAAGCGCATGCCATGGAGCGCGTGCGCGACATTCTCACAAGCAAATCGGCTGCCGGCTTCACGTCCGAAGAGGAGGGCCGGATTCGCACAGCTTTCGCCAATCTTGTGCCCGGGGATCTGGTTCCGCCGACCGGGTGGACGCCGATCGAGCGGCAAGAGCGCCGAGCCAGGGGCGGTCGTCGGCGTATACAAAGGAGTACCGAGGCAGGTGAATGACAGGCTCGATGACGAAGGAAAGTCTACGTCGAGCGCTCGGGGAAGCAGCTTGAGCCCATTGATTGTCGTTTTCGAAGAGAAGTCGCTTATAGGTATTCGGGATGGGATTCGCGCAACGCCTGTGGGAAACTGAGACCCCAAAGCGCCGAGGCAGACTGAAACTTCACCCCCATGAGCCTTTCCAGTTTGCTCTTGCTCTTGGTGTCGGCATGCCTGCATGTCGTGACGCATGTCTCGCTCAAGCGGAGCCACGAGCGGGCAGCCTTCGTCTGGTGGATGCTCGTCTGGGCCGGGGTGATTTTCAGCCCGATTGTGATCATCGGCTGGAAAGCCATCCCGCCTCTTGGCCTGGCGGTGATTGTGTTGAGCTCGGTTTTCGAGGCGCTTTATTTCGTTTCAATAGCCGAAGCCTACCGTGGCGCCGATCTGTCTGTAGTCTATCCCCTGGCCCGAGGAACGGGACCGCTTCTCCTTGTGGTGTGGTCACTGGCACTGCTGCGCGAGCATCTGAGCGTCGGAGGCGTATTCGGAGTCGGGATGATCGCGTTGGGGCTGTACACGGTGAACCTGCCGCGCCTCGGCGCGTGGAAGGAACCCTTGCGCGCCCTGCGGGCTCCCGGGCCGCGTTGGGCGATCTTGGCCGGCGTATGCATCTCCGCCTACACCGCGATCGACAAGGTTGGGATCGGGATCGTCGAACCGCTGCTCTACACATATTTGGCGCTGTGGTTCAGCGTCGTGTGGTTGACGCCCTGGACGATGTGGAAGATCGGATGGGGGAAGGTGACCCAGGAGCTGTGGCTGTCCCGCTGGAGTACCGTCCTGGCAGGCTTCACCACCCTGAGCGCTTATGCGCTGGTGCTGCTGGTGATGCGGCGGGGAACACCGGCAAGCTACGCTGGGGCGGTGCGTGAGGTGAGCGTGGTGCTCGGTGCCGCCTTCGGAGTGATTGTGTTGAAGGAGAACGGCAGCCCGATGCGGATCCTGGCCGCCGGTTTTGTCGCCGCCGGCGTCGCCGCGGTCGCAATTCTGGGTTAGGCGATGATTGCGTGGAGTAACGAGAGTTCCTACCGGTGATTGAATGACCGAGGTCGATCAGAGAGTGCATCAGGTGGTCCTCATGCCTTCCGGTCTGCGGGGGAGCGTCGCGCATGGGACCAACCTGCTGGATGCTGCCCGAGGTCTCGGCGTTGAGCTCGAGTCCATTTGTGGTGGTCGTCAGACGTGCGGCAAGTGCCAGGTGATCGTCGAGGCAGGGCAATTCCCGAAGCACGGGATCTCGTCGGCGGTCGACCACCTCACCCCGGTAGAGTCTACCGAGGCCGACTATGCCGACAAACATGGTCTGGGAGGCAGGCGCCTGGCTTGCGCCGCGTGCGTCCTGGGTGACTTGCTGATCGTTGTCCCAGAAGAGAGTCAAGCGCGTAAGCAGATCATCGCCAAAGCCGCCACCGAACGCGTGATCGTTGTCGATCCAGCTGTGCGGAAGATTTATGTCGAGGTTCCCGCGGCGACGCTCGAAAGCCAAGGCGGGGATTGGGAACGGCTGCAGGCTGCCATAGCCGAGCAGTGGGAGCTCGCCAGCATGACTATTGATCCGAGCGTGCTGCCTCGGCTCCAGTCGGCTCTGCACGCCGGAGCCAACACAGTCACGCTAACTCTCTGGCAAGATCGACAGGTCATCCGGATCGAGCCGGGGTACGTCGAGGGAGTCTACGGGCTGGCAGTGGATGTGGGTTCGACGACCGTTGTGGCTCATCTGTGTGATCTTCGCACGGGCGCAGTGCTTGCGACGGAAGCCATGATGAACCCGCAAGTGCGCTACGGCGAAGACCTGATGAGCCGCGTCAGCTACGGCATGATGAACCCTCAAGGGGTTGAGCGGATGCATCGGGCCGTCGTGCGAGGCGTGAACGAGCTGGCCGAGAAGGCGGCCGCCGTGGCCGGTCTGACCATGACCGACATCATGGACGTGGTCGTCGTTGGCAACACAATCATGCATCACCTCTTCCTGGGTATCGACCCGGTGGAGCTTGGCGGTGCCCCGTTCGCTCTGGCGGTTGCGGCTCCGTTGGACCTGAAGGCGCGCGAGGTCGGGCTGAATTTGAATCCGGCGGCAATGGTCCACGTCCTGCCGTGCATCGCCGGACACGTCGGCGCCGACCACGTGGCCGTGCTTCTGGCTGAGGCCCCGCAGGATTCGGAAGAGACCGTGCTGGTGATCGATGTCGGCACAAATGCCGAGATATCGGTAGGCGACCGGCGGGGGTTGGTGTGCGCCTCGAGCCCGACCGGTCCGGCGTTCGAGGGAGCGCAGATCGCCCACGGACAGCGGGCTGCTCCTGGAGCGATTGAACGCGTCCGGATCGACCCGGACACCCTTGAACCCCGCTACAAAGTGATCGGCCACCCGGAGTGGGTCGAGCCAGGGGCAACGGAGCCCGTGCCAGCGAGCGCCAGGCCGACAGGGATTTGTGGCAGCGGAATCATTGAAGCCATCGCCGAGATGTTTCTCTCGGGGATCGTCGGCGCCGATGGGCGCATCGATCCAAGCCTTGTCGAACGCTCACCCCGCCTTCGGTTTTCGGGCCGCGTCGGCGAGTACTGCCTGGTCGATGCCAAGGACTCGGCTACGGGCCAACCGATCGTTGTCACTCAGAACGACGTGCGCGCTATTCAATTGGCCAAGGCCGCCCTGTATACCGGGGCGAAGCTGCTGATGGCCGAGAAAGGTGTCGATAGAGTCGATCGGATCATCCTGTGCGGTGCGTTTGGCACTTTCATTGACCCGCGCCACGCTATGGTCCTGGGATTGATCCCCGATTGCGATCTTCGGCGCGTGTTCGCCGCAGGGAACGCGGCCGGAGATGGGGCCCGTATCGCTCTGCTGAGCCGGGCTCAGCGCCTCGAAGCCGCCCGACTGGCGAAATGGGTGCAGCACGTTCAGATCGCCATAAGCCCCGAGTTCCAGGAAGAGTTCGTCGCCGCGCTGGGGTTGCCTCACGCGGGCGACGCATTTCCCCATCTGGCGGGGATGATCCCTGAGCCGAAAGCAGCCGCATCCGAACTGCGCCGTTCGAAACGGCGTTCAACCCCAATCCGCCAAGAGAGGGACGAATGAGCGACGAATTTGATCTGAGCAAACTCGATACGCCTGAACTGATTGGGCAAATGCAAGATGACCTGTATGATGGTCTCGCCGACGAGATCGTCGCCGGCGTGAATGAGCTTCTGCACCGGGACATGACGCCATACGATGTTCTGACCCAGGCGCTTGTGGCCGGGATGGACATCGTCGGAGCCGACTTCCGTGACGGCATTCTGTTTGTGCCGGAAGTTCTGATGGCGGCCAAGGCGATGAAGGCCGGGATGCAAATACTGCGACCGCTCCTGGCGGAAACCGGTGCACCGCAAATCGGAACCGTAGTCATCGGCACCGTCAAAGGAGACATCCACGACATCGGCAAGAATCTTGTGGCGATGATGTTGGAAGGCGCTGGATTCAAAGTAGTGAATCTTGGGATCAACAACGACGCCGACAAGTTTCTGGCAGCGGTCCGCGAGCACAAGCCGATCATCGTTGGAATGAGCGCACTTCTGACGACGACGATGCCCTACATGGGCGTCGTCATCAAGGCGCTGAAGGAGGCCGGGATGCGCCAGGACGTGATCGTCCTTGTCGGGGGCGCTCCCCTCAATGCCGCCTTCGCCGAGGAGATCGAGGCCGACGCCTACTGCCGGGATGCGGCCGTGGCGGTCCAGACGGCGAAGTCACTCGTGGCGATCAAGCGCGGCGCGGCCGAGGCAGGATGACCATGGACCCTCTGCAAACACTGCTCAGCCGCTCGGGTGTGATCATGGCGGACGGCGCAATGGGCACGATGCTCATGGATCTTGGGCTCGAACATGGCGCCTCACCCGAATTGTGGAACGTCGATCAGCCAGACCGTATCCGCTCTGTCCATCGGGGGTATCTTGAAGCCGGCGCACAACTGATCCTGTCCAACACGTTCGGCGGCAACCGATTCCGACTTGGCCTTCACAACTTGCAGGATCGAGCGGCTGAGCTCAACCGGGTCGGCGTGGAGCTGGCCCGTCAAGCCGTGGATGAGGCAGGGGGCGGGGCTCTGGTTGCCGGCGACATCGGTCCGAGCGGGGAATTGCTCGAGCCTTTTGGCAACCTGACCTTCGCCGAGGCCGTCGCCGGCTTTGCCGAACAGGCACAGGCGCTGATCCGCGGCGGAGCCGACGTCATTTGGATCGAAACGATCTCGGCCTTGGACGAGCTCCGGGCGGCGATCGAAGGCGTGAAGGGGATTTCGCCGCAGATTCCGGTGATCGCTACGATGACCTTCGACACCCACGGAAGGACGATGATGGGAGTCGCTCCTGAAGAGGCTATCAAGGCTCTTGAGGATCTCGACGTCGCAGCCGCTGGCGGGAACTGTGGAAACGGACCGGATGAGATCCTGAGCGTCATCGCGAAGATGCATAGTGTGGCGCCTGACAGAGTCCTTGTAGCCAAATCGAACGCCGGAATTCCCAAGTGGATGAATGGCAAGACCACCTACGACGCCGGGCCCGACCAAATGGCACGCTACGCGGTGCAGGCGGCGGAAGCTGGCGCTCGGATTATCGGGGCGTGCTGCGGCAGCACCCCGGCACACCTGAATAGAATGAGTGCGGCGTTGGGCGACCGCATGGCGAGGTCAAAGTGACCCCTTCCCGGATCGCGTCACCTACTGTGCTAATACTGCAAGCCGATGGCCGGGGAGGGGATCGAGGGGGCCGTTCGCCCCGGATGATCCTACCGGGGTGGGGGAAATGCGAGAGGCAAACCCGTGGGATTTGATGTTTGGTCGGGTAGAAGGTTAGCGTGTGAGTAAAGGGCACCCGCGCTCTGACCAAAGACTGACGACGGCGATCATCGCCTGCGGTGCGCTGGCGCGCGAGGTC
>Ga0209342_10004787_pt1 | contig 13980 bp, 15 predicted proteins | sample RifCSP16_2_FD_184023 | JGI IMG/M metagenome (GOLD analysis project Ga0209342, IMG submission 184023) | Soil microbial communities from Rifle, Colorado - Rifle CSP2_sed 16_2 (SPAdes) (version 2) | ecosystem: Environmental > Terrestrial > Deep subsurface > Rock core/Sediment | place: Rifle... | reverse complement strand
GTTCACGCGCCGCTATCCCCGGCGGGCCAAATCCATGCAGAAGCGCCTGGCGCAAACCGCGGCTGCCGCGCGGGGCCGCGCGGCCATCCGCTCGGAGGTCGTCCGCGTCATCTGGGCCTGGCGCGCGCTGGCGCAGCGCGCGGGCCAACTGACCGGCTTGGGCGATGGCGTGTTCTTCCTGTCGGTCAATGAGCTGGCCGACGTATTGGCCGGGAAAGAGGCGGTCACCGAATTTATCCCGGCCCGGCGCGAGACGCACGCTCGCTACTCCGCCCTGCCGCCCTACCCGGCGTTGATCCGTGGGCGTTTCGACCCGTCGCAATGGGCCGCCGATCCGAATCGGAGAAGCGACTTGTTCGACGCAAACTCTCCCTCTCCTGTTGCCTCCCAACAGAAGAGAGGGCTGGGGGGTGAGGACCTGATCCGAGGTTTTCCCGGCGCGGCGGGCGTGGTCGAGGGCGTGGTGCGCCGGTTGGATTCGCCCGACGAGGGCGACTGCCTGCAACCCGGCGAGGTCCTGGTGACGACGACGACCAACGTGGGCTGGACGCCCCTCTTTCCGCGCGCGGCCGCGATTGTCACCGACGTGGGCGCGCCGCTCTCGCACGCGGCCATCGTGGCGCGGGAACTGGGCATCCCTGCGGTAGTGGGTTGCGGGAATGCCACCATGCGCCTGCGCACAGGCGACCGCGTGCGCGTCAACGGGGGACAGGGGATCGTGGAAGTTTTGAAAGAGGCCTGATATGTGGCTGATTGGTCTTGCTCTGGTGGGGCTGCTCGCGATCACTGCCAGCGCCTGGCCGCGCGTGGGCTTGCTGGCTCGGTGGAGGCGGTTGCGCGAAGCCCGGCAACGGGTGCTGGCCGAAGACGCGCTTAAACACCTGCACGCCTGCGAATGGCGCGGTCACCCGGCCACCCCGGATTCGCTGGCTGGGGCGCTACGCCTGCCCTCCCGCACCGCCATCAACCTGATCGCCCGCATGGAAGCCCTGGGTTGGCTGCGCTCGGCGGCGGATGGCCTGCGCCTCACGCCCGAGGGCGAACAGTTGGCCCTGCAGGTGATCCGCGCCCACCGCTTGTGGGAACGCTACCTGGCCGACGAGGCGCGCATGGCGCTGACGGATGTGCACGCCGAGGCCGAGCGGCGTGAGCACGCGCATTCGACCGAGGCGCTTCAGGCCCTCGCCGACGCGATGGGCCATCCGGTCACCGACCCGCATGGCGACCCCATTCCCACGGCCCAGGGACAACTGGCGCGCCCGGTGGTCCAGCCGGTGACCGCGTGGCCGCTCAACCTGCCCGCGCGGATCGTTCACCTCGAAGACGAGCCGCAGACCGTCTTCGCGCAGATCGCCGCCGAGGGTTTGCGGCCTGGACAAGTCGTGCGGGTGCTCGAGGCGAATGCCCGGCGCGTGATCCTTTCCGACGGAGAGCGCACGCATACTCTCGCCCCCGTCGTCGCCGCGAACATCTTCGTCCGCCCGGAGGTGAGGCAGGTTGAGACTCCGAGCGCGCGCCGCCTGACTGCCCTACGCCGCGGGCAGAGGGCAATCGTGCGGGAACTGGACGAGTCACTGCAGGGCTTCACCCGCCGCCGCCTGCTCGACCTGGGCCTCACGCCCGGGACGCCCATCACCGCCGAACTGCCCAGCCCCTTTGGCGACCCGGTCGCGTATCGCGTGCGCGGCACGCTCATCGCGCTGCGCCGCGATCAGGCCGAAAGCATTCTCATCACTGACCATGGAGCTGACCATGACTGATTGCTCCTCTTGCCCGGCGCATGCCCCCCTGGCCCAGATGGACCTGGACGTCTCCCGCTTCGACTACGTCGTCGCGCTCGCGGGCAACCCCAACACCGGAAAGAGCACCGTCTTCAACGCGCTGACCGGCCTCAAGCAACACACCGGCAACTGGCCGGGCAAAACCGTCACGCGCGCCGAAGGCGGCTACACCTATGCCGGCCGACGTTACAAACTGGTGGACCTGCCCGGCACTTACTCGCTCCTTTCGGCCTCGCAGGACGAAGAGATCGCCCGCGACTTCATCCTCTTCGGACAGCCGGACTGCACGATCGTGGTCGTGGACGCCACCTGCCTGGAGCGCAACCTGAACCTGGCGCTGCAGGTGCTGGAGATCAGCGACCGCGTGGTCGTGTGCGTCAACCTGATGGACGAAGCCCGGCGCAAAGGGCTGGAGGTGGACGTTCGCAGTCTCTCGCGCGACCTGGGCGCGCCGGCCGTCCCGACTGCCGCGCGCACGGGAGAGGGGCTGCGCCAACTCCTCACGACGGTGGCCGACGTGATCGAGGGCCGCCTCACGACCGCGCCGCATCGCGTGCGCGGCAATGACGAACTTCAACGCGCCGTGGCCCAACTGCTTCCGCTCATCGAGCACGCAGCCCCCGACCTGCCCAATGCGCGCTGGGTGGCCATGCGCCTGCTGGACGGGGATCATCGCGTGCGCCAGGCCCTGCTCAACGGCGAACTCGCCGCCATCGCTCAGCGCCAGCGCGAAGCCGTGCAGCGCTTCAGCCGCAAGATGGCGCTGGAGGGGACACAATGACCGCCCGGCCCGCGCCTCCCCCGGCCTCGCCTGCCGAAGCACTCCTGGCCCGCGCGGACGAATTGCGCGCCGCCCTCACGGGGAACTTCCGCGACCAACTCGTTCAGGCGCTCTACGAGGACGCCGAAACCATCGCCCGACGCGCCGTGAAGCCCGTCGGCGCCCGGCGCCGGGATTGGGACCAGGCACTGGACCGGCTGGTGACCTCGCCGCTCTTTGGCCTGCCGCTCATGCTCGCGCTGCTGGCCGTGGTGTTCTGGCTCACCGTCGTCGGCGCGAACTACCCTTCCCAACTGATCGCCACGGCGCTGTTCTGGGTGGAAGGACAGGCCAGCGCGCTGTTCGAGGCCTGGGGCGTCCCGGGATGGGCGACCGGTTTCATCTGGCACGGCACATTTCGCGGCCTGGCCTGGGTGGTGAGCGTCATGCTGCCGCCGATGGCGATCTTCTTCCCGTGCTTCACGATTCTCGAAGACCTGGGCTACCTGCCGCGCGTGGCGTTCAACCTGGACTGGCTCTTCAAGCGGGCTGGAGCGCATGGCAAACAGGCCATCGCCATGAGCATGGGCTTCGGCTGCAACGCCGCCGGCGTCATCGCCACACGGACGATTGATTCTCCGCGCGAGCGGCTGATCGCGCTCCTCACCAATAATTTCGTCCCGTGCAACGGGCGTTTCCCGACGCTGATCATGCTGGCGACGGTGTTTGTGGCGGCCGCGTTCCCCCCGGCCTTCGCCTCCGTCGCCGCCGCCGGGTCGGTGGTGATGGTCGTCGTCATCGGCGTGCTGTTCACGCTCGTCGTCTCGGCGCTGCTGTCGCGGACGGTGCTCAAGGGCGAGGCCTCGGCCTTCACGCTCGAGCTGCCGCCCTACCGCCGCCCGAACATCGGCCGCATCCTGTACACCTCGTTCATTGACCGGACCATCTTCGTCCTGTGGCGCGCGGTGCAAACGGCCGCTCCGGCCGGGGCCGCCATCTGGGTGCTGGGCAACGTCTTCGTCGGCGGCGAGTCGCTGGCGCAGCACGCGGCCAACTTCCTGAATCCGCCGGGGCAGGCGATTGGCCTGGATGGCGTCATCCTCCTGGCTTATGTCATCGCCATCCCGGCCAACGAAATCGTGGTCCCGACGATGCTCATGGTCTACATGGGCGCGGGCATGATGACGGCGGACGCGCCGTCGTTCGAGGCTCTGCGCGCGCTGCTGATCGTCCAGCATGGCTGGACGATGCTCACCGCCGTCAACCTGATGCTGTTCTCCCTGCTCCACAACCCGTGCGCGACGACGATCTTGACGATGTGGAAGGAGACGCGCAGCCTGAAGTGGACGACGCTCGGCGCGCTCATGCCGCTGGGGATTGCGTTTCTAGTTACGTTCGTCACGGCGACGGCGGCGCGGCTGTTGGGATGGGCCTGAGTCCGGCAGTAGGGCGCCCGGTTCTCACTCAATCCTGCGGTCGCCTTTCAGGTACTTTTTTGCCCACCCTGCCTCCGTGCGCCCCCCATCTCCCCTACAGAGCGGGGAAGTATGGAGGACTTAATTGGGCAGCGTGGCGGGGATTTCATTGTTGAAGTAGATGCCAGCGACGCCACTATCAAGCGCGTTCTTCACGGGCAGTGAAGTTGTTTAGGGCTGATCCGGTTTTATCCGTCTTTACGCCAACCGGCCTGCCGCAGCACCTCGTCCACCCAGCGGGTGTCATCTTCGCTCAACGGCGGCTCGGGCGGCGGGGCGGTGTAATCCAACGTCGTGGCGTAATAGGCTTCGTCGTAGATCGTCGCCAGCGCTGTCGGCAGGTCAAGCGGCACGTCGGGGTCGGGCGCGCGCAGGGGGACAGGCAAAACCGGCAAACGGTCTCGTACGCTCAGCGGCCACATCTCTGCCTGCGCGTGATGGCGGCGGATGAGCGACATCACGTAATTGGAGGTCGGCCAGTCCTCATCCGCCCCGGGGCGCGTCCCGCGCCGGATCAGGTCAATTTCCAGCAAGTGTACGCCGGCCCTTTGCAGTCTGTCGCGCTTCTGGCGATACAGACCCAGACCAGGATTACGTTTGTTCGTGGGGGAGATGAGTTCAATGGAGGTGACTAACTCATTTCCGGCGGCATCGCGGATTTGCACATTACCAGAGAATCAAAACCGGGCCAGCCTTTTCGGCAACCCGGTCTGACTACTGTCTACTGACCTCTGACTACTGACTACCCTCCCCCCGCCGGCCCTCCCAACCCGCCCTCGGTCATCTTATGCAAATCGCCCAGGATGGCATCCACATCAGCGAGGGCGACCGGCTGGCCGGTGTCCTTGTGCTTGAGCTCGCCGCGCGCCACGCGCTCCGCCGCGACCTCGCGGATGGTGGTGTTGCGCTTCATCGCCTCCTTCACCAGTTCGGCGGCCTGCAGGTAGCCGATGAGCGGGTTGAGCGCGGTGGCGACGATGGCGTTCTTTCCCAGCCACCCTTCGGCCTTCTCGCGCTGAGCGGTCACGCCCTTCACGCACTTGTCGGTGAAGGCGCGCACCGCGCCGATCATCACCTGCATTGCTTCGAACAGGTTGTGCGCGATGATCGGCATCATCACGTTCAGTTCCAGCTGCCCACCCTGCGCTGCGAGCGCGACCGTATGATCACAGCCCATGACGTGGAACATCGCCATGTCCAGCATCTCGGCCAGCACCGGGTTGACCTTGCCGGGCATGATGCTCGAACCCGGCTGCACTGCCGGGAGGCGGATCTCGTCGAGGCCAGTCGTCGGGCCGGAGGAGAGCAGGCGGAAGTCATTGGCGATGCGGGTGAGCGTGACGGCGGTCGTCCGCAGCGAGGCCGAAAAGTCGGCGGCGTCGGCCTGGCTCTGCATCCCCTCGAACAAATTGTCAGACTCGTGCAGCTCAAGCCCCGTCAGTTCGCTCAGTCGCTTGACCATCCGCGCGTGATATTCGGGGTGCGCGTTCAAGCCGGTGCCGGTGGCCGTACCGCCAATCGGCATCCGGCGCAGGCCGTCCGCCGCGTGAGCCACGCGCTCGCGGTCGCGGAACACGGCCTTGGCGTATGCGCCAAATTCCTGTCCCAGCCGCACGGGAACCGCATCCTGCAGGTGGGTGCGCCCGGATTTCACGATGGCGTCGAACTCGACGGCTTTGGACTCCAGCGCCGCGCCGAGGTCGTCCAGCGCTTTGAGCAGCTCGCCCACCCGCCACAGGCAGCCGAGGCGGATGGCGGTCGGGATGGTGTCGTTGGTGGACTGCGCCATGTTGACGTGGTCGTTGGGGCTGACGATGTACTTGCCCCGCACGCCGCCGAGGATCTCAGTCGCGCGGTTGGCGATGACCTCGTTCGCGTTCATGTTGTGCGACGTCCCCGCCCCGGCCTGAATCGGGTCAACGACGAACTGCGAGTCCCACTGGCCGTCAATCACCTCCTGCGCGGCCTGCGCAATCGCATCGGCCAACTGTCTGGCCGTGTACTTCTTGTCGTCCGCCTCGCGGTCCGAGAACAGGCCGAGGCCGAAGTTCACCTCGGCGGCGGCGCGCTTGATCGCCGCCATGCTCCAGATGAACGCCCGCCACGGGCGCATCCCGGAGATGGGGAAGTTCAACACCGCGCGCTGGGTCTGCACGCCGTAGAGGGCGTCCGCCGGGACTTGCAGCTCGCCGAGCGAGTCTTTTTCGATGCGGAAGTCGGCCATGAGGGAAACTCCTTTTGCCACGCATGACACTGATTTCACGAAAACAGTATAAGGAAAACCGCTGCAAACAAACAATATCCGCTTTGTCCGAAAATTATAAGCGCGGCTTATCGCCGTGAAGGGCGACTTGCCCGACAAACACAAAGGCGGAAGGTAGAAGGACTTTCATCCTTCATCCTTCCGCCTCTGTTCGTCGTGCGCGGCGCGGCTACTTGTTGGCGTTGTAGCCGGGGCCGCCTTTGAAGAAGTCGTAGTTCGGCTGGATGTCAGCGCGCAGGTCCACCACGTCGCCTTCGCTGAGGGTCACTGTCTGTTCGAGGATGATCGCTTCCTGCTTGTTGTTGTGGCCCTCGTAGTGTTCGGTGGCCTTGTCGGCCCAGTTCGCGTCGCGCGGGGCGCTGAGTATCTGGCCGGTCTTCGCCTTGTGGTCGGCGGGTACGTCGTCCTCGGGGAAGATGGCTTCAAACGGACACTCAGGGATGCACGCGCCGCAGTCAATGCAGGTATCCGGGTCAATGTACATCCACGGCCATTCGCTCTCCGGCTTGCCGGGGACAATGCACTCCACCGGGCAGACCTCGATGCAGCCTCCGTCGCGCAGGCACAAGCTGGTAATAATATGCGTCATATCATCCTCCAAAATTTGGCTAGTGGATATTGGAGGCTTGAGGTGGGAAGTTGGAGGTCGTCGGTTGCTCTGATCATCTTCCAACCTCCAATCTCCAGCCTCCAGTCAGTCTATTTCTTCGCCGCTGCGTACCGTTTGGCGATCTCGGACCAGTTGACGACGTTCCACCAGGCCGCCAGATAGTCCGCCCGGCGGTTCTGATATTTCAGGTAGTAGGCGTGTTCCCACACGTCCACGCCCAGGAGGGGCACGCCCTCACAGCCGGCGACGGCTTTGCCCATCAGCGGGTTGTCCTGGTTGGCGGTGGAGACGATTTCGAGTTTGCCGCCGTTGAGCGTCAGCCAGGCCCAGCCGCTGCCGAAGCGCCCCATGCCCGCCGCGTTGAACTTCTCTTTGAACGCGGCGAAGTCGCCGAAGGCTGCCTTGAGCGCGTCGGCCAGCGCGCCCATCGGCTCGCCGCCCGACTTCGGGGCCATGCTCATCCAGAACATCCTGTGGTTCACGTGCCCGCCGCCGTTGTTGCGCACGGCGGTGCGGATGCCCTCCGGCACGGCGTTCAGGTCTTTGATCAGGTCTTCCGCGGATTTGCCTTGCAGGTTGGAGGCGCTTTCGAGCGCTTTGTTGAGGTTGGTCACATACGCGGCGTGATGCTTGCCGTGATGGATCTGCATCGTCTGCGTGTCAATGTGGGGTTCGAGGGCGTCAAAGGCATACGGTAGGGGGGGAAGTTCGTGGGCCATGAGCGGATTCTCCTTTTTCGGCGTGCGTGAATTGACCGATAAAATTTGATAGAGTAATATGGCACAAACGAGCGTGATTGTAGCCCTGCCCCAACCCTTTGTCAAGCAAAGACCATCATTGACCCACACGACCCCTCGTCTCCCCCCGCATCTTGGCATTGGCATCGGCATCCTCGCGGTCTCCACCGCCTCGATCTTCATCCGGTTCGCGCAACAGGCGGGCGCGCCGTCGCTCGTCATCGCGGCCTATCGCCTCACACTCGCCAGCCTGATCCTGATCCCGGTTGCACTCTGGCGGCATCGGGCTGAGCTGCGTGCGCTGACCCGGCGCGAATGGCTGCTGGCGGCGACTTCGGGCGTCTTCCTCGGCGCGCATTTCGGGACATGGATCAGCTCACTTGCCTACACCACCGTCGCCAGCTCGGCGGTGATCGTCAACACCGCGCCCCTGTTCGTCGCGTTGATCTCGGCGGTCTTCCTGCGCGAAAGACCCTCGCGCGCGATCGGGATCGGGATGGTGATTGCCCTCATCGGCGGGATGAGTGTGGGCCTCAGCGACACTTGTTCCCTCGCGGGTTGCCCGCCCCTGGGCGAATTCGTGCGGGGTCGCGCGTTCATCGGAGACTTGCTCGCCCTCGCAGGCGCGGTCGCGTTCGCCATCTACTACGTCATCGGCGGCAAGCTGCGGGCCTCGATGTCTCTCATCACGTATATCTCGCTCACCTATGGCTCGGCGGCGGTGGTGCTTATGGCCGTGATGCTGGCCGCGCGTTTGCCCGCGACGGGCTATGCCCCTACGACGTACCTGTGGTTTCTGCTGCTGGCATTGATCCCGCAGCTCATCGGGCATTCCGCGTTCAACTGGGCGTTGAAATATCTCCCCGCCACCTTCGTGGCCGTGACGGTGCTCGGTGAACCCATTGGCTCGACGATCCTCGCTCTCTTCCTGCTGCGTGAAACGCCGTCGGTCTTAAAAGTCCTCGGCGGCGCGCTCATTCTCGTCGGCATCCTCATTGCCTCGCAGCAAGCCGATCGCAGATAGCACATCGGTCATTTGTCAACTTGCTTTCTACACTGATTGTGCTATATAAGGCCAGCACAGTGAGGTCACGCGATGAATGTCCGTTGTTACCGATGCGGTTGGAGCTTCACGCTGGGCCGGGACATGATCGAGGCGGCGCTGACGACAGCGAGCGCGAGCGGGGCCAAGCACCACGACGAGCGGTGTCCCCGCTGCCGCCAGATGCTAAAGATATCCATGGACCAGATCCGGCGGGCGGCGCCGCCTGGCTGGACGCCTCCCAAACCCGAGGCGCAGCCCACTACCGAATCTCAGGCCGAATCAGGCGATGCCACCCCACCCGAAGGCCCATCTGAGGTAATGGCTATGCGCAAAACGGACGCTTCCGAAGCCCATGAACCCAGGGAAGAGGCCAAACCCAAGACTAAACCCACCCCCCGGAAGAGGACTAAAGTGAAAAAGGCGACGACTGAAAAGTCGCGCTCCAAGTCACAATAAACCCTGGAGGAAACCCCATGACTGATATGCCCGCCCCGACCACCGAGCCGACCATGCCTGCGCCTGAGGCCCCGGCGCCCGCTCCGGCCCCTGCTCCAATGCCGGCCGCGGCCCCCAAACCCAAGAGGGCCGCGCCGAAGAAAGCCGCCAAGAGGCCCGCGGCGAAGAAGAGGCCGGCGAAGAAGAAGGCCACGGCCAAGAAAGCCGCCAAGAAACCGGCGAAGAAGGCAGCCAAGAAGAAGAAGGCGGCCAAGCGCAAGAAGTAAGGCCCTTACGTCGCACAATCCGACAGTTTTTCTATCCCGTCGCCTCGCCCTGGCGGGGCGGACGGTAGTCCTCTGCCGCCTTCGACGCCCACTGAGCGACCCGGAGGATTGAGAACAGAAGCCCGGTTTCCCGGAGGGAGAAACCGGGTTTCTTCTTCAATCGGGGGTTTGCGGCGCCGGGAGGAATACCCGCATCCCGTCGCGCTCGTCAATCACGCAGGCCTCCGGCGGGTAGCGGGCGACGATGGTCAGCATCCAGACGTCCCCGCTGGCCCCGGCGGCGTTGAGCGTCGCACAGATCAACAGCACCACGACGACGCCCGACCCGGCCAACAGGCTCATCCCGACCATGGCTGCCACACTCAGGCTTACAAGCGGGGCCAGAATCACGACGAGATATTGATTGCGGGTGAAAGCATAACCGGGCGCAGTCGCATAGAGCGCCACGGCCTGCCACATGAAACCATACTGCGGGCGTGCGCCGTAGAACTGCATCGCCAGTCCGTGCGCGAATTCGTGCAGGAGCAACGTCAGGAAAATCGCGGCGACCAGGATGAGCAAGCCTCCCGGCGTGACCTCCAGCGTGTTCATGTGGAGCAGCCCGCCGAATTGAACCCCGAACATCGTCAACAGGAAACCGGCCGCGAGGGCGAGCGGCACAGACAGCAGATTCGTGACGACCAGGCGGCGATCTTGCTGGGTAATCCGCCAGTACAGGGCTTCGGAGTAGTTGGGCGGGATAGAGCCGGGGGAGGTGGGCATGGGGGGAAAGGAGAGGTGAGAGTGGGCAGGTGAGAGACTGGCGATTGGAGATTGGTCAACGGTACAGGCGGCGGGCTTGGATGAGGCGCGCGACGGGTTCCGGGACAAGGCCGGAGATGGATTCACCCTGCTGCAGGCGCCGCCGGATTTCGTGTGAGGCGACTGCGAGCGGCGCGGCTTCGATGAATTCTACTTTGGCCGCCAGGCCGGGGAGTTTCTGCTCCAGCGCGGACAGGTCAATCGCGTCGCCCGGCCGCCGCAGCACCCCGAGCGAACAGTACAATAGGAATTCCATCGGCCGCCCCCACGTCGGCAGGTCGCGCAGCGAGTCCCCACCCATGAGATAAATCAACGCGTCGTGTGGAAATTGCTTCGCCAGCAGCCTGACCGTATCTGCCGCCCAGTGCAGGCCGGGGCGGTCAATATCCACGCGCGAGATTTCGTAGGCCGGTTCACCGGAAATGGCCGCCTCGACCATCGCTAAACGGTCGGCAAGGGGCGAGAGGTCGTTGTCCCACTTATGTGGGGGATGGGCGGTGACCACCCACAAGACTCTGTCTAACTTGAGCTGGGTTCGGGCGGCCTCGGCGAGGAGTAAATGGCCGAAGTGCGGCGGGTCAAACGTGCCGCCCAGGATGCCAAATCTCACGTGGGCGCAACCCGCAGGCGGGGGCCGGCGAGCCAGAAGGCCAGCGCGGCCAGGAGGGTGATGACTGCCAGACTGATCGGTGCGCTCATCACCGCGCCCATATCGCCGATGAGCGGCGCAGCCCCCAACGCGATGGCCAACCCTAACACCAGGCCCGAGGCCGTCGCCGGCTGCCGCGGGAGCAGTTGCGCGGTCATCGCCAGCGCCACCGGGGTCGCCGACTGGAGTAGGGTCACGCCCACAAGCAACAGCTCAAACCGGTGACTTCCAATCGCCAGCAACGGCGCAGAGACCAGCAGAGCGCCCACCGTCCAGCGCCGCCACCCCACCCGATCGGCGAGAACACCGCCGAGAATTTTTCCGATCGCCGCTGCGATAGCCAGCGCCAACAGCGCCGGGAGATTGCCCGCCAGCACGAATTGAAAAGTTGACCAGACCGCCGAGCGCAGCGCAATCGCCGTGAGCAGCGCGATCATGATCAGGTCGTGATTTTCAAGGAGCGGCTCCGAGACCTCCGTCGTGTACGACAGAGCGGGCAGCGGCTGAACCAGGACGGCGATCCCCAACCCGACGAGCAGGAGCAAAAACGGCCAGACGACGATATGCCCGGCCGCCGCGAGCGCGCCGCCGAGCGCCAGCCCCAGCACGCCGGGCGCAGCGAAAAAGCCGGGGCCGGTCGCGCCCGCGCGGGTCGCGCACAATGATAGCGCCCCGCCGCCCACGTGAAACGCGGCCGACCCCAACCCGGCCAAACTCACCGCGGCCCACGGCCAGCGGGCGAGCAGGAGGGCGGCGCACATCAGCAGCAGGCCGATCAGCGAGGCGGCGCGCGGGCGCTGGACCCGGTCCGTGATCAAACCGACGACGGGCTGCCCGCCGAAGGCCAGGCCGTTGTACAGCAGGACGAGCGCGCCGACCTCGGCGAGAGGCAGCGTGTGCGTCAGCGACCCAAGCAACAGGCCCGCCGACCCGTCCGAAACGCCGTGGGCCAGGCCCAACGTGATTAGGAGTGTGAGGCGATGTCTGAGGTTCATCAACTGGCGAGGATGAAAAACAAGCCTAGGGGGAGGTAACTGACGGCATTGGCGACGAGCGCAGCCTGCCAGTTCTGCCGGGCCTGCCCCCGGTTCATGAGCATGAGCACCCCGCCTTCGACGGCGACGGATAAAGCATAGGCCAACAGCCACCATAAGACGCCGAGGGATCTGATCAGCGAGGCGATGAAAATGCCCGCTATCCCTGAAACGGCGTTCATGACGAACGAAGCGAGCAGCGAACGCAGGAATGTGCCCCACTTCATCACGCGCAGGGTCACGGCCTCGGCCAGCACCACAAAGCCCAACGCAATTAACGCGCCAATGCCGAGCACAATGAACAAGCCGGGACCGGCTACGTCGAAGAGAACGGTCTGATGCATGTCAATCGCTCCACTCCAGCTCATACTCGCCAATGTACACCGTGTCGCCTTCCTTGATCCCGGCGTCGGCGAGGGCCTGGCGGATGCCGAGCACTTCGAGGATCTGCTGGAAGCGTTGAACGGCTTCGTCGTATTCCCAGTAAGTCATCTTCGCGGCCCGCTCGATCCTCGCGCCGCGCACGCGGAACGCGCCGTCCGGCTCGCGGGTGACGGCGAAGTCCGCTTCGTCCTTCGGGCCGTGGTACACGGGCATGCCCTCGGCCGTTGAGGGCGGCGGGGCTTCGGCTAACCTCTGCGCGGCGCGGTAGAGCAGGTCGCGCACGCCCGTTTGAGCCACGGCCGAGATCGCCATCGCCTCGTACCCGCGCCGTTCCAGCTCGGCCTGCACGGCGGGCCATTTCGCCTGCGCGTCGGGCAGGTCCATCTTGTTCAGCGCGACGATCTGCGGCTTGCGCGTCAGGCTCTCGTCGAAGAGCGCGAGCTCGGCGTTGATCTGCGAGAAGTCGGCCAGCGGGTCCGCGCCTGCGCCGTCGAGCAAATGAATAAGCACACGCGTGCGCTGGATGTGCCGGAGGAAGTCGAAGCCCAGCCCCGTGCCGAGGTGCGCCCCTTCGATCAGCCCCGGGATGTCCGCGAGGATGAGCGTCTGGTGATCGTCTAGCTCCGCGACGCCGAGGTTGGGCTGCAAAGTGGTGAAGGGATACGGCGCAATCTTGGGCCGGGCCGCGGTGACCGAGGCGAGCAGCGTGGACTTGCCCGCGTTGGGCACGCCCACAATGCCGACGTCAGCGATAAGCTTAAGCTCGAGCTTGAGGCGGCGCTCTGCGCCCGGCTCGCCCTTCTCGGCAACCTGCGGGGCCTGGTTGCGGGAGCTCGCGAACTTCGCGTTGCCGCGCCCGCCGCGCCCGCCCTTCGCCGCAACGAGGCGCTGGCCTGGCTCGGTCAGGTCGCCAAGCAACTCGCCGGTATCCGCGTCGCGCACGACCGTCCCGGGCGGGAGCAGGATCGGCAGAGGCGCCGCGGACTTGCCGAACATCTTTCGCCCCTGGCCGTCTCGGCCATTCTCGGCGTTGAACTCAGTCTTGTGCTTGAAACTGAGCAGCGTGTTTAGCGTCGGAATCACTTCGAGAATGACATCCCCGCCCCGGCCTCCGTCGCCGCCATCCGGCCCCCCGTGCGTGACAAATTTCTCGCGCCGGAAGTGGATAGCCCCGCTGCCGCCGTTCCCCGAACGCACAGTGATGATGGCCTCGTCGAAGTACATGCGAGAGATTATAGCAGAGACATTATGCCAAGAGGCGGGAAAGAATAGGCAAAACGCAGTTTTTCGACGGCCTGATCTGAATATAATCCAGTGACCACATGGGGGAACTTCTCTGGCCGGTCGGGGTATATTTCCAGGGGCAACTCCGGCTTGTCATTCCTGCCCATTGTGTTAGAGTTGCGCAGTTCATTTGTCGGCGTTCACCACGGAGACACAGAGTTCACGGAGAGTTTTACAATTTTTTCTCCGTGCCCTCAGTGTCCCGGTGGTTGAACTGCGTAAGGCATTTTGTCGCAGGAGCCGCTTTTGTCCGACGACCTCCTGAACTGGACCATCACCCACGCGCCCGACCTGGACGAACCCTCGCCAGAGCCGGAGAAGCCCACTGCGCCTGCTCACCCGGCGCAGACGCATCATAAAATCTCGCGGGTGACGTGGTTGATCCTCGGCAGCCTCATGCTAACCTCGGTCGCCACGTTGACGGCGTTCACGCTG
>Ga0209342_10004786_pt1 | contig 13981 bp, 13 predicted proteins | sample RifCSP16_2_FD_184023 | JGI IMG/M metagenome (GOLD analysis project Ga0209342, IMG submission 184023) | Soil microbial communities from Rifle, Colorado - Rifle CSP2_sed 16_2 (SPAdes) (version 2) | ecosystem: Environmental > Terrestrial > Deep subsurface > Rock core/Sediment | place: Rifle... | reverse complement strand
CGTCTACCTTGGACACGTACGAGGAAGACTATGGTGCCGACAAGTCGCGGCCTTCCAGCCACCGCAGCGATAGCAAGGGCAAGCCAAGATCGCGAATCCGAGCCAGCAAACCATGCAGGGCCGCCTTAGGCACGCTGACATCTTCCCCTTCGTGGGAGATGGACATTCCCCCGAAGTGCTCCAACCACGCGAGGTCGATGTGGTTCCGGACCCGGATCTCATAGCACCCTGATCCGGAGGGGATCCTTCCGGGGGCGGTGCCGACTCTCTGTTTTTCGCTGAATCTGAAGCGGGACTTCTCGGCACGGACACACCTCTTGGCAGGTCGATTGGCATAGTGCCGACCACTGCTCAAACGATACGCGGGAGGCCGGCGGACGTCAGCAGCCGAAAGGTGTAATCGGGGGGAGTACCAGGAGAGGAGCCGGTTCTGCGCCACCGGCACCTTCAGCCGTCCCCGGGCCCGCTGGTGCGGCCCGGCCGGCTCGCCGGCTACGGGAAGAGGACGTCCCCGAGCACGCGCGCCCCGAAGGTGCCCGCCGGGACCAGGACGGAGAAGAAGAGGGTCCGCAGCATGGAGGTGTTGTACGGCCAGGTGGGCATCTGCTCGAGTCGTCTCTCGTAGGCGGAGAGGGCCAGCACCTGCTGGGAGAGCGCCGGCGTCTCCTGGCCGGATTCGATCCGCTGGGCCAGTGCTCGGCACGATGCGACAATGTGATGGCGAACGGCCTCGAGCTCCCGTTTCTTGGCGGCTGAAAGAACGCGGTGCGTCGGCTGCATGATCAGGAAGAAGATCACAATCGGCACGAGAGTCGGCGGAAAGTACGACAGCCAGAACGCGGCGAGACGTACGTTCTCCGACCGAAAGCCGACAAAGAGGATACTCAGCGTAATACCGCCGACGAAGACCAGCGCCAGCACCAAACCCTGGCGACCGATCGCCTCGAACGGCGTCACGTCAAAGGGATCGACGCGCAACGGCTGGCGATGAAGGACTCTCATCAGCCGCGACCCGATGAGCGAGAGGTAGATCACCCAGGCCAGCATGGCGTACATCAGCACCGCCTCGGCAATCCCGACGATCTCCAACCAGCCATCCGGCACAGCGTTGCCCGTCCCCCAGAGCGAGAGGTAGCCGAGGAGGGCGCCAACTGCCACCGCGCGCATCTCCCCGGCGGGTCGGGGCACGCCGGCGGTTTGAAAAAGACGCTCGGTCTCTTCTTGAGGGATCTCGAGGATCGCCCGAAACGATGCCTGCACCGCCCGGTCTATGCGTCCCATGAGCGGCGCCACCGCGAGGATGTAGGCGATGACGGTCGGAAAGAGCCACAGGCGCCAGGCGTCGGTGGTCAGGAAGAGGTCCAACGTGCCGTCGAGCGCCGAGGCGAAGGGGAGCGCGGCGAAGAGCGCCACGGCGACAAGGGCTGTGGGCCAGGGTCGGCGGGGCCGGGCGATCCAGCGGTCGAAGAGGGACTGGGATGGATGCATACGGGGTTCCTAGCTTCGCAGCATGGAGAAGCCCCCCGATTCTGTTTCACCCCGGATTGTGATGCAACTGGTTCCCCGCAGAGGACCGGCGGGATGGAGCAGCGCACTTTGAGGAGAGATTCCGCCATGGTGGGAAGACTCGACGCCCCGGACATTAGGCCGAGATGCCAGGGTATTCATCCTATCAAACTGAGGCCCGGAGGGCAATCGGCGCCGGGGGACAACAAGGAACCGGGGGCAAGCGTTTGCCTCGAATCCCGGCGATGCCGGATCCATCCCATACCATCCTGTCCCACCGCCTGAAGAGCGCGGCGCCATCGGGCTGCTACCGGGTCACATCCTGCCGATGGAAGAGCAACGCAGATCCAAGCAGAAGCCCCGTCCCCAGCGACAGCAAGCGGAGCATGGAGCCTCCCGGTGAGAGCGGCTGCGCGTCGACAATCGCCGACTCAAAGACGCCCGCCATCGTGAACAGATTCGAGACCGGCAGCCACTCCGAGAGCGGGAACTGCGTCCGCGTCGTTCCCAACAGAAAGTCCCCCAGGAATAACCCCAGGCCAGTGAGCGTCCCGGCCGAGGTCGATCGCCCGAGGATGGCGCCGATCGCCGCAGCCCCAACGTAGGAGAGGCCAACCAGCAGAACCAACCCGCCGGCTCGGGCCAGCAGGACGGCGACCTCTGCCAGGGACGGCTCCCAGGCCACCGCCCGCATGGCCAGCGCGCCCAACCCGGAGGCAGCCACGCCGACACAAGCAACGACGACGAGCAGCGCCGCCGTCTTGGCGACGATCACCCCGAAACGAGGTGCTCCGCTCATCAGCAACACGCGTCCAGTGCCGAGGTCGTACTCCTGACCGAACACCGAGGCCGCCAGCACGAGCACGCCAACGCCCGCCAGGAGCACGACGCTGACGAGGACGATGTCGCCTGGGTCCTCCACGATCGTGTTGACATCTGTGGTTGCCAGCCGCAACGCCCCTACGATTACAGCCGGGCCGAGGAGGATCGCCAACGCGACCGCGCGAGTCACCACCAGGCGCTTGAGCTTGAAGAACTCCGCATCCACCAGGTGAAGCCAGGTGCTCATCCGGCGACATCCCTGCGCCGAAGCGACCACGATGCCAGCGCCACCCACAGGATCGTCCATCCCAGCAAGACCAGCCCCGCCAGCCACGGATCGTTGTGGAGTGGGGATGGTAGGCTCAAGCGCTGGGCGGAGGCCGGGTAGGGCGAGAAGGCCCTGCCCCAAAGCGGGTCGCCCCACGTCGACCAGACCCGTGTGTTCCATTCAAACGAAATGGCATGCAGAGGCGCCCACCAGCGATACCAGCCGGCTATGGCGTCGGAGCCCGAGAGCTCCATGCCGACCAGAAAGGCCCCGGCCACGCTCGAGACGAGCTCGACAAACCTTCCGCCCAGCCCCATCAGTAGCGCAGGCCCGGCCCCGCGAGCGAGCGTTGCGGCCGCGGAAGCGAACGCAAGATAAGGGAGCAGGCCTAGCCACGAGCGAAGAAGTTGCACGGCATGATCAACGAGCCTCCCCGTTCCCAAGTGGGAGAGGTTGAGTTCGCCGGTCGCTTGCCCCTGGGCCCAGATCCCGATTGGCAGGTCGAGGATGGCGAGTAGGAGCCAGGCGGCCCCGGCGAACAGCAGCAACGCGGTCAACTTCGCCAGAGGCCACCCGGTGCGTCCTGCCCCTCGGTGAAGAAGCGTCCGGGCCGTGCCGCTGTCGAATTCCTCCCCCGCCTGCAAGGCGGCGAGGATCAGTAGGGCGAACACGCCCCACACATCGGTCACCACCCACAGCTCGCCGAGGAAACCCGGGAAGGACATGCGGCGCGTCAGTTCGGCCTCGGTGGCTACGGCGACTTCGAGGGAGACCGCCTGCCCGAAGCGCCCGGCCCCGGTCGTCTGCGCTTGGCGGTAGTCGAGCAGCTCGGTCCGCAAGTTGCGCGCGTGCTGCACCTGGATCAGCGCCAGCAGGGCCAGGAGCACCCAGCTCAGCCGGCGGCGGGTGATCTTGAGGATCTCGGCTTCGACCAGGCCGATCCAATCACCCATGGTTCTCTTTTCCCGTTAACGAAAGGAACAAGTCCTCGAGTGTGCTCGAGACGCGCAGCAACTGGCTGGGAAAGATGTCGGCGGCTGCCAGCACGGCGACGACCTCCCTCGATCGTTCCGGCGGCGCTCCCAAATGGAGCCGGCGGTCGGACCGGCGGACACTTTGCACCCAAGTCTGGGAACGGAGCAGAGCCTGGGCCCTGTCGACATCGTTCTCCTCCAGCTCAACCTCGATCGCCTCACGCTCCCGGAGCAGGTCGTCCACCCGGCCCTGCGCGATCACCCGCCCGTGGTCGATGATCAAGACCCGATCGAAGACCTGTTGGACCTCGTGGAGCAGGTGACTGGAGAGGAAGACCGTTTTGCCTTCGTCGTCAACCATGCGCCGCAGCATGGTGCGGGTTTCCTGGATCCCGGCCGGGTCGAGGCCATTGGTCGGCTCATCGAGGATCAGGAGCTCCGGGTCGTTGAGCAGGGCGGCTGCCAGCGCCAGGCGTTGCTTCATGCCCATGGAGTAGACCCTGAACGGGTCCCTTTCTCGTCCGCGCAGGCCGACACGGTCGAGCGCGGCGTCGATGTGCTTTTCCGCCGCACCCCCGAGCACGCGGGCGACCACGCGCAGGTTGTCGCGGCCCGACAGATACGGGTAGAAGGCGGGCGTCTCGATCGTCGCCCCGGTGCGGCGCAGGGCCGGGCCGAGGTCTCTCCGGATGTCGTGGCCCAGCAGCTCCGCCGTGCCCACCGTCGGCCGGACCAGCCCGAGGATCATGGCGATGGTCGTGGTCTTGCCTGCGCCGTTTGGCCCAAGGAACCCGAAGACTTCGCCTCGCGGAACTTCCATGGTGAGGCTGTCCACCGCGGTGGTCGGGCCAAAGCGCTTGGTCAGGTCCCAGGTGCGGATGACAGCTTCGCTGGACATGGCATCTCCCGCAGGCCGCTGAGGCGCGCCGATCGGAAAGGATTCTAGTCTTCGCCCGAGGTTCCACACAATAAGAAACCCGGGCTGGGAGCCCGGGTTTAGTCGGTGGATTGGTGGAAAACCTACGGCGCACTCAGCGGGCGCACCGTGTGCGCGATCTCGGCCAGGAGCGCCAGGTCACCCGAGCCACTCAGCACCAGGTAGTTGTCGCCGATCGTAGTGAAGAAGAAGTACCCCTGGGCGCCGTCTGCGCCGGCGACGGCGAACGAGCGAGCCAAGCGCCCGTCGCTGAGCGTCCACTCCTCCTGCGACAAGACCCCGATCCCGGAAGCCTCCCAGGCCGTCATCCGCTGTTCGACGAAAGCCTGGAGATTGCCCTGCGGGTCCCAGAGTTGCACCGTGGCATCCAGGCGGGTCTCACCGGGCGGGGTCTCATCCGGGAAGACGTCGGTCGGCCGCTCCCAGGACGTGAAGGCCGTGATCCCGCCCCGCGAGTACTGCTCGATCGGACCGACGAACCAGCCCGCCGGGTAGTCGAACTCGAAACCGGACGTCTCATCTCGATAGGTTGTCGTCTCGAAGGAAGGGCCGGTTGGGAGCGTTGGCGTGGGCTCAGCGACGGGCGGCTCCGTTGCCATCGGCTCCGTTGCCGGCGGCTCGGTCGCCACCAGGGTCGGCTCGGCCGTTGGGACGGTGCCGCTGCCGGAACACGCCGAGAGAACGGCCGCCGCCAGGATCACGAGGAGCACACTTCGGAAACGGTAAGAAACCATCCTTTCACACCTCATCACGATCGAATGCCATTCATCCGGACCGTTGTTCTCACGCCGGAGCGTACGCGCCCGCGGAAACGGGCCCGCAGGAGGCACTCTTCACGCCGCGGGAGTGCCGTGCTTCGTTGGTCAGGGCTTGGCGTAAAGCTTCTGGTGGATGGAACTCAGGGCGCGAACTTGCTGCTCGGCGTGGTAGGAGGAGCGCACGAGCGGCCCGCTCTCCACCCAGGCGAAACCGATCTCACCGCCGAATCGCTTGAGCTCGGCGAATTCGTCCGGCGTGACGTAGCGCTCGATGGGCAGATGTCTCTTCGAGGGCTGGAGATACTGGCCGATCGTCAGGATATCTACGCCCCACGAGCGCAGATCCTCCATGACGGCTTTCACCTCGTTCATCGTCTCGCCCAGCCCCAGCATGATCCCCGATTTCGTGAGCACCTCGGGGTCGATATGCTTGGCGTTGGAGAGGGTGGCCTGCGCCCACTCGTAGCGATCCTGCGGCTGCACCTTGCGGAAGAGCCTCGGCACGGTCTCGACGTTGTGGTTGAGGATCTCCGGGCGGGCGTCCATCACGATCCGCAGCGCCGCCTCGGATCCCTTGAAGTCGGGGATGAGCACCTCAATGGAGCAACCGGGCTGGAGCTCGCGGATCCGCCGGATCACCATGGCGAAGATCGGCGCCCCGCCGTCCTCGCGTTCATCGCGGTTGACACTGGTGATGACCGCGTGGCGCAGGTTCATCGACTGCACCGCCCGGGCCACGCGTTCTGGCTCAAGCCAGTCGAGCGGCGCAGGTCGGCCGGTCTTCACATCGCAAAACCCGCACGCGCGCGTGCAGGTGTCGCCCATCATCAGGAACGTCGCCGTGCCTGCGCCCCAGCACTCACCCATATTCGGGCACATCGCCTCTTCGCAGACGGTGTGCAAGGCCTTGGAGCGCATCAAGTCGCGCAGCCACTCGACCCTTTCCCCCGTCGGGGCGCGGACCTTGATCCACTCCGGTCGGCGCAGCGGCGCAGGCGCCTGCCCTTCGGTGTGCGTTCGAACCCGATCCCGCGTCGTCATGGGCGACATTCTACCGCGTTTCGGTCGGCTTTCGGCCAAGCCTGATTCCGGAGAAGGGAACCACGGCTGTACAATTCACACCAACTTCGGAAGTTCTACGAACTTCCGAAGAGCCCAGAGCGGAGGCCGCGATGCCGCAACCCAAGCCCGTGGTGTATCCGACCATCCCCAATTCCATTCCGAAGGTGAAGGCGGCCATGCTGCAGGAAGTCGGCGCCGCCTCCACGGAGGAGTTCTATGCCGACGTGCCCGAGGCCTTGCGCCTGCGGCGCCCGATGGACCTTCCCGGGCCTCTGCTCTCGGAAGCCGCCCTGCGCCGCCATGTGCAGGAGATCCTGGGGCGCAATACCACCTGCGAAGATTTCCTGAGCTTCCTCGGCGCGGGCTGCTATCAACACTACGTCCCGGCAGTGTGCGATGAGATCAACGGCCGGAGCGAGTTTCTCACCGCGTACGCGGGCGAGCCCTACGAGGATCACGGCCGCTTTCAGGCTCTCTTCGAGTATTGCAGCATGATGGGCGAGCTCCTGGATATGGATGTGGTCAACGTGCCCACCTACGACGGGTTCCAGGCCTCGGCCACCGCTCTCCGCATGGCTTGCCGCCTCACCGGCCGCCGCCTCGTGCTCCTGGCCGGCACCCTCGGCCGGGATCGGGTATCCAAAATCCGCGACTACTGCAAGCCGGAGATCGAGGTGAGGCTCCTGCCCTACGACCCGGCTACAGGGAAGTTGGATCTGGACGCACTGCGGAAGGCCCTCGACGACAGAGCGGCGGCGGTCTACTTCGAGAATCCCTCCTACCTGGGCTTCCTCGAGGCTCAAGCCTCTGAGATCGCCGGCCTGGCGCACGCCGGCGGCGCCGAGTGCGTCGTGGGCGTCGATCCGATCTCGCTGGGCATCCTCGCCCCGCCCGGCGACTACGGCGCCGACATTGTCTGCGGCGATCTCCAGGCGCTTGGCATGCACATGCAGTTTGGAGGTGGTCACGCCGGGTTCATCGCCACCCGTGACGAGGAGCGATACGTCCGCCAGTTCCCCTCCCGCCTCTTCGGCGTGGCGCCCACGCGCGTGCCGGGCGAGTTTGGCTTCGGAGATGTGGCCTACGAGCGAACGTCGTTTGCGGTGCGCGAGCAAGGCAATGAATGGGTGGGGACGGCCGCGGGGCTCTGGGGGATCACGGCCGGCGTCTACCTGGCCCTTATGGGCCCGCAGGGCTTCCTCGAAATCGGCCAGGGAATCCTCCAGCGCTCTCGCTACGCCGCGCGGCGCCTGGCCGAGATCCCCGGCGTGGGCGCCCCTCTCTTCGACGCCCCGTTCTTCAACGAGTTTGTGGTGAGGTTCGACGCCACGGGCAAGACGGTGGCTGAGATCCATCAGCGCCTCCGAGCCCGGCACATCTTCGGAGGCAAGGACCTCAGCCGCGAGTTTCCCGAGCTCGGCCAGAGCGCCCTCTACTGCTTCAGCGAAGTGCACACCCAGGCCGACATCGATCGCCTGGCCTCCGCTCTCCAGGAGGCGCTGCCATGAGCGACGACATTCGCCTTCACCGCCGGTCGGACGGGCAGCCGAAGCTTCGCCGGTTTCACCAGGCACGTTGGGATGAGCCGGTGATCTTCGAGCTCAGCACGCCGGGGGCGCGTGGCATCCTGATCCCGGAAGTGGAAAACGATCTCGCCGCGGCTGCCGGCGACGTGCTCGCCACGATTCCCCAAGGCCTGCGCCGGAAGACGCCGCCGCGCTTGCCCGAGATATCGCAGGTCCACGTCGTGCGCCACTATCTCCGCCTTTCGCAGGAGACCCTCGGCGCCGATCTCAACATCGACGTCGGCCAGGGCACGTGCACCATGAAGCACAGCCCCAAGGTGAATGACCAGCTGGCGCGCCTTCCCGGGATCGCCGAGCTCCACCCTCTTCAGGACGACGAGACCGTCCAGGGGATCCTGGAAATCTACTGGCGGTTTGAGCAGATCCTCAAAGAGATCTCGGGAATGGACCGATTCACGTTCCAGCCCGGCGCCGGTTCCCAAGCGATCTACACCAACGCCTCGATCATCCGGGCATACCACTCGGCGCGCGGCGAGGCGGAGCAGCGTGATGAGATCATCACCACGATCTTCTCCCACCCTTCGGACGCGGCCTGCCCCAAGGTCGCCGGATTCAAGATCATCACCCTCTACCCCGACGAAGACGGCTACCCCGACCCTCAGGCGCTGCGGCTGGCGATCTCCGAACGCACGGCCGGGCTCATGATCACCAACCCCGAGGACACGGGGATCTTCAACCCGCGCATCGCCGAGTTCGTCCAGATGGTGCATGAGGCCGGCGGGCTGTGCGCCTACGACCAGGCCAACGCCAACGGAATCTTGGGGATCACCCGCGCCGGCGACGCCGGCTTCGACCTGTGCCACTTCAACCTCCACAAGACTTTCTCCACACCGCACGGATGCGGAGGCCCGGCCGTCGGCGCCACGGGCGTCCGAGGCGACCTGGCGCGGTTCCTGCCCGTCCCGGTGGTCGAGTTCGACGGCCAGAAGGTTCGCCTCGAATACGACCGCCCGGAGAGCATCGGGAAGATCCGGCAGTTCTACGGCGCGGCGCCGGTCGTGCTGCGAGCCTACGCCTGGGTGATGTCGCTCGGCGCCGATGGGCTGCGCGAGGTGGCCGAGATCGCCGTGCTCAACAACAACTACCTCTTGCACAAGGTGCGGGCGATCCCCGGCGCCGACGCCCCTTACGCCCGGGGAAAGCGCCGGATCGAGCAGGTGCGTTACAGCTGGGAGGCGCTGTGCGAGGAGACGGGCGTCACCACCGACGACATCGGCCTGCGCGCCGCCGATTTCGGCGTGCACTATTGGACCAGCCACCATCCCTACATCGTCCCCGAACCGCTCACTCTCGAGCCGACCGAATCCTATTCCCGCGAAGACCTCGACGAATACGCCGCCATTCTCCACGAGGTGGCCGATGAGGCGCGCACCGATCCGGAACGCGTGCGGACCGCACCGCACAACGGCCCGGTCCACCGTGTGACCGAGGCACGCTACTTCGAAGACCCGGCGCTGTGGGCCGTCACCTGGCGCGCCTACCTGCGCAAGCACGCGGCCAAGGAGTGAGAGATGCGAGGCCTGCAAGAGAAGCGCGTCCTGATCACCGGCGGGGCAGGAGGTATCGGCAGCGCCGCCGCCCGCCGTTTCCTGGAAGAGGGCTCGGTCGTCGTGGTCCTCGACCGCGCCGAGGAGGCCTGCCGGCGAGTGGAAAGCGAACTGCCGGGCCTATCCGCCATCCTGCGCGCCGACGTCAGCGACTCATCCGCGGTGGCCCAGGCTTTCGGCCATATGGACGGTCTTCTCGGCGGCATCGACGTCTTGATCAACAACGCCGGGATCAGCGTCCGCAATCCCTTTCTGGACATCACCGCCGAACAGTGGCGCCGCGTCCTGGGGACCAACCTCTCGGGGATGTTCTATGTCGCCCAACAGGCAGCGCGCCGGATGCTCGCCTCGGGAGGCGGGGCGATCATCAACATGGGCTCGACCAACGCCCTGCTGGGCTATCCCTACTACGCCGACTACAATGCCTCCAAGGCCGGGGTTGTCGAGCTCACCCGCTCCATGGCCCTCGAGTTGGCGCCCACGGTGCGCGTAAACGTCGTCTGCCCGGGTTACATCCTCACCCCGATGCAGGAGGCGGAATACACGCCCGAGATGCTTCGCGCCTGCGCGGCGAAGATCCCGCTCGGTCGCCTCGGCCGGCCCGAAGAGGTGGCGGCGCTCTTCGCCTTCCTGGCCTCGGACGAGGCCTCCTTCATCACGGGGCACTGCTTCATCATCGACGGCGGCGAGACTGCCGGCGGGCTGGCAAGCCAATCTTAGGCGCACGACAAGAAGGGCGCCCTGCTGGAGGCGGAGGCAAGCATGGGAGCACTCCAAGGCAAGCGCTGGTTGATCACGGGTGCGGCCTCGGGCATCGGCCGGGCGGCGGCGGATCTCTTCGCACGAGAAGGGGCATCCGTCCTGCTCGCTGACCTGGATGCGGACCGAGGCCGACGGACCGCCGACGACATCACCGCAGCAGGTGGCCGAGCCATCTTCAGCGAGTGCGATGTCACCCGTGATAGGGATTGCGCCCAGGCCGTGGCGCAGGCCGTCGAGGCCTTCGGAGGCCTCGACGGGCTCATGAACAGCGCCGGCATGGTAATCCGCCGGCCGGTAACGGAGCTCGAGGAGGCCGACTGGGACCGCGTGATGGACGTCAACGCTAAGTCGGTCTATCTGATGTCGAAGGCCGCCATCCCGGTCATGGGCGCGGGCGCCAGCATCATCAACCTCGGCTCCGGCTGGGGGCTGGTCGGAGGCCCGCGCGCGGCGGCCTACTGCGCCAGCAAAGGCGCTGTCGTCCTGCTGACGAAGGCGATGGCCATCGATCTTGGGCCGGGCGCGATCCGCGTCAACTGCCTCTGCCCCGGGGACACCGACACACCCATGCTGCGCGAAGAAGCCCGCCAGCTTGGCCTCACCGAGACGGAGTTCCTCACTCAATCGGCCCGCCGGCCGTTGGGCAGGATCGGGACGCCCGAGGAGATCGCCCAGGCAGCGCTCTTCCTTGCCTCCGACGCTTCAAGCTATATGACGGGAGCCGTCCTGCTGGTGGATGGCGGCGGGCTGGCGGGAGGCTGAAGCCTCATGTTAGGCCTGATCGTCAACCCCGTGGCCGGGCTGGGAGGCCGGGTCGGCCTGAAGGGGAGTGATGGGCGGGAGGTCCAGGCCCGCGCTCAGGAGCTTGGCGCCACACCCGGTGCGGCAGGCCGCGCCGCCGAGGCCCTGCGCCGGCTTGCCTCTCTTCGAGGTCCGCAGCAGATCCTCACCTACCCGGGCGAGATGGGCGAGGACTCGGCGCGCGCGGCGGGCCTCACTCCCATCGTGGTCGGCTCCATTCTCCCTGGCCACACGACCGCGGACGACACGCTGGCGGCGGCACAGGAATTGCGGCGCCAGGGAGCGAGGCTCATTCTATTCGCCGGGGGTGACGGCACCGCCCGCGACGTCTATCGCGCCATCGGCGAGTCCATTCCGGCGCTTGGGATCCCGGCGGGCGTCAAGATCTTCTCGGCGGCCTTCGCCATCCACCCCGCCGCCGCCGGAGAGCTGGCGCACGAGTTCCTCCGCGCAGAGAGCCGGCCCGTCCGCGAGGCGGAGGTCCTCGATCTGGATGAAGATGCCTACCGAGCCGGCCGCGTCTCGCCGCGCCTTTACGGCTACTTGAAGATCCCCTACCGGCGGCGACTGATCCAGGGCAGCAAGTCGCCAAGCCCGCTGGATGAGAGAGGGACGCTGGAGGCGATCGCCCAGGACGTCATCGATCCGATGCGGGAAGGAGTGGCCTACATCGTCGGTCCCGGCTCATCCACCCGCCCGATCCTGACGCGACTGGGGCTAGAGAAGACTCTGGTGGGGATCGACGTCATCCTCGACCGCCGGCTCCTCATCGCAGATGCAAACGAGGCGGCGCTCCTTGAGGTCCTCGGCAAGCACCCGGCCCGCGTTGTCGTCACGCCGATCGGCGGGCAAGGCTACCTCTTCGGCCGCGGCAACCAGCCCATCAGCCCGGCCGTATTGCAGGCCGTGGGACGGGAGGGCATCCTCGTCATCAGCACCCCGGAGAAGATCCACGCGCTCCGCGGCCGACCCCTCCTGGTCGATAGCGGCGATCCGGAGGTCGACCGCTGGCTGACCGGGTACATGAAGGTGATCACCGGATACCACGAACGAATCGTCTACCGGGTTTCGACCTGACCCCCGGGCCAGACCGCAGCGCGCGGAGACTCCTTCCCCATGACCGCCACGCACCCCCAAGAGCCGCCTCTCTCACCCGGTGATCCGCGAGACGGAGCGACGATGCATCAGCGTTGGACCGGCGCCGGGCTGTGCACGCTCTCGGCCGCCGGCTTTTCCACCCTCGCCATCCTGGCCAAGTTCGCCTACACCGAAGGGCTCTCGCTTCCGGGGATCCTCTGGCTCCGGTTCGGCGGTGCAGCGCTAATCCTTGTGCTCTTCCTGTTGCTGCGCCGCGTGCGATTCATCTTCAACTTCCGGAGAACGGTCGCCCTCTTTCTCCTCGGAGCCGTCGGGTATGCCGTCCAGGCCTCTCTCTACGTGGGATCGCTCCAACGCATCCCGGCCTCGGTGGCCGCTCTGCTACTCTACAGCTATCCGGTGTTCGTGGCGCTTCTTGCCTGGGGCATCAACCGCCGCCGACCGACGCGGCGTGAACTGTCGGCCATGGCTCTTGCCCTGGTCGGCGTGGTTCTGACGATTTCGCCCGGGCAGGAGATTGGCCGGGCCGACGTGCTTGGGCTTGCCCTGGTGCTCGCCTCGGCGGTCTGGTACGCCGGCTATATCACCGCCAGCGACCGCCTCATCGCTCGCGCCGGATCCCTGGTGAGCACCGCGTGGATCACGCTCGGCGCCTTCTTCACGTTCACCATAGCCGGGGCCGTCACGGGGTCGCTTCCTTCGAGCCTTTCCCCCAGCGCCATCTGGGTGATGGCTGCGATGGTTGTGTTCAGCACCGTTCTACCGATCGGCACATTTCTCGCCGGAATGACGCGGGTGGGTCCGACGGCAGCGTCACTTCTTTCCACCCTGGAGCCCGTGTTCACAACGCTCTTGGCCGCAGCCGTGCTCAGAGAGTCGCTCACTGCCGGCCAAATGGCCGGCGGAGCGTCGGTGTTGGCGGCCGTCGTACTGCTCAATCTCCCCGCCCGGAGAGCGCCCTCCTGAGCCGGGGATTTCCAGCCCTGCGCCTACTCTGGGACATAGGGATAGACGACCTCAAGCTCTGTCAACAGGCCTTCGTCGTCAGCCTGTCTCACTGCGTCGCCTGGAACAGCCACGACAACCTGAGCCCTGCCCGTCCCATCCAGATAGATTCCCCAGAAAGTGTCAACGGGCGGGTAGAGGCACGTGAGCTCGGTACGCAGGGCCAGTAGATCCGCAAAGAAGGCGTCGGCATCCTGAGGCCCATCCCACTGCGCCCACACGTTCACTCCGTCATCGTCGATCGTCAGGTAGAAGGCCAGGTTCTGGCGGACGGGCTCGAAATGGTTATACAAGCGCTCTCTCACTTCCGGCCAAAGACATGCCCCCGTCTCAGCCGCTGGGCGGCCGGAGGAAGAAACCGCCTGAGTGCGAGCGTACCCCACAACAAACCGATCCCCGGCCGCCTCCAGGTCCCCCTCCGAAGGGTTGGAGGACTGAGGCAGGTTCGCCGGCGACACCTGACCGCTAAACCAAACGTTGTAGTCGCGATCGACGACAATGCCGGTCAGTCCCGTGAACAGGAGTGAGACGCACTCGCTCGCCTGCTTGAGCCTGTGGCTCACGCTCGCCAGATGGAAGCGTGCCAAAGCCAGGTTCCCGGCGAGTCCGTCGCCGTCCCCCAGGGGATCGAGGGCAGGGTCCACAAACCAGAGATTGAGGTTGCGGACATCATCGATCACATTCTGGCTCAGGCTGAACTCTGCGTAGGGCACGACCGACTGGAGGGAAGTGACGATTTCGTCGGGATCGCAGTCGGCGATGTCGGGCATCGGCGAGGACGCCGTGGGGGTGGAAATGGGGGCATGCGTCGGGGTGGTGGTCGCCGCAGCGACGGAGGGAGACGGGCCGGCGGAG
>Ga0209342_10004785_pt1 | contig 13982 bp, 10 predicted proteins | sample RifCSP16_2_FD_184023 | JGI IMG/M metagenome (GOLD analysis project Ga0209342, IMG submission 184023) | Soil microbial communities from Rifle, Colorado - Rifle CSP2_sed 16_2 (SPAdes) (version 2) | ecosystem: Environmental > Terrestrial > Deep subsurface > Rock core/Sediment | place: Rifle... | reverse complement strand
AAGCGCGGCACTCTTTTTGTCGCCGGTCGCCCGCGCCAGGAGCAAACCTTCTTCGGTGTACGAGCGGGCCAATTCTCTGCTCCCTTTGAGGCGGTTCAACTGCCCGGCGCCCGACAGCATTTTCGCCTGCACCTTATCGGCAGTGTCCGATAACGACAAAAACAGTCCGAGTTGGTCGCAACCTTCTCGGATGTGTCCGTGAAGCCACCAAAACCTCCAGATGGCGCCGGCCAGTCGCTGGCCCAGGGTCGAGTAATTTTCGGCTGCCCAGTTCAGCGCGGCTCGCAAGTTGTCGTGATCGTTCTCTAGCCGGTTCAGCCAGTCCGCTGACTGAGCCGCTTCGAGCTGCGGTTCCGCGGCTTCGCCAAGGGCGCAGTAGTATTCCGCGTGTCTCTGGTTCACAACATTAGCTTCGCCGCTTTCGGTGAGTGCCTCACGGGCGAATTCGCGGACGACCTCCAGCATCTGAAAGCGCGGATCGCCTTCACGCTGATCTTTGGCAGCGAGAAGGTTCTGTTCAATCAGCGACGTTACGCCTTCCAAAACATCAAAACCGGCCACCCTGTTTTCCCCAGACGTCAGACCACAAACGGCTTCCGCCGCTTCAAGGGTGAATCCGCCGACAAATACAGCTAAGCGGGCGAACAGTCGCTTTTCTTTTTCTTCAAGCAGATCATAGCTCCACGTTATAGTTTCGCGCATCGTCTGCTGGCGCACTGGCACATCACGCGGGCCGCCGGTTAGTAGCTTCAACTGGTTTTCGAGTCGTCCAAGAATTGCGCCCGGCGACATCATTCTTGTCCGCGCCGCAGCTAGCTCAATCGCCAGCGGCAGACCGTCGAGCCGGAAGCAGATTTCAGCGACCGCCGCCGCATTCTCGTTCGTTAAGCTAAACCCTGGCTTTGCGCTCCGTGCACGCGCAAGAAACAATTGGACCGCCGGAAAAACCGACAGGTCATCCAGTGATTCTGTTTCGGGAAAGAATTGCCCGGAAGGAACGGCCAGAGGAGAAACAACAAATTCGTGATCGACGCTAAGTCTCAAATGGGCACGGCTGGTTACCACAATTTTCAAACCCGGCGCCGCGTTAAGAAGATCCGAAATTTGCGGGGCGCCCGGGAGCAACTGCTCAAAGTTATCTAGGATCAACAGCAGCTCGCGGTCTTTCAGATGATTCCTCAGTGCTTCGATAGCTGGTCTATCGCCGCTGGTCCTCAAGCCGAGCGGCGCCGCGATAGCAGAGGCTATCAGTTCGGGCCGGTTCACGGCGGCCAGCTCAATAAAGAAAACGCCGTCTGCAAAATCGTCGCCCAGCTGCGCTTGCACAGCCCGTGCGAGAGTCGTCTTGCCAACACCGCCGACGCCAGTCAGCGTCAAAAGCCGCACGCCTTCGTGGACCAGCAATCCGGTGATCTCAGCGATCTCCTCATTGCGGCCGATGAATTCCTCGGGACGCTTTTCTGTCCTTGAACCGGTACATTTCACGTCCGCCGAGAACCGATATCCGCGCCGCCGAAGTGTTTCGATGAACGGTTGCTTGTCGGCACGCTCGCCCAGGGTTTTACGCAAAAGGTGTAGATACAACGACAGGTTTGATTCTTCGACAACGGAATCGTTCCAAATGATCCTCATCAGCTCATCTTTGGAGACGATCTGGCCGTTTCGCTCTACCAGAGCCTGCAACGTTTCTACCGCCTTTGGCGGCAGGGAGACCTGCTCGTCATTTCGATAGAGCATTGAATGGGCGGCATCGAGACGAAACCGCTCAAATTCATAGGTCCTTTGTTGAAGACGCTTTGTCACAGGCTCCTCAGAAACCACCTGCGGGTTTGTAGGGGCGGGCCGGAAGTGCCCGCCCACTTAAAGAAAAATTAAAGTTAAATCCAAAGACGCAGCTGGCCCGAGTAATCTACGCTCATTTCACGCAAACAAGTGAGTGGGGGCGTGAGCGCAAGTTGTCTGATCCGTAGCCATAGTCTAACTCAAGTGTCCGGTAAAACGGATTCCTCAGGGGATCAAGAACGGAGAAACAAGAATATGGCTTGCACGCTGAATTTGGGGTTTTCGGATCTACCGAGTATTTACAACGTCTCTTTTCCGGTCGGGCCGAACATGCCCAACGTGCGCGACGACGTGCTGCTGGTGCAAACGCTGATGAAGTTGGCCAACTTTGCGCGCAACGGCGGAGGCCCGGTTGAAGCAAGCCGCAACATAAAGGTTGACGGTTGGTTCGGCGATCAGACCAGACGGATGATCGAAGCATTCGAGGTTCATATTCGCGAGAAGCATCTGCTGCTTATCCCCGACGGTGTGCTCGAACCCTCGTCAAACGACGGCTACACAGCTAAAGGCATTATCTACAAGATCATTCACCTTAATCGTTTCGCGAAGCAGGCCATGCCGTTCGGAGAGAAATACAACCGAATTCCGACCGATCCGGAAACGCATCCGATCCTGCGGCAGTCGCTTTTGACCGAGCGCCAAACCGTCCCGATTTGCGACTGAAGTTTGGCGAGACCCGACAAACAGGACTAGAGAGCCTGCTTAAAAATGTTGAATACGAATAGCAAATACGGGTTCAGAGAATTTTCAGAGATTTTTCCGGGATATCTCTTAGGACTTTCTTGCTGCACCTCAAGTACTGTCGGCGATAACTTTCGGTCACAAGCGACAGTGGAAACACGTGGGGTTCAGCGCGAGCAGATGAAATCTTCAAATCGAGCGGCTTCGGAGACACCTCGAGCATCATGCTGATGCACCGGAGGAGTCCGAATCTACTCTATTTCCTGGCCAGCTCGCTGCTCGAGGTCGAGATTCATAACAAGTGAGTTTTCCCGGCAGCCTGAGAGTTGCTCCTGAAAAAGAGAGGCAGGAGATAGCCCAACCGGCAGCGATTTGACGTTTGAACGAAGGCAACAACCGTTCGGAGACAAGTAAGGAGCAAGAATCATGAAGAGTGGAATATCCCGGCCCAACCTCGGAGATTGTCTCAGCAAGACGCTACGAAGACTGCGCGTTTGTCTCTTCCTTCTATTGCTGATCTTGTCTTGCGGCTTTCTCGTCTTTCCTGTGCGGGCTCAGGACTGCCCCGGGTCAACCATCTTCGCCGATGACTTCGAGTCCGACCCCTCGTCGCGCTGGACTGTCAGTCGCGAGTTAACCGATCCGTCCACCTTCGTCCCGCGTGACTGGACGTGGGTTCATACACTGCCCGACGGCCGCGCGGGTTCGGCCTTGTTCGCCCCCGACCCTGTAGCTTTTGAGCTTTGCTCGGCCCCGCCTCCGGGACAGATTGGCGTGCTGCTTTTGGAGAGTCCACCCATCACTTTGCCTGGCGATTTTCAGGGCAGGCTGCGCGTCTCGTTTGATCATTGGGTCTCTCTTGAGGAGGGGTTCGATGGCGCACAACTAATGATCAGCGTCAACGGTAGTCCTTATTTCCTTGTCGCGTCGGAATCCAATGCGGATTTCATCTCCAATCCTTACAACTTCGTCCTCTTCCCATTCGAGGACAACAACCCGAGGTTTGGTCAACCCGCCTGGAGCGGAGTCGGCGGTGGACTGCCAGATAACTCATGGGGCACCACGATTGTTGACCTCTCGCGCTACGCCCAACCCGGCGACACGATCCGGCTGCGGTGGGACATGAGCACCGACTACTGTTTCGGAACAGACGCCGGTTGGTACGTGGACAACGTGAAAGTCTACACGTGTCCCTTGCGGACCGTCACCGGCACGGTCACTGGGAACGGTGAGCCACTGGCCGGCATCAACGTGACGGCCTATCACTTGTCCAGCGATTCCTCTTACTGGGAGCCGACGCAGAGCACCGTGACCGGTCCCGACGGCAGCTATGCGTTGCTCTTGCTCGGCGGTACGTATCGCATCGGGTTCATTGATCCGCAGGGCCCGTACGGGAGCCTGTTCTTCGATGGTGCCGACAACCTCGCCCAGGCCGACGACGTCGTCGTGGGAAGCGAAGACGTGGCCAACATCGACGCCAACTTGGACCTCAACCATCCCATCACCGGCATCGTGAGCGTCGACGGCGTGGACATGCCCGGCGTGGCGGTCACGGCCTGGCGGCAGGTTCCGGGCGGGTCCGTTTGGGATGCCGTGAAGTTCACGACGTCGAGATCTGACGGCACCTACACGCTGTACGTGCCAGACGGTACATACCGCGTCGGGTTCGCGACGTGGCAGGGCCGGTGGCCCCCCATCTACTACGACGGAGCCGACAGTCTCGAGGCAGCAACCGACGTCGTCGTCGCCGGCACCGGTGTGCCCAACATCAACGCTGCCTTCCTCAGCGAGGTTCCGGAGTCGGGCCCCGCCATCACCGGCACCGTCACAGTAGTGGGTACTGGAGCGCCTGCCGTCGGTGTCATCGTCACCGCCTGGAAGTGGAACGACACATTCCAGGCCTGGTCGCCTTTGAGATCGAAGGAGACACGGCCGGACGGCACGTATGCGCTGTACGTACCCGAGGGGACCTACCGCGTCGGCTTCAAACACAACCTCAACCGGTATCGCACGGTCTTTTACGACGGAGCCGCAACCGTCGATGCGGCCGGCGACGTTATCGTCACGACCGATGGGGCGCCGAACGTCAATGCGCAGCTCGTCGAGAACCACTACATCAGCGGCACGCTCACGGCGGACGCTGCGCCGGGGCTTCCTCCAGGGCCGCCTCCCACCGCTATGACCGCCTGGTGGTGGAACGCACCACTTAACTCGTGGGATCAAGTGAGCTCAGCATTCAGCGCGCCCGATGGGACCTACGTGCTCTACGTCCCGGACGGCACCTACAGGATCGGGTTCGCCCCCTTCGGCCCGTATTACCCCACCTACTACGACGGAGCGGAGACCTTGGCCGAGGCCGCGGATGTCACAGTGGCGGGCGGAAACGTATCTAACATCAATGCGCACCTGCGGCGCATCGTGTTCGCCGACCCGTGGCCGGCTGCGACCAGCCTGTCCGGCGCCGGTCAGGATGCCTGGGATCCGCAGGTGGCCGCGGGTCCGGATGGTGCGGTCACCGCGGTGTGGTACCGCCGGGACGGACGCAACAGCCGTGTGCAGGTGGCCACGCTGGCGCCTAACGAATACTGGTCGCCGCCGGCGGACCTGTCGCTGCCCGGCGAGGATGCCTCCGATCCTCAGGTGGCGATGGGAGCTCGGGGCACGGCGGTGGTGGTCTGGCGCCGGTGGGATGGCGCCCATTACCGGGTGCAGGCGAGCAGCCGGGGCGAGAACGGGAAGTGGTCGGCGCCGGTCACTCTTTCGAAGTCCGGCGAGGATGCATGGGATCCACAGGTGGCCATGGGGCCGCATGGCATGGCGGTCGTGGCTTGGCGCCGATCGGACGGAACCAGTCACCAAGTGCAGGCGACTACCCGCATGGCGTACGGACCCTGGCCGTCGCCAGTCATGCTTTCGACGGTTGGTGGCGATGCGTGGGATCCGCGGGTAGCCGTGGGATCGGACAGTACCGCCACGGTGGTGTGGTCGCGATCCGATGGAAGCAATGAACGGGTGCAGGCGGCCACCCGGGCGCCTAACGGATCATGGTCGTCGCCGGTGACCCTTTCCGCGGCCGGCACGGATGCCTTGAACCCAAAGGCGGTCGTCGGACCGGATGGCGCAGCCACAGCGGTGTGGCGCGCTTGGGACGGAGGCAGTGATCAAATCATGGCCTCCTCGCGGCCTGCGAAAGGAGTCTGGTCAACCCCGGCCACGCTCTCGACCGTCAGCGGAAATGTCTACGACCCCCAGGTGGCGGTGGATCCAGACGGGAGGGTCTCCGCTGTATGGAGTTGGTGGGACGGCTACCAGGGAAATGTCCACACTGCGTCGCGGCCGCCGGGTGGGACGTGGTCGAGGCCGGTAACCCTTTCGAGCTGCTGCGAGGATGCCCAAGCCCCGCGGGTCGCCGCGGGCCCGGACGGCAGGGCCACTGTTCTATGGCGCGCGCCGCTATCCGGCATCTATGGGCATATGGTGGCAGCGAACCGGACACCGGATGGTTCGTGGACGGCTCCGATCATCGTGTCCGAAGACAGCCTGCGCGCATACGGCGCTCAGGTGACAGCGGGGTCGGATGGAACCGTCGCCGCGGTGTGGGAGCGGCGCGACGGTGCCGACGACCGTGTCCAGGCCGTGGTGCTGATCCCAGTGCCCGAGAGCAGGAGAAAACGATGAAGAAAACGACGAAAACTGAAGTGTTCCAAGTGAAGCGGATGAGGTTTCCCAAGGCTGCATCAGATCCAACAATGCAGTGGAGCCGGCGCGGTTTCTTGAGACTGACGGGTGCTGGTATGGTCGCCATGGCTGGCACGGCCGTGACAGGCTGGCCAACGGCTTGGGCTGCTGATCCGACACGCGACCCGGAGCTCCTCCCCGGTGACGCGGCCCACGCCTGGCTCCGGGAGGTGTACAACGTCGTCTGGGGGGCGAACGACAGCACTCCGACGAACGCGGCGCGGATCTACTGCTATTTCTCGATCGCCATGTACGAGTCGGTTGCGTCCGCTTCGAGCAGCCTGCGCAGTCTGGTTGGCCAGTTGACCGGGCTCCGGCCGCTGCCGCAGACGCCGCCGGGAAGGACGGACGCTTCGTGCGTGATGGCGGGCGCGGCGCGCGAGGTCACCGACCACCTCTTCAGGTCCTCCAATCCCGAGGGGGATCGATTGGCTGGGCTCTTCTTGGATCAGATTTATTTGCGCCGCGCGGCGGGCGTGCCTGCCAGTGTCGTGAGCGCCTCGCTGGACCACGGCGTACATCTCGGTCGCGCCCTGGTGGCGTGGATAGCTGCAGACGGGTATGCCGGCACGCTGGGGCGGACGTACAGCCCACCCGTGGGCGAGTCACTCTGGCGACCCAGTCCCCCGAACTTCGGCACGGCCATCTCACCGTACTGGGCGGAGGTCCGGCCGATGGTGCTTCGAAACGCCGACGAGGTGACTCCCGTCGCGCACGTGCCGTACTCAACCAGCGTGGGTTCACCCTTTTGGCAGCAGGCCAACACCACCTACCAGACCGGCCTCGCGCTTACCCAGTTCCAGCGTGAGACCGCGATGTTCTGGCGGGACAACCCGCACACATCGGGGCTTCCGTCCGGCCACTGGATGCAGATCGCCCGCCAGGTGTGCGAGCAGCAACAGCTCTCCCTGGCGCGCTCGGTCGAAGTCTACGCCCGCGTCGGCGTCGCCCTGCACGATGCCTTCTTGAACTGCTGGACCTGGAAGTACCGTTACAACCTCATCCGGCCCGTGGATTACGTGCACCTCCACATCAATCCCAACTGGATGACCTGGGTGGCCACGCCGGCGTTCCCCGAGTACACCTCAGGGCATTCGGTCGCCTCGGCGGCGGCGGCCCACGTGCTCACTAACCTCTTCGGTGATCTTGCCTTCACCGATCAGAACGCCATCCCCGAGTGGGGCACACGCCAATTCGGTTCCTTCCGTGAAGCGGCGCAGCAGGCCGCCACGTCCCGGCTTTACGGTGGCATCCATTACCCGATGGCGATCGAAGCTGGCCTCAACCAGGGCGATACCATCGGGTCGCTGGTGGTCGACCGTCTGCAGACGCGTCGGTGAGATCACCTCTTCGACGTCCTGTGCGCCGGGGCATGCGGCTATCTGCTGAAGAAGACCCCGCCCGCAAACATGAAGCCTTAGTCGATATCCACATGAACGGCATGAGCCGAAGAAACTTTGTCAAAGGCGCCGCAACTATGGCGGCGGTCGCGGCGGCAGTTTCCGTCAAACCAATGCTTGGCGGCAAAGCGTCTGTTGTTGAAGCCGCGCCTGCCGGCAGTGCGTCGAATCGATCGCATGACTGCTTCAACTATCGGAAGAACGTGGCGTTGGCCCACAAAGTCAACATACGGCCGCGGGTCGACAATGGCGATGCGGCGCGATTCACGGACTTCAGTTGGTGTTACAACAAAGGATTGCCGCACGACAACCTCGGGATTCCCAATCCTCAAGCGATGCTCAGTCTGAAGAATGCGTTGACGAGCGGGAAGTCGGCAGACTTCGCAAACATCATCGTCGGAACTCCACGCGGTGGGCCGAACTCGAAGTTAACCGGCCCGCAGGCGGCGCTCGCATTCGATTTGGAAGGCATGGATTCTCATTCAACCGTGATTCCGCCCCCGCCTAACATCGCCAGCGCGCAGACGGCCGCCGAACAGGTCGAGCATTACTGGGCCGCTTTGCTGGCGGACGTGCCGTTCACTGAATACGAGACGAACACGCTGGTTGGTCAGGCGGTGACCGACATGAACAACATGTCGTTTCTTAGCAGTCCCGCGAACAATCAGTTTCCTTATCCGGTCACGCGCCAGAATCTTTTTCGGGGACAGTTCGTTCCGGGCGACGGCAATCTAAAAGGGCCGTACCTTTCGCAATTCATGATTCAGCCGACGTTCTTCGGCAGCCAACCAATCAATCAGCAACACAAAGTGTTCTTGCCTGTCGGAGGCGGTGGAAGCAACTACCTGACTTCGGTCGCGTTCGGTACGAGTTAAGATCGACTGCGCCATGCGTGACCACTTCAAGAAGGTGGCTAACCTTTTGCCGGGAGCGACCGAAGGCGAACGGGAACAAAATGCTCTGGTTCTCTTCTCCGGCATGGCCGGCGCGCTCAGCATGGCCCGGTCTGTGGCGGACGACGATTTGCGTCAGACTATTCTGCAGGGCGCCAAAGAGTTTTATATCAAGTCGACCTAAAACCCTCACGTGTGGGTGACCATCAAGACGTATCCGTCGGGATCGCTGACGCGGAACTCACCCAGCGCGGTCCGGCGGAAGTGCGAAGACGCTGGCCACCGCCAAAAGGAGGATAGTGTCGCGGGTTCACACGACGTGAATGCGATGTGATCCTCTCGAATGTCACTTGCCTTTCAGTCCGTCGCGCCAGGCGATTGCTTCGAGTTCGACCCGGACTGCGTCCTCGACGGCAATCACGGGTCGCGCCTGGAATTCGAAGGCCGGGTAGGTCGAGCAGAACTTGTGAACGGCCAACGGATCGTCGCAGTCCACCAATACGTGCCCACCCCACTCGCCCACTCGCACTACGAACAACTCGATCTTGAAATTTGCTGGTGCCTTCCATTGACCGAACACGTCAAGGATCCGCTTCTGGGCATTCTCGTACTCCATAGGCGAACCTTGCGGGCGTTCGAACCAGCTGATCATGTACTTCATTGGTATCCTCCTATAGTGTTGGTTCTCGGAACGATTGCTTTTTGGAAGGGCTAACACCCGCTTAAGCTGCGGCGGCGCGTTATCCATGTGATTCCCTGCCCAGAAACCTGGCATACACCGCGGAGCGTCCTTGGCAACAACTCTAATGCTGGGGGTATGTCTTAGCCAGAATGACTTCCTGGGGCTGGCGTAAATCTCTGGCGGCATCGCAGCCTCTAGTCCCGAGCGAATGATCACGGCATCGACGCCCGTCCGGTTGGCGGCCGCCCTTTCGTCACACCGCCTTCTTTCCCAAGAATCCCCAGCGCAAACCCTCATGAAGATCAGAAGCGCCTGATTGGCCCCCCGACCTTCATACGGGGAAGGGGATCTTCTTTGGGTCACGAAAGAGCGTGCGCTTGTATTGTGCAATCCCCTCATCATACGTGCGAGCGAAGACTAGCGTGTCACCGAGATTCGTACGGCGGAACTCCAAACTCGGACAAGATCGCCGTCGCGGGTTCATCAACCTACGCCGGGCGTTCGAGTAGCGCATTGCCCTCGTCGAGACAGCACAGCAGAGTGTCGTCATATTGCGGTATCAGACCATACACATCGGCCAAACCCATCCGGGCTAGGGCGTATTTCGGATCTCTTTCGATAGCTTGCGAGAATACTCACGCATCTTTTCAAAATCCTCTATTTTTCGATTGTTCCAATGAAAACGCCCTTTAAGTAAAGCTGCTGGGCCCATGAATCTGTTGTGTAGGCTTTCGTGACCTGTTCCTGTTGGGCAGCCGTTAATTTCAATCGGAGTTTTTTTGAAATATCTCCGGCCATCTCGCGCTGCAGCGAAACGAGGTTGCTCATCTTCCGGTCATACTTTGCCGACCACAAAGCATCGAGCGTTTTCGTAAAGACCAACTCCAGACTGAGTTTTATATCCTTGCCCCGCTGCACGCTCATGCCCAGCAAAATAGCTTCGACATTCAATTCCTCGCCGAGCTGCTTTGGTGATATGTCCTTACCCTTGTAATAAAAAACAGAACTTTTCGCTTTAACAGACAGATTCGGAATTTCCGTCAAACTGCTGATCAACGTTTCGGTCATCCCGTCCGATAGGTATTCGATATCGGCATTGCCGCTGTCGTTAACGAACGGCATCACGGCGATCGAGTTGATCTGTTTGACATTACTTTTGGAGAAGAATCCAAAATAAGCGATCGCTGAAATCGCTCCAAACAGAATGATCCAACACCTTCGCGTAGCCATCTTTGCGCAGCATGATGTTCTCAGGCTTGATGTCACGGTGGATAATCCCAGCCTGATGCGCCGCGGAGAGCGCTTCCGACACTTGTACGCCGATCTTCAGGATCGCATTGAGCTGCAGCGTTTCCTTTTGCGAAAGATGCTCACGCAGGGTCTGGCCGTCGATCAACTCGGTCACGATATAGTTTTTGCCGTCTACCTCGCCGATCTCATGAATGGTCAGGATATTCGGATGGTTGAGCGCGGACGCAGCCTTGGCTTCCTGAACAAAACGATTTAGTTTGTCCGCGTCCTTGCTGAACTCTTCGTTAACGAACTTGATCGCCACTTTCCGATCGAGCCTGGTGTCCTGAGCCAAGTACACCTGGCCCCTTCCGCCCGCCCCGATCTTCGAGACGATGTGGTAGTGCGACAGTTCGGTATTTGCTGACAGTTCTTTGTTTATTCGTTCAATTCTATTCCGGCAAACCCATCCGTTTCAGCAGATCCTTGTATCGCGGGTCGTCGCGGAGAGATTCATAAGGAATTCCCCATCTGGTAAATGCCAAATCCTCTTTGGTCCGAAAGGCTTTTTCCAACCATTGAATGCCTTGTCTTTGTCACCCAATCCCGCATACACGGCAGCGACGTACATCCCATTTGATTCCTTTCTCGCATACTTTTCCTCCAACTCTTGGACAATGGCGATTGCTTCGGTGCGTCTTCCCGTAACGCCGTATCCGTAACCCAAATCCATAAGTCTCACACCCGCTCTGTTACTCAGGTCGACCGCCTTTTCAAAGTTTGTGATGGCTTCGGCGTTGCGTCCTTGTTTTAGATATGACAGTCCCAAAGTATCATAGGCATGCGAAAAATTCGGATCGAGTTCAATTATTTTGCGAGTGTTTTCAATGCTCGCATTATGGTCGTTTTGCCACTGATAGATCTCCGAAAGATTGACGCCAATCACACTCGAGAGCGGGTCAATTTCATGCGCCCGCTTTATCATCAAAGCTGCCTCATCAAACCGTCCGAGCTTTTTTAGGAGAATAGAATACCAGTGATACGTCGTTGCGTAATTTGGGTTAAGTTCGATAGCCCGCTTGTACTCTCGTTCAGCTTCCGTCCATTGCCACAAATACTCAATGATTCCTGCTAACGATGCGTGCGGCTCAGCTAATTGGTTGTCAATGGCTATCGCACGCTCCGCATATGCCTTCGCTTGGGGCAGTGTTTCGCTCATCGGGGTTCCAGCGTATTCATTCAAGACAACGTAGCAATCGGCGAGACCGGCGTAAGCCAGTGCGTAATTCGGGTCTCTGTCAGTCGCGGATTTGAATTGCTCAATCGCTTTCTTGAGGTTTTTCGCCGTTCGTCTGTTCCAGTAATACCGTCCTTTCAAATACGCTTGATACGCTTCCGGGTTTGCCGTTGAGGTCGTGGTTACTTTTGCTTCGTCCGTACCCGAAAGTTTTGATTTGAGTTTCGTCGAAACATCTTTGGCTATCTCGCTTTGCAGCGACACAAGATCAGACTGCCTGCGGTCGTACTCTTCAGCCCAGATCACGTCCTGCGTTTGAGTGTTGACCAATTCGAGATTCAATTTCAGTTCGTCGCCGCGCTGGACGAATCTGCCCAACAAAACGGCTTGCACATTTAATTCCTCGCCAATCTTCTTTGGCGAAGTTTCCTTGCCCTTGTAATAAAAAACCGTGCCTCTCGATTTAACAGCCAAATTCGGCAGCTGCGACAGGCTTTTTATCAACGTCTCGGTCATTCCGTCTGAGAGATATTCGACGTCCGGGTTGCCGCTGTCATTAACAAACGGCATCACGGCGATCGAGTTGATCTGTTTGACATTACTCTTGGAGAAGAATCCAAAATAAGCGATCGCTGAAATCGCTCCAAGCAGAATGACACCAACTATTGCCGTTGCAAGTTTATGGCTCCTTGCCTGAGTGACCGCGTACTCAAGACTCGAAGACGAGGTCGTGATATTTTGGGTTGCCGCGGCCTGACCGCTCCGTGTTGCTGCAGCCGAGCCGGTAGCATGAACCTGCATCTCATTTTCCATCGACGAACCTGTTGTTGCGTCACGATTAGGAATGATAGAACGTTCAAGCTCGCCCTGGAGGTCCAACTCTCTTCGCAAATTCTTGAGGTCGATCAGCAAGTCGCGGGCCGATTGATACCGCATTTCCACATCTTTGGTTAACGACTTGCGGACGATTCGCTGCAATTCGCCCGGCACGTTTTCCAGGAGCAGCGGTTCTTTTTCGAGGATCGAGACAATGGTGTGATTGATAGTTTCGCCCGTGAAAGGAACTTTACCGGACAGCATCTCATACAGGACGACTCCCAGACTCCAGATATCTGTTCGGGCATCCGTTGCTGTTCCGCGGGCTTGCTCGGGCGACATGTACGAGACCGTTCCCATCACCATTCCGGGAGTGGTATTGACTTGGACCCGGGTTGCGTCCTCGCTTCCCGCCGACCCGGTCGCTAACGCTGCCGGTTCTGACAATTTCGCCAAACCGAAGTCCAGCACCTTCGCATAGCCATCTTTGCGCAGCATGATGTTCTCGGGCTTGATGTCCCGATGGATAATCCCAGCCTGATGCGCCGCGGAGAGCGCTTCCGATACTTGTACGCCGATCTTCAAGATCGCATTGAGCTGAAGCGTTTCCTTACGCGAGAGATGCTCACGCAGGGTCTGGCCGTCGATCAACTCGGTCGCGATATAGTTTTTGCCGTCTACCTCGCCGATCTCATAAACGGTCAGAATGTTCGGGTGATTCAGTGCAGAAGCTGCCTTGGCTTCCTGGATAAAGCGGCCCAACTTATCCACGTCCTTGCTGAATTCTTCATTAAGGAACTTGATCGCCACTTTCCGATCGAGCCTGGTGTCCTGAGCCAGATACACCTCACGCATGCCGCCTTCGCCGATTTTTGACACGATGCGGTAATGCGAAAGGGTGGTGTTGGCTGCAAGTTCTCTATCCATCTTCTTTCAATTCATTCCGGCAGATTCAGGCTAGAGTGACAATCCTACGAAAACAAACTGTCAGCACTATTCCGGCAGATTCAGGCGTTTCAGCATCGCCTTGAATCGCGGTTCGGCGCGCAGTTCGTCAAGTTCGGGCATAACTGCGTAAGAACCTGGGGATGCTCCGCGCTCGTCAATTTCCTTTTCGAGCCAATCCAATGCTTCCTCTTTTTCACCGAGCCCAAGGTGGATAAGCGCGATGCTACTGCCGCGAACGTATCGCCGCGAAGATGCCTGCTTTAACTCGCCCAAGAGTCTAATCGCCTCATCACGCTGTCCGAATTTTGCCAGAAAGAACCCCAAATCTCCTTTTCCCAGGCTAGAGCCGCTTAGTTCAATATACTTACGCATTTCGGCTATTGCTTCCGGTTTCATGCCTTTTTGCCAATATGCCAGACCTAAGCCCCAGAAGGCGTAACCAAAATTCGGGTCGAGAGAAAGAACACGTTTATATTGAGCGATCGCCTCGTCATAGCGGCGGGCATACAGAAGTA
>Ga0209342_10004784_pt1 | contig 13982 bp, 12 predicted proteins | sample RifCSP16_2_FD_184023 | JGI IMG/M metagenome (GOLD analysis project Ga0209342, IMG submission 184023) | Soil microbial communities from Rifle, Colorado - Rifle CSP2_sed 16_2 (SPAdes) (version 2) | ecosystem: Environmental > Terrestrial > Deep subsurface > Rock core/Sediment | place: Rifle... | reverse complement strand
CACGACGCGCGAGCGGGAGATCCTGAAGCTCCTGGCCGAGGGCTACACCAGTCCGGAGATCGCCGAGTTCCTCCACCTGTCGGTGAAGACCGTCTCCGCCCACCGCCAGCACATCATGGAGAAGCTCGACCTGCACCGTCCTGCGGAGCTGATCAAGTACGCAATCCGCAAGGGCCTCGTCGAAGCCGAGCCATAGCCCGCTGCCGCCCGCCTACCCAGCCGCGGCGAGGCCGACCTCCAGATCCTCCAGCCGCATCTCCGGCTCATCGTCGGCCGGGAGGGCCGGCGCTCCGCATCCCGGGCAGGCCCACTCGTCGGTGACGACGTACGATTCGCCGCAGTGCGGGCAGACGTGTGACACCGCACGGGTGACGATGCGCAGATCCGCGTCCTCTGCCGCGGTGCCCCGGCTGATCACCTGGAAGTGCGCACGGATCACCTCCGGTTCGGCATGAGAGGTGCTGGCCACACTGAGCGTGAGCTGCGTAATCGTCCGCGCCCCGGCCGCCTGGGCTGAGCGGAGGGCGGTGGCCAGGATCTCTTCGGTGAGCGCCAGTTCGTGCACGGTCCGTGACCTCCCTAGGAGCGGCCGGCGGGGGTCCGCCGCCGCGTTTCGGCGAGGGCCAGCGCCCGTGCGCAGACCCTCGGGATGGCCGCGCGCACCAGGGGATGCATCGCCCCGCCTACGGTGATCTCATCGGCGGTCTCCACCGCGAGTACCGTCACGTCGTCTGGGGCGCCGAGGTCGAGCGCCCGGGCTAATTGGAGTACCTCGAGCAGCCCGACGTAGTGCGGGGACGGCCCGGCCGGGACCGCTAGATCCGCCCCGGCGAATTCGTGAATGGTGCCCGGATCGGCCGCTCCGGTATGGATGGCGTCGATGAGGACGAGGTGCTGCCCCATGCCCGTGACGTGATCGAGGAGCGCGAACCCGGCGCTGGGAGCGTACACGACCTCCAGGTCCCCCTCCGCCGCCCCGGCGAGATGATCCGCCGCGGCCCGGCCCAGGGCGTCATCGGCCAGCAGGTCGTTGCCCAGACAGAGGATGCGGGTCGCCGGCGGCATCAGGCAGCGGCTCCGTCCCGGTGGATCGACCCGTCGGTGTCGCGCCGCAGGGTGGCGACGACCTGGCCGTCCTGATCCCGCACGCTGACGAGCAGGGGCATGCTCCCCGGCAGGCTGTGCGTGGCGCAGCCGTGGCAGGGATCGTACGCCCGGAAGGCCATCTCCACCATGTTCAGCAGCCCGTCGGAGATCTCGCGTCCCGAGAGCAGGCCCTTGGCCGCCTTCTCCACGCTCATCGCGATGCGCGCGGAGTTGTTCTGCGTTGCCACGATCAGGTTGGCCCGGCGGATGACCCCGCGCTCGTCGGTCTCGTAGTGATGGAAGAGGGTGCCGCGGGGGGCCTCCACGACGCCCACGCCTTCGGTCGGCGTCTCCGTCGGCAGGGTACGGATGTCCGGCGAGATGATCTCCGGATCGCCGGCGAGTTCGCGCATCCGCTCCGCGGCGTAGAGGAGTTCGACGACGCGCGCCCAGTGGTTGGCAAGCGTGTGGTGGACGGGCCGGCCCCCCAGCGCCTCACAGTACTCTTCGTATGCGGCCTGGGCGAGCGGTGTGGCCATGCCCTCCGCGACGTTCAGGCGGGCCAGCGGCGCCACGCAGTACACCCCGCTGTCCGGACCGTCCACGAACCCCTTCCAGCCGGCGGGCTTGAAGTAGGCGAATTTCACGTAGCTCCACGGTTCCACGTGTTCGGCGACGTAGTCCAGGTAATCCCGCGCCCCAAAGCGCGCCCGCTCCACGGCGTCGGGGTCCACGACGCGGACCATCCCGTCGTAGAAGTTCACGCGGTTGTGGCCGTCCACCAGGCCCATGTAGTGGGTCCGGTGGGTGAAGGTGTCGGAGCGGATCAGCTCCACGTACGCCGGATTGGCGAGCACCACGTTGTGGAAGAGATCCAGCGTGAAGCGGGCGAACTCCACCGCGTCCTCCGCGGTGTGGACAAACATCGCCTGCTCGTCGGAGGAGATCCCCCGGGCCACTCCGCCCGGCAGCCCGAAGACCGGGTGCACGACCTTCCCGCCGACGAGTGCGATGAGCTCCCGCAGGCGGCGGCGCATGGCGATGACCCGTTTCCCGGTCTCCACCCCGACGCGCGCGATCACCCCGAGCACGTTCCGTTCCGCGGCCGGGGCCTGGGGGCCGACGACGAAATCCGGCCCGCCGAGGAAGTAGAAGTGCAGGGCGTGGTCCTCGACCATGAACGTCGAGTACACGAGTTCTCGGATCTTTGCGGCCGCCGGGGGCGGCGTGACATGGAAGAGGTCGTCCAGAGCTTTCGTGGAGGCCATGTGGTGCGCGGTCGGGCAGACCCCGCAGATACGCGAGGTGATCTGCGGCATCTCCTCCGCGGGCCGGCCCTCGGCGAACTTCTCAAATCCCCGCAGCTCCGGGACCTGGAAGTAGGCGCGCTCCACCTGCCCGAGGTGATCGAGGATGATGTCGATCTTACCGTGCCCTTCCAGCCGTGTGATGGGATCGATGACGATCCGTCGCCGCTCCTCCATGGTTCTCACCGTATCCTCTCCGGGCCGCTGCTACGCGGCCGCCCCCGCATTGGTGGCCGCGCGCCGACAGGCGGCCAGCACCGCCTCCGCCCGCACCAGTTCGCGCCCGATCCCAAGCCGCCGGGCCGGGATTCCCAGCGCCAGCCCGAGCACCTGGGTGAAGTAGAGCGCAGGCACCGGCCGCGGACCGCCGTGGACCCGCCGGGCCTGCCCCTGATAGCATTCGAGGTTGATCTGACAGAGCGGACAGAGCGTGGCGATCACCTGCGCGCCGCGCGCGGCCGCGCCGGAGATGACCTCGTGCACCAGGGAGAGCGCCACCGGACGCTGCGTGGCGATGAGCGATCCCCCGCAGCACCGCAGCCGTTCCGGGTACTCCACCGGCGTGGCGCCCGCCGCCGCGATCAGGTCCTCGAAGAACCGCACCTCTTCCGCCTCCGCGCCGGTGCGCTGCGGGCGGACCACCTGGCAGCCGTAGTAAGGGGCGACGCGCAGCCCTGTCAGAGGCACGCGCACCCGCTCGCGGATGCGGTCCACTCCGACGTCTTCGATCAGGACCTCGATGAGATGCCGGACGCGGGTGGCGCCCGAGACGCGCAGGCCGTCGGCGGTCAGCGCCTCATTGATGTGCTCCGCGAGGTCCGCATCCTCGGCCATCTTGGTCGCCGCACTGCGCAGGTTCTTGTAGCACCCGGCGCACGGGGCGACGAGATCCAATCCCGCCTGTTCGGCCAGGGCCAGGTTCCGTGCGCACAGCGTGTATGCCAGAAGCTCGTCGATGTGGAAATAGGCGGTGGCGCCGCAGCAGTTCCAATCCGGCAGCTCCCGGAGGTCGATGCCGAGGGCGCGCGCGGTCTCCACCGCGGAGAGATGATAAGCCCGGCCCATCGTCTCCAGCGAGCAGCCGGGATAGTACGCGTAGGCGGTCATGCCGGTCCCCCCACCGGGATGATGTGCCGCAGCATCTCCCGCAGGGCCCGGCGGCGGCGGATCCACCGCGGCCGCAGGGGCAGCCGCCCGCGCAGGAAGAGAGCACCGGCGACACGCATCTCGTCGATCACGCCGCGCCAGCCCCGCCGGCCGAGGTAGGCCGGGGCCAGGGCCGGTTCCCACGAGCGGCCGGTGCGGACGATCATCCGCATGAAGGCGCGCGAGAAGGCGGGACCGATCAGCCCCGGCGCGTGCCGGTTCCGCCAGATCGTATACCGTTTCAACCCGTACATCAGGTAGGCGATGTCGATCCCGGCCGGACAACGCACCGTGCACAGGTAACACGAGGCGCACGTCCAGAAGGTATTGCTGCGCAGCACCGCCTCCCGTTGTCCGGCGCGGATCATGGCGATCAGCTGCCGGGGGGAGTGATCCATGAAGCCGGCCACCGGGCAGCTCGCCGAGCACGTGCCGCACTGGATGCAGGCCTGCACCGGATTGGGCTGTGCGGCATAGAGCAGGTTTGCGATCTCCCCCGTGAACGACAGGCTGCGGGCCATCGCTCCTCCTACGCGCCGGCCGCCTTGCGCCGCTCCGAGGCGGACAACAGCGCCGCGACCTTCTCGAGGAGCAGCTGAGGCTCGACGGGTTTCTCGAGCAGCTCGTCCACGGGAACGAGGTGCGGGTGCAGGGGCTCTCCCGGGAAGAGGAAGGCGATCTGCTCCCTGAGGCCCGTGATGATCAGCACCGGGACCTCGCGCAGCCGGGCGTCCTTTCGCATCTTACGCGCGAACATGACGCCCTCCGCGCCGCGGCCCATGAGGATGTCGAGCAGCAGCAGGTCGTACGGGCGGGACTGGAGCGCATCAAACCCGTCCCTCGGGTTGAACGCGGCATCTACCGCGTACCCCGCACCTTCCAGGATGGCCCTGATCCCGTCCACGAAATCCGGATCATCGTCGACGATCAGCAGCCGTTTCGCCGTACTCATCGCGCACCCACCCTCCTCTGTTCCTCCACACGCTCGCCTGCCGGGTCTGCCGGCCCGAGCGGCCGCGCCGGCAGCGCGATCGTAAAGGTGCTGCCTCTGCCGGCCGCGCTCTCCACGGTCAGCGTCCCGCCGTGCGCTTCCACGATCCGCCTCGTCAGGGCCAGGCCCAGTCCGCTCCCACGTTCGCCCGCCGTTCCCGGCGCGCCGCGGGCGAGCCCGTCGGAGATCAGCGGCAGCTCGTCGGCGGGGATGCCCACGCCGAAGTCCTGGACGGAGATGCTCACTCGGTTCACCGCCGCCTCAGCGGTCAGGACCACGTGTGATCCGGGATGCGAGTATTTGATCGCGTTGCTCAGCAGATTGACCAGGGCCTCGGCCAGCGTGCCCGCGTCTCCTGCCACGGGCGGCAGCGCTTGGGGCAGGGACGGCTCCACGGTGATGTCCTTGCGGGCGGCGAGCACCCCGACGCTGTCCAGCGCTTTTCCGACCACAGCCTGGATCTCGACCGGGGCAAAGGACGCCCGGAGCCCCTCCATGTCCGTGGAGATGGCCCGCCCCCAGGTGGCGATCAGGGCCAGCAGGTCGGCGATCCGGCCCTGCAGCCGCTCCAGCCGCGCCTGCTGGGCCTCATGGAGGGTGCCGGCCAGTTCATGGGTGAGGAGCATGAGGTGCTGTTGGACGGCGCTGAGCGGTGCCTTGAGCTCGTGCGAGACGATAGAGGCGAACTGCTCGCGCAGGAGGTCGCGCTCCCGGCGGAGCCGGACCGCCTCCTGCTGGAGACGGCGCTTCTCCAGGCTGCGGGCCGTAATGACGCGGAACTCGTCGGGGGTGAACGGTTTGGGCAGAAAGTCATATGCCCCCTTCTGCATCGCCTCCACCGCCGAGCTGAGCGTGGCGTATCCCGTGATGACTACGGTGACGATGGAGGGGTCGACCGTCCGGAGCTGCTCCAGCACCTCGAAGCCGGACAGCCCCGGCATCTTGAGGTCGACGAAGACGAGATCGGGGCGGACCTCGCCCAATCGGTCGAGCCCGGCTCTGCCGTCGGTGGCCGTGGCCAGGACGTAGTCTCGGTCCCCGAGGATCTCCGTGCAGGCGTCGAGCACGACCTCCTCGTCGTCGATGATCAGGATGCGCGGCCGTCCATTCACGGCTAGCTGGCCTCCTCCGTCCTGGGGAACCGCACGGTGAACGTCGTGCCCCAGCCGATCTCGCTGTCCACGCCGATCGTCCCGCGATGTTCCTTGACGATCCCGTAGCTGATCGAGAGGCCGAGCCCCGTCCCATGGCCGACGCCCTTCGTCGTGAAGAAGGGATGGAAGATGCGGTCCAGGTCTTCGGGGCGAATCCCATGTCCGGTGTCCGTGACCCTGGCTTCCAGCAGTTGTTCGACGGGGTCGTAACGCGTGGCCAGGGTCAGCCGCCCGGTCCCTTCCATGGCTTCCGCGGCGTTGATGATGAGATTCATAAAGACCTGCTGCACCTGGGCAGGGTCCACCGTGGCCGCGGGGAGGGCCTCGTCGAAGGCCGTGGTGATCTCGATATTGTGGAACAGGGATTGCCGCTCGAGCAGGCCGAGACACTCGCGCAGGATGGTGTTGACATTGGACGGCCGCATCTGCGGCTTCCGAGGCCGAGAGAAGTCCAGCAGGCTGCGGATGATCTCGCGGCAGCGGTCGGCCTGGGCGGCGATCTTCTGCAGGCCGTCGCGGCCGGGACCGTCGGCAGGAGTGCGCTCGAGCAGCAGGTGCGCGTACGTGACGATCCCCTGGAGGGGGTTGTTCAGTTCGTGGGCCACGCCCGCCGCCAGCTGGCCGACCACGGCCAGGCGCTCGGACTCCATGATCCGTTTGCGGGCGAAGTCTTTCAGCCGTTCGTCGCGTTCCCGCAACGCCGAGGCCATGCCGTTGAACGTATCGGCCAGCACGGCCAGCTCGTCGTTCGTGCGCACGTCGACCTGCGCGTTCAGGTTTCCCCCGGCCACGTCCCGGGCGGCCGAGACGAGTCCTCGCACGGCCACGGAGACCCGGTGTGTGATCGCGGTGGACAGCACCATGGCCAGGATCGACCCGCTCAGCATGATCGCCAGGAAGCCGGTCACCATCCGCGCGCGGATGTCGTGGAATTTCTGCTCCAGGACGCCGACGTACAGGATGCCCAGGATGCGGTTGCGCACACCGATGATCGGCTCGTACGCCGTGATGTACCAGTCGTTCACCACGTAGGCGCGCCCAAACCAGGGCCGGCCTTGTCTGACCACCTGCTCGTAGACGTCCTCCGCGATCCGCGTGCCGATGGCTCGGGTGCCGTCCTGGTTCTTCACGTTGGTCGAGATCCGGACGTCATCGAGGAAGATGGTGGCCGTGCCGATGTCGCGGGCCTGGTACTGGACTCCCTGGAACACCGTCTGCTTGACCTTATCGACGAGCTCGAAGTTCCGATTCAGCAGGATGCCTCCGTACAGGAGGCCGAGCACCGTGCCGTCCTCGTCGAGGATGGGCGCCGCCGCCTTGAGGACCAGCCCGGAGGTCAGATCGGTCTCCTCGCGCGGGCGGGCCCTGGCCGTGGGGATGACCGGGATGAGGGCCCGGTCGGCGAGGGCGGGGGATTCCAGGCGCAGCGTGGCTTCGGACATCAATGCGGCGGAGGCCACAGGGACGCCCTCGGTCCGCGCCTCCCGCACCAGATCGTCCCCCGCCACGGTGTCGCCGGTGCGGCCGCCCATGCTGGTGCGGAGCAGGACGACTCCCTCTGCGTCGGTCAGGGTGAGGAAGTCGAGCCCCTCGCGCTCGCGGATGCGGGTCAGGGCCGTGCGCACCCGCTCTGGACGGCTGGCGACCAGCGCATCCCGGAGCAGGATGAAACGATCCGCGGTGAACCGGACAACGTATGCCACGTGGCTGAGCCGGCCGAGCAGGATCTCCCGTGCGGCGTTGAGGTCGTTGCGCACCGTGGAGCGGGCTTCAGACATGATCAGGTTGCCGATCACCCGCGTGCCCACCACGCCGAAGACGACGGCCGTCACGGCGACGATGGCCAGATAGCTGAGGACGAGCTTGGTGGCCAGCGGAATGAACCGGCCGCCGCGGCCGGCGCGCCGGGACGCCATGCGGTGCCGGACGGCCTGGATCCAGGGTGTGGGTTGCCCGGCTGCGTCCATCTGCCTTTGCCCTAGCCCGCGTCCTCTGCGTCCGCCGCTGCAGGCCGGTCGTCCAGCACCCGCCGGCGAAGGCGTGAGCTTGCCAGCGAGTATCGGTAGAACGTCCCGACGGGATCGGGAATGGTGGCCAGGATGGCATCGATCGTCTGGGGGTCGGTGGCATCTACGATGGAGGCGACGGCCGAGGTCATCTTTGCGCCGACGTCGATGACGCGGGAGGTCGGACCGAAGCAGCCGGTGCAGGGCATGTGCCCCCGGGGGCACAGCGCCTCGCACCCCCCGCGCGTGGCCGGTCCCAGGCACACGATGCCCTGGGCCAGCAGGCAGGTCTGTGGGTCGATCTGGACCTGATGCGGCCGTTTGAACTCGGTGATCAGCAGCCGTTCCGGTTTGCTCTCCTTCAACGGGCACTGGTCGCAGAGCGCGATGTCCGGCGCCAGGACGGTGCCGCGCGGCGGCAGCGTGCCCGACAGGATGGCCGCCACCGCGTCCTGGATCACTTTGGGCGTAGGCGGGCATCCGGGCAGGTAGTAGTCCACCTCCACCACCTGATCCAGCGCCCGCACGGTGTCGCGGAACGCCGGCAGGGTGATGACGTACCCGTCCGAGGACCAGAGCTCCTCAGGGTAGGTGTGCTCCGGGTTGGTGAGCGAAGGGACTTCCTCGTACACCTTTCGGAAGATGGCGTTGCGCTCCCACAAGTTGCCCAGCGCCGGAATCCCCCCGAGCTGCGCGCAGGCGCCGAAGGCGATCAGCAGCTGCGCCTTCCGGCGGAACAGCCGCGCCATCTCCTCCTGCTCGGACGTGCGGATGGCGCCGTTGAGAAACGCCGCGGCGATGGATCCGTCCGGGCGGGCCTCCAGGTCGGCGCGCTTGAAGTCGAGCGCCACCGGCCAGAAGGTGATGTCCACCGCCTCGACCACGCCGAGGATGTCTTCGGCCAGATCCACCACCGCCTCTTCGCAACCCCCGCAGGACGCGCACCAGTAGAAGGCCACCTGTGGTTTGGAGGGCTCTGTCATCTCGTCACCTCCCCTGCGCGGCGAGCTCCTGGATGGGGGCGGCGGCGACGGCCGGGAGGGTCACTTCCGCGTCCCAGCGCCGCCGCCTCCCCGGGAGGTCCAGCGGCCCCAGGGTACGGAGGCTCTCCGTCATCTCGCGGATGACCCGGGCGACCTTCTCGCCCTCGGAGGCGGAGATCCATTCCAGCCGCAGGCGCGGTTGGGCGATCCCCATCTCCTCCAGCACGCGTCGCAGCAGCGCCATCCGCCGCAACGTCTTGTAGTTGCCTTCCACATAATGGCAGTCGCCCGGGTGACAGCCGCCGATCAGCACCCCGTCCGCCCCGCGGGCGAACGCCTCCACGATGAACTGCGGATCGACGCGCCCCGAGCACATCACCCGGATGACCCGCGCGTTGGGCGGATACTTCAGCCGCGAGGTCCCGGCCAGATCGGCCGCGGTGTACGTACACCAGTTGCAGAAGAACGCGACGATCGTAGGCTCCCAGCCGTTTTCCCGCGGCCCGGTGTGTTCTTGATGGTCCGGCATCGTCTCTTCCTCCCCGGTCAGGCCCGTACCGCGGCCAGTATGCCTTCGATCTCGGCCAAGATCTGGGCGTCCTCAAAGAGATGCTGGCGGATGGATCCCGACGGACACGCCGCCACGCACACCCCGCAGCCTTTGCACAGTGCTTCCGTGATCTCGGCCTTGGCCGTCTCCCCGCTGAAGATGATGGCGTGGTACGGACACAGTGGGATGCAGGTCTTGCAGCCCGAACAGTCGGCAGCGATGACGTAGGCGGTGTTCGGATCCAGCGCGATGCTGCCGGCGTCGATCAAGGCCAGCGCTTCCGCCGCCGCGGCGCCGGCCTGGGCCACGGAGTCAGGGATGTCCTTCGGCGCCTGGCAGGCCCCGGCCAGGAAGATACCGTCGGTGAAGGTGCTCACGGGCGCCAGTTTTGGATGTCGCTCCAGGAACCAGCCTTCCGTCGAGCAGGAAATGTTGAACAGCCGCCGGACCGCCTCGGCGTCGGCCTGCGGCTCCAGGGCGGCGCTGAGGACGACCATGTCCACGGGGATCCGCCGGATCAAGCCGGCCAGCGTGTCCTCGACCTGGATGGTGAGCTTCCCCTGCTCCTCAGGCTGTGTCGACCAGTCGGACACCTGCGCCACCTTGCCGCGGATGAAGTGTATCCCTTCGTCCAGAGTCCGCCGGTAGAACTCTTCGAAGCCCTTGCCCGGCGTGCGGATGTCGATGTAGAAGTTGTAGACTTCCGCGCCGGTGCGCTCGCGGATCAAGTGGGCCAGCTTGATGGAATACATGCAGCAGACTCGCGAGCAGTAGATGTTGTAGTTCTCATCCCGGGACCCGACGCAGTGGATGATGCCGACGCGCTCCGGACGCCGGCCGTCACGCAAGACGACCTCGCCCCCGGTCGGCCCGGAGGCGTTGACCAGCCGCTCCACCTCCAACGCGGAGTAGACATTGGGGAGCGTTCCGTAGCCATAGTACGGCACGCGGTGGGCGTCGAATGTCCGAAACCCCGTGGCCAGCACGATGGCTCCCACGTCGACCTCCTCGAGGCGCTCGGTCTGTTTGAAATCGATGGCGCCCCGATCGCCGCACACCTCCACGCATGTCTTCTTGCACTTCCCGCTCTTGAACTCGATGCAGGTTTCGGGATCGATCACCACCAGGAGCGGCACGGCCTGGGGGAAGGGAAGGTAGACCGGCTTCCGCTTGCCCAGCCCGAGGTTGAACTCGTCGAGGACCTTGGCCTCCTTGTAGACGCAGGCTTCGATGCACTCCCGGCAGCCCACGCAGAGATCCTCGATGACGTACCGTGGTTTGCGGCGGACGGTGATGTGGTAGTTGCCCACGTAGCCGTCTACCTGCTGCACCTCGGAGTACGTCCACAGGGTGATATTGGGATGGGTGCCCACCGCTGTCATTTTGGGCGTCAGGATGCATGCCGCGCAGTCGAGGGTGGGGAAGGTCTTGTCGAACTTCGCCATGTGGCCGCCGATGGTGGGTTCCCGCTCCACGAGATAGACGTGCCGGCCGGCGTTGGCCAAGGTCAGGGCGGCGTGGATCCCGGCGATACCGCCGCCGACGATGAGCACGTTGGGGTTCACCGGCACGCGCCGTGTCTCCAGGGGTTCGTGGAAGATGACCCGCTGCACCGCCGCCCGGACGAGGTCTTCCGCCTTCCGTGTCGCCTCGCCGCGGTCGGTGTGCACCCAGGAATCGAGTTCCCGGATGCTGACCATCTGGAAGTAGTAGGGGTTGAGCCCGGCCGCGTCCACGGCCCCGCGGAACGTGTGCTCGTGCAGGAGCGGGGAGCAGGCGGCGACGACGACCCGGTTCAGCTTGTGCTCGGCGATGTCGGACCTGATCAACGCCTGGCCCGGATCGGAGCACATGTACTTGTACTCCCGGGCCACGGCGACGCTGGGGAGCCTGGCCGCGTACTCGGTCAGGCGCGTGACGTCCACGACCCCGGCGATGTTGGTGCCGCAGTGGCAGATATACACTCCCACCCGCGGCGCGCCGTTTCCCGCATACCCCTCACGCTGCATGGCTGGCCTCCTCCGCCGTCACCGCCTCTTCCACCAGCTCGGCCAGGTCTCGCACCGCCAGGCGGCCATCAAGCCCCGTCGTCTTCACCGCGTCGCGGAACATCACCAGATCCTTGGGGCAGGTCACGACCAGCACCGACACGCCGGGAAGCCCGGCCGCCTCCCGTACTCGCTGCTCCGCCGGGCGTTCGCGGCCGCCCGGCGTGTCTTCCATCCAGATCCGTCCCCCGCCGGCCCCGCAGCAGAAGCTCCCTGCGCGCGAGCGCGGCATCTCCAGCAGGCGGACGCCCAGCGCCCGCAGGACGCGGCGGGGTGGCTCGTAGACTCCGCCGTAGCGACCGAGGTAGCACGGGTCGTGGTAGGTCGCCGTAAGGCCGAGCCGCTGCCGCAGGGGAAGCCGGCCGGCTGAGATCAGCCGGTCCAGCAACTCGCTGTAGTGCAGGACCTCGGGCCGAATCCCGCCCTGCCCGTCGAACGCTGCGCCGTAGTCGTGCTTGAGGGCGTGGTAGGTATGGGGATCGGTCGTCATGATGTGGCGGAACCGGGCTCCAGCGAGGGCCTGCCGGTTTCTGTCCACCAGCAACTCGAAGAGACCTTCCTCGCCGACGCGCCGGGCGTCTGTTCCCGCGTTGCGCTCCCCCTCGTACAGGAGGCCGAAGTCCACCTCCGCGGCGCGGAGGATCCTGGCCACAGCCCGCGTCATCTCCTGGACGCGGGGGTCGAAGGCGGCGTAGTCGCCGGTGAACCAGACGAACTCCACGGCCTCCCGGCGGGCATCTTTCACCTTGAAGCCGAGGGCCTGCGTCCAACGCGGCCGGGCGCGTTCCGACTGCCCGAACGAGTTGCCGTAGCGCGTGAGATTCATCAGCGCGGTCTGCAGCATCCCGTCCATGGTGCCCTGGCTGACCATCTGCCGGCGCAGGTCGACGATCACCTGGGGCTGCCTGATGAACACCGGGCAGGCGTCGGCGCAGGCCCCGCAGGTAGTGCAGGCCCAGAGTTCCGGCGCGGACACGGCTGTGCCGTGGAGCGATGCCTGCTCGTTGGGATGCACGCCCCGGCGGGGGGGATGGCGGAGCAGCCGGGCATCGAGCTTCATGATCAGGTGCTTCGGATTCAGCACGCTCCCCGATGCATAGGCCGGGCACACGTCCTGACAACGGCCGCACCAGGTGCACGCGTCCAGCTCCAGCAGCTGCTTCCAGGTGAAGTCGGCGATCACGCCGACGCCGGCTTCCGTCCCCGCCTTGAGGGCGCCGGGAGGGGAGAAATCGCGCAGCCACACGTTCAACGGCGAGGAGACCAGGTGGAAGGCTTTGGTGAACGGGATGCTGGCGACGAAGACGAACGCGAGCAGGGCATGCGCCGCCCAGAGGCTGAAGTGGAGGACGCGCTGCGTCCCCTCCGGCAGCGGACGGAACGCCTCCGCCAGCGCCGACCCGATCGGGGACCAGGCGCGCCAGGACGGAGGGTGCGCACTGATCCGCAGCCCTTCGACCAGGAATCCACTGACGGCGATCAGGAGCAGGATGCCGAGCAGGTACATGTCATCCCAGGCAAAGGTGGGCACGGTCTGGGACGCCAGCCGCCGGGCTCGGCGCACATACCGCCGCCACAGGCCCATGGCCAGCCCGATGACGACTACTGCGCCAAAGGCGTCCAGCACCAGCTCATAGCCCAGATAGAAGCGGCCCCGGAGGAATTGAAAGTTCAGCAGCAGGCGGGTGACGTCCCAATCGACCGTGGCCAGCACCGTGCCCAGGAACAGCACGACCATGCCCCAGAAGAGCGCCAGATGCATGATCCCGGAGAAGTGGTCGGCCAGGATGCGGAGCTGGGCCAGGGCGTACGAGGCAATTGCCTGCAGGCGGTCACCGAGCGTGCCGTTGAGCCTCTCCGGGCGTCCCAGCCGCCACCGTTGCACCCGCAGGTACACTCCTGCGGCAAAGATGATGACGGCCAGGACCCCCAAGAGGTACTGCGCAAGCTCCGCCCAGTGCGGGATGTTCCAGAAGGTCTCGCGCACCGGCGTCATGTCAGGCGGCCTTTCGCTCTCTCAGCTGTGCCATCAACGCCGGGATCACCTCGAACATGTCCCCGACGACACCGTAGTGGGCCACGTTGAAGATTGGGGCGCCGGCGTCGGTGTTGACGGCCACGATCAACTCCGCGTTTCGCATCCCTTCGAGATGCTCGGGCGCGCCGCTAATGCCCAGGGCCAGGTACAGCGCGGGCTTCACGACCATCCCGGACTTGCCGACCTGCCGGCTCAGCGGCAGCCAGCCCTGATCGATGACCGGCCGCGAGGCGCACACCGCTCCGGCAAGAAGCCCGGCGAGTTCCTCAGCCAGCTGGAGATTCTCTTTCCGCTGGATCCCGCGCCCCACCGCGATGAGGATCGACACTCTGGTGATGTCCACGTCCTCGCCCGCCGGTTCGATGAGCCGTAGGACGTGCACCGGCGCCTGATCGAGCGCCGCGGGCGCGGCCATCGACTCCACCGGCGCGCCGCGCGTGGCGAACCCGGCCTCCGCGGGGAATGCCCCCGCCAGGACGGTGAGGACCGTGCACCCGGTGAGCTCCATCTCGCACAACAACTTGCCTCCGCACAGCTGGCTGGTGGCGATCACCCGTCCGCCCTCAACCTCAATGGCCCGCACGTTGACCACCATGGGAACGGGAACCAGCGCGGAGAGCAGCGAGGCCAGGTCGATCCCCGCCGAGGTCGCCCCGCACAGCAGCAGGCGGGG
>Ga0209342_10004782_pt1 | contig 13986 bp, 13 predicted proteins | sample RifCSP16_2_FD_184023 | JGI IMG/M metagenome (GOLD analysis project Ga0209342, IMG submission 184023) | Soil microbial communities from Rifle, Colorado - Rifle CSP2_sed 16_2 (SPAdes) (version 2) | ecosystem: Environmental > Terrestrial > Deep subsurface > Rock core/Sediment | place: Rifle... | reverse complement strand
AGTGACTGCGGCGACCCGTCCCGCCGGTATCCCGTCACCGTCCGCCACGGGCTAGGTTTGTGAGGATGAAGCGGCTCGGGTTCGGCCTTCTGGCATTGGCCGCCGCGGCGTGCGGGGGCGACGACTCCGTGGTGACGACGAGTGCCGCGACCACGACCGCTTCGACCACTCTCGCTTCGGCAACTTCGCCGCCTGCAACCGTCGCTGCGACCGCACCGAGTGTGGTACTCGGCATCGTCACCGGCAGGGGAGACGATCAGAGCTTCGAGGCGGCCGCTTACTTCGACGCTGCGCCGGGGACGACCCGTATCGTGATCGGGATCGACTCCGACGACTCGTACGGGGGCATTGGCGATCCGACGCCGGATCTCGAGGGGTGGGCGGAGTTCGGTGAGACGGTGGTGGTGGGTGCCGACGGCGAGGTCGTGGCGGGCGGCTCGGCAGAGGGCATCGGAGACTGGATGTCGTGGGGAGCGGAGGGGAACGGACTCCGGGTGTTCTTCATCCGCGACATCGCCCCGGTGGCGGGCACGCTGTGGGTGGTCGTCGGCGACGGATCCACCCCGGGGTCGGTGGCGGGTGTGGCCACCGGTGACTCCTGCTCGATCCGCGGGTCGGACATCGGTGCCGTCCCGGGCGGCGAGGTACCCGACCCCGGTGTGACCTGCCGCTATCCGTGAGCAGAACCTCTCCGGAACCGCGTAGCATCTCGGTTCTCACCAGGAGGCCGTCGTGAGCCGCGACACCGCAGACATCGTCATCATCGGAGGCGGGATCATCGGGCTGTCGATCGCCCATCAGATCAGTCGCCGCGACCCGCGACGCATCGTCGTCCTGGAGAAGGCGCTCAACGTCGGGGAGGGAAGCACCGGCGCGTCGTGCGCCATTCTCCGCCAGCGTTACACCCACCCGGAGGCGATCATGGTGGCGCGCGACGGCCTCCGGGCCCATCGCAACTGGCCGCGCTACACCGGCCTCACCGAGCCGCGGGCACGGTTCCACCACACCGGGGTGCTGTGGATGATGGCGGAGACCCCGGCCAAGATCGAGGGCAGTCGCGACGTGATGTCCGGGCTCGGGATCGGGGTCGAGGTGCTGACGGCGGCCGAGGTGCGGAAGCGGTTCCCGGCGCTGAGCACCTGCAATCGCCCCTTCGATCTCACCGGTGCCACCGAGCACGAGTGCGAGGACCACGAGTCCTTCCTGTTCGAGATCGAGAGCGGGTTCTTCGACCCCGTCTCCGCCGCCCAGGATCTGCTCGAGGCGGTACGGGCGGCGGGCGTCGACGTGCGGCTGCGCACCAAGGTCACCGGGATCCGGACCGCGGGCGGACGCGTCACCGGCGTCGATCTCGGCGACGGCACCGGCATCGATGCCCCGGTCGTGGTCAACGCCGCCGGTGCTTGGGCGCCCCGGGTCGCGGCGATGGCGGGCTTCGATTACAAGACCCACGGGTGGACGATCCGCCCGATCCGGGCTCAGGTGATCTACCGCGAATGGCCTCGGGACGTGGTCCCCGGTCCGCTCCCCGTGGTTGCGGATTCGTCGGGAGGGATCTACTTCCGGCCCGAGGCAGGCGGGCAGCAGATCCTGGTCGGTTCGATTCGCGAGGAGGACGAGCAGGAGATCGTCGAAGATCCCGACGTGTTCAATGGGAACATCGATGCCGCCTTCCGCGACGTCAAGATCCATGCCCTCCATCACCGCATCCCCTCGCTGCCGTATCGCGGCCACATCACCGGGGTGGCCGGCCTGTACACGATGAACGTCGAGGACGTGCATTCGGTGATCGGCCCAACCTCGCTCGAGGGGTTCATCGTCGCCAACGGATGCAGCGGTCATGGCTTCAAGGAGTCGCCGTCGGTGGGGTCGATGGTGGCGCGCCATCTGACTGGTGCCGCCCCCGACGAGTGGGACACCGAAGCCCCGATGGAGTTCTTCTCCATCGAGCGTTCGCCGATCGTGCTGACGGAGAAGGCGGTCCTCGCCTGAGTTCTCAGCGCGGGGCGATGCCGAGCATCCGCAGGAAGGCCCGCTGGTCGGGCTCGCGCCCCAGGAAGTCCTTCAGCAGGTCCATCGGGTCGCGGGAACCGCCCGGGGCGAGGACCCTGGCGCGGTACTCGGCGCCGACCACCGGGCTGAGCACGCCCTCCTCTTCGAAGCGGCTGAACATGTCGTCCCCGAACACCTTGGCCCACAGGTACCCGTAGTACCCGGCGTCGTATCCGAACAGGTGCCCGAAGGACGCCGGGTAGAAGGTGCCTTCGTGGAAGGGGAACCCCGAGATCTCACTCGTCTCCCGGGTGATGGCGTCGAGATCCTTGTCCGCGCCGGGACCGTGGAGCGCCATGTCCAGCATGCCGAACGACACCTGCCGGAGCATCGCCAGGGAGATGTGGAGGTCGCGGGCGGCGACCAGCTGCTCCACCAATCCGTCGGGGATCGGTGCCCCGGTCTCATGGTGCCTGGCGAAACGCCGCAGTACGTCGGCATTCCAGCACCAGTGCTCCATGATCTGCGACGGCGCCTCTACGAAGTCCCACTCGGTGTTGTACCCACTGAACCGCACCAGCCGGGTGTGACCCAGGCTGTTGTGGAGAACGTGGCCGAATTCGTGGAACAGCGTGGTCACCTCGTCGTGGCGCAGTAGCGAAGGGGCGGTCCCCGCCGGCTTGGTGAAGTTGCACAGGATGGCGGTGACCGGGAGCACGTAGCCATCGGGGCCGGCATGCCCCGGCACCAGGTCGAAGGCGGCGGCGTGGCCGAACTTTCCCTCGCGGGGAAAGAGGTCCATGTAGAACGTCGCCAGATGTGATCCGTCGGCGGCATCGAGGATGTCGTAGGCGACGGCGTCGGGGTGCCACGCCGCCACCGTGGGGTGTTTGCGGTACTCGAGACCGAAGACCTCACCGGTGATGGCGAACATCCCCTCCAGCACCCTGTCGAGGGGGAAGTAGGAGGCGACCTCGGAGGGATCGACGCCGAACCGCTCCCTGCGGATCTTGGTGTGCAAGTAGCGGTGGTCCCACGGCCGGAGCTCCCCGTCGCCGAGGGCCGTACGCAGATCGGCGAGCTCCTCCCGGGCCTTGGTGCTGAGACCGGGCACGATCCCGGCGAAGAGCTCCTCGACGGCCTTGGGTTCTTTCGCCATCTTCAACTCCATGGCGTAGTTCGCCCATGAGGGCATGCCGAAAATCTCGGCGATGCGGTGGCGCAGGCTGATCGCCTCGGCGAGCAGGGGGCGGTTGGCTGCCACCGCCTTGTTGAAGAACTTGAACTGCAGCTCGCGGCGTAGCTCCCGGTCGAGCGCCTGGTCCATGAACGGGTAGTAGTCGGGGTAGTCGAGGCTCACCCGGAAGGTGCCGGGCTGCGCACCGGGGGAGAGGCGGGCGACCGCGTCGTCGGGAAGCCCGGCGAGCTGTTCCCGGGTGAGGTCGAGACCGTCCTGGAACTCGTCGATGTTCTTGTTGAAGGCCACCTCGAGCTCGACCAGCCGGGTGCGATGGCGCTGGACCTCGGCTCGCTCCTCCTCCGAGAGGGCGTGACCGGCGCGGCGGAAGTCGCGGCGGGTGAACTCGACGAGGCGCTGCGGCTCGCCCTCGAGCGCCGCCGCCTCGGGGGTGGCGGCAAAGGCCTCGATCGCCTCGTACAGATCGCGGCGGAACACCAGGTCGGACTGCCACTTGGACAGCGTCTCTTCGCCCGTCTGCGCCGCCTCGCGGACGGTGCGATCGGGGTGGGCTCGTCCCATGAAGGGCCCCACCCCGTAGGCGCGCACCATCACGGCGCCGAGGCGGTCGAGGGGTGCCAGCGTGTTGTCCCAGGTGCGCGGCCCGGCGGCGCCGACGACCCCGGCGACGAGCGCCTCGCCGGTGGCGATGGCGCCGGCGACGGCGTCGGCCACCGACTCCGCTGTGGTGGTGGTGTAGTCGTGCAGCACGGTGGTGGAGGTTACCTGCGGCGAAGGGATGAACCGGCGCCGCGGCCGGTCAGCCGTCGAGCTCGCCGATGGCGTACATGAACCCGTCGCGGCCGCCGATGTAGATCATCCCCTTCCACACCGCCGGGGTCGCCTCGAGGTTGCCGGTGCCCACCTTGAAGGTCCACACCAGCCGGGGCTCCCGGGGATCGGCGAGGTCGAAGCGGCGCAGCAGGCCGTCGTTGGCGGCGACGATCAATTGGTTGTCCACGATCACGGGGGACGACCACGAGCCGTAGCCGAGGGTGAAGTACCACAGCTCCGCACCGGTCTCCTGGTCGACCACGATGAGGGTGCCCTTGTGGGTCACCGCGTAGATCACCCCGTCGCCGAGTGCCGGGGTCGACCACAGGCCGCCCTTGGCGGGCGGTTCGTTGAGCGAGTACATGCCCCACACCCAGGGGTCGTCCCGGTTGTATGGGTCGAGCTTGATGAGTTGTCCGAGTTCGCGGGCGCGCGGGAGGTAGCGCTCGTACTCGGCCGACACGTAGAGGTAGCCCTGCTCGTCGACGAAGATCGTGGCGTCGACGTCGTCGCCGACCCAGTAGTCGAACACGATCTCGACGTCGCCGGACTCGATGTCGGTGATGTCGAGCCCGAACACCCTTCCCCCCGAGTTGGCGAAGTAGATCCGACCCTCGTACATCGCCGTCGAGTTCTCGACGCTCACCGCCGGATAGGTTGGGCCGATGGCGGCCATCAACTCGTCATTCCAGGTGTCCATCTGGAACACGACCTCGGGGGCGATCGTGACCAGTCCGAGGCTGTCGTAGCCGCGGTTGAGCCTGAAGATGTAGTAGATGGAGTTCTCCGACCCCTCGAACATGTAGTCGTTCACGATCAGCGGGCTCGAATCCCAGTCGTCGTTCCAGCGGCCGCCGACGTCGACGTTGGCGGCCTCCTCGGGGCAGCTCGGCTTCGGCAGGCAGACCTCGAAGTCCCAGATCACGATCGCGTCGGAGCGATCGAGCGCCACGGCGCGCACCTTGTTGTCACGGCTGCCGAAGTAGACGATCGGGAAGCCGTCGGGATCGATGGTCGGGGTGCCCTTGATGATGTCACCGGTGAGGATCGGCGACCGGGTGGGAATACCGGTCTCGGCGTCGACGAAATGGAGCTTGCGGTCGTATGCGCCAAAGATCATCTCGGTGACCCCGTCGGGTCTCTCCCAGATCACCGGCTGTCCGGTCCAGCCGTTGCCGCACCATGTCGAGGTCACCCCGAGGTCGGTCGACACCGAGCACATCGCGGCGTCGGGGAACCGCCACTTCAGGGTGGGGGATTCGGGCACCGGCCCCTCGCCGTAGTAGGTGCGCGTCGGGTTGCCCCGGAAGGTGAGGAGGCCCTCGACCGCCGTCCCGTAGGGCTCGCCCACGAGACGGGCATCGCTCCAGAGGTGGAGGGGATCATCCGGGATGGTGGTGGTGGTGCTCGAGGTGGTCGTCGTCGCCGTGAGCGGTGTCGTCGCGGTCGTCGACGGGAGGGTGATCGAGCCGAGGGTGCTGTCGAGAGACGTCACCCCGCTGGCCTGGTCGCCTCCCCCGGCGAACAGCCAGAACAGGAGCACGCTGGTCCCGGCGAGCAGAACGGCAACGGCCGCTCCGATCTGGAGGGGGTGACGGGGTGAGTGCATCGAGGGATGGAGTCTATGGGTGGCGCCGCGCAACGACGCGGCACCGATGGGTCGCCCGCGAGGTCAGGCGGTGCTGCCCCGCCGGATCATCCAGCGGTCGGGACGGTCCAGGATCTCGAAGCCGTACCGGCCGTAGAGGTCGTGGGCGTCGGCGGTCGCCAACACGAAACGCTCGACCTCCTGCAGATCGGGGTGGGTGACTGCGGCATCGACCAGGGCCTTGCCCAGGCCGGCGCCGCGATGCTCCTCGAGGACGAAGACGTCGCACAGCCAGGCGAAGGTGCTCCGGTCGGTGACCAACCGGGCAAAGCCGACGGTCACGCCGCGGTGGTAGACGCCGAGGGGGATGCTGTTGGCGATGGAGCGCACCACCGTCTCCCGGGTTCGCCCCCGGGCCCAGTAGGAGGCATCGGTGAGCCATCCATGCACCACGTCGACGTCGACCAGCGCCGGATCGTCGGAGATCAGGTACTCCCCGTGGCTCTTCGAGAAGGTCACGGCACCACGATCAGCCGCGCTCCACCGGTGGAGCGCTCGCCGCGGCTCAGCGAGAGGATCACACCGGCGGCGTCTGCGAGGGGAACCTCAGAGATCGGGGGCGGGATCAGTGACCCGTCGGCCAGACCGGACAGCACCTTCTCGGTGTCTCCGGGAAGGCTTCCATATGAGCCGGTGAGGGTGTACTCGTTGTTCGACCACAGCACCGGGGGAAGCGTCACCACGGGTTCGACACCCACCCCGACCACGACCGCGCGACCCCCCGGCCGCAACGACTTCAGGGCCGCGTCGACCGTGGCCGCCCGGCCGACGAACTCGAGGGCGACGTCGACTCCGCCGTCGGTGAGGAGTTTGACGGCGCGGCCCAGCGAGACCTCCGGTTCGATGAGCACGACCTCGTCGGCTCCCAGAGAGGCGGCGCGCTCCAGCGCCTTCGGATCGACGTCGGCGGCGATGACGGCGCCCGCCGCGCAATTGCGGGCGATCTGCACTCCATAGCTGCCGAGCCCACCCACCCCGATGATGAGGACGGTGTCGCCCCGCCCCACCGCTGCGGTTCGGGTCACCGCGTGGTGGGCGGTGGCGCCGGCGTCCACCGCCGTGGCGGCGGCGGCGGCGCGCAGGCCGGCCGGGATCGGCACCACGGCGGCGGTGCGGACGGAGACAGAGTCCGCCAGGCCGCCGTCGACGTCGATGCCGAGCACGGAAACGCGCTCACACAGGTTGGACCGGCCCTCGGCGCAGCGGCGGCAGTCGCCGCACGGGTCGCCGACGGTCGCCACCACTCGGGTCCCGGGTTCGAGCCCGGAGCCGGCCGCGTGGCGGATCGTTCCGGCGATCTCGTGACCGAGGGTGATCGGGACGTGGCCGGTGCGGGCGGTGCCGTCCAGGAAGTGGAGATCGGATCCGCACACCCCGCAGGCGGTGACGTCCATCACCACCCAATCCGGCGATCTGTCCGGCTCCGGCACCTGCTCCAACCGGAGGTCGCCGGGTCCGTGGAAGCGGAGGGCTCGCATGCCGGGGAGTTTCCCAGATCGCTGCGGAGTAAGCAGTCACCGGGATGTGATCGACCGCCGCCTTCTCCCGTAGGCGTCGTGCGGCGTGGGGGAGAGGGAGGGGTTGTGGCGGTCGGCGGTCCAGCCGGGTCGTGGGACGGGCATGGAGCAACAACGGTCCCCGTCTCGATGCCGGCGACCGGGTTCACTACTACGGCATGCCGTAGCAGAGCCGCAACGGATACGATTGGTCAGCAAAACCTGGGGAGACGAACAGATGACCAACATCGTTCACGTGGTGGGCACCGGGACCATCGGTGAGCCCTTGATCGGCCTGCTCGCCGATCACGCCTCCGACTTCGGCATCGACGAGGTCTCGTTCCACAAGCGCACGCCGATGATCGAAGAGCGCGCCAAGGTGAAGGACCTCGTCGGTCGAGGCGCCGTTTTGGCGGTCGACGAGGACCGCCGTGCTTCCTTCGAGGAGATCGGGCACGCACCGAAACTCGGGACGATGGAAGCGATCGAGCGCGCCGCGGTCGTGATCGACTGCACCCCGGCGGGGAACGCCAACAAGGTCGAGTACTACGAGAAGGCGCGCGGTCCGCGCGGATTCCTCGCCCAGGGGTCGGAATTCGGGTTCGGCAAGATGTACGCCCGGGGAATCAACGACGAGGCGCTCGACCACGGCTCTGATCGGTACATCCAGGTCGTGTCGTGCAACACCCACAACATCTCGGTTCTGATCAAGACGCTGGCAATAGATCCCGACGGCACCTCTCACCTCGAGAGTGGCCGTTTCCTGTGCATGCGCCGCGCCAACGACATCAGCCAGGATGGCTCGTTCATCCCGAGCCCCAGCGTCGGCCGCCACGACGACCCCAGGTTCGGCACGCACCACGCCCGGGACGCGCACCGGCTGTTCGAGACCATGGGGTACGACCTGCCGGTCTTCTCTTCGACGGTGAAGCTCAACACGCAGTACATGCACGCGCTGCATTTCAGCCTCCAGCTGGATCGGGAGGTGACCACCAAGGAGGCGGTCGACCTCCTCGCCGCCAACCAGCGGGTGGCCCTGACCCTCAAGCGCTCGGCGAACCAGATCTTCTCGTTCGGCCGCGACCACGGTTATTACGGCCGGATCCTCAGCCAGACCGTCGTGCCCATCGAGACGATGGCGGTGCGCAACGGCACCGAGCTCGTTGGGTTCTGCTTCACGCCCCAGGACGGCAACGCGTTGTTGTCGTCGATTGCCGCCACCCTTTGGCACCTGCACGGCGAGGTCGGCGACCGCCTGGAGGTGCTGCGTCGATTCTTCTTCCAGGAGGTGTAGGAGCCGAGGGTCGGCCCTTCGGGCCTCCCGCAATTGGCAATTGGCAATTCGGAAATGGCAATTGGCAATTGGCAATTCGCCTTTCGCTCTTGGAACTGCAGGGTCTTCAGTCGTCGCCGGAATCGGCCGATGATCGCCCCATGTCTACGGAGAAGCGGCCGGGACCCCCCGGTTCGCTGCTCATGCCTGGCCACCCCCGGCCTACGTTCAGCGCCGTTCGCGACCTCGGAGTGGTGGTGGCGGCGGTGTGGCTGGCCGCGTTCGTGATCCATGAGTTCCAGATTCCCGAGGCATTGGAGACGTGGAACCGGACACACGCGCAATGGGCGATCGACGAGGTGACCCTGGTTTCTCTCTGTGCCGTCGCGGGCCTCGGGGTGTTCTCCTGGCGCCGTTGGCAGGAATCACTCCAGATCATCGCCCGCCATCAGGCAACGCTGCAGCGTCTCCACACCACCGAGATCGAGGTCGCTTCCAAGGATCAGTTGATCCGAACGGTGTCTCACGAGTTGCGCACCCCGTTGACTGCGATCCTCGGCTATGCCGAGTTGCTCGAAGAGACCCAGGACCGGTCGCTCGAGCGAGAGGAGATGATCTCCACCATCATTCGCCAGGGGCGCGACCTGTCAGACATCGTGGCGGATCTCCTCACTAGGGCGCAAAGTGAGGCAAAGACGCTCAGCGTGGTGGCGGTTCCCGTCCAGTTTGTGGCGAACGTCAACCAGGTCCTCGAGTCGTGGAACGCCGAGGAACGGCAGCGGGTGACCCTCATCGGGACCGCCGCCGCCGTCGGGGACCCGGCGCGGGTGCGGCAGATCGTCCGCAACCTCCTCTCGAACGCGTTCCGTTACGGGAGCGGGGCCATCGAGGTCGCCGTCGGCGCCGGCCCCGACACCTCGTGGCTCACCGTATCCGACGAGGGTGCCGGCATCCCGGAGGAAGAGCGGGAACGCGTGTTCCTCCCGTATCACCGGGTCGCCGGGGATGCCCGGGCGCCGGGCGGGCTGGGACTCGGCCTCGCCATCTCCCGCGAGCTCGCCCGTCTGATGGGCGGCGACCTCACCTATCGCCGGGGGCGGGGCCGATCGGTATTCGAGTTGACTCTGCCCGTAAAGGCGGAGAGCTCCGTGGCCGCCTGAGAGTGTGCAGTCCGGGAGGCGGCTACGTCTTGTAGCGCCAGACGATCCGACCCCGGGTCGGGTCGTACACCGACAGGTCGAGATCGACCTTGTCGCCGGGAAGGATGCGGATGTAGCGACCCCGGCGCATCTTGCCGGACGCACGCGCCAGCACCTCGAGACCGCCCTCGATCTCGACCTTGAACATCGCGTTGGGGAGGGTCTCGAGCACCGTTCCCTGCACGCGTACGACATCATCTTGTTTGGTCAAAGAATCTCCCAACCGCGGGCATCGATGTGCCCGATGGCTGCAACTCTCCCATTGTGCGGTGTGGTGGTCAAACAACGTCAGAGGCGTTCGACCTCGTCGAGGGCGGCGACGGCCTCCGCCAGGTCCGGAGCCGACATGTCGACCGCGGGAAGCACCCTGATTTCTGAGATGCCGGCAGGTGCGGTTCCCGGGAGACCTCCCACGACGATGACCCGGGTCACTCGCGCTTCTTCTGCCGCCCGCAGCCATCCGGCGACCACCTCGCCGGGAGCGGCAAACGCAAGCTCGCGGCCGTCGGTGGTGGCCTCGGTGATGAGCACCGCGCAGAACGCCCCGGCCGCAGCCGCACGAACGTGCGAGTCGTCGCTGAGATCGCCGACGGCGACCTTTACGCCCCGACTGCGTTGAGTGGCGGCCTCGTCCGCCGAGGACACGAAGGCGCGTACCTCGCCGGCCCGCTCCGTGAGACGGTGCACGATTGCACGACCGGCCGGGGTGTCGCCTCCGATCACGATCACCGGCATGCGGGAGATCCTAGAAAAGGCAGGAGAATCAAGGGAATTCGTCGGTTCGGGGCGAGCACGGGGTCCAAACCGCAACAAATAGCTGCACGAAGGTGTTGTAATGGGAGCGAGCGGTTGGCGCCGGACACGGATCGGTCTTCCCCCACTCCCCAGTTCCGTGCCGGCGCTGCCGCTTTTTTCTCATTTTCCCCCTTGTCTCGGTGCGGGCGGCTGCCACAATCGGCGTCGCGCGAGAAGATGGAGTTGATCAAATCGTGGCCAAGGTCGACATCGATGTCGGAAAGTACCAACTCGGCTGGGCGGACGCCGAGGACTACGTGTTCAAGCCCAAGAAGGGGCTGAACGAGGACATCATCCGCGAGATGTCGGCGATGAAGGGCGAGCCCGAGTGGATGCTCGCCTTCCGCCTCAAGGCCTACCAGCGGTTCCTCCGCAAACCGGTGCCCACCTGGGGTGGCGGCGGGGCGCTCAACGACATCGACTTCGACAACATCTACTACTACATCAAGCCGATGGAGGGGCAGGCCAAGAGCTGGGACATGGTCCCGGAATCGATCAAGGCCACCTACGAGAAGCTCGGCATCCCCCAGGCGGAACGCAAGTACCTCGCCGGGGTAACCGCCCAGTACGAATCTGAGGTCGTGTACCACCGTAACCGCGAGGACCTCGAGGGACTCGGCGTCCTGTTCTGCGACATGGACACCGCGCTTCGCGAGTATCCCGAGATCGTGCGGCAGTACTTCGGAACGATCATTCCCCCCAACGACAACAAGTTTGCCGCCCTCAACTCGGCGGTGTGGTCGGGTGGCTCCTTCATCTACGTGCCGCCGGGGGTCCACGTCGATCAGCCGCTCCAGGCCTATTTCCGGATCAACGCCGAGAACATGGGGCAGTTCGAGCGCACGCTGATCATCGTCGACGAGGGCGCCTACTGCCACTATGTCGAGGGGTGTTCCGCTCCGACGTACTCGAGCGATTCCCTGCACTCGGCGGTCGTGGAGATCGTCGTCAAGGAGGGTGGCCGCTGCCGGTACACGACCATCCAGAATTGGTCGAACAACGTGTACAACCTCGTCACCAAGCGCGCGGCGGCATATCGCAACGCCACGATGGAATGGATCGACGGGAACCTCGGCTCCAAGCTCACCATGAAGTACCCGGCGGTGTGGCTCATGGAAGAAGGCGCTCACGGCGAGGTGTTGTCGATCGCCTTCGCCGGCAAGGGCCAGCATCAGGACGCCGGCGCCAAGATGGTCCACGCGGCCTCGAACACCACGTCGTTGATCACTTCGAAGTCGATCGCCAAGGATGGTGGCCGCAGCGGGTATCGCGGGCTGGTCCGGGTGGAGAACGGGGCCGAACACGTGAAATCCTTCGTCCGCTGTGACGCGCTGATCCTCGACGAAATGAGCCGTTCCGACACCTACCCGTACATGGAGATCGAGGAGGCCGATGCCCAGATCGGGCACGAGGCGACGGTGTCCAAGGTGGGTGACGACCAGCTCTTCTACCTCATGAGCCGGGGCCTCACCGAACCGCAGGCGACGGCGATGATCGTCGCCGGCTTCATCGAGCCGATCGTCAAGGAGCTGCCGATGGAGTATGCCGTCGAGCTCAACCGGCTCATCGAGCTGCAGATGGAGGGATCGGTTGGGTAGTCGTCGGCGTAGCCGACGAGATGGCAGACAGCAGATTGCAGACCGCGAGTGCATTGGCCATCTGCAATCTGCAATCTGGGTTCTGCCTCACGTCCCCTTGTAGTTCACCATCTGGTCGAGGACCACCTCCACCTCGACGAGATCCTTTTGGTCCTGCATCACCCGGCCGATGTCCTTGTAGCTGCCCGGCGCCTCGTCGAGGAGGGCGTGGACCCGATCCGCCAGCCAGGTCCTGCCCGCCATCGCCGCCGACAGCTCGCCGGGGGTGAACTTCTTGCGAGCCGCCGTCCGGCTCATACGCCGGCCGGCACCATGAGCGCACGACGAAAACGACAGCGGGTTGCCCTTTCCCCGCACTATGTAGTTGGGGGTTCCCATCGACCCGGCGATGACTCCGTGGTCGCCGATCCCGGCGCGGATCGCTCCCTTACGCGTCAGCCACACCTCGCGACCCATGTGCTGCTCTCGCGCCGTGTAGTTGTGGTGGCAGTTGATGCGACGCCGCTCGGTGGGGGTTCGCCCGACGGTCTCTGCGATCGCCCCGAGCAGCAGGTCCATCATCCGGCTCCGGTTGGCGAAGGCGTAGCCCTGTGCCCAGTCCAGATCGCCGAGGTACTCGTCGAATTCCGGCGTTCCTTCGGTCAGATAGGCGAGGTCACGGTCGGGGAGGTCGACCCCCCGGCATTTGCGGCGGGCGATCTCGATGTGCGCCTCGGCGAGCCGGTTCCCGGGCCCGCGGCTCCCCGAGTGGAGCACTGCCCAGATCGTCCCCGCCGGATCGCGGCACACCTCTACGAAGTGGTTGCCGGCTCCCAGGCTCCCGAATTGCCCCGCCGCTCGCTCCTCGAGACCGAGCCGCGCCAGGGTGTCGTTCGGGTTCCGCTCGAGCCACTCGCTCCCGGCCCGTACCGCCTCGTGTCCCTTGCCGACACCGGCCGGGATACGCCGCTCGATCCGCCGCAGCAGGGGGTACAGGTCTGCCGGGAGGTCGTCGACCCCCAGGTCGGTCTCGACGGCGATCATGCCGCACCCGATGTCCACACCGACGGCGGCGGGCACGATCGCTCCCTCCGTAGGGATCACCGAGCCCACGGTGGCCCCCTTGCCGAGGTGGGCATCGGGCATCAGGGCGACGTGCCCGACCACGAAGGGGAGGGAGGCGACGCGCCGGGCCTGGGCCAGGGTCTCCTCGTCGATCTCCGATGCCCAGCAGATGAGCTTGTCGTCGAGGCGGTGCATCACCGTCGGCAACGGTACCGGTATGGGGAGGCCACCGCTGCGGGAAACCGAGCCTGCGATGGAGGGGTAGCCTCGACCGCATGTACCTCGACCTGATCTCGCGCGGGTTCCGCCGCAATCAGCGGGTTGTCGGCTCGCACGCCGAGGGTCTCAGCCACGAGGACGCGCTGCGCCAGTCCGGGTACAACACGAACTGCTTCAACTGGGTCGTCGGTCACATGGTCGCCGGCCGGGACGACGTCTTGAAGACGCTCGGGGCGAGCCCGGTGCTCGACGAGGGAGCCGCCGACCGGTATCTCCAGGAGTCCGAACCGATCCGGGAGGACGGTCCCGGGGTGTTGGCGCTGTCCGACCTGCTCGGTGCGTTCGACGAGACCGAGGCGCGCATCGAAGCCGCGCTGGCCGCCGCTGACGCTGCATTCATGGCCGAGGAGCTGCCTGCCGGGGAGGGGCGAACCGCGACGCGCGCCGCCCGGGTGATGTTCTTCCTCTTCCACGACACCTATCACGCCGGGCAGACCGACGTGATCCGCCAGCTCTCAGGGAAGTCGGACAAGATCATCTGATCGCTGCCCGCCGCCCGCTGCCCGCTACCCGCTCCGGCGGGAGGCGGGAGGCGGGAAGCGGGCAGCGACCCTCACTCGAGCAGGTGTTCGAGGGTGGCCCGGAAGTCCCCGGCGAGGTCGGGGCGGGACAGACCGACGGCCGCGGTTGCCTCGAGCAAACCGGCCGGCC
>Ga0209342_10004779_pt1 | contig 13989 bp, 11 predicted proteins | sample RifCSP16_2_FD_184023 | JGI IMG/M metagenome (GOLD analysis project Ga0209342, IMG submission 184023) | Soil microbial communities from Rifle, Colorado - Rifle CSP2_sed 16_2 (SPAdes) (version 2) | ecosystem: Environmental > Terrestrial > Deep subsurface > Rock core/Sediment | place: Rifle... | reverse complement strand
CCATCCCTGGAATAAACCACCTTGTCGATGCGGCTGACCACCTCCCTGCGTAAACGTGGCATTTTTTCTGCCATCCCCATGAATATTTGCCAGTTCTCCTGGAAGGAACCATCATTTATGGGTTGTTCGAATAGGATGACCATTTTATACATAAGAACTCCGATCAGTTCACAGCTATTTGATGAAACAATTAATATTATAAACATCATTACATCTGTTCACAAAGTCTTCCTTCTTTAAAATTCGTCAACAGATCGATCCATATCATACAATCACCTGCCAATTTATGGTATTATTTCACGATGGTGAATAAATGAGCGATGACAACAAGATAACAATTATCGAAGGTCCACCTCCCATTTTTGAGCAGGTTCAGGATGGCTGGGCTTTGGGACTTGGAGAAAGTCCCCGCACCCATCTTACGGTCTTGACACGGCTGCGCACGTTTAATGGTCCCGCGCTTGTGGAACGTTGTTATCGTGCCTGGCATACCGGCGGACCAATTCATCTCCATTATCGTAATGATGTGGGTCTTGAGCAGACTGCCCCGATCATAGCTGTCCGATCGGTCGATTCGCCTGATGGTCATATGCTCTTTCTATGGTTGAATCTTGATAATGAAAAGGTGGAATACGAATTCGACTCCAGCGAAGATGATGACCTGGACGATAATCCGGATCTTCTCAATTAGGATTTGATTCCATGCTTACCATTGAAACGACCCGGGAATCAGGCGTACAGACCATTTCCATCAACAATCCTCCTGTTAATGCCCTTGACCAGCAAACCATATTATCTCTGTTGAGCTCCCTGCAGGAGGCATCAACTGATGATGCGATTCGCTGCATCATCCTGACCGGTTCCAGGCAGATTTTTTGTGCCGGTCACGACATCAACGAAATGTTGACCGGTCAATCCCAACAGGTTTCCTACCGGGAACATTTATTACAAACCTACAATCCATTGATCCTGCAGATTAGAAAAACACCAAAACCGATCATTGCAAGCATCAATGGACCCGCAGCAGGTGCCGGACTGGGTATCGCCCTTGCATGCGACCTTCGCATTGCATCTGAAAATTCCCGCTTCACCGTTGGTTTCGCTGGCATCGGCTTGGTTCCGGACTCGGGTGTGTCCCTTTTTCTGCCCCTCCTGGTCGGGTTGGGTAGGGCTGCAGAACTGGCTTTCAGCAATGCCACCATACCAGCCAGCCAGGCATTGGATTGGGGGCTCATTAATAAAATGACAACCATCGAGCAGCTACCCTCTGAGTCAGCCTATTATGCAGCCCGGCTTGCGAATGGACCTACGGGGACATATGGACTCACCAAGCAGGCATTCAATATGTCTGTTCTGCATAACCTGGAGAATGCATTGGATCAGGAAGCCCACCTCCAGGAACTTGCCAGTAAGAGTGAAGAACATCGCTTGGGAGTTAAATCCTTCCTGAATAAATGAACCCAGGGCGTGATCATCTGTAAGGTGGAAGATCAGCCTGAAACGCCATCCTGTTACGCAGGAAATCATTAAAATAGCATGGATAATGTCATATTGACGTTATGCTTTATATCGGTTACCTTTAAGATACTGTTCGTGCAGGAACAGGCAAAGAACTGAGAATTTTTTATGATTGTGCAGAACGACATACCAAAGCTTTAAAGCGGACATCCTTCCGGGGTGTCCGCTTATATTTTGCCTCAATTTTATTCAAATTAGGAGTTAAAAAATGTCAGGACAGATCAATGCATTTGAAATGGCGCAGGAGCAGTTTGATGGCGTCGCAAAAGGATTGAATCTCGATCCCCAAATCAGCGAAGTATTGCGCTGGCCAATGCGTGAATTCACTTTTCGTATCCCGGTGCGCATGGATGATGGTTCCCTACGCGTGTTCCAGGGATATCGGGTTCAGCATAATGATGCCCGCGGTCCCAACAAGGGCGGCATCCGCTTCCATCCATCCGAGACCTTGGATACAGTTCGAGCACTTGCCACCTGGATGACCTGGAAATGTGCCGTAGCAGATATCCCCCTTGGTGGCGGAAAAGGCGGTGTCATCGTCGATCCAGCCACGCTTTCCACGGCTGAAAAGGAACGTCTCTGCCGTGGTTGGGTGCAGAACATGGTCCACAGCATCGGACCACGCAAGGATGTCCCCGCACCTGATGTTGGCACAACCCCGCAGATGATGGGTTGGATGATGGACGAATTCTCGCGTCTCACCGGTGAATTCACCCCTGGTGTGTTTACCGGAAAGCCCCTCGGTGGTGGTGGTTCATTGGGCCGCACGGAAGCGACTGGTTTCGGCGTCATCTATACTGTCAGGGAGGCGATGAAACACCTTGGCATCGATCCCAAAACCAGCGTGGCAGCCATTGAAGGCTTCGGCAATGTCGCTCAATATGCAGCCATTGGTTTCACCGAGATGCTGGGCGGCAGGGTTGCCTGTGTCTCCTGCTGGGACCGCCATGACAAGACCTCCTACACCTACAGCCATGCCAATGGCATCGATCCCCGTTTCCTGATGACCATTGTCGACCAGTACGGCACCATCGACAAGGACGAGGCAAAAAAGGCAGGGTATATCATTGAATCCGGCGAAAAGTGGATTGAAAAGGATTGCAATGTCCTCATCCCGGCTGCCATTGAAGGACATGTCAATGCCGAGACGGTGGTGAAGATCTCAAAGAATGTCAGGATCGTTGCGGAAGGCGCCAACGGTCCCTGCACGCCAGAAGCAGATGAGTATTTCAAGGAACATGGCATTTTCGACATCCCGGATTTCCTCTGCAATGCAGGGGGGGTGACCTGTTCATACTTCGAGAGTGTCCAGAACGACATGAATTTCTATTGGTCCAAGGAGGAAGTCCTCGATAAATTGGACGCCAAGATGACCTCCGCATTTTACGGTGTGCTCGATATGTCCGAAAAGGAAAAGGTCTACATGCGTGATGCCGCTTACATGGTCGCCATCGACCGGGTTGTCAAAGCCATGCAGTTGCGCGGCTGGGTTTAGTCCTGTTTGATAAATAAACCAAAAAGACCGATCAGGTTGAACTGACCGGTCTTTTTTTATTGGGAATAAGGAATCTATTTAGCTTCCACCTTGATGGTGCGTGGTTTGGCTGATTCCACTTTTGGCAGTTTCACTGTCAGGATGCCGTTCACGATCTTGGCGTCCACTTTCTCGGCATTGACTGCGGTTGGTAACCGCAGGCTGCGGCGGAAGGTACCCTGCGGCAATTCCTGCATCAGGTATTCGCCTTCGTTCTCTTTGTACTCACCTGTAATGGTGACGACATTTTCGAGTACCTGGATGTTCAGATCTTCTGCTTTCATTCCGGGTACCAGGGCGGACAGGATGAATTCATCATCGTTACCCTGAACGTTCAGGGATAGCTGGTAATCGCGTGTTGATTCAAATTCATTGGCATAGCTCATCATACGCTGTGCCATGCGGTTGTGCATGTGTCTGTGAGGGGTGATGTAATAAGTCATTTTATTTCTCCTGGTTGAGTAGAGGTTTTTTTGTTGTTTCAAACATGAGCTAATGATAATGACATCATATTAGAAGATTGCTAACAGCAGATTGGATTTGTATAAGAAAAAACCACCGCAGGGGTTCCTGCGGTGGTTGTCGTAATTCTAAAGATCTTTACTGGTTAAGTTATGGGGTTGTTGCCGCAATAGCTGCAGCTGCATCCAGGAGGCCTGCACCAGTGGCATCTGCTCCCCAGCAATATTCAGAGATACTGCCATTAGACTCGTATACATCTTGACATCCAGGAGCAAGAGGGATGGCAGATCCTTCAAGGATGGTCTCAGCTTCTGTGGCAGTTAAACCGGGTTTTTTCTGAACCATTAAAGCCACCGTCCCAGCAACATGCGGGCTTGCCATCGAGGTGCCGCCCAGGAAGTAATAGGAAATTTGCCCGCTGTTCACATTGTAGGGACCTACCACCCATGAGCCGGGTGCCGCCACATCCAGATCCTGAAGAGCCAGTTCTCGGCTGGAAAAATCGGTGATATAGAATTGAGAAGGATTGGTTGGTTCCAATACATTAAGGTTCCACCACCAGGAACGATTACCAGGAGGATACCACTCTCCGATCCATCCGGAAGCTGCAACAGAAATGACCGGAGGATACGCACCTGGATAGCCCATGCCTGCTTCGCCTTCATTACCAGCCGAAGCTACGATGATCACACCTTTACTAATGGCATAATCTATGGCAGCCTGTTCCACTGCATCCAGTCCGGGTCCACCCAGGCTCATATTGATCACAACCGGTGAACCAGCCAAAGGACCTGCCTTGAGGTCTGCCACGTAAACAATTCCAGCAGCGATGGCGGACGACCAGCCGGAGCCGTTCTGGTTCAGAACCTTGACCGGGATAATGGTTGCCATCGGGGCAACTCCATTAACTGGATCTCCTCTAAGGTTGTAACCAATTATGGTGCTGGTCACGTGCGTGCCATGCGAGTTCTGGTCATGCTCCCACTTATTGGGCTGAGTAGAAACAGTGCCGATCTCACCGCCACCACCACCGAAGGAAATGGCATATTCTGTTGCAATACGCTCTTGTGGGAAGTACTGCCGCCAGGAGTCCACCAAGCCGGTATCCAGCACGGCTACATAAACACCTTCTCCATCATAATCCACCTGGCGGTTGTCAAAACCATAATCGGTCACATTGATGGCATCCAGGTTCCAGGTGCTCAACCCATCCATAAAATCAGTTACAGCAACCGTATCGATCGGGGCACCTTTCCGCTCCGCATCCGGGTTGGCAGCTGCCACGTACGGCAGTGCCTGGATTGTCGCCAGGTCACCGGAGCGTACCTGCATGGTCAAGGCATTGATCTCGATCAATACATCACGCACCTTGCCGTGCGTGCCCAGGTCTGCCAGGATCCCATCCGTGACCTCGGTGTTCAGAACGACATTGATACCGATCATCTTGTTGTCGCTGGCAGCCATGGCGGGAATGACAGAGATCAACATTGCTGTGATGATCAGGATACTTAACAAAACTTTCCTTTTCATAGATTAATTCTCCTTTCCATTGGGATTTTTCCTGACCGGGATGTCAGAAATCTGAAGTCAGTATATACGAATCAATGGATTTTTTCAAGTATAAAAAAAATGCGTGATTCACAATAGGGTATGCTTTGTTCATGGAAACAGGTACTAGTGTTCTTATTCTTCTTCGGAGGTTATAATCACACCATGACCAAAACAACCTGGCTGATCATTATCGTCATCGGCACACTGGCGGGTGTTGGGTTTTACGCTTTCCGTACTTTTCGACCAGTTGCAGCCCGCTCAATCAATATCAGGGCTTGGCTGCTCGATCCGCAAGCCCATCCCGAGTGGGCTATCCAGGCTGGTGCACGCTGCGGCGATGCCCCCTTTATCCTTCCGACCGATGGATTCATCGGCTACCTGTGGGATGATTCCTTCAAATTGGGACACCGCCACCAGGGGATAGATATTTTTGGCGGGTTTGGTGTCGATGAAACTCCGGTCGTGGCAGCCTACCCCGGTTACCTGACCCGCCTGCCCGATTGGCGCTCTACTGTCATCGTCCGTGTCCCTTCCGATCCGCTCGATCCCGGGGCACAGATCTGGGTTTATTACACCCACATGGCTGACCCCGATGGGAATTCTTTCATTTCCACTGAATTCCCCCCCGGAACAAATGAAGTGTTCATAGAAGCTGGAACCTTCCTCGGAAAACAGGGCAATTATTCCGGCGATCCGAACAACCCGGTCGGGACACACTTGCATTTCTCAATAGTAAAGGACAATGGAACTGGAAAATTCCTTAACGAGTTGGAAATTCGCAACACGCTGGATCCCTCTCCATATCTCGGTCTGAACGTGAATGCAGCCCTTTATGATGGATCGGTCATCGTCTGCAAAAATGGGGCATCCGATGAGTGATAAGGAAATGGCATTAAAAGGAAAAGTGATCCTGGTGGTTGGCGCCGGGAAGGGTATCGGAAGCATCATTGCCGCAGAACTCGCCTCCCTGGGCGCCTGTTTGGCGATCAACGACCTGACCCCTGTCAACCTCGATCAGGTGGAATCAGGCATCCTGGCAGCTGGTGGATTGGTTCGATCGTACACAGTGGATGTGAGCAAGAAAATTCCCATCCAATCTCTCGTAAATGCCGTCCAGGATGATCTCGGACGGATCGATATCCTCGTCCATTGTGCACGGGTTCGTCCGAAAGCGAACCTGGTGGATATGGATGACTGGGAATGGCAGCGTACATTGGATGTCAACCTGACCGGTGCATTTCTGACCTTACAGTCGATCGGAAGGGTCATGCGCGCCCAGGGCGGGGGGATGATGATCCTTGTTGGACCTCCCTCTGCAGACGAACTGGGGCGGGGAGCGTATTCGATCAGCATGGCAGCCTTGCATGAGTTATCCGTTCGGGCTGCTGCGGAGTTCAAGGAGCATGCCATCCAGGTTAAATGGATCAGCCAGCAGGATGGAACCGACCAGGCAGTGAAGCAGGTTCTTGCAGCCTGTATGGGAAAAGATACGGAGGAATAATCAATGATGGAAGAATTATTGGAATACCGTCAACGCATGATCAACAGGTTTGCAGAAGCACCCGGATTAATAGATAGGGCAATGGCTAAGATCCCTGATCTCAACCAGGCGCTCGAAGAGGGAGGCTGGAATGCACACCAGGTTATCACGCACATGCGCGATGTTAACAGCCAGGTGTATTTACCCCGCCTGCAGCGCATCATGACCGAGTCAGACCCCATATTCAAGAATTTTGATGGGGATGCCTGGATGGTGGATCACTATGATCCGCACGAACCTTTGGGTGCCATCCTGAACGAGTTGAAAGAGCAATGCCTCTCAACAGCTGAATGGCTGCACCAGCTTGCACCCCCCTCCTGGAACCGCAATGGGATCCATCCCACCATCGGGACACATACACTGCAGTGGTGGGTGGAAAGAACGTTGGCGCACATCAACGAGCATGTGGTTCAGCTTGAAGGTTCCGTTTCAGATAAAAAATAGGGCTACTGGTTTATTGTTTAATAGTACCAATGGAGGAAATTATGAAGTACCAGAACATTCAGGTTGAAACACGTGAAAAGGTGGGTCTCATCACATTGCATCGTCCCGATGCCATGAATGCATTGAATGGCGAACTTCTATCTGAATTGGTCCATTCTTTGCAGGTTTTCGACCGCGACGATGGTATTGGCGCCATCGTGATCACCGGCAACAAAAAGGTCTTTGCTGCTGGTGCCGATATCAAGTCGATGGTTAATGCCAATGCCACCGATATGCTTACCGGCAGTTTTGTTGAGCTTTTCGATGGTATTGGCGTCATCAAAAAGCCGCTCATTGCCACAGTCGCAGGTTATGCCCTCGGTGGTGGTTGTGAATTGGCCATGGCTTGCGACATGATCGTGGCAGCAGAGAATGCCCGCTTTGGACAGCCGGAAGTGACCATCGGGGTCATCCCCGGGGCCGGCGGCACCCAGCGCCTGACCCGCGCGGTCGGGAAAGCCATCGCCATGGAAATGGTTTTGAATAACCGCACTTTGACCGCCGCAGAAGCATTATCCTTTGGTCTTGTCAACCGGGTTTTTCCTGTCGATCAATATCTTGAAGAAGCCCTTAAATTCGCTGCAGAGATTGCCTCCCGCGCTCCGCTGGCTGTCCGCCTTGGTAAGGAAGCGGTCAACCAGGCTTTTGAACTCCCTCTACAGGAGGGATTGAAGGCGGAACGCAGGGCATTCTACTTCCTTTTTGCCAGCCAGGATCAGAAGGAAGGAATGCAGGCTTTCGTCGAAAAACGAAAGCCGGAATGGAAAGGGAAATAGGATCAATTCCTGGGGGATTTTTCAGGATCACATCAGAAATATTAACAAAATACCCTGCCTTTAAAAGCAGGGTATTAAAGTTAACCATTAAAATGATCAATGGATCAAGAGGGATTCTATCCTGATCTCGCTCTCATTTACTACCTTCAATAATGCATCCATCAGTTCCGGGCACACGTGGGTGCTGTCATTCGGAAATTCCATCAGGAAACTGTGACCATTTTCCTTGATCAAAAGGTTGAAATGGTCCCTGCCGTGATGAGAGATCAGCGCGCCATGGATCCGCTGTATTCGCCGTTGATCTTTAATGGCTTCACCTGAAGAAAGCAGGGTCACCGTCACCATTTGGGGAGCATGGTCTTCCTTGCTGATCACCTTGCTTTTCGGTAATATCGGTTTACTCGATTGAACCTGTTTGGGTTCCGGGGAAATGACTGCAATACCGGGAATCTTTGTTTTCATGCTCACATCCACGGATATCGCGTTTTTGGATGAAACATCACCACTTAATGTCGTTGAGGGATCATTGTTCTGCCCACCTGTGCCCTCTGTTTCAGTCCATGTTGGTGTTGGCATGTACTCATCCAATCCAGGTGGAAATGCATCCGGCGGAGGTGGGAAATCATCAGGATCATCTTCAAACTCGGAAAAAACGGGGACGGTGGAGATGGTCGCCTGCACTGCGTTCATCGCATCCATTCGATTTTCTGACAATGGTTCCATTGTCGGAGTTTCCGAAAAGAACTCATCAGTCGGGACGACCAGGTTGAAATCAGTCCGGATATTGTCAACCAGGATCTTGGGTGGTGAACTGGATGCATCCACCTTCCCTTCAACCAATACGATCTTACCGATCTCCAGGATCGTTTCAAATTTTACCCACATTCGGGGAAAGATCACCAGGTCGATCGTTCCCTGGATATCCTCCAGCGTCACGAATCCCATCATCTTCCCCTTCTTTGTTTGGTACGGTCTCATTCCGGAGACTAGACCTGCCAACCGCACCGCTTCCTGGTCGCTGGCTTCGGACAGCTGCCCGGAAAAATAGCTGACTATCCGCGTCAATTTTGGCATCATCGCTGTCAGTGGATGCTCGGAAACATAAAGCCCCAGGAGATCCCTTTCCCAGTTGAGTTGTTCCCTTCGTTCGATCTCCGGAACATCAGGAATGACCAGATGCTCATGCACACCGGTTGCTTCTCCGAACAATGAAAGCTGCCCATCCTGGACTGAGCGGAAATGGGAAGCGCTGATGGCTGTCATTCGATCAATGCAAGCCAGCAGGGCAGACCTTTTTCCAAAAGTATCCAGCGCCCCCACCTTGACAAGACATTCCAGGGGGCGTTTGCCAACCGATTTTAGATCAACTCGCCGTGCCAGGTCATTCAGATCCTTGAAAGGGGTATCTCCGCGCGCCTGCATGATCAGCTCGACCGGGTTCTGTCCAACATTCTTGATCGCCCCCAGTCCAAATCGTATGGCTGTTTTTCCGTCTGGCAGATCTTCTATCGCAAAATCCCAGTAGCTGGAGTTTATATCAGGAGGAAGGACTTCAATGCCCATGTTGCGGCAGTCTGCACTGTAGAATGCCACCTTGGCAGAATCGTTCTTGTTGACAGATAGCAGTGCCGTAAAGAATTCTGTTGGGTAATGTGCCTTTAAATATGCCGTTTGAACGGCAATGACACCATAGTCTGCTGCATGGGATTTATTGAATCCGTAACGGGCAAATTCTTCCCAATCCGAGAAGATGGCATTGGCGATCGATTCTTCAATTCCTCGCTTACCAGCACCTTCTATGAATTTGGAACGATGTAGTTCGACCTTAGTTTTGTTTTTCTTGGAGATCGCTTTTCTCAGGTCATCAGCTTCTTGAGGAGTGTAATCAGCCAGCTCGACAGCTGCTCGCATCAATTGTTCCTGGTAAACAGGAATGCCATACGTGGATTCAAATATCGGTTTCAGTGATTCGTGCCGGTATTCAACTTTCTCCTCGCCATGCATTCGTTCAATATAACTAGGGATGAACTGCATCGGACCCGGACGGTACAAAGCCACCATGGCGATCACATTTTCCAATTTTTTAGGTTTCATCTGGATCAGGTAGCGGGTCATTCCGCTGCCTTCCACCTGGAAAAGTCCGGCTGTATTTCCAACGCCTAACAACTCGAAAGCTTGTGGATCATCAAGCGGGATATTGCCCAGGTGGTAGGTGACTCCATGTCGTTCCTTGATCATGTCACATGCCCGTGACATGATGGTCAATGTCGCCAGGCCAAGGAAATCCACCTTTAACATTCCCAGCGAATCGAGGACACCCATTTCGAATTGGGTAACCGATTTAATCGGTGTATCCTCCGAGTTATTGGTGGGTCGATGGAGGGGAAGATAATCGATCAGGGGTAGATCACTGATCACAACTCCGGCTGCATGCGTTCCGGCATTGCGAATTACTCCTTCCATGAGGGATGATGTCTCCAGTAATTCCCGCATGGTTTCGTTGGAATTAAAAACCGCTTTTAATTCCACGCTCTCATTTAACGATTCTTTCAGGTGGGCTGTTTGCCCGGGAATATTCGGGACCAGTTTGGCAACCCTATCCACTTCATTAAGTGGGATATCCATGACCCGGCCTACATCTCGAATGGCAGCCTTTGATCCCATGGTGCCAAAAGTAATGATCTGGGCTACCTTGTCATCACCATATTTCTGGGAGCAATATTCCATCATTTCCGATCTGCGATCATCCGGAAAATCCAGGTCGATATCCGGCATGGAAATTCGCCCCGGGTTGAGGAATCGTTCGAAGATCAGGTCATGTTCAATGGGGTCTACCAGGGTGATATCCAGAGAGTATGCCACGATCGAACCTGCAGATGATCCTCTTGCGTTGTACCAGATTCGTTTTTCCCTGGCAAATTTGCATAAGTCCCAGACGATCAGGAAATAAGCATCAAATCCCATGGAATGGATGATCCCCAGTTCGTAATCCAATCTCTCCTGGACGATCGCGTCACTGGCACGCTCGCGGTATCGTCTTTTTAACCCATCCTCGCACAAGACTCTAAGGTAACCATCCTTTGTGTACCCTTCTGGAACGGTAAATTCCGGCAGGTGGTATCCCTTGAAGGATAGGTCCACGTTGCACCGTTCTGCGATCAGAAGGGTATTGCTGAGCGCGCTCGGCACTGATGAAAATATCGAAGCCATCTCCTGGGGAGATCTTAAGTAATAGGATGGGTCGCTCATCCGCATACGATTGGTATCGGATAACAGGGAACCTGTTTGAACCGCCAGCAGGATATCCTGCAAACGGGAATCCTCCGGATTGATGTAATGAACATCATTGGTGGCTACATAGTTCGCTTCATAGCGGGGAGCCAGCTCAAGCAGGTTTTTGTTCAGGGTATCCAATTCACTGATGTCGTGCTTCTGAAGCTCCATGAAGAAATTCTGCTTGCCGAAAACATCGTAATACCAATCCAATTGTTTTCGGGCATCTTCGATGCGTCCTTCTTCGATCAGGCGCGGTACCTCTGCTGCCATGCATCCGGTAGTGGCGATCAGTCCTTCTGCATGGGTCGCAAGAAAATCCTTATCGATGCGGGGAAAATAATAAAAGCCCTCTAGCTGCGCCGCAGAAGCGATCTTCAACAGGTTGTGATATCCGGTTTCATTCTCCGCCAGCAGCAGCAGGTGTGACGATTTTTTATCCTCCCTGCCTTCCTTATCGGTCATTTTCCGGGCTGCCATGTAGGTCTCAATCCCTATGATCGGTTTGATCCCTTCCTTGAGGGCAGTATTATAAAATTCGATCACGCCGAACATCGTACCGTGGTCGGTGATCGCCAGCGCAGGCATCTCCAATTCCTTGGCACGTTTGACCAGTTTCTTGATGTTGCTGAAACCGTCCAAAAGAGAATATTCCGTGTGAACGTGTAAGTGGGTGAATGACATACTTGGTGACAGGAAGGATCCTTTTATCGTTTATGTCATTATAGCATGTCGGGTGCTTCTACCGATGATTGTCTTACTTAAAGAAAAAGAAAATTTAAGGTTTTGAGAGATTCTTATATCTCCTGCTCTCCCCAACCTCCACCTCCAGGCGTATCGATGACCAGGGTATCTCCCGCCTCAAGTTCAAAGCTCCCTTTGCCAGGGGCTGGAATTTCCCTGCCGTTCCGTATGATGGTATTTTTTCCCAGCCCTCCCGGCTCGCCGCCTGACAATCCGTAAGGTGGGAACCTGCGCCTGTCACTCAAAATTGTTGCCTGGCAAATCCCCAGCACTTGCAGGCTGCGCCTGATCCCATCCCCGCCGCGGAATTTCCCGCTCCCACCGGAACCTTTCCTGATCGAATATTCACGCACCAGGAAGGGATAGGCGTATTCCATCGCTTCAATGGGGGTATTGAGGGTATTGGTCATATGGGAATGAATGGCAGAGGGACCATTTGAAACAGGTCTTGCTCCCATCCCTCCCCCGATTGTCTCGTAGTAGGTATATGCTTTCGACCGGGATACATCCCAACCGCCGATCGTCAGGTTGTTCATGCTTCCCTGGCTGGCTGCCGGGACTTTATCCGGACATGCCTGCGCCAATGCTCCTAAAAGAACATCCACGATACGCTGCGAAGTTTCCACGTTTCCCCCTGCTACCGAGGCGGGTGAACTGGCATTTACCACCGAACCTTTTGGTGCGACCACGTTAATGGGCAGCAGGCAGCCTGAATTATTGGGAACATCCAATCCCAACAGGCAGCGGAACACATAATAAACCGCAGATAGGGTGATGGCATACACTGCATTGATCCCACCCTGCTGCTGCGGAGCCGATCCCGTGAAATCGATGCTGGCTGTGTCTCCTTTGATCTCGATCTTCACCTTGATGGGTATCTCCGTTCTGGAAATGCCGTCATCATCCATCCGATCTTCAAAGCGATAGGTTCCATCCGGTAAACTCTGGATCAATTTGCGGGTCAATCGTTCCGTGTATGCCAGAAGCTGATCCATGGCTTCATGGATCGTTTCACGCCCATATTTATCATTCATTTCGAGCAGCCTTGCACCACCCCGCTGGTTGGCTGCAATTTGTGCCCATAGATCCCCCATACGTTCTTTTGGAGTTCGCACATTTGCCTGGATCATGTCCAGGATATCCTGGTTTATGACTCCACCTTTCACCAGTCGAACAGGAGGAATGATCAATCCTTCCTGGAAGATCTCTCTCGCAACTGGCATTGAACCAGGGGACATCCCTCCCACGTCGGCATGGTGTGCCCGGCTGGCAACATAACCCAACAGGTTGTCAAATTGGTCAAAAACAGGAGACACAAGGGTGATATCAGGCAGGTGTGTTCCGCCTCTGAAGGGATCATTTAAAATGATCACGTCACCCGCTTTCAGTTGATCCTGTCCGGAAAAGCGCTCCACTGCAGCCAGAACGGAAAGTGGCATGGATCCCAGGTGCACCGGGATGTGTGCTGCCTGGGCGATCATTGATCCTTCAGGATCGAACAAGGCGCACGAGAAATCCCTTCGCTCCTTGATGTTCGGGGAATAGCTTGTTCTGCGCAGAACGGTTCCCATTTCTTCTGCGATGGCGGCAAAAAGGTGTTTATAGATCTCCAACCGAATGGGGTCAAATTCTTTATTGATCATTGCCTTACATCCACCAGGATATTGTCATAAACGTCCACCACAGCCAGGTCACCACGACTTAGCAGCAATGTTGTATCATTCCGAATGACCAGGCAGGGTCCCTCCAACCTATTTCCCGGCTTCAATGATTCCGACTTGTACATGGGAACCTTTTGTTTTCCTTCTTCGAAAATCACATCGCAGTCACCCATCTTTGCTTTCGACGCGTCGGCACTGTCCATCGGGTTGGCTTTCCTGCCAGGGTAAGGGACTTTTCCAACAGCCCGCAGCCTGAGGTTTACAATTTCAATCGGACTTTCTTCATGGGAATAACCATACTTCTCTTTATGCATTGAATGAAAATCCTCGCCGAAAGTTATAGTAAAAGGTATCATCAGTTCATACGATTGACCTTCATAGCGAATATCCAGGAATGGTTCCAAATGGATATCACTTTCCTCAATGCCTTCCTGTTGAATTTCACGC
>Ga0209342_10004778_pt1 | contig 13990 bp, 9 predicted proteins | sample RifCSP16_2_FD_184023 | JGI IMG/M metagenome (GOLD analysis project Ga0209342, IMG submission 184023) | Soil microbial communities from Rifle, Colorado - Rifle CSP2_sed 16_2 (SPAdes) (version 2) | ecosystem: Environmental > Terrestrial > Deep subsurface > Rock core/Sediment | place: Rifle... | reverse complement strand
CCCGGACACCCTGGCGATTCTGGACCTCCAGAACCTGTCCGGCGATCCGTCCGACAACTGGATGGGCAGCGGCATCGCCGAGAGCCTGGCGGCCGACCTCGGCCACGCCGAGGGGCTGAGCGTGGTGCCGCGCGAGAAGGTGCTGAAGGCGCGCTCGGCAGTCGCCGCGCCTGACGGGATGGTGGACGCCCTCGATCTTGGGCTCCGTCTGGGATGCCGGTGGGTCCTGTCGGGAACCTACCAGCGCGTGGGGCCCGCCCTCCGCGTCACCGCACGTCTGGCCGAGGTCGCTACTGGCCGGGTGGTGGCGACCGAGAAAATCGACTCGACGATCGACCGCATCTTCGACCTTCAGGACCGCCTTTCCGCGGTCTGCCTGGCGGCCCTGCGCCTGGCCGTCCCGACGCGTCCCTCTACGTCTAACGCTGCGTCGACGCTCACGGCCTACGAGGCCTACGCTCGCGGCCGCCGGCTGTGGTTCCGCCTGGAGAAGGGCTCCTTCGACGAGGCCCGCGAGCTGTACGAGCAGGCGGTCGAGGCCGAGCCATCCCATGGCCTGGCCCTGGCCGGCCTCGCCGCGGTCCACGCCCTGCGTTTCACCTTCACGACGGACCGCCGCGAGCTGGAGGCGTCGGAGCGCTATGCGCGGCGCGCCATCGCCGCCGAGCCGAAGTCGGGTGAACCCCACATCTGGCTGGGCTACGTGCTGATGCGTCGGGACCGCGCCGCAGAGGCCCTGGCCGAGGAGCAGGCGGCCATGCGCCTCTCCCCCGACGACCACTTCGCCCCCTACTTCGCCGGGTGCGCGTTGCTCTCCCAAGGCCGTCCGCTCGAGGCCCTTCCGCTCTTCCAGCGGGCGATCGAGGTCAATCCCGAGGCCGGTTTCAACTGGCTGGGCCTCGGCTGGACGCACGCGTGGCTGGGTCGCTTGAGCGAGGCGCGCTGGAGCCTCGCCCAGGCCATCGAGGCCGAACGTGCGAAGTCCCCCGGCTCCACGGCCGGGGCCGCGGGCTATCTCGGCGAGTGCCTTCGGCGCGAGGGAGACCTGGTTGGCGCCCGGCGCGAATGCCTCGCCGGCCTCGAGGCGGCCGAGCGCTCGGACCACATGTACCGCGATACGTTCCGGGGCTTCTGCCTGTGCGCTCTGGGGCGCACAGCCCTGGCCCAGGGCGACCGGCCGGCGGCGCAGGCCGCCTTCGCCCAGGCGATCGCCCTGGTACGCGGGCGTCCCCGGGCCCTGGGCGGCGGGCATCTCCTGGTGCAGGCTCTGGCCGGGCTGGCGCGGGCCGAGAGGCACCTCGAGCCCTTCCACGAGGCGGGGCGCCTGGCCGAGGAACGGCGCGAGCACGACTTCTCGTGGTTCTACGGCTGTTCGGACGACGTGACGCTCTCCGACCTCGCCCGCTCCGCCGCCGAGCTCGCCAGCACCGAGGAGGCGCGGGTCTATTGCGAGCGCGCCCGACACGCCGGCGCTGCCTCCGTGCTGCTGCCGGAGTCGCCGTGATAGCCTTCCCGTTCCCAACGCGGAGGGCCCTGCATTGAAGCGACTGAAGCTCCTCATCGTGATCGCCGGCTTCCTCGGCTTGGGTTTGGCGGCAACCCTCTACCGCCTGACCCATCGCGCCTTACCCGTGATCGACGGCAGGCTGCGGGTCCCGGGTCTTGCGGGCCAGACCGAGATCGTCCGCGACCGCTGGGGCATCCCCCACATCTTCGCCGACCGTGACGAGGACGCCTACTTTGCCCTGGGCTTTGCCACCGCGCAGGATCGCCTGTTCCAGATGGACCTCACCCGCCACGTGGCCCAGGCCCGGCTCTCCGAGATCTTCGGCGAGCGCACGCTCAAGGCCGACCGCCTGTTCCGCACCATGGACTTTGCAGGAGTGGGCCGGCGCATGGTGGCGCGGGCCCGGCCCGAGGCCCGGGCCGCTCTCGACGCCTACTGCCGCGGCGTCAACGCTGCGGTGGCTGCGCTTGGCGGCCGCCTACCGGTGGAGTTCACGCTCTTGGGCCACGACTTCGAGCCCGCGACGCCCGAGGAGTTCGTGGGCGTCCTGGGCTACATGACCTGGGGCCTCAACATCTCCTGGCACTTCGACCCCTTGTACGAGCGCCTAGCGCAGAGGCTGGGCGAAGAGAAGGTGGCGGAGCTCTTTCCCTGGAATCGGGGCGGCCTGCCCTCGGTTCACCCGGCCGCAGCTCCGCCGGCCCCAAACCGGCTCGGCCTGTTTCGGCTCTTGCCCGAAGAAGAGGGCCTTCTGGCCAGCGTGCCCACGCTCCGGGCCAGCAACAACTGGGTGGTGGGACCCGGCAAGAGCGCTTCCGGCAAGCCCATCCTGGCCAACGATCCCCACCTTTCCCACGGTCTCCCCGCCATCTGGTACCAGGCCCACCTGAAGACGCCGACCCAGGACGTGATCGGGGTGACGGTCCCCGGCTTGCCGCTCATCGTGATCGGCCACAACCGCCAGATCGCTTGGGGCTTCACCAACGTGATGCAGGACGCCGCCGACTTCTTCGTGGAGAAGCTGAACCCGGAGCAGCCGGACCAGGTCCTGTTCAAGAACCAGTGGGTCAAGATCGCCAGTCGCCAGGAGACGATCCAGGTCAAGGGCGCCCCGCCGGTCACCATCACCATCCGTTCCACACCCCACGGCCCCCTGGTCTCGGACCTGCTGCCCGAGGAGAAGCAGGCCCTCGCCTACCGCTGGACCTACTCTGCCGCCGAGGAGGCCAACGAGCTGGACGGCTTCTACGCGCTGGACCGGGCCGGCAACTGGGAGGAGTTCCGCGCCGCCCTCAAGCACTTCGGGGCGGTGGCGCAGAACGTCGTCTACGCCGACCGGGACGGCCACATCGGGATGCAGACCGCCGGCGTCTTCCCTCGCCTCACGGGTCGGTCCGACGGCACCCGCTTTCGCAGGGGCTGGGACGGCAGCGAGGAATGGGACGGCTTCCACGCTTTCGATGAGAACCCGGCGAGCTTCGACCCGCCCCAGGGCTGGCTCGCCTCGGCCAACAACTCGACGGTGACGGCTTCGAGTCCGTTCTACATCTCGTCCCAGTGGGAGCCCGCCGACCGCATCCTCCGCATTCAGGAACTGCTCCAAGCCAAAGACAAGCTCTCCATCGACGACGTGAGGCGGATGCAGGCAGACACCACGCTGGTGTCGGCCCGGGAGCTGACGCCCCGGATCGTCGAGGCCTTCGCCAAACGACCGCCGGGATCGGAGGTCGTCACCTCGGCTCTCAGCCAGCTCCGGGGCTGGGGCGGCGAGATGCGGACCGACCAGGCGGCGCCCACCCTCTTCGCGTCGTTCTACAAGCGGTTGTTCTACGAGCTGTTCGAGGACGAGTTCGGCCCCGAGCTGGCTCAGGCCTATCGGGCCAAGGCCAACCTCTCCGCCATCATGATCCGCGCCGTCTTCGAGGACGGGCACGATCGCTGGTTCGACCGTACCGACACCCCGCAGATCGAGGACGCCGACTGGGTGCTGCGCTCGGCCTTCGAGAAGGCGGTGGCGGATCTGGCGCGCAGCCTGGGCGGCTCTCCCGCCTCCTGGACCTGGGGTCGCGTCCACACCCTGGAGCTGGCTCACCCGCTAGGCAAGGCCTCACGCCTGCTGGGCTTCTACTTCGACCGCGGTCCCTTCCCTCTGGCCGGCCACACCTCGACCGTCAACAAGGGCGAGTTCGCAGAGGAGGACTTCAGGGTGGTCCACGGCCCCTCGATGCGCCAGATCACCGACCTGGCCGACCTGGGCCGGGCGCTGGCGGTGATCCCCAGCGGTCAGTCCGGGATCCCGGCCTCCCGTCACTACGACGACCTGCTCAAGCTCTGGCTGGCCGGCGAGTACCACCCGTTCCTGATGGACCGCCCCGAGATCGACAAGGTGGCGGAGGGCCGACTGGTCCTGGAGCCGGCAGAGTAGAGGAGCCGGCGGGCCGATTCGGGGCATTGAATCCCAGGCCCCTTGGGCATCCATTCCATTGGATTCGGCCAAGACAGCGCCGTCACTAACCCGTTTGGAATCAGCGCGTTGGCCATGCGCTCGCTCTGGCATTCAGCTTGCAGGCCAAGGCGGCAACGTCTCCAGCCGTTGCCCTGACCTGGGTTCCGTCCCGTTGTTTTCTTGAGGAGGAGAAATGAGACGAGTCTTGCTGCTCGCCGTCGCCCTGCTGGTGGGCTCATCCCCTGGCGCCCTGGCGCAGCTTGCCAGCGGCAACATCTACGGCCGCGTCCTCGACGAGTCGGGGGCCGCGATGGCCGGAGCTACGATCACCCTCACCGGCACCACCATCGGTGCCCGCTCGACCATCGCCGGGACCCAGGGGGATTTCCGCTTCCTCGAGCTGCACCCCGGGACCTACAAGCTGGTGGTGAGCCTGACTGGCTTCACGACGGTGAGTCGCGAGGTGCTGGTCAGCACCGGATCCAGCGTGACCCTCTCGCTGGCCCTGAAGGTCGGGAACATCGAGGAGAACCTGGTGGTGACCGCGGAGACCCCGGTGGTGGACAGCAAGCGGGTCGGAACCAGCACCACCTTCAGCCAGGACGAGCTGCTCAAGGTGCCCAACTCCCGCGACCCCTGGGCCCTGCTGCGCACCGTCCCCGGCATGGTCCTCGACCGCGTCAACATCGCCGGCAACGAGAGCGGCCAGCAGTCCGCCTACCGCGCCAAGGGAGCACGAGGCGCGGATGGCGTGTGGAACCTGGACGGCGTGAACATCACGGACATGGCGGCCACCGGTGCCGCCCCCACCTACTTCGACTACGACGCCTTCGAGGAGATCCAGATCTCGACCAGCGGCAACGACATCCGCCAGCCCACCTCCGGCGTGGGCATCAACCTGGTCAGCAAGCGCGGCAGCAACAGCTTCCACGGCACGGTGCGTGGCTACTTCACCCATGACGACCTGGAGTGGTCCAACGTCCCCGGCGAGCTGGCGGCGCGGACGCCACCGGTCACGCCAGCGACCGCCGACCACAACCGCCAGATCGCCGACTACGGCGTCGACTTGGGCGGTCCCATTCTCAAGGACAAGATCTGGTTCTGGGGATCGTACGGCAAGCAGGACATCCGCCTGGTCCGGAGCGCAGGGTCGATCATCGACAAGACCCTGCTCATCGACACCAACATCAAGCTGAACTGGCAGGCCAGCAGCAAGGACATGATCAGCGTCTTATGGTTCCGCGGGGCCAAGCAGAAGTTCGGCCGCGCCACCGGTGCCGCCCAAGTCGAGGCCGCCACCGCCGTCTGGAACCAGGACGACAACTACCCCGAGGGCGCGCCTCCCGGCCTTTGGAAGATCCAGGACGACCACGTCTTCAGCCCCAGCCTGTTCGTGACCACCAAGTACGCCTACTACGGAACCGGCTTCAAGCTGGAGTCCTCCGGCCCCATGGACCAGCAGGCCGGCATCAGCGCCCTCCAGGGTCAGACCTTCGGCTCCACCCGCAGCGTCTACTACCTGCGGCCGCAGCACACGGCCAACCTCGACGGCAACTACTTCCGGAACGCGTTTGGCGGAACCCACGAGGTCAAGTTCGGCGTCGGCTACCGCCGGACCAGCCAGGAGGCCTTCACCGTCTGGCCGGGGGACAAGGTCGTGGGCTACGAGAACTCCGCAACCGACAAGCGGGCGCGGCTCTATCGCGACGGCCTGGGCAAGGACCAGAACAGCTACTGGAGCCTCTACCTGGGCGACACCTTCGAGCGCGGCCGGCTGACCCTGAACGTCGGCGTCCGCTACGATCGCCAGTCGGGCAAGGCCCTGCCGAGCGCCATCGAGGGCAACACCGCCTTCTCCAACCTGGTGCCGGGCATCGACTTCGCAGGCTACGACGCACCCTTCACCTGGAGCGACGTCTCCCCCCGCGCCGGCTTCACGCTGGCCCTCGACCAGAGCCGCAAGACCGTGGTGCGCGCCAACTTCGCCCGGTACGCGGGCCAACTGGGTACCGAGGCCGCCTATCTGAACACCGCCGGCAGCGTGGGCTTCGCCGACTACCGCTGGACCGACGCCAACGGCGATCACTTCGCCCAGCCGAGCGAGGTCAATACCGGCGTCCCTCCCATCACCTTCGGTGGCGGCTTCAACCCCGCGAGCCCCACGGCGGTGACCTCACCAAACCGGTTTGACGCCGACTTCAAGGCCCCCATCACGACCGAGTTCGTGGTGGGCTTCGATCGCGAGCTGGCGCCCAACCTCGGGGTGTCAGTCGCCTACGCCTACCGGCGCTACACCCGGTTCTCGGCCACGCCCCGCCTCAACTTCACGGATGCCGACTACGCACCCGGAACGGCGGTCACCGGCACCCTGCCGGATGGTACGCCCTACGGCATCCCCACCTTCATCCCGAACGCCACCAAGGTGACCGCGGCCGGTGGTGGACGTCTCTTGACCAACCGCGAGGGCTACAGCCAGCAGTTCGGCGGCCTCGATCTGGCCATCACCAAACGACTTGCCAACAAGTGGATGTTCCGCTTGGCCGCCGGCTACAACGACCACACCGAGCACTTCGATGGAACAGCCCGCACCGGCGGAGGCCAGTTGACCCGTCTGGACGGAGCCGCGCTCGTCAACGGCGGTCAGGTGGCCGAGATCACCGGCGGCAGCGGCGCAGGTGACGTAGCGCTCAACGCCAAGTGGAGTGCCAACGTCTATGCTCTCTACCAGCTTCCCTGGAGCTTCGAGATTGCGGCCAATGTGTTCGGCAAGCAAGGGACGCCTTTTCCCATCTACAAGAACGTAGCCCTGGGTCAGGACGGTTCCAACCGTGTCTTGGTCTCGCCCGAGGTGGACACCTTCCGGTTCGACGATGTCTGGAACGTCGACCTGCGTTTAGCGAAGAACTTCAAGGCGGGGGGCGTTCACCTGACGCTGGCGGCAGACGTGTTCAACCTGCTCAACACCAACACCGCGATCAACCGCCAGCGCAACCAGGGCTCCACGGCCTTCAACCAGATCACACAGAACGTGAGCCCGCGCATTCTGCGCTTCGGCCTCCGGCTGGGCTTCTAGCAATCACCGCCTAGCGGACCTTCGTACCCGGCCCCGGAGGTCAATCCTCCGGGGCCGCCCTGTTTCTACGGCCGCCAGCAGGTGGCGGCGCGGCAGGTGGCGAAGGCGGCGGCGCGCCGGGCGAAGGCCTCGAGATCGGCCGGGGCGACCCGCCGGCGGAGATTCGTGAGCTGGTAGGGGTCGGCGCGCATGTCGTACAGTTCGACCTCGTCGGAGTCGGCGTAGAGCCAGTCGGCGGACCTCAAGCCGTACTGCTGAGCCGGACCAGCGTAGTTCTCGAGGTAGGCCTCGCTGCGCCAACCGGCGGGGGGCTTGCCGCGCAGGAACGGAGCCAGCGAACGGCCGTCGACGCTGTCCGGCGCGGGAAGGCCGGCCAGCTCGACCAGGGTGGGCGCCAGGTCGACGTTCGGCGTGAGCGGTTCCGCGGTCCCCACCGGCACCCCCGGTCCCCGCACGTAGAGAGGAACGCGGATCGACTCCTCGTAGAAGCTCTCCTTGCGGGCCACCGCCCGGTGCTGGCCCATGAGCAGGCCGTTGTCCGAGGTGAAGACGACGTAGGTGCGCTCGAGCTGGCCGCTCTCCGCGAGGGCCTGGGTCACCGCGGCCAGCATGTCCTCGACCGCGGCCAGGCTGCGCATCCGCCAGCGCTGAAGCTCATCCAGTCGGTCGATGTCTGCATCGGTCAGGAGGGGGAGGATCCGCACCCAGGCCGGCTTCTCCCGGACGTCGCCCTCGTTGAAGGATGGAACGCGTGGAGCCAACTCGTGGCGAAACTCCCCGCTGTGGCGCTCCGCGTACCAGGCTGGGAGGTGCGGCGCCTGCGGCGCCAGATACAGGAAGAACGGCTCCGGCCTCCCGGCCTGGCCGCGGATAAATGCGACCGCCTGTAGTCCTCGGGCCGGGAGCCGTAGCGAACCACGTTGCCGTTCTCGTTCACCCAATAGTTGAAGTAGCGTCCGTCCTCCATCGCCGTAAGGTGGCCGTGCCAGTCGTCCCAACCCGGTGGGATGTAGCCGTCGCTTGCGCCCCGGGGGTATGCGTTCAGGTACTTGCCGACGAGCGAGGTGCGGTAGCCGGCCGCCTTGAGCCAGGTGGCGAGGGTCGAGCCCTCGCTGCGGCGGAAGGCCGGGAAACCTCCGTCAGGCAGGTCGTTGTAGAGGACGCCGTGGTTGTGGGCGTACTGCCCGGTCAAGATGGAAGCGCGGGAAGGGCCACAGAGGGGCTGCGCCACGTAGGCGCCGGTGAAGCTCAAGCCCCCGCGGGCGAACTCCTGAAGTCGAGGCATGCGGTCGGTGGTGGGGACATCGAGGTCGTCGGCGACCACCAAGACGAAGTTGGGGCGCACCGGCGGGGGTGTCGGTGCTACCGGAGTGGCGGGCGACGCGCCGCTGCCACAGCCCAGGCTGGCGAGGGAGGCGGCCCCTCCCAGGACACAACCGAGAGTGGTTGGGTCCATAGTCCGGCGTTCCATCCCTCCGCCGGTGCGGCCTCTGTCGTCGCCCGCTCTCATTCGCCCCCCCGTCGTTGACGAGGGCGCAGGCTACCCCCAGGCGCGGAGCCACGTCAACGGGGGGGGCACCGGCGGGACCGGAGGGCCGGCTGGCGCCGTCCGCGCAGTCCGATCACCCGAGCTCAGACGCCGATCGTGATCACCACCTCGCTGCCGCGGATGGCGGCGGGGAAGGACGCGAGGGCGCGGGCAGCGGGGCCGTTCACGACCTGACCGGAGACGGTGAAGCGTGAGCCGTGGCACGGGCAGTCGAGGGTCGCGCCGGCCACCGCCGGCAGTCCGACTGTGCAGCCCTGGTGGGTGCAGACGCGCGATACCGCGACCACCTCGCTGGTCGAGATGCGCGTCACCGCGATTGGCGTGCTGAGGCCACTGACGAGAACGACTGACGCCGCCACGGTCTCGCCCACGCCCATGAGCGGCAGGCGGACCTCGAGCGCCGGAGGCGGGCTGGGCGTCGGGCTGGGGGTGGGAGAGGAAGGCGACGTGCCCCCGCCGCAGGCCGCGAAGCCGCCGGCCACGGTCGCCCCCGTCGCCATCGCCACGAACTGCCGCCGACTGGTCCTCACCTCACCGCTCCCAGGCGATGCACCAGGCCTGCGCAGGCCCGGAAGCCGCTCTTCTGCCCTCCCTCCCGATCGTCATTCCAGAGATAGTCACCCGCCAGCAAGGCCGCCCAACGCCCGCCGATCCTGAACTCGACCCCGCCGCCGCCCATCACTCCCAAGCGGTTCGCGGACTCGGCGATCTCCACGTCGAGGACGCCGATGGAGGTCCGCTCCCGGACCAGTCCGGCCAGCGCGCGCACGAAGACGACGGTTCCGCCGGGCCTGCCCAGGCGCAGACCGGGGCCGGCCATCAGCGTGAGGTCGCTGCGATCGAGCCCGGCGCCTTCGCCCCGGTGGGCGCTCAGGTCCACGAAACCGGTGAGGCGGCCGGTCAGCGCAAAGCCGATCCCAGCCTGACCTCCGTGACGGCTGACCCGATCGATGCGAGCCAAGGAGTAGGCGGCGAAGAGGTCGGTCCCCAGGCGATCGGCGGCGCGGGCCGAACCGCCTAACAGAGCCAAGCCGAGACACGCGAGAAGCCCACGTCGCAGATGACGGTCCACGGTTCCTCCCTTCGCGATCAGGTGGTGACGCCCACACCGGGCCCCGGCGTGTACCCCGGGAACAGCGATTCGGCGATGCCGAGTTGGGCCCGCGCCAGCTCCTGGAAGACGTCGCGCCAGTCGACGGTGGCCGCCAGGTCGCGCTCCTGGTAGAGCAGAGACCGCGAAAGACCGGGCCAGCGGCCCAGCACCCGCCCTCCGCGAACCCGGCCGCCCAGGACCATCATGCAGTAGCCAGTGCCGTGATCGGTCCCGGCCGCGCCGTTGACGGCTGCGGTGCGGCCGAACTCGGTGGTCACCAGAAGCGCCACGGTGTCGAGCAGACCGCCCAGATCGGTGGCGAAGGCGGCCAGGGCCTGGCCGAGCGGGCGGTAGTCGTTGCTGTTGTTCTGGAGCTGGTTGGAGTGGGTGTCGAAGCCACCGGACACGTTCACGAAGATGGCGCGAGTTCCCAGGCCCGCCTTGATGAGCTGGGCCGCCTGGCGGAGCGAGCTGCCCACGCTCGCGTTTGGGTAAACGGCCCCGTTGGCCGGGGGCGACGCGGGTGCGCTGAGCAAGGCGTTCACGGCCTCGAAGGTCTCCCGGCCGGTAGCGCCGACCGCGGTACGGTCGGCTTCGTACATAACGCGCAGCAGGGTTTCCGCCTCGGCGCGCCAGTTGCGAGCCCGCAGGTCGAAAGCGGCCAGCGTCTGGGCCACCAGCACCGGCTCGGGGCCCAGGAACGACCGTGGAAGCTGCGACGAGAAGGAGACCGCCTGCGTCACCTGCGAGCCAGGAATCCTGGCGATGGCGCGGTCGAGCCAGCCGGTCGCCGTCCCCTTGTCGCCCGGGGTGCCCGATTCCATGAAGTCCTGGGCATCGAAGTGCGAGCGCGTGACCTGAGGGTTGCCGACCGCGTGCACGAAGGCCAGCCGGCCGTCGTCGAAGAAGGGCAAGAGCGGCGAGAACTCCGGGTGCATGCCGAAGTAGCCGTCGAGGTTGATCACCCCCCCCGCGGAGCCAGGGCGGGGCAGGGCGATGGCGCCCCGCAGGTTGTAGTACTCGGAGTCCGCGTAAGGTGCGCAGAGGTTGAGGCCATCGGCGCCGCCCCGCAGAAACACCTTGACCAGCACTCGCTCGCCGGCTCCGGCGGCCCGAGCGCTGCGCACCATGAGCGAGGACGGCGCCAGGCCGATCCCCACCGCAGCCAGGCCCGCCTCTCGAATGAAGACGCGGCGAGACGGGTCCCAGCTCATGGTCTCACCTCACCTGCATGTCCGGGCTGGCGAGGAGCAGCCCACCCACCCGAGCCGCGACCGGGACGCTGCCCGTCGAGGCGACGCGGGCGGCGGCCGACAGGGTCTCCGCCCGGAGCGTGCCGCCGAAGACCTGCCGGTTGATGGTCTCGGCGGCGGAACGCGGGTCGTCCGGGTTGCCACCGGCGTCGCGGACCAGGGAACGCGCGTTGGCGGTGACCCCGGTCATGGCCCCCGACGCCAGGTCGAGCGCGAAGTTCATGCGGGCAAGCTGGGAGGACGGGTTCAGCCAGTCGGCCCCGCGATTGCTGTACCCGGTAGGCGGGTTGCAGGCGTACAGGGGTTGACCCATGTCGGCCAACGCCCGGCGAATCGCAGCCGGATTGGCCACCTCGGCCCCCGCCGCCCGCAGGGCGCTCACGACGTACTCGAAAGGGGTCTTGGGTTTGCGGGTGACGAAGGCCTCGGCCCAAAAGTCGGCGCTGCCGAAGAGGCCGCGGACCACTTGTGCCAGGTCGCCACCGCTGCGGAGGAAGACGTCGGCCACCCGCGCCACCAGGGCCTCCGGCGGGTCGTCGGACACGAAACGCTGGGCCAGCTTCTTCGAGAGGAAGCGGGCGGTTGCCGGGTGGATCGCTAGGTGGTCGAAGAGCTTCTCGACCTCCTCGGCACCGCCGCCCGAGGGCAGGGAGAGACCAAACACCTGCTTGGCCCCGGTGTCGTGGCTTCCCGAGCGGAAGAGATAGCCGCCGCTGGTCGTGAGATTGTCGATGCCATGGCCGGTCAGAACCCGAGAGGCCTCGACCACGTCCCCCTGCGCATAGCCGGCGTCCACGCCCACCGTGTGCAGCTCGAGCAGCTCGCGGCCCTGGTTCTCGTTGATCCCGCCGACCACCCGCCCACCCACCCGGCGCGGCAGCGTGTTCAGGTAGTTGTCGAGGTAGTAGAGCATGGCCGGGTGGAGAGAGGCCGCACCCAGCAGGTCGCGGAAGCGGCCCAGCACGTGCGGCCGGATGGCGTCCCGCTCGTAGGCGGTGATCGCGTAGCGGTCGAAGCCGTCGTTGACGAAGACGTTGAAGTGGTTGAACCAGAAGTCGGTGAGCAGCTCCTGGAGCTGATTCCTCCCGTGGACCGCCCGGATCACCTTCGCACTCGCCAGCTCATCCAGCACCACCCCGGTGGCCCTGGGATCGGCATTGGTGAGGGCCAGGATGCGCGCCGTCGTGTAGTCGAGGGTCGTGAACCGGGAGAGGCGACTGCTCAGTTCCGAATCGGGCTGCGGGTCGAGCTGTTCCTCGATCCACTTGGTGAGACCGTGATCGAGCACGCGGGCAATCTCGCCCGGACGCGGTCCGTATCCTGCGCGGCTCAGCAGGTGCAGTGCGACGCGGGGACCGAGGGGGTCGGGCGCTGGCACGGGGCTCTCTGGAGTACTTGGACAAGCAGCATGCCCGAGAGGTTGGCTCCGCGCAAGCGCAGCCATCGCCCGGTTCGGCCGGCTGGCTGGCAACCGCCATCGGCTGCTTCGCCCTGCCCTGGCAGCACGAAAGAGGCATAATCCTGCCCTCACGTCGCGTCACCTGAGCGAAAGGAGCGAGAGATGAAGACACGACTGTTCCGCGGGGGCTCGACCCTCGGCGCGATCCTATGTCTGGCCACGGTGGTCCACGCCCAGAGCAGAGAGGACGCCCCGAGCGCCCCCAACCCTTCGGTGCCCCCCAGCACGCCGTCGAGCGTCTGGCACCGGCCAGCGGCGATCCTCTATGACAGCGGCCCCCTGATCACGCACCCCGGGGGCGGTGCGGGAGGCGCCGACGCCAGCCGGCTCCAGGTCACCAGCCTGAGCATGACCACGCTCGGCTTCGGCCACCAGATCGCCAACAACAACAGCGTGGCCGAGGACTTCACAGTGCCGGCCCCCGGCTGGGGCCTCACCCAGATCACCTTCTTCGGGTACCAGACCGGATCCACCACCACCTCCACCATCAACGCCGTCCAGGTGAGGCTCTGGAACGGACCGCCTAACGGTGGCGGCACCGTGATCTGGGGAGACATGGCCACCAACCGGCTGGCCAGCACCAGCTTCTCGAACATCTACCGCGATAGCGAAACGACCGTCGGCAACAACTCGCGGCCCATCATGGCGGCGATCGCGACCGTCGCCACCACGCTGACACCTGGCACCTACTGGGTGGAGTGGCGAATGGGGGGTAGTCTCGCCTCAGGCCCCTGGGCGCCGCCGCTCACCGTCCTCGGCCAGACCACGACCGGCAACGCCCTCCAGAACCTGGCCGGCACGTGGGGAACTGCCAACGACGGCGGCACGGGAACACAGCAGGGGTTCAAGTTCATCGTCGAGGGCAACGTGCTGCCCGTCGAACTGCAGAAGATCGAGATCCGCTAGCGCGCCTCTCGGACCGGCCGTGACGTCCGCTCCGGCCGGTCCGAGCTCTCCCTGCGTCGCTGGGCGGCGGTCGCTCAGCGAGCGTCCGTCGAGCCGAACGAGGGCACAGGCCCCACGGTCACTCCGCTGTAGTACGACTGCAGGATCTGCTCCGCGGTCTGCCCTCTGAGGGCCCGCCCTTGAGCGCCGTACTGGCTCATGCCCACGTTGTGCCCGAAGCCGCCGCCGTAGAACACCAGGCTGGCCACGCGATTCGCGCCGTCCCGCGTGATCACGAAGGTCGACGGGCTGTTCGGGGCCGAAGTGGCCGCGGTGCCGCCGGGAGTCACGCCCGAGAGCGTCGCCAGCCTGCGCAGATCGGACCAGCCGCTGACCGTGGTCTGCCCCCAGTCGCCGTCGATCGCCGCGCGCATCATGCGCCCGGAGGCTCCTCGCAGCGTGATCTGGATGTCGTCGATCACTGCCGCGCTCGAGGGAACCCCAAAGCTCTCCTTGAGTCGGGACAAGAGCTCAGCGGCGGTGCGGGTGCGCGTCCAACGATGCAGAGAGGTGAGCGGGTTGCCGGTCACCGGGCTGACCTCGGAAGAGCCCGGGTAGACGGTGGTGTAGAACGTGTACACGCCGGCGTCCGTGCTGAGGTCGACGGCCAGCGGATCGGCGCTGTCGTGAATGCCACGCAGGGCCGGGTCCGGGTACACGAGGCG
>Ga0209342_10004776_pt1 | contig 13993 bp, 11 predicted proteins | sample RifCSP16_2_FD_184023 | JGI IMG/M metagenome (GOLD analysis project Ga0209342, IMG submission 184023) | Soil microbial communities from Rifle, Colorado - Rifle CSP2_sed 16_2 (SPAdes) (version 2) | ecosystem: Environmental > Terrestrial > Deep subsurface > Rock core/Sediment | place: Rifle... | reverse complement strand
GCGTCGGACTGGCGCACGATCATGTAGCCATCGACCGGGTTCACCTCGCCGCCCTGATAGCCGGTCACGATCCGCGCCGGCACGCCGGCGGCGCGCATGAGCACCGCGAACGCGGAGGAGAAGTGCTCGCAGAATCCGCTCCTGGTCTGAAACAGGAAATCGTCGATCGAGTCGCGGCCGAGCGGCGGCGGTGCGAGCGTGTACTCGAGCCCGCCGCGCCGGAACCAGTCGACGGCGGCGGCGACGACGCGCTCGTCGGTCTGGGCTCCGTGGCGCCAGCTCTGCGCGAGCGCCACTGCGCGCGGATTGAAACCTTCGGGGAGCGCGCGCGCCGCGGCGAGCTCCTCCGGAGTCGCGCCGCCGGTCGCCCGGTATTCCAGGAACGAGCTCATCTCGTAGCGTATCCGGGTGCGGACGGGCCGGCGCGCGATCAGCTGGAAGTCGCCGGTGGCACCGGCGTCCGGCGGAACCCTGGCCGCCATCTCCAGGGCGAAGAGCCACTGCCGCTCGTGCGGCTCGAGCGTCACCGTGTAGAAGATCGCGGTGCCGATCGGCTCGAACCGCGCGAACTCGGAGACGCGAACGTCGCCCGCACGCCAGGTGCGGCCGTCGAACTGCCAGAACACCGGCCCGCGCCAGTACAGGCGCTTGCGCTCCGGCGGCTGGCCGTCGAAGCTCGCCCGGAAGGCGACCGCGTCCGACTGCGAGAGCAGGCTGATGTTGCCGGGCGTCATCGAGTCGGAGAGCCCGGTCATCGCCCCGAATGCGTCCACCGGCACGCCCCACATCGGCCCCTGCACGCGCGGGAACAGGAAGAACGTGATGACCATGACCGGCACGCCCTGCGCGAGGAGCACGGTCGCCAGCCTTGCCGCCTCCCGGAGCGGGCGCCGCGGACCGTGGATGGCGACGAGGCTCGCGGTGAGCGCGATCGCGGTGGCGAGCATGAGCGCCGCAGTGGCGACCGTCTGGCTGTAGAAGAAGCTCGTGAGCGCGAGGAAGTAGCAGAGGAAGGTCACGATCACCGCGTCGCGGCGGGTCTTCGTCTCCATCAGCTTGAGCGACAGGAACAGCACGAGCAGCGCGACGCCGGCGTCGCGCCCGATGATCGTGCGGTAGTTCAGGTAGATGGCGCCCATGCCGCAGACGACCAGCACCGTCAGCAGCCACCGCCGCGGGAGCCGCTCGTTCCTCCAGGCCGCCCAACTGCGCCACGCGAGCATCGCGGTCGCGAGCAGCGTCACCCACCACGGCAGGCGGAGCGCGTGCGGCGCGGCGGTGAGCGCGACGCTCGTCAGGAGGACCAGCGCTGTCGGCAGCGGGAGCGGGGGGTCGGAGGCGACCGCCCGGGACTCCCTCGCGGGCGACCTCGCGGCCCGCTCCACCCGGGCGTCAACCGTCGTCGCGGGCATCGAACAGCGCCAGGGCCTTGAGACAGGCGTCGCAGTGGCTCTCGCCGAGATCGGGGCCGAGCTCGCGTCCGGGCAGTCGCAGCCCGTACGAGACGCCCGCGGCCTCGGCGAGGAGCACTTGCCGCGTGAGACGGGACAACCGCGCCTCGAGATCGAGCGACGGCGGCAGCGCGGCGAAATCGAGCCAGAGCTCGGAGGCGCCGCGGCCGGTGAACACTTTCGTGAGCAGGACCTGCTCGCGCGCGGCCGACTTCCAGGCGATGTGTCGCGGGGAATCCCCGCGCTGATAGGGGCGCAGCGCCGCGAAGTCGTCGCTGCCGGTGCCGGCGTGCGCCGCATCGCCGTGGTCGGGGATGAACGTCAGCGGCGGGAGGGGCGAGTCGTCGGGGCGCGGATAGACGAGCGCTTTCATGTCCGGCTGGACGTAGCTCCAGGCGCGGCACAGCCCGACCGGATAGCGGGTCTCGACCGTCACGCGCGGCAGCTGCAGCCAGCCGCGGTGCAGCGCCGGCAGCGACAGCGCCGCCGCGGCGCTCGCGCGTGCCGGCACGTCGAAGGTGTCCGCGGCCGCCGCGAAGCTCGCCGTGATCGCCACGCGGTCGAACTTGCCCGGGTTGTCGAAATGGAGATGGAACCGGACCGCGCCGCCCGCGAACGCCGGCTCCACCCGGCCGGCGCTGACCGCGAGGTGCGCGAGGTTGCGATAGGTGTGCAGGATCGACACCACGCCCATGCCCGCGAGGAGAAACGTGAGGATATAGCCGAGCGAGAGCTGGTAGTTGATCGAGCCGATCAGCATCAGTCCGAGCGCCGCGCCGAACAGGAGGCCGTAGCGGGTCGGAAGGATGTAGACGCGCCGCTGCGTGAGGACGACGGTCCCGCGCTCCGGCGCCGCCCGGCCCGAGAAGAAGCGCCAGAACTGGTAGACCTGGGAGCGCTGGAGGACGCGTTGGAGGTTCACGACCGCCTGCGAGCTCGCCGCGCGGAGCCGCTTCTAGGGGATGGGCACTGCCTCGACGAGCCCGACGGCGATGTCGGAGCTCGTGCGGCGCACGCCGTTGACCACGGGATGCAGCCGATGGGTGGCGACGCCGGGCAGCACGGCCTGGACGTCCTCGGGCAGCACGTGGTCACGGCCCTCGACCAGTGCCCAGGCGCGCGCGCACGCGGTGAGCGCCAGCGCGGCGCGCGGCGACAGGCCGGTGACGAACTCGGGCGAGCGCCGCGTGTGCTCGACGATCGCCTGGATGTAGTCGAAGAGCGCCGGCGCCACGTGCACCCGCTTCACGAGGTTCTGCAGCTCGACCAGCTCGCCCGGGTTCAGGCACGGCTCGAGCGCGGCGATCAGGTCCCGCCGCTCGATGCCCTGGAGCAGCGCGCGCTCGGCGTCGCGGTCGGGATAGCCGAGCTCGATTCGCATCTGGAAGCGGTCGAGCTGCGACTCGGGCAGCGGGAACGTCCCGACCTGATGCGACGGGTTCTGGGTGGCGACGACGAAGAACGGCTCGGGCAGCCGCCGCGTCTCGCCTTCGGCGGTGACCTGGTGCTCTTCCATCGCCTCGAGCAGCGCGCTCTGCGTCTTCGGCGTTGCGCGGTTCACCTCGTCGGCCAGGATCAGCTGGGCGAAGATCGGGCCGGGGTGGAATTTGAAGGTTCCCGAGTCGCGCTCGTAGATCGACACGCCGAGGATGTCGGCCGGCAGCATGTCGCTCGTGAACTGGATGCGGTGAAACCCGAGCCCGAGCGACCGCGCGAGGACGTGCGCCAGCGTGGTCTTGCCGACCCCGGGCAGGTCCTCGATCAGGAGGTGGCCGCGGGCGAGCAGGCACGCGAGCGCCATGCGGATCTGGCGCTCCTTGCCGAGGATCACCCGGCTCGCCTGCTGGGTCACGCGCTGGAGGGACGACGACATTGGCGCACTTGCGAGTTGAGACAAAGCATTAGTGTAGCCCCGCGTGCGCTATGATTTCTATCGGTTCCGGTGAGGAGTGAGGAATATTCGATGGCGACCGCGTTCATCGGCCATGCCGATTGCATGAAGCACGACATGGGTGCCTACCATCCGGAATGCCCGGCGCGGCTCGCCGCCATCGACGACCAGCTGATCGCGTCCGGCATCGCCGGGTACCTCCAGCACCACGCCGCGCCGCTCGCCACTGCCGAGCAGCTCGCGCGGGCCCATCCGCGCGAGTACATCGAGGCGATCCGCGCAGCGGCACCGCAGCGGGGCATCGTGCACCTCGACCCGGACACGGCGATGAGCCCCGGCACCTGGGGCGCGGCGCTCCGCGCCGCCGGGGCGGCGGTCCTCGCGACCGACCTGGTGGTCGGCGGCGAGGCGGAGAGCGCGTTCTGCAGCGTCCGCCCGCCGGGGCACCACGCCACGCGGACCCGCGCGATGGGGTTCTGCATCTTCAACAACGTGGCGGTGGCGGCGCTGCACGCGCTGGAGCACCATGGGCTGGAGCGCGTGGCGATCGTCGATTTCGACGTCCATCACGGCAACGGGACCGAGGATATCTTCTCCGACGACGAGCGGGCGCTGATGGTCAGCACCTTCCAGCACCCGTTCTATCCCTACAGCGGCGCCGATAACCCGGCGCGGAACATGGTCAACGTGCCGCTGCCCGGGGGCGCCGGCAGCCAGGCCTTCCGCGACGCGGTCGAGAGCCGCTGGGTGCCGGCGCTCGAAGACTTCGAGCCCCAGCTCGTCCTCTTCTCCGCCGGGTTCGACGCGCACGTCGAGGACGACATGGCGATGCTCCGGCTCGTCGACCAGGACTACGCCTGGGTCACGCAGCAGGTGAAGCGCGTCGCCGACCGCCACGCGGGCGGACGGATCGTCTCGGTCCTCGAAGGGGGTTACGCGCTGTCCGCGCTCGGGCGCAGCGTCGTCCAGCACCTGCGGGTGCTGGGCGGCTTCTGACGATCGGCTCGAGGCCGTTCAGGCCTGAGCAGCCGCGAACTCGCGCCCCGCGAAGGCGCGCAGCGCCTCCGCCAGGCCGGCGATGGAAGCGGGCGAGAGGTCGCCGGGGCGCAGCACTTGCGCCGCCGCGAGTCCCGCGTAGTTCCTCTGCGTCGAGCGGCGGTAGGCGGGGTCGTAGTGCGCGACGAGCAGCTCCTCGACCAGCCGCTCCCACTCGCCGCGATCGGCAAGCCGCTGCCAGGCGCCGATCGCACCGCGTCCGTGCAGCCCGACGAGGCAGTCGAGCTGCGCCTTGAGCTGCGCCGGGTCGGCGAGGAAGTGCCCGTACTCGGCAATGAGGAACTTGACGCGCGCCGCGATGGGCGCCTCGACTCGCACGCAGTCGCCGGCGCGCATCGTCTCGAGCAGCGCGTCGGGCACCTGCAGCTGGCCGATCTTCTTGCTCTCCGCCTCGACGAACACGGGGGTGTGGGGATCGAGCTTCCGCAGCGCGTCCCAAGCCCGAGTCTCGAACAGCTTCTGCGAGGGCTGCGGCTCGCCCGGCAGATCGCCGAGCACCGAGCCGCGATGGGCCGCCATCCGCTCGAGGTCGAGCACCTGGGCGCCGGCGGCGCCGAGCGCCTCGAGCAAGCGGCTTTTCCCGCTGCCGGTCTCGCCGCAGAGGACGACGTAACGGAACTCGCGCGGGAGGCGTTCGAGCTGCGCGAGCACCTCGCGCCGGTAGGCCTTGTAACCCCCCTGGAGCTGCGCCGCCTGCCAGCCGATCCTGCGGAGCACGTGGACCATGGCGCCGGAGCGCTCGCCGCCGCGCCAGCAGTAGACGAGCGGCCGCCAGCTGCGGTCGCGCCGGAAGAAGGTCTGCTCGAGATGGCGGGCGATGTTGCGCGCGACGAGCGTGGCCCCGCGCTTCTTCGAATCGAACGGCGAGACTTGCTTGTACATCTTGCCGATCTCCGCGCGCTCGGCGTCGTCGAGCACCGGATGGTTCGCGGCGCCCGGCACGTGGTCCTCGGCGAACTCCGACGGCGAGCGGACGTCGATCACCTCGTCGAAGAGGGCGATCTCACGCACGCTGGTCGATTCGGGGAACTTCACGGGAGTGCGGCCTGCGGAACCTCGACGGCGGATTCTACCCGCTACTTCCGGAGCAGCGGCTGCAGCTCGCTCCACACCGTCTCGAGCATCAGCGGCTGCGCGGCCTCGGTCGGATGGATCTGGTCGGGCTGGAACAGCTCGCGGCGCTCGCCGATGCCATCGAGCAGGAACGGGACGTAGGCCGCCCGGTGCTGCTTCGCCACTTCCGCAAAGGCCCGAGAGAACTCCTCGGTGTACTGTCGCCCGTAGTTCGGCGGGATGCGCATGCCGACGACGAGCACCCGCGCCTTGCGCGCCTGCGCGGCGCGGACGATCTTCGTCAGGTTGGCCTTCATCTCGGCGACCGGCAGTCCCCGCAACCCGTCGTTGCCGCCGAGCGCGAGGACGACGATGTCGGGCCGGAAGCGCTCCAGCGCATCGCCGATGCGCGCCGCGCCGCCGCTCGTCGTCTCGCCGGAGATGCTCGCGTTCACGACTGTATAATTGCTTCGCTTCAGCCGTTCGCCGAGCAGACTCACCCAACCGTCCTTCTGGCTGATCCCGTACGCCGCCGACAGGCTGTCGCCGTAGACGAGGACGGTCCCGGCCGCCGCGGACGCGGCGCTCCAGGCGGCGCACAACGCAAAGACGAACCCTCGCAACATGGATGTCGGAAATCAGCGGCCGATCGTGAAGGCGACCGGCCTGTCGAAAATCGTGCCCCTCGTGGCCAACGGCGGGGCGACGCAACTCGCCATTCTCCAGGATATCGATCTTGCGGTCATGTCGAGCGAGGCGGTCGCCGTGGTCGGCGCCTCGGGCTCCGGCAAGTCGACGCTCCTCGCGCTGCTCGCCGGGCTCGACACGCCGACGCGCGGCTCGGTCGCGCTCGACGGGGTCGAGCTCTTCGCGCTCGACGAGGACGGCCGGGCGGAGCTCCGCAAGCGCCTCGTCGGCTTCGTGTTCCAGTCGTTCCAGCTGCTCGCGCCGCTGAACGCCGTGGAGAACGTGATGCTGCCGCTCGAGCTCTCCGGCGATCCCGACGCCAGCCGCAAGGCGCGCGAGATGCTCGAGCGCGTGGGCCTGGGCGAGCGGCTGCGGCACTATCCGAAATACCTTTCCGGCGGCGAGCAGCAGCGCGTCGCGCTCGCGCGCGCGTTCGTGATGCGGCCGAAGCTGCTGCTCGCCGACGAGCCGACCGGAAACCTCGACGCGGCGACCGGTGCGGGCATCATCGATCTCATCTTCGAGCTCAACGCGGAACAAGGGACCACGCTCGTGATGGTGACCCACGACGAGGCGCTCGCACGCCGGTGCAGCCGCACGGTGCGGCTGGCCGCGGGCCGGATCCAGTAGCGCCATGAACCTCGCGCTGCCGCTGCGGATGCTGAGCCGCGATTGGAGAGCCGGCGAGCTTCGCATCCTCGCGCTCGCGCTCGTCGTCGCAGTTGCTAGCGTGACCAGCGTCGCGTTCTTCGCCGACCGCGTGCGGCAGGCGCTCGTTCGCGAGTCGCATCAGCTCCTCGGCGCGGACCTGGTGCTGAACGCCGACCATCGCTGGGGGCCGGAGGTCCGCGACGAGATCGCGCGCCGGGGCCTCAAGCTCGCGGAGAGCACCACGTTCATCAGCATGGCGCGCCACGACGGCGAGTCGCATCTCGCGGGGATCAAGGCGGTGAGCGACGGTTATCCGCTCCGAGGAAAGCTCCGCACCGCCCCGGCGCTGAACGTCCCCGACGCGCCGGCCGACGGTGTGCCGCCGCCGGGGAGCGTCTGGATCGATGAGCGGCTTGCCCTCGCTTTCGACGCGAAGCTCGGCGATGCGATCGAGCTCGGGGACGCGGCGTTCCGGGTCGCGGCGATCCTCACTCTGGAGCCCGACCGCAGCGTGAGCTTCTTCAACATCGCGCCGCGGCTGCTGATGCACCGAGACGACCTCGAGAAGACCGGGCTGATCCAGCCCGGCAGCCGCGTCCGGTACTACCTGCTCGCCGCCGGCGAGCGCGAGGCGGTCGACCGGTTCGAGGGATGGTTGAGGCCGCGGCTCGGTCGTGGCCAACACGTGCACAGCCTTTCCGATGCGCGGCCCGAGATCCGCGCCGGACTCGAGCGCGCGCAGAAGTTCATCGGCCTGACGGCGCTGCTCGCGGTCATCCTCGCCGCCGTCGCGGTCTCGCTCGCGACGCGCCGCTACACCCGGCGCCACCTCGACGGCTACGCAGTGATGCGCTGCCTGGGCGGGACGCAAGCGCAGCTCACGCGGCTCTTCGCCTCGGAGTTCGTCGCGCTCGGCGTCGCGGCGTGCACGCTCGGCAGCGCAGTCGGCTACGCGGCGCAACTCGTCATCTCGTGGCTGGTGGCGGATCTGATGATCATTGCGCTGCCGCAGCCTTCGCTCTTGCCTGCGGTGCAGGGGTTCATCACCGGAATGGCGCTGCTGCTCGGCTTCGCGCTGCCGCCCTTGCTCCAGCTCAAGAACGTGCCGGCGCTCCGTGTGATCCGCCGCGACGTGGGCGCGCCGAGACAGAGCGCAGTCGTCGCCTACGGGCTCGGCGTCGCGGCCATCGCGGCACTCTTGGTCTGGCAGGCGGGGGATACGAAGCTCGGCCTCATCGTGCTCGGCGGCTTTGCCGCGGGGCTGGTGGTGTTCGCGGTGGTCGCGTTCGGCGCGCTCCACGCCGCCGCGCGCGCGTCGGGACTTGCGGGCGCGAGCTGGCGCTACGGGCTGGCGTCGCTGCGCCGGCGCGCCCGAACGAACACGGTGCAGATCATCGCGCTCAGCCTCGGGCTGACCGCGATCCTGCTGCTCACGTTGACCCGCGCCGACCTCCTCGAGACGTGGCGCTCGAAGACGCCGCCCGACGCGCCGAACCGGTTCATCGTGAGCATCCAGCCCGAGCAGCGGGAGCCGCTCGCGGCGTTCTTCGCCGAGAACCGGATCGCCGTGCCGCCGCTCTATCCGATGATCCGCGGGCGGTACGTGGCATTGAACGGCACGCCGGTCGAGGCGGAATCGTTCGAAGGGCGCGACAAGCGGCTCGTCGAGCGGGAGTTCAACCTGTCGTTCCTGGCGGCGCAGCCGGCGCACAACCAGGTGATCTCCGGCGCCTGGTTCGGGCCGCGCGAGCTCGAATCGGGCGGCCTGTCGGTGGAGGAGGGCATCGCGAAGTCCCTGGGCTGGAAGATCGGCGATCGCCTCGGCTGGCAGGTCGCGGGGCAGAGCTTCGAGGCGTCGATCACCAACGTGCGCAAGCTCGACTGGGACTCGATGCGCGTCAACTTCTTCGTGATCACGACCCCGAAGCTGCTCGCGGGCTTTCCCGCGAGCTACGTGACGAGCTTCCATCTGCCCGATTCGCAGGCGGCGTTCGTCAACCGGCTGTCGCAGCGTTTTCCGAACCTGACGGTCATCGACACGAGCGCGATCCTGCGGCAGGTGAAGGGCATGATGGACCAGGTGATCCGCGCGGTGCAGTTCGTGTTCCTGTTCGCGCTCGGGGCCGGCGTGCTGGTGCTGTACGCGGCGCTGCTCGCGACGCAGGACGAGCGGGTGCACGAGGCCGCGGTCATGCGCGCGCTGGGCGCGAGCCGCGCCCAGGTGCTGGCCGCGCAGCGCACGGAGTTCCTCGCCCTGGGTTTTCTCGCCGGCGCGCTCGCCGCCGTCGGCGCGACGGCGATCGGGTTCGTGATCGCGGGCCAGGTGTTCCAGTTCGGCTACCGCGTGAATCACTGGGTCTGGCTCGCCGGGCCGGCGCTCGGGCTCGCGTGCGTGTCCCTGAACATCTGGGCGGGGGCGCGGGCGGCACTCAATCATCCGCCGATCGCGGCGCTGCGCGAGGCGTAGCCCAAGTCCCGACCGGGAGGAGGCGAGACCCGACGTGAGAATCGGACTGCGCGAGCTCGCCCTGCGCGACGCCCTCATCGTCGGCATCCCGACGCTGGCGCTCCTCGTCGCGGGCTTCTGGTACGCGGCGCAGTTCATCCAGCCCGCGCCGCCGAACCGGGTGGTGATCGCCACCGGCGGCGAGGGCGGCGCCTACCAGCGCTTCGCCGCGCTCTACGAGCCGCTCATCGAGCGGAACGGGATCAAGTTCATCGAGCGCACGACCGCCGGAGCGGTCGAGAACCTCGCGCTGCTGCGCTCGGCGGACGAGGAGCTCGACGTCGCCTTCGTGCAGGGCGGCCTCGGCCTCGGGAGCGACCCCACGGGCCTGGTCTCGCTCGGCAGCATTTACTACGAGCCGCTCTGGGTGTTCTACCGCAATCCCGAGCCGATCGACCAGCTCGTGCATTTGCGCGGCAAGCGGATCGCCATCGGCGCCGAGGGGAGCGGCACCCGCAAGCTCGCCTTGGAGCTGCTCGAGGCGAACGGCGCCACGGGGGCGCCGACGCGGCTCCTGCCGCTCGGGGGCCTGGAGGCGGTCGGGGCGCTCAAGGCCGGCCGGGCGGACGCGATCTTCCTCGTCGGGCCCGCGAACTCCGGCGCGGTGTGGGCCTCGTTCTACGCCGAGGGCTTCCGCCTGATGAGCTTCTCGCAGGCGGATGCCTTCGTGCGCCGGTGGCCGTTCCTCTCCAAGCTCACGCTGCCGCGCGGGGCGATCGATCTCGTGCGTGACATCCCGGCCCGCGACGTGACGCTGGTCGCCCCGGTGGCGGCCCTCGTCGCGCGCGACTCGATTCATCCGGCGCTCATCGACGTCCTGCTCCAGGCGGCGGCCGAGGCGCACGGAGGGCCGGGGCTCTTCCACCGCGCCGGCGAGTTTCCGAACCCGCGGCAGGTGGACTTTCCGCTCTCGACGGAGGCCGAGCGGTTCTACCGGTCGGGCACGCGCTTCCTGCAGCGGTACCTCCCGTTCTGGGCGGCGACGCTCGTCGACCGGCTCGTGGTGCTCCTCATCCCGGTCGTCGCCCTCATGATCCCGCTGATGCGGATCGCGCCGGCGCTCTACGGCTGGCGCGCGCGCTCGCGGATCTACAAGTGGTACGGCCAGCTCAAGTTTCTCGAGGAGGCGTGGCGCCGCGATCCGGGCGCGCGGCCGCGGGAGGAGTGGCTCGCCGAGCTCGACCGGCTCGAGGCGCGCGTGAACCGGATCCGGACGCCGCTCGCGTTCGCGAACCAGCTCTACATTTTGCGCGAGCACATCGGGCTGGTGCGGCGGGCGATCCTCGGGAGCGGCGAGGCCACCGCCGGGACCTGACCGCTCGGGCGATCGCCCGGCGGGCGCGCCGGTTGCTACACTGCCGCCGTCGATGGACCCTCGAACGCTCGGTCGATACCAGATCCTCTCCCGGCTCGGGGAGGGCGGCATGGGCTGCGTCTACAAGGCGCTCGATCCCGTGATCGGGCGGACGGTCGCGATCAAGACCCTGACCGCCGGGCTGGGCGAAGAGGAGCTCGCCGAGTTCAAGCGCCGCTTCTTCCGGGAGGCGCGCACCGCCGGACGCATCGCGCACCCCAACGTCGTCACGATCTACGACGTCGTCGAGGCCGACGGCACGCCGTTCATCGCGATGGAGTACGTCGAGGGCCGTACGTTGCGCTCGATCCTCGACGCCGAGGGGGCGCTCGCTCCCGAACGCGCGTGCCGCATCGCCGCGCAGGTGGCGGCGGGGCTCGCCGCCGCGCACAAGCTCTTCATCGTTCACCGGGACGTCAAGCCGGCGAACATCATGATCACCGCGGGCGCGCCGGTGAAGCTCATGGACTTCGGCATCGCGAAGCTGCCCGACGGCACGAAGACCCAGACCGGCCTGATCCTCGGCTCGCCGATCTACGTCGCGCCGGAGCAGGTGATCGGGCAATCGGTCGACGGACGGTCCGACGTTTTCTCGCTCGGGGTCGTGCTCTACGAGATGCTCACCGGGACCGTGCCGTTCGGGGGGATGGCGGTGGGCGCGCTCCTCTACAGCGTGATCAACGAGGCGCACCCGCCCCCGAGCGCCCACAACACCAGCGTCCCCGCGGTCTTCGAGCGGATCCTCGCCCGGGCGCTCGCCAAGCACCCCGACGACCGCTATCAGGACGCCGAGGAGTTCGCACGGGACCTGCGCGGCTGGCGCGCGCTGCCCCGGCCGACGCCTGAGGAGCTCGCTAGCTTGCGCGAGCCGCCGCGGCGCACGCTCGACCGGCGGACCGGGCGGCGCGAGTAGCCCCTCGCCTAACGCCGGTTCCCGAGCGCGAGGCCGGCGAACACGAGCGCCGCCCCGGCGACGTGGAACATCGCGATGCGCTCGCCGAGGAACAGCGCGGCGAGGATCGCCCCGAACACCGGCATCAGGTGGATGAACATCCCGGCGCGATTCGGGCCGAGCCGCCCGACGCCACGGATCCAGAGGAAGAAGGCGATCGCGGACGCGAATACCGCGATGTAGCCGATGCCGAGCGCGCCGGTCCACGTCAGGGCCGTCGTCTCGCCCACCGCAACCCGGGTTCCGTAGGCAGGGAGCATCCACGCGAGCCCGGCGATCACCGTCGCGGTGTGCAGCGCGAGCGGCGGAACCCCGGGGATGCGGCGCCTGAGGAGCACCGAGTATGCAGCCCAGATCAGCAGGGCCACGAGCATCCAAAGGGCTCCGGTGTCGAGACGCAGCGCGAGCAGCGCGTCCAGGCTGCCCTTCGTGACCAGGACGCCCGCGCCGGCGAGCGACACGACGATCCCGGCGAGCTCGCCGGCGCTGGGCGCCTCGCCGTGCGCGAGCCAGGTTGCGAGCACGATGAAGACCGGCGCGAGCGAGAGCAGCAGGAGGGCGCTGGTCGCAGTCGTTGCGGCGAGCGCGAAGTAGACGCAGGTGTGAAAGGCCGCGACTCCGGTCAGCCCGAGCAGCGCGATCCGACTCCAGCTCGTCCGGAGCGCGGCGCGGGACGCAGCAAGCGCGCGCCAGCTGACGGGAAGCAGCACCGCGAGCGCGAGTGCCCAGCGCCAGAAGTTGAGGCTCACGGGATCGATCTGGTCGGCGAGCGCGCGTCCGGCCACGAAGTTGCCCGACCAGAACAGCGCGGCGAACGCCAGCCCGGCGTCAGGGCGGGACAGCGCATCGGCGAGGACGTTCGCGGTGGACCGGCTGTTCATCTTCGCCTCCTGGTTGCTTCCGAGGCGAATTCCACCGGGAGGGCGTCCCGGGCCGCATGAGGCGGATGTCCCGGTCCCGTGGCCGCCGGCGAGGCGCGACGGGAGCATTGGCGGGACGCGAGTCCCGGGGCGGGCGAGAGGCTGCGCGTGCTCGGTCAGGCTTCCGGCGTGTTGCCGGTTCCGAGCCCGGCTTCGCGGGCCCTGACGATCGCCTGCGCACGGCTCGACACGCCCAGCTTGTCGAAGAGCGCGCTCACCTGGTTGCGGACCGTCTTCGGCCTGATGCCGAGGCGCGCTGCGATCTCGTCGTTCGCTAGCCCGCGCGCCACCAGCTCGAGGACTTCCTTCTCGCGGGCGGTCAACTCGGGGAAGGCGGCGGCGGCCGTCCCCGGCTCCGCGCCGAGGAAGGCGCGGGTCTCCGCGAGAAAACGCGGCCAGGCGGAGTCGCTCTCGAGGAGGACGTGGTTGCGGCTCTCGAGCGGCACGAAGCGCGCGCCGGGGATCAGCGACGCGATCAGCCGCCCCTCGTCGAACGGCGCGCGCTTGTCCTCGCGCGCGTGCAGCACGAGGGTCGGCGCGCTCACCTTCGGCGCGAGGTCGGCCACGTCGATCCCGCTCGACACCTGCAGGATCCGCGCGGCGTTCTCCGCGGACGTCGACAGGCGCTGGATCTCGTTGAACGAGGCGAGCTGCTCGGGCGTGCCATCGGGGAGGAACTGGGTGGTGAAGAACTGCCGGAAGGCCGGGTCGTCGCGGCCCCAGCCGAGTTGGATGAGCTTGAGCTGGACCTCCGCCTCCTCCGCCTGCACCGGCGAGCCGCGCCGCAGGCGCCCGCGGGCGAAGCCCCCATAGAGGATCAGGCGGCTCACCCGCTGCGGATGCTTCGCCGCGTAGGCGATCGCGACCGACACGCTCTGCGAAGCGCCGAGCAGCGCGAAGCGCGCCAGCCCGGCGGCGGCGACCACCGTCTCGAGATCGGCGACCCAGGCGTCGAACGCCATGTCGCCGACGTCCCGATCCGACAACCCGCAGCCGCGCGGGTCGTAGCGCACGAGCGTATTGTGTCGCGACAGCTCGGTGAGCCACGGCCGCCAAACCGGGCTCTCCCAGTCGAACTCGAGGTGCGTCATCCAGTGGGCGGCGCGCACCAGCGGTGGTCCTTTGCCGACCGTCGCGTACGCGAGTCGCACGCCGTCGGGCGCAGTGCAGAAGCGGATCTGCTGGCTACCCGGGGTCAAGCGGGGTCTCCCGCAACGCGCGCTTGAGGAGCTTGCCGTTGGCGTTCCGGGGCAGGGGTTCGGAGCGCAGGGTGAAGAAATCCGGCACCTTGTAGTCGGCCAGGTGTTGCGCGCAATGCGTGCGCAGCAGCTCGGCAGCGGCACCGTCGCGTGTCACGACGAACGCGTGCGTCTTCTCGCCGAGCACCGGGTCGGGGACAGCGACGAGCGCCGACTCGACGACCAGCGGATGCAGGCTCAGCACGCTCTCGACCTCCGCGCTGTAGACCTTGT